>Ga0272441_10010324_pt1 | contig 14166 bp, 7 predicted proteins | sample SSMProp6N_FD_193582 | JGI IMG/M metagenome (GOLD analysis project Ga0272441, IMG submission 193582) | Marine sediment archaeal communities from Little Sippewissett salt marsh, Falmouth, MA, United States - SSM-Prop-6N | ecosystem: Environmental > Aquatic > Marine > Wetlands > Sediment ... | reverse complement strand
TTCTCTCCAGTTCAGTTTACGGACAGCAGCCAAGAGCGCGCGACCTGGGCGTACCTTTTGTGGGGGAAACCGGTGCGTTCAATGCCATAACGGATGTTGAGGGCGTGGAAGTGGGCTATAGCACCGTAATTTCAGGGGAAGGCCTGAATGTGGCGGGGAAAGGCCCTGTCCGAACCGGGGTAACGGCAATTTTCCCCAGGGGCAAAGCCCGAAAATTCAGTCCGGTGTACGCCAACTGGTATAGCCTCAACGGTAATGGGGAAATGACGGGAACCACCTGGGTGACCGAGTCCGGTTTCCTGGAAACCCCGGTCATGATTACCAATACCAATAGTGTGGGTGTGGTGCGGGACGCGGTTCTGAAATGGTATGTGGATACAGACTGGTACAAGGGCGAAGACTGGTGGTACACCTATCCGGTTGTCGGGGAGACGTATGACGGTTTTCTGAATGACATATATGGGTTTCACGTAACAGAGGCCCACGTGCTGGAGGCTATTGAGAATTCATCGGGTGGAAGGATCGCAGAAGGCAATGTGGGGGGCGGTACCGGTATGATGTGTCTGGGTTTTAAGGGGGGTACAGGAACGTCTTCAAGGGTATTTACTATCGGAAAGGAAACCTATTCCCTGGGGGCTCTGGTCCAGGCTAATTTTGGAGCCAAAAGGAACCTCACCATCGCGGGTGTCCCGGTAGGACGTGAATTAAAGGATACCTTAAACTATGAGTTCAAGGCGGCGCCCCAATCCCGGAGGCAGGAAGGAGATGGCTCCATTATCGTTATTGTAGCCACAGATGTCCCCCTGCTCCCGCATCAATTAAAACGAATTGCCCAAAGAATCCCATTGGGTATCGGTATTGTCGGCGGACGCGGCAGCAATGGCTCCGGGGATATCTTTCTCGCCTTTTCAACGGCCAATACAGATGCCTTTAACAGGGAGGAAACCACCCGTGTGGAATCCATGTCCAATGACCAGTTAATGCCGGTTTTTGAAGCCACCGTACAGGCCGTGGAAGAAGCGATCATCAACGCCATGGTGGCTGCAGAAACTATGGAGGGAATCAATGGGAACAAGGCCTATGCCCTACCCCACGATTTACTGGTGAAGACCTTAAGGAAATACAATCGACTCAACGAATGACCCTACCCTCTGCAACTTCATCCCGCGCTTATATTCCAATCCTTATCTTCCTCGCCCTCGCACCCCTGGGCTATGGCCAGACCGCATTGGTGGACATCGGTTTAGAGTACGGACCATATCCCGTAGGGTTCAGGCACAGTGTTATTTCGGACAGTTCGAGAACCTATCACAAAACCTACGACTTCAGCACTGAAAGCATCGCCCGCCCAATTCCTGTAAGTATCTGGTTTCCGGCCCGGGAGGGGACAACCGCCACAGAGCCGCTGAAGGTTTTGGATTATTTTCGAATTTTAAAACAGGAAGAGGAGTGGGAACATCTGCCGGATGAACAAGTGTTGAATTGGTTTTACTACCAAAACACCCCTTCAAATCAACGTCATCTGCAGGAAAAAACACAGGCCTTTAGCAAGCGGGCATTTGCAGACGGATCCTTTCCAGTCATTTTCTACGCCCCGAGTTTTCAGGCTTCATCTGTCGAAAATTTTGCCCTTTGCGAATACCTGGCCAGTCATGGGTATCTCATTATTTCAAGCCCAAGCCGTGGAAGCGAAACACGTTGGTTTGTCAAGGAAGAAAAGGAGATGGAAACCCAGGCACGGGATCTGGAATTCCTGATTGCCGAGGCCTTAAAATACCCTGTGGCTGATGCCTCTAAAATGGCAGTCATGGGATTTAGTTTTGGGGGTTTGGCGGGTGTACTCGCCCAAATGCGAAATGACCGAATTAAAGCCCTGGTGAGTCTTGACGGTACAGAAAGGTACCGGGAAAACATCTTAAAACAGTCTCCCTTTTTCGATTATGGGAAATTGGATGTCCCTTACATCCATATGGCCCAAAAAAATATTCCGGATAGCGTTCTTAAGGCAGACGGTATCCCTCCGGATCTCAATACCACCTTTCATCTATACGAGAGTATTACAAGTAGTCAGGCGTATCGCCTGAAATTTCATAACCTGACGCATTCCTATTTCAGTACCATGGGCGTACTTTTTGAAAAAAGGGATCCCCGGCAGGACAAAAGCGATCCTCATATCATGGAGTCCTACCGCTGGGTTTCGATTTACGCTAAAACGTTTTTTGATGCATTCTTAAAAGGAGATGATCAGGCTTTGGAATTCGTCAACAGGCCACCTGCTGAAAATGGGGTGCCCCAGGGCCTGATCAGTCATAAAACCAAACTTCCCGAAACCGAACCTATGGGTTTTGAGGATTTTAACGACCTGGCCAGAGGTCAGCAGTACGAAAAGCTCAATACACTGTATGATTCCCTGTTGACAGAGGATCCGGATCTCGTCCTTCCCGAGAACAACCTCAATACCCTTGGCCTGCAACTCGTTTTTGATCCCGAAAAAGGGGAGGAAGGAATTGAGGTCCTGCGATTCGCCACCGAACGGTATCCGCAGTCCGCCAATCTCATGGATAGCCTGGCGGAAGCCTATCTGTTTCTCGGTGAGGAGGAAAAGGCCCTGGAGTATTTTAAAAAATCCCTGGAGCTGAATCCGCAAAATCAAAATGCGATTCATCGGATAAAAGAACTTAATCGCTGAAGGGTGGTTCTGAGAGTGGAATCTCGTACATTTAGGTTCGTTTTGGTTCAGCAAATATCCATCTGGGCTCCATACATTAATTAATATGCGATAGTATATGGCAACACAAACAGCAATGATCTATGCTACCGTGGACGGACACACGAAGAAGATCTGCCAAAAACTTCAGGAAATACTCAAAGCGCACGACCAGCCCGCAGACCTTATTTTAATCGAGGATTTTAAGGGCGACCTTTCCGGATACGACAGGGTCATTATTGGGGCGAGTATTCGTTATGGGGTACACGACAAAAAGATTATCGAGTTAATCAATACAAAACAAGCTGAGCTGGAATCCAAAAGGACGGCCTTTTTCTCCGTCAATTTAGTGGCCCGGAAGGCCGAAAAAAGCAGTCCGGAAACCAACCCTTATGTAGTCAAGTTTTTTAAAACGATCACCTGGAAACCCAATCTGGTAGAAACCTTTGCCGGCATGCTGGAATATCCGAAGTACTCGTTTTTTGACCGTACTATGATCCGACTGATCATGTGGATGACCAAAGGCCCTACCGACCCCAAAACCGTGAAAGAGTACACCAATTGGGATAAAGTGGCTGCCTTCGGTAAGCGCCTGACGGAATTGTAAGGTTTCGGGCACCCTATTTTGACAGGCGTTATCCCGGGGCTGGGGGGAACCTTTCCCAGGCTGTTCTGCCCCCTTTTCCTGAACCAATAATTCACACCTGTGCTTTTAAAAAGCCGAAAAAGCCTTACTTTCAAAGGCATAAAACCAACCAACCTTATGAAACCTGTTTTACTTTTCTGCATACCCCTGATGGCATTGCTTATTGGGTGCAATTCATCTTCTGAGTCAAAAATTCCGACTACAGCCCTGAAGGGAGCCACCCTTTTTGACGGCAACGGCAATCAAACCTCCAATAGTGTCATCCTGGTTCAGGAAGGCCGGATTACCGCGGTAGGTGGAGCTGAAACGGAAATTCCGGCATGGGCCGAGGTTATAGATGTTTCAGGCAAATACATCACCCCCGGGCTGGTGGATGCCCATGTCCATTTTGGGCAAACCGGTTTTTATGACGGCCGGCCGGATGCGCTCGACCTCAGGGATACCCTCCCATATGAAGCTGTACAAAAGCAATTAGCCGCAAATCCGGATCGGTATTATGAGGCCTATTTGCGATCGGGTGTCACAGCGGTTTATGATGTAGGCGGCTACGAGTGGAGCCTTGGCCTGCCAGCTTCAGCCGAGGATAACCCGGACGCGCCCCATGTGGCAGCTGCGGGCCCCCTCCTGACCCCGGTTTCCCAGGAAAACCTCGCCATCATCAATACCGACCAGGACAACCAACTCATCCAGCTCACCAGTCCTGAACTCGGACGGGAACGGGTTCAAAAACAAACCGCTCTGGGGGCTACGGGGATCAAAATCTGGATGATTGCCCTGCAGGACTCCGTCTTTATGAACAGCCTGCGCGCGGTGAAAGAAGAAGTGGCCCGGCAGAACAACAAACTTATCGTGCACGCCACCGACCTGGACCAGGCTAAAGAAGCCCTTCGTCTGGGAGCAAAAGTGTTAGTACACAGCGTTGATGACCAGCCACTGGATGATGAGTTTATAGACCTTGCCCGTCAGGCGGGAGTGATCTACTGCCCTACCCTGGTGGTGGTAAGGGGCTATCACAATGCAGCCAAAGCCCTCAAGAATAATTTCAGCGTGAAGGATTCGAACAACGTGGTGGATGCGGAAACGAAAAACAGGATCAATTCCGGGCATTTGTTCTTTAAGTATTACCCGAATCCCGAGAAATACGAAAAGAATATTTCGGCAGAATCCAAATATCTGGAAGGTCTGGAAGCTATGATGGCGGCCAACCTCAAACGGGTTTATGAAGCGGGAATCCCCATCGCCCTCTCTACCGACGCGGGGAACCCGGGCACCCTGCACGGAATCTCCATCTATGATGAGCTGAAGGCCATGCAGCAAGCGGGCATTTCACCTACCGACATCATCCCAATGGCCACCCGTAACGGGGCACTGGCTATGGAAAGAGCAGATGATTTTGGGACGCTGGAGGTGGGGAAAATGGCCGACCTGATCGTTCTTGAAAAAGATCCTTCTATGGATGCGTCCAATTTCCGCTCCATCACACACGTCATGCGCGGAGGGCTTATACGACCGGTGAATGTCCCTTTTGACAAAGACTGATGCCGGACAGTACATCCCCGGGATTTCTTCCCGGACCTGCCCCAGTCCCAACAAAAAAAGCGATGACCCTTTATGGACCATCACTTTTTAAAATTTAGAACTTTCTCTTGCTTACGTATTGGGCAGACTCCGCGTCAACCAACCGCTCTTATTGGCCGTTGCAATGGCGTAAGGGGTAATCCAGAACAATCCAAAGGTATACAGGATGCTGTAGGAATAAGCCCAGAACGATTCCGAGAGGGTATATCTACGGGCGTAGAAAATTACCGGAAAGGTAGATAACACCAGTATGCTGAATAGCGTCGAGCTGAGAAACAACAGGGGATGCATGACTACGAAATAGAGCATAAAGATCAGCAGCGGATAGCACAGTACGATTTTCAGAAACTGGCTGATAAATAACAAGCGGGCCCCGGCTTTGGAACCTTCCCTAAAGTCGGTAAAAACGTATTTTGCCATCTGGATGTTCTCACGAACGTTGCTCCTGCCCCACCGGGTAAACATTTTATGGAGTCCGCGAAATCCTTCAGGGACATTCGTATACGCGTAGGCATTGCGCTGAAACAACACGTGGTAGCCTTGCTTAAGAATCATATTGGTCATGGCGCGATCTTCTCCGATATCCGAAGCTTTACCCATAAAGGTCTGGTTGATCCAGGCGTCCAGACAATTAAAAACGGCTTCCCGCTTGTAAGCGGCCAGGGCACCCGGGGTACACAGCACAGAATTCAAGGTACTTTCCGCAGACCGCACAAATTCAAAACTCAGGACAAAACTTACATCCAGCATTTTAGGCAATAGCGCCTTTTTCAGATTCAGCACCCGGATATTCCCTGCAACAGCACCACATTGTGAATTCGTTACAAATGGGCTTACCAGATTTCGGAGCGTATTTTGATCTACTTCCGAATCACTGTCAACAGTGACAAAGACATCACCTATTCCAAGATTGAACCCGCGGTAGAGCGCATGCCTTTTCCCCATATTCTTGGGTTGCTGATAGATATCCACACGGTCCCCAAGTTCCTCTTTTGCCTTCTGCATCCAGGACCAGGTATCGTCCTTACTGCCGTCGTCGATACTAATCATCTGAATCTTTGCGAGCGGATAGTCACTAGCCGCCAGACTCTTTAAGGTGGCATATACCTGCTGTCCTTCGTTGTAGGCGGGTATGATAATGGTCACTGTTGGCAACTCCTCATCGGAAACTGAGGCAATGGGTTTGTAGGTAAAATAGCGATATAGGATGAAAAGGAAATAGAAAGCTTTGAAAAGAAAAAGCGCCCCGGAAACCATTAGGAAGGCATATCCAAAGGTCGTGCTCATTCGACCGATATTGTACTGCTCAAAATCCGATTGGAGGACAAAGACCAGATTTACGGCTCCGATAAGGAGCACCAGGGTACTGCCCTGTACAAAAATGCGCCAGGCATCAGCGGTATCAAAGAAAGTGCGCACCCGTTTCCCCGGGGAGGTGCTTTTTGTAACATTGCCCCCCCCTTTTCGGGAGTTCAAAGCGTTTTTAATCTTCATAATAGTGTTTCTCTTTTGTAGGTGTATTCTCGTACGTTTGTTTTACGTTGAAAAAGAAGATTCAGATGTCGGATTTTTTAGAATTATCATAATCTTCACATTCCCCTGCATATCCTTCCATATTCAGATTTTTCAGGGGCGTGTTTTGCGAAATTAGGACCCTGGTGGTTCACAGTAGGCAGTGGCAGTAGGCACGATGATGAAACTCCATATATTTAACTTATGTGAAAACTGCGTACTGCTACTGGCCACTGGCCACTGGCTACTGAAGACTTTCAAAAAGCACCTGCCAAAATATTTTTAAGTCCCCAAGACAACTTTTCCCCTTTTTGAGTAACTTAAGCGGGAACATTCATTGCTATGCCTCAATTCACTCTCGATATCAACGGTTCAAAACAAGAAGTTGACGTTGCTGCCGGCACTTCCCTTCTGTGGGTTCTGCGCGAACACCTGGGCCTGACCGGCACCAAATACGGATGCGGGATCGCGATCTGCGGTGCCTGCGTGATTCACGTGGATGGTAGTCCTATGCGGGCCTGTGTGCTTAACGTAGAAGCGGTCAGCGAAGGTCAGCGTCTTAAAACCATCGAAGGTTTGTCGGAATCAGGCGACCACCCGCTCCAAAAAGCGTGGATTGAAGCCCAGGCACCCCAATGCGGGTATTGCCAGTCCGGACAGATCATGCAGGCCGCGGCCCTGCTGGAATCGAACCCTTCCCCCTCGAAGGAAGAAATAAAATCCCATATGAACAGCGTCCTCTGTCGTTGTGGCACCTATCTCCGCATTCTAAAAGCCGTTGAACTTGCCGCCCAAAATCAAACCACCTCCCAAAGTTAGACCCATGCCTGAAACTATAAAAAACATAAGCCGCAGGCACTTTCTCAAGTCATCCGGGGGGGTTGCGATTTTTATCGGGATGTCAGGCCTTTTGCCCCAACTGATCTCCTGCAATGACCCGAAGAAAGTTGAGGAGCAATTAAAAAAACAGCCCCTCACGGCCTGGGTGCAACTCTCCGAGGACGGCCAAATGGTGATCTTTAATCCTGCGGCCGAAATGGGGCAGGGATCCATGACTTCCCTCCCATTACTCTTTGCCGAGGAAATGGATGCAGACTGGTCCAAAGTATCTGTGGAATTCTCCCCCCAGGAGGCGGAGATCTATGGTGGTGAAGGCTGGACGCCCGGTACTAAACTGATGTTTACAGTGGGTAGTCGCACTACAAAAAGCTATTATACCGTCATGCGTAAGGCAGGGGCCCAGGCCCGGTATGTGTTGCTTCACAGCACGGCAAAACACTGGGAAGTCCCCGTTTCGGAATTGACTACAAACGAGAACTTTGTGATCCACGAAGCCTCTGATCGAAAGATCGGCTACGGAGAACTGGTCCCTTATCTGGATATGCCCGATGTGCTTCCGGAGATCTCAGAGGATCAACTCAAAAAGAAAAAAGACTTCCGGCTAATCGGGAAGGTGATCCCCCGGACGGAGATTCCCGCCAAGGTGGATGGCAGTGCGCAATTCGCCATCGATATCCGTTTACCTGAAATGCTGTATGGGGTCATGGAACGGGGGAATTTGCACGGGGCTGCCCCGACCCTCACCAACGAAGCCGAAATCAAATCCATGGACGGGGTCTTAAAAATTGTGACCCTCCCCTATGCCATTGGCATTATTGGAAGTACCCTGGAACAGGCGCTGGAGGCCAAAAAGAAGCTTAAAATAAACTGGAGTGATTCTGAGGCCTCCGGCCATAATTCCCAGGCAGTGTATGAGGAGTACGAGAAAATGGCTTCAGAACAAAACCCGGGTAAAATACTGATCGAAAAAGGGGATGTTGCCTCAGATATGAAAAGGGCGGCGAGGACCTATACAGCGGACTTCAGGAATGACTACGTCTGCCACGCCCAGATGGAACCGCTCAATGCCGTCGTGCAGGTTGCCGCCGACCTCCAGAGCGCAGAAGTATGGGTGGGGAGCCAGCAAGGCCCGGACACCAAACTGGGGGTACCGACTATTTTGGGAATCCCCCCGGAAAAAGTCAATGTCCACCTGCAGTATCTCGGCGGGGGGTTTGGTCGCAGAAGTATGAATGATTTTGTGGAAGAATGCGCCCTGCTCGCCAAGGAAGTTGCCCCCCGACCCGTGAAACTGATCTGGACGCGGGAGGACGACTTTACCTATGGAGCCTTTCGGCCCCTGTCCTTTCAACGCATTCGGGCCGGCACCAATTCGGCTGGAGAACTCACCTCGTTTTCACATTGTGTTGTCGGGGATGGGGGAAATTTGGTGGCCAGCGGAGCCGCCAACGACCATTACAATATTCCCAACCAGCTGGCCGAATGGCGGGAAGCCTCCAATGGGATCCGCCTGAAGCACTGGCGGGCTGTCGGACATGGGCCCAACAAATTTGCCATTGAATGTACCCTCGACGAAATTGCCTTGGACCAGGGAATGGATCCTGTGGCCTTCCGTCGAAAGCTGATGGCCGATTCGCCAAGGGCGCTGGCCACCCTGGAAAAAGCTGCCGAAATTTCCGGATGGGACCGTGAAACCATGCCGGGCCGGGCTAAAGGAGTCGCCTTTGTCGAGCATGGATCTCTCGGAACCGGCATATGTGAAATTTCCCTCAACAGGGATACCGGCATCATCCGAGTCCATCATTTCTGGATTGCTCTGGATGCAGGCGTCGTTGTACATCCGGATAACGTCCGGGCGCAGATGGAAGGGGGCATCCTGATGGGGATGAGCAGCGTCTTAAAGGAACAGATTACCATTGAAGAGGGGCGGGTACAGCAGACGAATTACAACAACTACCAATTATTAAGGATGCAGGATATTCCGGAAAATGTAGAAACCTACCTCATTGACTCAGAGGTACACCCTGAGGGTGTGGGTGAGACGGCCACCCCCATGGTCGCGGGTGCCATCGCCAACGCGTTTTTAAAATTAACCGGCAAACGACTGCGCCACCTGCCATTTACCCCGGAACGGGTTTTGGCGGTATTGAATTCCTGAGAACACATGAAAAAATATATTTTTTACTTTCTGTTTAGCTTAATCTGTGCTTCGACTACTGCCCAGGGACAACCTGAATTTGACCTTGTACTCAGCGGGGGTCGGGTTATGGACCCGGAAACCGGACTGGACGCCATACGCAATGTCGGGATATCGGGCGACAAAATTGCCGCGATTTCCACCGGTGCACTGCGCGGAAAAAGGATAATTGATGTTACTGGCAAGGTCGTATCTCCCGGATTCATAGACCTGCACGTGCATGGGGTAAGCAATACCGAACAGGAATACCAGCTTCACGATGGCCTGACCACCGCCCTGGAACTGGAGTGGGGCGTTGGCCCGCTGAAGGCCTGGTACGCCCAAAGGAAATCTAATGCCCTGATCAATTATGGGGCAAGTGTATGCTGGCCTTATGAGCGATTCAGGGCCCTTGAAAAATTCATGGAACAGGCGGAGCAACTAAAGGAATCCTCCCGGCTTGAGCCGTACACCCTCATAAACACCATAAAGCAGATCACCCCTTCCTATACAGAGGTCCCCGACGATTCGGAGATGCGTCAAACCCTTAAAAATATCGAGGAATCCCTGCAAGCCGGTGGTATTGGAATTGGCATTCCCATAGGCTATTTGCCACAAACCAACCCGACTGAGCTCTACGAGGTATACAAAATGGCGGGCAGGTCCGGTGCCTTGTTATTTACACATGTGCGGACCCCGGATATGAGCGGCCTGCAAGAAGCATTTTCAAATGCAATCCTCACCCGTGCCCCTCTGCATATCGTCCACCTGAACAGTATGGCCCTGGGGAATATTGAACTGGCCCTGAATATGCTGGAGGATGCCACAAGCCAGGGGCACCGCATAACCTCTGAGGTCTATCCGTACACAGCGGCTTCAACGGCCCTTGAAAGTGCCATGTTCGATCCGGGGTGGCAACAGCGTCTGGGGATGAGTTATGAGGACCTTCAGTGGGTCGCCACAGGGGAACGCCTGAACAAAGACACCTATGAAGCGTATCGGAAAAAAGGAGGGGTTGTCATCATGCATATGATGCAACCGGAGTGGATCAAAACCGGCCTCAGGGCTGAGGGAATTGCTGTGGCATCAGATGGCATGATGTATGCCCCCCTGGCCCACCCAAGGACGGCGGGAACATTTAGCCGGGTTTTGGGAAAATATGTACGTGAAGACCAGGCCCTCGACCTGATGACCGCCCTGAAAAAGATGACTTTAATCCCCGCGAGGATCCTGGAGGATATCGCTCCGGCTATGAGCCAAAAAGGGCGGCTTCAGGAAGGGGCAGATGCGGACATCACCGTTTTTGATCCGGCTACAGTAAGCGACCAGGCCACCTTTGAAGGTGGGCTTGAATTTTCGAAGGGGGTTACCTATGTCCTTGTCGGAGGGGCCCTGGTCCTGGATCAGGGGAATACCGTACCAAACCTGTACCCGGGCCAACCCATATACGGCAAATTCAGGGAATGAATTAAGGAGTCCCTGCCTGAGCCTGGGCAAAGTATTGACGGCCCCCGCAGCCGTTCAGGAAGATCCTATAAAAGGAGGGTGCCATAGTATCTATCCACCTTATCTGTACCGCAGGATCCGCCCTCACGACTTTATCCTACTGCCCCCTTTGATCTGCAGCTCGCTCTTTTTGAGTTGGCTATTCAGTCTCTGCACCTCTACTTTCATAAAGGTTTTAAACTTCTTGTCCACCGCTTCCAGGCGATCGTTAAAAATCGCATATACTTCTCGTTGCTGGTCTGTCGGTTTAAAATCCGCCCCTTTCCCTGTGATGTCACTGGCAAGGGCGCTGAGCCTGCCGTAGAGTTTCATCGGGGCCCTGAAGGCATCTTCCCGGGCACCGGTCAGCTGAATGTCGTAGAGGGATGCAGAAATGGACTCCGCGAGGACCTGTAATTCCCGGGCTTTCTCCAGGTCTTCAGCCTGGGTCAGTTGCGGGAGAATCGAATCGAGTTCAGCGCGTATGCCCTCCATCTCATTGATCATCAGTACGGCTGTATTCATGGCATCCCGCAATTCCAGGGAAAAAGCTACCTGCTCCTCAATATCTTCCAGGGTACCCTCGGAGGCCGGGTCCTTCAGCACATCGAATTCACGAATGTATTCCTGCTCTCCCACGATCAATTTCACTTTGTAGGTGGCTGGTACTGCCCGCGGACCGTATTGGCCGCGCATCAGGTCCAAGTCCCAGGTGACCAGGGGCCGCCATCCCTCTCCGTTGAGCTCCACCCAGGGGCGTCCGGGAGGCGTGGTTTGCAGTTTGGGTTTATAGGTGGGTTCGTACCGCAGGTCCCACATCACACGGTTAATGCCGGCTTCTTTGGAACCCTCCAGGGTCCGGATCAACTCATCGGCAGCAGACAGGATCTGGATTTCCACCCTCTGGTCCGTACTGTCTTTTAGGTAGTAATTGATGTCTGCCCCATAGGCGGGATTGCGACCTGAATTCAGGCTGGGCCCGTCCGTTTTTATGGCCTGCTGCTCCTGAAAGCGCCAGGCGGGCTGTACACTAAACAAATGCGCCTCTGAATCCGCAGCGTCCACATCGAATTCCCGCAAGGGTGAAATATTGTCGAGGATGTAGTAGCCCCTGCCGTAGGTTCCCACAACTAAATCATCAAAGCGTTCCTGAACTTCCAACCAATACACCGGGGCCGGGGGCAGGTTATTGCGAAGCCGCGTCCAGTGGGCCCCGTCATCGGTAGAGAAATACACCCCGTTATCGACACCTAAATAGAGCATGCCTTGCCGCTTGGGATCTTCCTTGACCACATGTGCAAAACTATGGACGGATTTAGGGACGGTCTGGCTGATCTTTTTCCATGACTTACCGTAGTCTTCACTCTTGTACACATAGGGATCAAAATCCCCCATCTGATGTAAATCCACGGAGATATACACAGTGCCTTTGGCAAAGCGCGATGGTTCAATATTGGCGATGGTGCCCCAGGCGGGGAGATCAGGGATGTTGGCCGTCACATTCTCCCAAAGGGCGCCCCCATCACGGGTGAGTTGCACCTGCCCGTCATTGCTCCCCGTCCAGATGAGGCCGGGTTCCAGGGGGGATTCCTCAATACTAAAAAGGACCGACCCGTCAAAGGTCATCAGGTTGTCGATGGCAATCCCCCCGGAACTCTGCTGGTGGGTTTTGTCATTTAGCGTCAGGTCCGGGCTGATCACCTGCCAACTCTGGCCCCCGTCATCACTCTTGTGCACAAATTGGCTGCCGACATAGACCCTGTGCCGGGTATGTGGCGAAAAGGACAGCGGAAAATTCCAGTGCCACCGGTATTTTAACTTCCCGGGTTCCCATCCGTAGCCGGCCTCAGGCCAGACCCGAACATCGCGCGCGTGCCCGGTTTTCAGGTTATAGCGCTCCAGTCCCCCGTCATAACACCCGGACCAAATGATGTCGTTATCAAAAGGGTCGGGCTGTGCAAAGCCGCTTTCACAACCTCCCACACCCTTCCAAAGCCCCAAGGGTATATAGCCTTGCCGGCTATTGCTGGGGCCCATATAGGAATACCCGTCCTGTCGGTTCCCGTATACATTATAAGGAATACGGTCGTCCACAGATACATGGTACATCTGGGCTATCGGCAGTACGACCCTCTGGTAGCTTTTCCCCCGGTTGAGGGTAATGCTGGCACAACCGTCGTGGGCAACCATCATCCGATCCGCATTGTCCGGGTCCAGCCAGATATCATGGTTATCCCCCCCGGCGCTATATCCGCTTTTAAAAGTCTTACCCCCGTCAGTAGAAGTACTGAACTTCACACTGGCGATATAGATCTCGTCCGGGGAATCCGTGGAGACGGCCATACGGGTATAATAGGGCGCCCGCTCGGCAATATCGTGGTTCCGGGTCTGGAGCGTCCAGGTCTCCCCAAAATCCGCTGAACGATACAGGGCCGGGCTTTCAATTTCAAAAAGTGCATAGACGATATCCGGGGAAGAAGGGGCTATGGCCACTGCAGTTTTACCTACAGGGCGTTCCGCCCCGCCTGGCAAACCGTTTTCGGACATGGGTTTCCAGGTCGCCCCCCCGTCCAGGGATCGGTACACCCCCCCGCCGGGTCCCCCACTGCGCAGGCCCCAGGTATTGATATGAATGGACCACATACCCACCATCAGCCGGTCCGGGTTATTGGGATCCATGGCGAGTTCAGCAGCTCCGGTTCCCTCATCCACAAAGAAGATTCGATTCCAGGTTTTCCCCCCGTCCGTAGTCTTATAAACCCCCCGTTCCTGCTGTGGGCCGTAGGTATGCCCTAAAGCGGCTGCATATACGATATCCGGATTATTCGGATGTACTAAAATCCGTCCGATCCGTCCTGTTTTCTCCAGACCCATGTGGGTCCAGGTCGCTCCCGCATCTTCAGATTTGTAGATCCCGTCTCCCATGGCATGGGCAGGTCGAATCACAAAGGTCTCCCCTGTACCCACCCATACAATATCCGGATTAGATGGTGCTATCGCCACAGACCCGATCGAAGAGGCCTCCTGCTTATCGAAAACAGGTTCCCAACCAAGGCCCCCATCCGTTGTTTTCCAAAGTCCTCCTGAGGCCGCACCGATGTAATTGATCATCGGATCCCCTGGAACCCCGGCAATGGCAATCGCCCGGTTGCCCTCAGGGCCGATAAAGCGAAAATCCAGGTTTTCGAATACCGAAGCCTCGGTTTGTGCCAGGCCTGAAAA
>Ga0272441_10010323_pt1 | contig 14167 bp, 8 predicted proteins | sample SSMProp6N_FD_193582 | JGI IMG/M metagenome (GOLD analysis project Ga0272441, IMG submission 193582) | Marine sediment archaeal communities from Little Sippewissett salt marsh, Falmouth, MA, United States - SSM-Prop-6N | ecosystem: Environmental > Aquatic > Marine > Wetlands > Sediment ... | reverse complement strand
GGACTGGCCGGCGCGTAGCGCATCAGGTCTATGGACATCTCCTGATGTCCCGCCCCCAACCACAAGTTGGCGAAGGCCATCGTCTCCTCTTTCCTTCGGACGACGGCCACCGGACCGCGTTTGAGATAGTCAAGATTGAAGAAGCCCAGGGAGAAGCGTTTCTCCGACGTGTTCTTGTCCGCCAGCCACGCGTCGGATATTCGCTTGAGCACATCAAGCATGGCGCCGACCTGCTCGGCGGGCAGAACAGCGAAGGTGTAGTCCTGTTTCTGTACCTTGTTGTGTGAGTAGCGCAGTCCTTTACGAGAACTGCCCTCCAGCGAGAACGACCGCAAGTCGACGAGGGCCTCCTCGCCCAGTTTCAGAAACGTCATGCCCATTTCTGTATAGAAGTGGAGATGTTCGGCCTCGACCTGATAAAAGACAGGGTGCGCGTCGTACTTGTCGACTTGCTCGATGTATTGCCATATCAGGTCGTTCCACTGGGCTTCCGTTCCTATAGGGTCTCCCATGGCAATCCAGCTTTGTCCCTCGATTCCATACATGACGAAGGCCTGCTTGTCCGGGCTGAACAGGAACTCTTTGTCCCCAAGCAGGGCGAGGTTTGCGTAGGTCCTGGGAGATTCTTGCACGATACCTGCTACCGTCTCGACGTCGGCCGGATTCAGTGACGCTGCCCAGGGACGCGCCGGCAGCATGAGCTTGGCCACAGCGTAGAGAAGCACGAGAACGACGGCGCCCGAGGTGGCGCGCAGGAACCGTGGTGCGTCGCCGTGGAGGGCAAAACGCCACCACAGCTCGTGTGAGTAGTCAACATGTTTGTAGGAGAACATCCCCAGCCATATGGCACACAGAAATGTGATCGTGATTAGCACCGTCCATCCGCGCGTGAACGGACGTGCGACGAGGGATGCTTTCCGGTAGAACTGGCGTCGACAAGGCAACAGTGCGAGGAGCATCGCGGTTAGTGCGATGGCTTCCTCGTAGTCCAAGCCTTTGAGCAGCGAGAACAATGCGCCGGCGCCAAGAAGCGCGATCGTCAGATGATATGCCGCATCAAGGCGACGTTGCAGCCCTCGCGCAAGCAAGAGCAGTCCGGCCCCCGTGAGACTGCCCAGGAAATGCGACAGCTCGATCGCTGGAAGAGGCAGGAAGTCTCTCAGTACCGTCAGTCGGCCTCGTGCAGCGGGCAGGACGCCCGAGAACAGCAGGATAACCCCCGCCAAGAAGGTGATCGCACCGAAGAATTGGGGCAGGATCGCGGGGACCCATTTCGCAAACGTCAGGCTGAACCATTGAAGGCGTTTTCTTTCGAAGGCAAGCTCTTGCAGAGCGAGAACGAACGATGCGACAAACAGCGGCAGAATGTAGTAGATCATCCGATAGAGCAGCAGGGACCCGACCAAGGCGGAGACCTCGATGGACTCACCGAGCAGAATCAGAACCGCCGTCTCGAAGACACCTAAGCCACCTGGGACGTAACTCATCAGTCCAACCATCTGGGCCAGTAGAAAGGCGCTCAGAAATCTGGGGAAGGTCGGCATGGCTCCACGGGGCAGGAGGACGTAAAGAACACTCGCCGCGAGGAGCCAATCGATAGATGAGACGGCAATCTGGCCGGCCGAGAGGCCGACCGAGGGCAAGGGGAACTCCCAGCGGCGAATTCGCACGGGCGTTTTCTTGAATATGACCAAGGCTAAATAGAGGCCTACAGCGATGAGAAAGAAGAATCCCAAGGGCCACAGCGAGACCAACGGAATGTGCAATGTCTCTGGGATGTTCTCCGGGAGCACAAGAAATACGACCCCGCTCAGGGCCAGAAAGCCCAGCCAGAACGTGAAGCCGCAGAAGACAACCAGCTTGGCCACGTCCGTGGCGGAGACCCCGAGGGAGGAGTAAATGCGATAGCGCGCCGCACTGCCGCCCACAATGGTCGCATTGTTGCTGAAGACATACCCTATGAAGGCGGCGAGGGCTACCTTCCAGTAGGCAAGGCGATGCCGAATATATCGTAATGCCAGGGCGTCATAGACCGTAAGCACAAGATAATTCAAGGCCGTCAAACCCACCGCCAGTAGCACTGGGGCGGTCCGCACGCTTCTGATTTGGGCAACAATGTCATGATAGTGATAATCCTTAAGCTTGTGATGGATGATGAATATCGCCACTGCGAAGAGGCAGACACCGGCGACCGAACTGAGATAATGTGGCCACTTCTTCATCGTCTCATTAGTTCCACAGGATGCTGCGAGGCCGCCGCCTATAGAGTAACCTTGCGACAGAACAGTCGTTTGGCAGCCTCAGCCGTTGCCACATATGATACAGCAATTCCGTCCAGGAGCACTAGAAAGGAGGATGGCTACGAATCGCTTCCCAGAGGCACTGTCGCCGCCTCGTCTTTCACGATGACCTCAACGCTAACGGCCTGAAATCGCTCACACTGCGCTCGATTTAGGTCCCGCACGTTGCACGTTCTCATGTGTGCTTTCTGCCCAACAGCGTCAATTCGCCTGGACCGAAAATCCGATATGCGGCCAGTTTGATACGGTCGTTGACGAGGAACCATGCCAGGGCATACCCCCACACCGCCAGCCCCCAACCCCAACCGATGGGTGCCATTAAGATTCCAAAAACGGCAAATCCGGTGGCGATCAGTTGTGTGCCGACCACCGCCGCCAGCAAGATGCGTGCTGGACGAATGGACCAGAACGGGCCACGGGTACGCGTGACAAAGATCGTCAGGTGCCCTGCCACGGAGAGTTTCAGGTACATCAGTGATTGGATGAATCCGCGGTCAAGATGAAACACACGCTCGCCGAGGTAGAACAGCCCGAATGACGCGACGACGCCCGTGATGCCCAACACGGTCGCGATCCCCAGCACCACCCGCATGTTCCAGCTTTCGGGTTTTGGGGAATAGTGCACCTTGTCATACGCAATGGACAAGATCGCGCCATCGTTGAGCAATGCCAGCAACACGATCATCACCGCCGTCACGGGATAGAAGTTGAAGACCAGAATCGACAACGTCATGAGCAACAACACCCGAATCGTCTCCGTAATCCGGTAAATCGCATAGCTGTTCATCCGCTGGAAGATCTTTCGGCTCTCTCTGATCGCATCGATGATCACCGACAGGCCGGGCGTCATCAGTACGATCGATGCCGCCGCCCTCGCGGCGTCCGTCGCGTCGGATACAGCGATTCCACAGTCGGCTTTCTTGAGCGCGGGCGCATCGTTCACTCCGTCGCCCGTCATGCCCACGATGTGGCCACGTCGTTGCAGGACATCCACGATATGAAATTTGTGCTCCGGGAACACCTGGGCGAACCCATCTGCCTGTTCGATGGACTCCGCCAACCGGGCTGTCTCGTGATGGCGTGTATCGCCGAAACCGCTGGCATCGAGGATATTCGTGCCCAGCCCCAATTGTCCGGCGATTTCCCGACCGATGGCCCGTTGGTCGCCCGTCACCATCTTCACGCTCACGCCCATCTGCTGTGCCGTCGCGATAGTCGTTCTGGAATCCTCCCGGGGTGGATCGTAGAGAGGCAGAACCCCCTGGAATCTCCATGAGCCTTGTCTGTCGCTACGGGCCACGCCGAGTGAGCGAAAGCCGCGTGCGGCAAACTCGTTGATGGCTTCCTCCACCGTAGTCTGCACTTGTGCGGCGTTGGCCGCCAGTTCGAGGATCACCTGCGGTGCGCCCTTTGTCACTTTGAATGTTTTCCCGTCAGGGGTCTGGATCGTGGCTTCGGTACGCTTGTGCACCGGGTCGAACGGTTGGAAGCGGAGGGTTTCATAGCTCTTGAGCACCTGGTCGTCCTTCAGGCCGCCAAGCACCGCCAGATCGATGGTGTCCTGGTCTTCGGCGCGGGACGCCAATGCGGCACTCAGAATCACGTCGTCGGCGTCGATCCCTTCTACGCTGAAAGGGTCGCCCAACGTCAGCTTGTTCTGCGTGAGGGTGCCGGTCTTGTCTGAACAGAGCACGTCCACCCCTGCCAGCTCTTCGATGGCCGCCAGTCGGCTGACAATGGCCCGCCTTGCCGCCAGCAGCCGGGCCCCGACGGCCATGGTTACCGACAGGACCGTTGGCATCGCCACCGGAATCGCGGCCACCGTCAGGACCAAGGTGAACTGCAAGACTGTCATCATATTGTCGCCACGGAACAGGGCGACAGCCAGAATCAATGCCACCAGCGCTACCGCAAGCACAATCAGGTAGTCGCCGATCTTCAGTACGGCCCTCTGGAAATGGCTGACAGTATGTGCCCCCTGAACCAAGTGCGCGGTCTTTCCGAAGTACGTTCTCGAGCCCGTGGCATAGACCAGGGCATCGGTTTCACCCTGACGAAGGATCGACCCCGAATAGACCGTCTCGCCGACTTTATGCGTAACCGGCAGAGACTCGCCGGTGAGCGCAGACTGGTCCACCTCCACCGGATCTCCCTCAACCAGACGCGCGTCCGCAGGGACGATGTCGCCCAGACGCAGACGGATGAGGTCGCCAGGCACAAGCTCGCGTGCGCCCAATGCCGTCCATTTGCCGTCGCGGCGGACGCGTGCTCGGATCGCCAGTTTGGCCTTGAGGGCCGCAATGGCGTTGCCGGCCTGGTATTCCTCCCAGAAGCCCACCACCGCGTTGGCCACGAGCAGCACAAGAATAATGCCAAAATCGGGCCAATGCCGAACAAGGGCCGACAAGACGACCGCCGCTTCAATCATCCATGGGATCGGGCCCCAGAAATAGGTCAGGAATTTCACGACTGGATTGACCTTTTTCTCGGCGATCTCGTTGTATCCGTACTGCCCCAGCCGGCGATGCGCCTCGGCCTGAGTGAGCCCTTCAAGCGAAGTCCCCAGTCTTGCCTGAAGATCGGGTAACGGTAGTGCTTTCAGATCGTCCTTGGCGTCGGGCTTGTGTTTGACTGTTTGCATAAGGGCTGCCCCGCCTATCCTATCCTGGCCTGCGTGTACTGGCCTGCTCCACACGCGTCGTCCTTAGTTTCGCGCACGTAGGCGGTCTTACTGAGGCCGAATCAACGCAATAGTACTGATATCGACGAGTGTGAGAGCGAGCAATAGCAATGAAGGCGACCATGCCGGCGACGAACGTTCATCGTATCAGATACTCCCCCAGCATGACCCCGTTCCGCTCGATTGATGCGATTGCGGCTACGGCGGCTCGAACTTGTGTTCGGGGTGTCTCATGCTAAGCACGGCACAGGGAGCTTTGCGGATCACCTTCTCGGCGACGCTACCCAGAAGCATGGACGCGAGTGCAGAGTGTCCGTGAGTTCCGATGACGATCAGATCCACGTTCTCTTCGCGCGCATATCGGATAATCTGCTCAAAGGGCTTTCCCAGAACCACTGCCTTTCGCACGGTGCCGTTCATCTCAGACATGTGTTCATTCACGAATTCATTCATGTGTTCTTTCGCCAGCTTTCGTAGCTGCCCCGTATCAACAGACCCGATCTGTAACGGCACGACATATCCCGCTTCCATGAAGTACTCCTGTGCCATGTCCACTACATAGAGACAATGCAGCTCGGCGCTGTAATGCTTCGCCAAGTCCGTGGCGAGTGGAATAGCCACCCGTGAATACTCTGAGAAGTCGGTAGGATACAGAATCGCGTTGATCGCCGACATCACGTGCCTCCTTTCGTATTGAATGTGGGTTCCAAAGAAGACTTCTGCCTAACGTGGTTGGCCATTGTGCCTGCCCATATGGTTCGGTCCGGGTTCATCAGTCAAGCTCTAACACAATGAACTGGGAGTATTCGCCGCGTCGGACCAACAGGAGGACTTTCCCCCCATGGGTCTGAGCCAGGGCGTGCGTGAATTCATCGATGGAATTGGTTGTCGTCCGGTTCACACTCTGGATCAGATCGCCGGCCTGAATGCCGGCCTCTTCGGCGGGGCTGCCCGGTGCAACGCCGGTGACAATCACGCCTTTGCCGAGTGGATAGCCAAACTGCTCCGAAAGGTCCTTGGTAACGGTCTGGACTGTAATACCCAGTCTTTGTTGCGACTGCGGTTGCTCGTTCGATCGGCCTTGGGCGACCTCGGACGGACGTTCGCCGAGCGTTACCGTGATCTGGCGGGTTTTGCCGTCCCGCATCACGAGGAACTTCACATCGGTGTCCGGTGCAAGCATGGCGACGCCGTTGCGGAATGAGTCATAGGAATCGATCTTCTTACCATCCATCTCCAGAAGCACATCGTGGCTTTGGAGGCCGGCCTTTTCCGCAGGGGAGCCCTTCTCAACGCTGGCGACAACCACGCCTTGTGTGCCCTTGAGTTGAAGAAGCTCCGCCATGTTCTTGGTGAGGTCCTGGCCGTAGATGCCTAGGTAACCACGTGTAACCTTTCCGTGGGCCTTCAGTTGTTGCTCGATGTCCCGGGCCATATTGATGGGAATGGCAAAGCCGATACCCATGTAGCCGCCGCTCTGGCTGAAGATCGCCGTATTAATGCCGATGACCTGACCATCCAGGTTAATCAGCGGACCGCCGGAGTTGCCGGGGTTGATCGCGGCATCCGTCTGAATGAAATCCTCGTACGCGGCAATGTGAACGTTGCTCCGTCCCACAGCACTGACGACACCGACAGTAACCGTTTCCCTCAAGCCAAAGGGATTCCCTATTGCGACCACCCAATCTCCGATCAGCATCTTGTCCGAGTCGCCCATGGGCAGCACGGGGAAGTTGTGGCCGTCGATCTTGATCAGGGCCACTTCGGAGGCCGGGTCCGTTCCGATCAGTCTGGCATTCTCGAACTTGCGGCCGTCCTGGAGTTCCACTGTAATCTTGTCGACGTCACCGACCACGTGATTGTTGGTGAGAACATAACCGTCTTCACTGATGATGAACCCTGAGCCCTGGCCCCTCTGGCGGTACTTCTGAGGCGTTCGATTCTGCGGCACACGATCTCCAAAGAACTTCCTCAGAAACTCGTCGCCGAATGGGCTGAAGGGATCATTGTTGCCGTCCGGAGCGCTGAGACCCATCATAGGCGCCACGTCGACGGACTTCTCAACCTTGATGGATACGACCGCCGGCATGGCCTCCTTGGCGGCAGCGGAGAATGCATTGGAGAGTTCCTTTGCGGCTTTCGTGGCAGGTTGTCCGAGGACCGGGCCTGCAAGTACAAGAAGACCTGTGCATAGGGCTGCCACAACGATACGCGCGGCGGCCGGACTTCTCTTGTCTGTTACACTTCGGTTCATGGTTTTTCTCCTTATTCTGCTGAACACCTAAATATCAATAACGATGCACGCTGGTGGTGCTTCACTGCGTTTCTTGCGTTCTTCAAGCATCTCCTGTCTCATCAACCACATCACCGTTCGTCTAACACTTGACGCCAGAGACCATCTCTACATTGACCCACATCTTCGCCATTTTCGCGTCGGCGATCTGGAAACCTGCATCTTCGAGTGCCTGATGGACCAGGATCGGGCGGCAGTCCAGGTAGTTTGGGATATGACGGTGTGTCCACTCAAATGTCCGCATGACAAAGCCACCAGGTAAGGCGCGAGACATGGCTACAACTACGATGCGCCCTCCCGCACGCAATAGACGTTTGCATTCGCCGAGCACCATGGGTATCTCGGGCGTGTCGAACAGCTCGAGGGTGAAGCTCGTGAATACGCGATCCACGCTCTCCGCTGGATACGGCAGGTGCAGAGCATCCCCGCAAGTCAACTCCACACGGTCCTCAAGCCCCCGATCGGAGAGGCGTGCATGGGAGATTTCCAGCATCCTTTCCGACAAATCGATGCCAAACACCCTTCCGGTCGGGCCGACAGCTTCTGCCAGTTCAACCAGGCAGTGGCCGGTTCCGAAACCGATCTCCAGAACAGACTGGCCCGGCTTGACGTCGAGCATGCCAAGTCCTGCACGTCGCACGGGGGCCTCGGAATGCTCTGCCAGCAGATCGTAGACCCGGGCGATCTTGTCATAGAAAGCCCGAGTCTCCTCCTTCGTTTGTAATACCCGAAGTACGCCGGGTTGGTGATACGACCAGTGGCTGGCTACTTCTGCAGAAGGTCGTGCTGACTCCGCCGAGCCACCTTCCTCTCGCTCAGTCTCAACCGCCTCATGTTTGTCGATGACGTTCATATCTGGTCCTTTCCGTGTATCTATTGCACATGTGGCTCACTCACCTCGCGGGCCGTCTTTCGGCGTATATACGCATGTGGTGATGCTCAGGGCGACAAGGGATTTGCCCGATCAGAGCAGTGGAAATACTCGGAAACGGCCCCACTTCGGAACACTATCGCCATCTCATAGTCCGATCCCGACACACGCGCCGCGCATGCCGCTGGCATCGGGAGTACCTGTAGAAACACGACTACCCATAAGAAATGGCGCATCCCCCACAGTCCTGCAGTCAAGTTCATCAAGAAGACATGCCGGTCGTCAATGCCGCCACAAGTCTATCGCGTGGCCGGCTTATTCGCTTAACGGGCAATTAATCGCGCACTGGCAGCCACGGCAGCGTCCTCACAGCGACTTCTTCATGTCTTCAAACTCTTCCTGCGTGATCTCACCGCGGGCATAGCGCTTCTTGAGTATTTCCAATCGTGTTTCATGTGATGTGTCGCCCATCGGCCGGAAATGGACATTCTGCTTCAGGAAGTAGGCCAGTATCCCCATTATAGCAAGCACGAGTATCCACATGATAATACCTCCTTCCCGGCAATGCATCGTATGTCGGTAGCCACCATGTGACTGCCGCCCGGACCTTGGGACAAGACGTGAACCGGTAATATCATCAATGTCCTGCTAAGCTCCAATACGTTATCCATCTTGGCAGTCCTCCTATCTGATCGATGAAAGGACGTGTGCCAGCTTTGCCTCAACGATCTTGGCGATCTCCCGCAGGTCTAAGTTGTCGACCGTCTGCATGGCGACGGTCGGCCGGATCACTGAGACAACGCGTTTTCCATTCCCCTCGTACACGATGACGTTGCACGGAAGCAGCAATCCAATAACGACACCTCAGTTCAGTGGGGCCCATTTCGTGTCCGTACAACTCCAAGGTTATCTCACCTTTCCCATACGGCCGCTGAATCGAGCCGGAAACAGGGATATTCCCCGTTTCAAAGCGAGCAAAAGCCCTGTACACCGTGTCTTCCAGGGGACTATACTTGTGGTCGGTTCAGTCCTCAGTGCCGGTATTGTGCCGGGAGCATGGTTACTGAACCGTGTATCCGTCCTACAACGTGCGGCCTTGGGTCGTAAGGCCAAGCGCACATTACGACGAGCAGGTTATGTGGTCCAGAGAGGCTATCGCAAGACTACTGAGACAAGCGCCTACCATTGTCGCCTACGCGACGATTCTGACCGGGATCTATCTGATTGAACAACACAGCTACCTGCTCTTCCACAGCGTCGTGGAGCTCTTCAGTGTCAGTGTAGCCTGCGCCATCTTCATGATTGTCTGGAATGGCCGTAGCTTCATCCAAAACAACTACATGTTTTTTCTCGGCCTTGCCTATCTATTCGTAGCTGGTTTTGACCTGCTTCACATGCTGGCGTATTCTGGAATGGGCGTTTTCGCAGAGCGCGGCACCAACCTGGCGACTCAACTCTGGGTCGCCGGACGGTATGTGGAGAGCGTCTCACTCGTGTTGGCCCCGCTGCTTCTGGGGCGACGAATCCGTCATGTTCTTGTCTTGGCGGTATACTCCCTGCTGTCGGCCCTCCTGCTCCTGGCGATCTTTCAGTGGGGCGTCTTTCCGGTCTGTTTCCGCGAAGGTACCGGCCTGACGCCGTTCAAGGAGGTCAGCGAATATATCATCATCAGCATCCTCCTGGTTTCATTCGTGATCCTGCGGCAGAAGAAGAGCTGGTTCGAAGCCAAGGTGCTCACTTGGATGAGCTGGTCCATCGTACTTACCATGGGCTCGGAGTTCCTCTTCGCGCTGTACACCCGGCCGGATGGGCAGATCAACATGGCCGGCCATTTCCTCAAACTGATCTCGTTCTACCTCGTCTACAAGGCTCTGATTGAGACCGGTATGAGACAGCCTCATACACTGCTCTACAGGAGGCTGAAGGAGCACGAGGCCGAACTCGAAGAAACCCGGAAGGCCTTGGAGAAGCGGGTCCGCGAGCGGACCGCCGATCTTTCGCAAACGGTCGAAAACCTCAAAGAGGAAATCCAAGAGCGGATGCGGGCCGAGCAGGCCTACAGGCATTCCGAAAGGAAGTATCGAACGTTGATCGAGCAGATCCCGGCCGTCACGTATGTAGCCGCACTCGATGAAACAAGTTCAACGATGTACGTGAGTCCTCAGGCGGAATCCATCATGGGCTTCTCCCCAGCCGATTTTGCGCGCGATCCGGACATCTGGATCCGGCAGATCCACCCGGAGGACCGGGAACGGGTTTTGGCAGAACTGGCCGAGATTCATACAGCCAACTCCTCGTTTACTTCTGAATATCGCTTCCTGAAACGGGATCACGGAGTCATCTGGCTCAGAGACACAGCTTTCATCATAGAGGATGAAGACAGCGGGTCGCGATACCTTCAGGGCGTGACATACGACATTACGGAGGCCAGAGAAAACCGCGAAAAGGCCCTCGCTCACCAGGAGCAGCTCCGTGCGTTGACCGCTCAATTGCTGACAGTCGAGGATCAGGAAAGGCGCAAGATCGCGACCGCACTCCATGATTCCGTGGGGCAGATCCTGGCATTTCTGAAGATCGAGTTGGGAACAATGCGGCGGCTGGAGCTTCCGGAGGAAGCCGCTCATTCCCTGACATATGTTTGTGAGCAGGTGGAAGAAGCGATTCGGCAAACACGATCGCTCACCTTCGACATCAGCCCACCGGAGCTGTATTCTCTGGGGCTCGAATCGGCGGTGGAAGAATTGGCACAGCGGTTTGGCGCAGAGAGACATCTCGAATGCCGCGTTCAAGGGAGGGGTGAGTTCGAAGATATGAGCGTGGAACTCAAGAGCCTGCTCTACCGTTCCGTTCGTGAGCTACTCATCAACGCTGCAAAGCATGCGCAGGCCAGCACCATCCAAATCGACCTCTGGCGGAGTGACGACAGCGTGCGAATCGTCGTACAGGATGACGGCACGGGCTTCGATGTCTCGCGTCTTGATAGCGCGGGAGATAGTAGGAGAGCCGCCTTCGGCCTCTTCAGCATAAGGGAACGACTCGAGTACGTGGGGGGAGCATTCACAATACAGTCATGGCAGGGACGGGGGACCACGGTTACACTGGTGGCACCACTGCACACGCATCCGACACCATCCGACAGGAGTGAAGAACCATGAGCACACGTATCATACTGGCTGACGACCACACAATCGTTCGTCACGGGCTGGCGAAGCTGATCGAGCACGAAGATGACATGGAAGTCATCGCACAGACAGAGAATGGGATCTCGACGGTCGAGCTCGCCCGCGAGTTGTCGCCTGACGTTGTCGTTATGGATGTCGGGATGCCAGATCTGAATGGGATCGACGCTACCCGCCAGATCTTGCGAGAGAATCCCAAGATCAAGGTACTGGCCTTGTCCCTACATTCGGGGAAGAAGTTCGTCACAGCCATGCTTCAGGCCGGCGCCCTCGGCTACCTGGTCAAGGACTGCGCGCTGGAAGAACTGGCCAACGCGCTTCGAATTGTGATTGCCGGTAAGACGTACCTGAGTCCTTCCATCGCCGATATCGTCGTCCAGAACTACGTGCGGAGCCCGGGTGCGACGGAGCCATCCGCGTTCTCCGTTCTTTCGCAGCGAGAGCGAGAAGTCCTCCAACTCCTCGCGGAAGGCAACACCACGAAACAGATCGCACTGCATCTTCACATCAGTCCCAAGACAGTGGAGGGGCACCGGCTGCGACTCATGAACAAGCTGGATATTGACAATGTCGCGCAATTGACGAAGTACGCCATCCAGGAAGGCCTGACGTCATCTGAGCCGTGAATCGAGGAAAGACGACGGCCTCCTCGCACGCGCTAACCGCGCCTCCCGACCGTACCCGCCCCATGGCCTGTCGCCCATCACGCGATGCTTCGCAGAGGTCATCCCCTGCCAGCCGCAATCACACGTGAAGCAATTGGCGTGTGGCGATCAAGCAATCCCCTCGTTCACCCTGTGCCGCCCGTGAACGTATCGTGCTCAGTAGTCAAGATACGTGCTCCGCGGCACGACGCGAAGCCGCGAAGGGTAGCCAACTGAGCCGATACTGGCCGAACGTGGATCACGATGACTCCAGTGAATCGGGCGACACGGCTCGAAAAGATGGCAGTCATCTCGTCGTTTGGCGAATTCAGGAAGGACCTGCAATGTTCAGGACTGAGACACCTTGGTTCGTACGGCACTTGCCCGAGATCGGCCGAGCATTCCAGGACTTCGTGAAGCTGTGTGACGAGGATGGCGTACTGGACAGGAAGACGAAGGCCATCCTCATGCTGGCGGCGTCTGTTCTTCAACGCCAGGACTGCGCCGAGGATCGATTGCGATTCGCCCTCGAAGCGGGAGCCACCAAGGCGGAAGTGACGGAGACCGTGGTGATTATGGCTCTCGAGAGTGCGGAGGCACAGCTACAGGGCAAGAGCGAACTTTATCGCAAGTACTTGGGAGGGTCAAACGGCCAGATGAGATGAGACAACCGCATGCTCCGTCGAAAGCCATCGAACTCGAAGAGAAAGAGAAACCACCGTTATTGAAAGGATGTGACCATGAAGGCTGCAAGAAATCACCTTGTCGCAGGCGTTGCCGTTTTGTTGATTGCGGTTGGGCCGCAACTGAAGGCATCAGAGGGTCCGAGCGATGGCACGATCAAGTTCTGGATTCGAGATGCCCTCAGCGAGGATCCTTATCTGGATGCGTCGGACATTCAGATTCAAGTCGCTGACGGAATCGTCACCCTCTCTGGCACTGTTCCCAGTATCGCCGCTAAGAAATACAGCGACATGGAAACAAAGAAGATTGCGGGCGTCCTCGGCGTCATCAATCAAATCACGGTGATGCCGGTGCACCGCTGGGATACCGACATCGCCCAGGATGTGCGACACCGCATCGTGGACAGCGCCGCCATCGAATCTCACGACATATCGGTCACGTGCAAAGATGGCTCCGTGGCGCTGAAAGGCACGGTTCACGGTTGGTCCGAAAGGGAAGAGGCGGGCCTGCTGGCAAGCGAAGTGACTGGGGTCAAACACGTTCAAAATTATCTGAAGGTCGAATGGGAAGCCAAGCGACCCGATTCCGAAATCCGGAGGGATGTGGTTGCGGCCCTGCACCGCGACGCGTATCTGATTGACATACCGATCAATGCGTCGGTGGACGACGGTGTGGTCACCCTTAGTGGCACTGTTGGAAGCGCGTACCAGAAGGTCCTCGCGTACAGTGATATCCGTTGGATCGACAATGTAAGGACCGTCAACAACAACCTGACAGTTGAGTGGTGGAAACAGGAAGGCACACGCACCGAAACGCCGTTCCCCACGGACGCGGAGCTACGAGTCGCCGTGACCCAAGAATTGCATTCTGACAGCCGGCTTGCGCCGAATGATCTCGCGGTGACCGTACGACACGGGCACGTCATACTGCGAGGAACAGTTGCCAACAACTACCAGAAACAGATCGCCAGCATCGATACGCGTGACGTTGTGGGCGTCGCCTGGGTCACTAATTACCTGGCCCCACGGTCGATGCGACGTGACGACTCCCGGATACGCGAAGATACTCTGTCGAATATCGCTGTCGATGAATCGCTCTGGGACCAGCCCATCGACGTGACCGTCAAGAACGGGGTGGTGACCTTGTCCGGCAGAGTTGAACGTGGCTACGACAAGCCCCATGCTAAGATGTTGGCCTCACGTGTGCGGGGTGTTACGGAGGTCATTGACAATCTCACGGTGGCTTGGAAGCAGGAGCGGGACGACGCGGCGCTGTTCAAGAAGATAGTAGATCGCCTCAAATCTGACTGGCTTCTGGGGCCCAATCACGAAGAGTTCGAAATCCAGGTGAAGGACGGTGTCGCCACGCTGACCGGTACCGTGAGTGGCTGGGGGCTGCGTGACGAGATCGAGGACGTGGTTCTGCGAACGCGCGGAGTTCGGGCCGTCGATGATCGGTTGCGAGTCAGCGGCTATGACTATCCGTACGAGAACTACCGCAGCGGAACTCTTGAGCA
>Ga0272441_10010322_pt1 | contig 14169 bp, 14 predicted proteins | sample SSMProp6N_FD_193582 | JGI IMG/M metagenome (GOLD analysis project Ga0272441, IMG submission 193582) | Marine sediment archaeal communities from Little Sippewissett salt marsh, Falmouth, MA, United States - SSM-Prop-6N | ecosystem: Environmental > Aquatic > Marine > Wetlands > Sediment ... | reverse complement strand
TCAAACTTGGTGTCGGCAATCAGAATTCCATTTTCGGCGGCAATTTTTGCCCCTTTTTCATAGATCGACAAGGAAAGGTCCCTTATCTTTTCCGACAGCGAGGCACCGATCCGTTGCACCATTTCGTTGAAATCGATATTGATGTCGTGTTTTCCCACCTCTTCTTTGGTTGATGGCGTGAAAATGGGTGATGAAAGCTTTTGCGATTCAACCAGCCCCTCGGGCAGCTTAATTCCGCAGATCGTTCCGTCTTTTTTGTAGGATTTCCATCCAGATCCGGTAATATAGCCTCGAACAACGCATTCCACCGGAAGAGGCTTCGCTTTTTTCACTAGAATGCTGCGCCCCTGCAATTCTTCCGCGTAAGGTTGGCAAGAATCAGGAAACTTCGAAACATCGTCCGTAATCACATGGTTATCTATCAGAGAGGCCATGTGCTCGAACCAAAACAATGAGATCTGGTTCAAGACGATCCCCTTGTGCGGGATTGGATCCGGCAGTACTACATCGAATGCGGACATGCGGTCCGTGGTGACCATTACATAGGCATCGCCGGTGTCGTACATGTCTCTTACTTTTCCCCGCTGAAAGAGTTTCAATTCTGGAAAATCGGTTTCTTGGACTACACGGGCCATCGTTCTATTCCTCTTCTTTTTTGCACTGTACGTTGATTGAAAATGAATGGATCCTTTCCAGATGATGTTGCCCGGGCAACCCGATCGGGAAAACGAACCGACAGCCCGGTGCATATCGGATACGAAACGAATTTTTTACGCTATCCAGGCGTTTTTCGAATGCCGAATCAAAACCGGTATGAAACGGATTGGCCGGCGGTCTCACAGGTTGGATATCAGCTTTTGATGGTCAATAGTATAGGTGCTTAGGATTTTTTTTCAATGGTAAAAAGCCTCACAGACGATTTGCCCGCTGTGTGCTCGACCATTATAGGCCTTTCCGGAATGCATCGGCTTGCTCCGGTCGACTGTTCCATTGATTTGCTTGTCAAACAATCCACAATTTTTCGTTTCAGGATCGTTCTTCAAAAGCTTGAATAAAACGGCGGAGAATCTTCAGGGAGGGGCCGTCGATATCAAGAAATTCGATACCGGACCGGTATCGTCCGGAGTCCGCAGGTAGCGAAAAGATGACTTTACCACGGATTTTCACCATCTCTTCTTGGACCCCCAATACCACATCCATTCGATCGTTCTTTTCAATGGCAATGTGCGTTTCCAACATGATGCCGGACTCGGAGACATTGAGTGTTCGCCCCATTCCCTGCATAATTTGATTGTCTTCATCATCCAAATGAACATAGGTAAGCAAAAAAATGGAGTCTACCCTGGAATGTTTTCTTTTTTCACTCATTGGGAATCACCTTCGTTCCGATCATGTTAACTGCCAACAGGTTGCCCATATAGAAAGCATCATTTATCATCTTTTGCGGCACTGGCCAAGTCAGCAGTGACAATCATGCACGTGGCCATGTTGTCAACGATGTTTTTAAAGGTCATGGACAGCTGGTTATACTCATCTTGCAGATCCTTGCCATCGACGGAAACGAGTTCGATGCCGTCAGAGGCATAAACGGATGCACACTGCGGTTCCTGTCCGATGTCCATAAAAGGCAATTGGCCAAAAAAATCTCCTTCGCCCAATCTGGACAAAATAACCGGGCCCTGGGCGCCCTCTCTAACGATACTCACCTGTCCTTGTTTGATTAAATAGAGCTTTTCTACTGTATCAGCACCTTGACGGAAGATCCGTTTTTGGCCTTCTATAAGATCATCGGTCCGTTCGTTATCGAAGAGTTGGGCCACAGCACGGTTCGTCAAACTTTTTAGGCGCCGGTCAAGACTCGTTAAAAATTCTCTGAAACCGTAGGACATCCCGGCGTACTCCTGTGCAAGACGCTGAGAATCCAACACGCCGAGTTGGACATTTCCCACGGCAACTGCGGAAGCGGTCCGAATGTGTCCCTGCAGCAGGAAAGAAGCCATACTCCCGATAAACGAACCATCACCGAGACGGATAATGGGAACACGGCCACCATCGGTTTCTTTGACAATATCGACAACACCCTCCAGGATGACCCATACCCAATTGCCGTGCTTTCCCTCCTCTACGATGGGTTCACCGTCGAAAAAATCTTCTTCGTCCACTACATACATGTAGTCTACCAAGGGGCCTTTGACAACGGCGGGCTGCGCTGGCGTAGGTTTGTCTTCATCCTGAACGTGCGCAAGTGAAGCGGGTCCTATCTTTTTTGTCAGACCATCGTCGAGTAGTTTCATTCCTTCCAGAATGATCCCCATTCGGCTTTTGGTGATGCGTTTTTCCGCCACTGAGGATTGCTTTGTGAATTCAAATGAGCCGTCCACCCATCCAAAAAGGGAATAAAGCGCGTCCAACCCGTCCATGTCGCCGTTTTGGGCATTAATGGGCTGCCCGGCACTAAAGTAGACGTAGCCTGGATTCGGCGAATAGGTGCTGCTCAACCGCAGTACCCCCGTACTGCTGCTTGACCCGAGAAACTGCAGGACGTCTCCCAGGGACAAAAAATTCAGATTTCCAGTTAGAACTACGCTTTCATTCATCTATTCAGCCGGCCTCTATTTTGCCCATTTGAATTCTTTTTGAAGCGACTTTAATGTCTCCATTAGCCCTGCCTTCAGGGTTTTTCCTACACCACTGCCCTTTACGGCACTCGCCGGGAAAGAGGGTACTTTCAACTGACGGTTGAGATCTTTGTCCATTTGATCGATGGACATCAACGGAATGCCCTCCTCGGCAAGGTCTCTTTTGTTGTACTGAATAATAAGGGGAACTTTAAAAATACTCTTCCCGTATTCCCTCAGGTTGGTCTGAAGGTCCTTTAACGAAATCATGTTCTTTTCCCGCCGTACTTCCAGGGAATCCGCCACAAAAATAATTCCGTCAACACCCCGAAGCACCAATTTGCGTGTTGAACTGTATTTCACCTGGCCAGGAACGGTATACAACTGAACCCGTACATCACATCCCTTTATTTTCCCCAGCCCCATTGGAAGAAAATCGAAAAAGAGCGTCCGGTCTCCCTCGGTATTGATGGAGACCATCTCACCGGTCACTTGCTTTTTGAAAGACTGGAAAATATATTCAAGGTTGGTTGTTTTGCCACACCTACCAGGCCCGTAATAAACGATTTTACACTCAATTTCCTTTTTCTTCAGGTTAAAAATGGCCATAAAGAATTTCCTTACCAGCTGTAGAAGTGAAACGGTAAACACCCGACACATTCGGGGTTTCCAAGGGCGACAGAAGTCAGGTGCTGGTTACTTTGAGATCGAGACAAAAGTCTCCTTGTTTCGGTCCGGCTTCAATTTTCGTTTTATTTGCAACCATCGCAGTTCCCGTAAACATCGCAATGGGTGAGTAAAATTGAACATTCTTCAGATTTTCGCCTTTCTGGAGATCTTCGATCAACGTTTCATCCGTTTTGGAAACAATCAAGCTCAACATGTCGCCGGATTGAAAATTAACGTCGAATTCAACCATTTTCCCTTTTTCCGGTCCCGTGGAAAGCGTAATCCCGATGGACGTGATATCCAGCATATCGTCCTCTGGCTCGAAAAAGAGAGGGTCTTTCTCACTGCTGCCACCCTTAACCGATTGGGGTAGGTCCGCAACAACACCTTTTTTGGCAAGGATGGTTTGCAGATATTCCCGAATGGCTTCGAGCTGATCCGGGGCAAACAAATCAGACGCGAACCAATCCTTATATTGTTCGATTGCCTCATCCGTGGATGCGATCCTGATTTTGCATTGCAGAATATAGTTGGCAGCCGACACACGATACGCCTCAACCGTCAACAAATTTGTCAGCTCTTCCACAGCCCTTTCGATTTGCCCAAACTTGATCAGAGCAACCGCTTTTTCAAGCTCATTTTTTCCGAACAAGTCTTTGATCAGATCCTGCCCTTTCTCTGACAACTCCGGTGATGTCGGGCCCGTGGAGACTTTCTGGGTTGTTTCTTCAAGAGAAGCGATCTTTCCTGAAATGGTTTTCAGCAGACTTTTTTTGTTCTTAAGCCTTTGGATTTTCGTTATAATTGACGCTGCCGCTTGATACTTGTCCCGTGCATCGGAGAATAGCCCTTGCGCGCGATAGATTTCCGCTTCATTCAACAGGGTTTTGATTTGCACGCCGATATCCATTCATGATCCTGTCACGTTGTTGTTTTCGATAACCCTTTTCAAAGGAACTAAAACTATTGTCGCACCAAAGGGTTGTCCTCTTTAGTCTTTTATTGTCAACACGACATGATTTGCTCAAATGAGACAAAAATATTGACTTTACTACAAGTTATGTTATCGTTTTTTTTTTGTGACAGCAACTGGTGTTCCTTATCGGCACATTAACCTTTTATCCTTAGAGGAGATTGTTATGGACAAGAAAGTCACCGTTGTCGGCGCCGGAAACGTTGGGGCAACCGCAGCTCAAAGACTGGCTGAAAAAGAACTCTGCGATGTGGTTCTTGTGGACATCGTTGAAGGCGTTCCCCAAGGCAAAGCACTGGATTTGACCGAAGCGGCTCCCATCGAGAAACACGATGCCAAGGTTGCCGGCTCAAACGGTTATGAGACAACTGCCGGATCCGACATTGTCATTATTACCGCCGGTATTCCCAGGAAACCGGGAATGAGTCGTGACGACCTAATCAGCACAAATGCTGGCATTATTAAAAGTGTGACCCAGCAGATCGTAAAGCACTCACCGAGCTGTGTTTTGATCATCGTGAGCAACCCGCTCGACGCCATGTGCCACGTCGCGTATGAAGCTTCCGGCTTTCCGAAAAACAGGGTGATCGGGATGGCAGGGGTCTTGGATTCAGCGCGTTTCCGTGCCTTCATCGCAATGGAGCTGAATGTTTCCGTTGAAAACACGCATGCGTTTGTTCTTGGCGGTCACGGGGATACGATGGTTCCCCTGCCTCGCTATTCCACGGTAGCAGGAATCCCGATTACCGAACTGATGTCCAAAGAGCGCATCGATGCATTGGTTGATAGGACGGCAAACGGCGGAGCCGAGATCGTCAGTCTTCTCAAAACGGGAAGCGCTTTTTACGCACCCGCTTCCGCAGCGGTTGAAATGGCGGAGTCTATTCTGAAGGACAAAAAGAAAGTCCTTCCTTGTGCGGCCTTCCTGGAAGGTGAATATGGCGTCAATGAACTCTTTATTGGCGTGCCCGTAAAACTGGGCAAAGATGGGATCGAGGAAGTGATCGAGATCACATTGACCGAAGAAGAAAATGCAGCCTTGATGAAATCTGCCGCAGCCGTTCAGGGGTTGAAAGAGGATCTGGCCAAATTAGGATAGTGTTTTTTGAATAACTTCTGCTAACGTTCTGTTTATTCCGGGCAGTGCGCTGAGCTCTTCCACAGTGGCTGCCCGGATCTTTTTTACCCCCCCAAAATGCCGCAGTAACGTGGTTTTTCGTTTTTGCCCGACCCCCGGGATCTGATCCAAAACCGACTGGACCGCTTTTTTGGATCTCCGTTTTCGCTGGTAGGTGATCACAAACCTATGCGCTTCATCCCGGATTTGCTGGAGCAACAACAGCAGCCTTCCATCAGAGCCGAAACGGATCGGATTGGACCTGTTCGGTAAGTAGACCTTGTCCTCCTCTTGCTTGTTTTCATCTTTTTTTGCAATGCCTGCAACGGTGAAGCGATCCGTAAGGCCCATTTCCTCGAGTACGGCAACGGCAATGTTCAGTTGCCCTTTGCCGCCGTCAACCAAAAGCAGGTCGGGCTTCGGATTACGCGCATCGATTTTTTTATATCTGCGTGTCAGCACTTCAGCCATCATTGCATAATCGTCGGGAGAGCTGACCGATTTGATTGCATATCGTCGATACCCCGCTTTGTGGGGACGACCGTCGATAAAGACCACCATGGCCGACACCGGATGGGTCCCTGCAAGGTTGGAGTTATCGAAACACTCGATTCGTTTCGGAAGTCGATCCATGAAAAGTTTCTTTTGTATACCGTCGAGCACTTCAGATTCTGATGTGGCCTTCTGGAGCCTTTCGCGCAACGTATTTTCGGAATTGACACGGGCCATTTCGAGAAGCCGTTTTTTTTCTCCTCGTACCGGCTGATGGACCCGGACACGTCTCTTTTTTCTCTCTGTTAAGGCGTCCTCGATCAGCCTTACCGTTTCTGGTAAATAGGGCACAAGGATTTCAACGGGAATCTTATGCGACTGCAGGTAGTACTGGCCTATAAATTGAGCGATCAACTCTCCACCCTCGGGAGTTGCATGGACCAATTCAAAATGACGCACACCCTGCAATTTTCCGCGGCGAAGGGTCATTACCGTGACAATCCGAAAGTCACTGTTTCCGCTGGTACCGATGACATCTCGATCGAGAAAATCGGTTGTAACGCTTACCTGCCGTTCGACCGTCTTTTCCAGGGCGATGATTCGATCTCTCAGTTTGGCCGCGATTTCAAATTCTTCTTTTTCCGAGGCTTCGAACATCCGCCGTCGAATGCGTTTGATCAGTTCGGGTGTGTATCCTTTGAGGAAAAGGATCACCTCCTTGACAACCTCAGTGTAGACGTTTGAATCAACCCTCAAACAACAAGGCGCCAAGCACTGATGCATTTGATAATGGATACACGGTCGATTTCTGTTGGCCAATGTACGATCATTGCATTTTCGTAGTGGAAATGTCTTGTTGATGAATTTGACCGTCTGCCTGACAGCGTGAGCCGATGAAAACGGGCCGAAATAAACGGCCCCATCTTTCGGCGTTTTGCGAACAATTTCAATTTTGGGAAACGATAGCCGGGTGTCGATGCGAAGGGAGGGATAGCGTTTGTCATCTTTAAGAACGACATTGTAGCGCGGTCGATGTCGCTTGATCAGGTTTGATTCGAGAATGAGTGCTTCTTTTTCGGTCGCGGTAACCACGGTCTCGATGACCGCAATCAGTGAGACCAACAAGACAGTTTTAGCCGAATGCGCCTCTTGTCTGTTGAAATACGAAGCGACCCTTTTTCTTAGGTTGATGGCTTTTCCGACATAGAGAACCTCGTCGTTTTTTCCTTTCATCAAGTATACGCCCGGATTTTCGCTGATATCCGCTATCCGCTCACGTATGCGGTTTTCTGATTCTTCCGGTTGTGGCGTCTGTTTCATGGCGTGCAGTAAAAAAAAGGTCCTTTTCTAACACCGCAGGACCTTGTTCAAGATTCAAACAACTGACGTTTTCGAAGCGCTTTTATGCGGTCTCTGATTTTTGCGGCCTGTTCAAAAGCGAGCTCTTTTGCTGCAGCGTGCATCTGCTTTTCCAATCCCGCAACAATCGATTCAATATCCTCGTTTGCATCGTATTGAGGTTGTGTCTCCGCTACTTGTTCCGAATCGACCTCTTCCGGTGTGTAAGCCAAATCGAAAATATCCGTAATGCTCTTATTGATCGTTGTCGGTGTGATATTGTGAATTTCGTTATGTTTCTGCTGAATCCTCCGTCTTCGCTCCGTCTCCTCCATGGCGCGTTTCATCGAGTCGGTGACTTCGTCGGCATAAAGCACAACAGTCCCGTTGACATTTCTTGCGGCACGGCCGAACGTCTGAATCAAAGAACGGGTGGATCGCAAAAACCCCTCCTTGTCCGCGTCCATTATAGCGACAAACGAAACTTCTGGAATGTCCAGCCCTTCTCTGAGCAGGTTGATACCGATCAAGGCGTCGAATTTCCCTTCACGAAGATCACGGATAATATCCATGCGTTCCATGGTGGAAATGTCGGAATGCAGGTACCTAACGGCCAATCCAAGATCCGAGTAATACTCGGTTAAATCTTCCGCCATTCTTTTGGTGAGTGTTGTCACCAAAATCCGTTCACCTCGTTTTGTACGGTCCCTGATCTCATCATAAAGATCGTCCACCTGGTTGCTGGCGCTTCGCACGTCGATCTTCGGATCAATCAGGCCCGTCGGTCGAACGATTTGTTCCACGACCTGTCCCTTGGCCGCGGTCAACTCATACGCCGCAGGTGTCGCGGAGACATAGACGATTTGATGAATTCGTTCGTTCCACTCTGCAAATTGAAGCGGTCTGTTGTCCAGCGCCGAGGGGAGTCTGAAACCATAGTTCACCAGGGTCGATTTGCGGGATCGATCTCCCTTGTACATGGCGCGAATCTGGGGAACGGCTATGTGGCTTTCATCCACAAACACAAGAAAGTCTTTCGGAAAATAATCCAACAAGGTCGGTGGCGGCTGTCCGGCAAACCGTCCGGTCAGATGCCTGGAATAATTTTCAATACCGTTGCAATATCCGATCTCCTGAATCATTTCCAGGTCAAACAAGGTGCGCTCTTCGATTCGCTGGGCCTCGATCAGACGTTTTTCCTTCCGAAAAACCTCAACCCTGGATTTCAATTCCTGTACAATGGTTTTTGTGGCCTTTTCCAGGGTAGCCTTACGGGTGACATAGTGACTGGCTGGAAAAAGGGTGATCCGGTTCAAGGACTGTATCGCGTTCCCTTTCAACGGATCAAATTCGAAGATTCCCTCGATTTCATCTCCGAAAAAATCAATGCGTACGGCCGTATCTTCCTCATAGGCCGGAAAGACCTCGACGCGATCCCCCCGAACACGGAAGACGCCACGGTGAAAGTCCATATCATTTCGCTGATAGTGAATGGATACCAGTTGATAAAGAAGACGTTCTCTGGGCAGTTCCATACCAGCTTCGAGATCGATTCGCATGGACAAATAATCTTCGGGGGCACCCAGACCGAAAATACAGGAAACGCTCGCCACAACAATTACATCGGTCCGCGACAAGACATTGCGCGTTGCCGAATGCCGCATCTTATCGATCATCTCGTTGATGGAGGAGTCTTTCTGGATGTACGTGTCCGTAGTGGGAATATACGCCTCAGGCTGATAGTAGTCATAATAGCTGACAAAATATTCGACGGCATTTTCAGGAAACAGTTGCCGGAATTCAGTAAAGAGCTGTGCAGCCAGTGTCTTGTTCGGTGCCAGAATCAGTGCCGGGCGGTTGACCCTGCCGATCACATGGGCCATTGTGAATGTTTTCCCCGAGCCGGTTACACCCAAAAGGACCTGACTCTTTTCACCGGCCAGGATGCTTTCTGACAAGCGATCAATGGCTTGGGGCTGATCACCGCAGGGCGTATAATCAGATATGAGTTTAAACGAGGGCATAAGATGCAGTTTGTAAACGGATCTGGAAAACGAAGGCGTCGCATCCTTCGATCATTCGCCCTTATTTGGCGACTTTCCAGTGGGTGCCGTCGGCTTTGTCTTCCAGAACGACGCCGGCTGTTTCCAGCTGATCTCGAATTTCGTCAGCCCGGTTCCAGTTTTTGGCTTTGCGTGCTGCGGTTCGCTCTGCCACCAGCGCCTCGATGGTTTCCGGCGTCATCCCCACATCCTTCATCCCGGTTTGCATGCGTTTATCAAAATAGACCTCCCAGGTTTGCTGAAGGATTCCCAAGACGTTCACGATGTTTCCAAGATCTTCAACCAGGGGCTGCAAGGCCTTCTTTTTGTCTTGTTCGGCATCGTCCCGATCAAGAAGCCGATTGGCCTCTTTCACCAGGTTGAACAATATCCCGACGCCTTTGGCCGTGTTAAAATCATCGTTCATCGCGTCACAAAAGTCTTGCCAATAGGTGCCGCCTCCTACCGCTGCGTTAGGGTTCGCATCGATGCATCCCTCCTCCTCCATCCGCCTCATCAGGCTGTAGAGTTTATCCAGCGCCTTATCGGACTCTTTCAAATTCTGATCGGAGAAATCGATTGGGCTACGGTAGTGGTTAGAAAGCAAAAAGAGACGAACCGTCTCCGGATGGTGCACGTTGAGAATGTCTTTCACCGTTAAGAAATTATTCAGTGATTTAGACATTTTCTCATTGTCGATGTTAACAAACCCGTTGTGCATCCAGTAGGCTGCAAAAGGTTTGTCGTGGGCCGCCTCGGATTGGGCGATTTCGTTTTCGTGGTGCGGAAAGATCAGATCCTTTCCGCCGCCGTGAATGTCGAACGTCTCACCCAAAAAATGGTGGCTCATGGCCGAACATTCGATGTGCCATCCAGGCCTTCCATCTCCCCAGGGGCTTTTCCAGGAGGGCTCTCCCGGCTTGGCAGCCTTCCACAGAGCAAAATCAAACGGATTTTTTTTCTTTGTATTGATTTCAATGCGGCTGCCGGCAACCATGTCGTCCAGCTTCCTTCCCGAGAGTTTTCCATATTCCGGGAATCGATCGACAGCGTAAAAGACATCTCCACCCTTAATGTAGGCGGCCCCTTTATCAACCAGCGTTTGTACGAGATCGATGATCTGTTTCATGTGATCGGTCACTTTGGGCTCTTCATCCGCTCGGATTACATTCAGCGCATCCATATCCCGATGAAACTCCTTTATATATTTCTCGGATAGCCGTTTGGATTCGATGCCCAACTCGGTCGACCGGTTAATGATCTTGTCATCCACATCCGTAAAATTCCGGACATAGGTCACCCGATATCCAAACGCGCGGAAGTAACGGACCACCACATCGAACACAACAACAGAACGTGCATGACCGACATGGCAGGAATCGTAAACAGTCGGACCGCAAACATACATTTTAACCTGGCCCGGCAAGAGGGGTTCAAAGTCTTCCTTCGATTTCGTCAGCGTATTGTAAATGCGTATCGCCATCGCCACGTACCCTTTCAGGATTGGTATTTCATTTTTTTCCTTGTTGAAATCATTGTAACAGCACTATGCACATGGCTGCGATCCCATCCCCTTTTCCGACGGCGCCCAGCCCTTCCGTAGTTGTGGCTTTCACGTTGATAGAGAGCGGATCCACATCCATACATTCCGCCATCCGTATGGCCATCCGTTTTTTGAATGGCGATAATTTCGGCTCCTGGGCGAAAATCGTTGCGTCCAAATTGGCCAACGTGTATCCTTTTTGTTTGACCTTTTCATAGACCTCTTTCAACAACTTAATGCTGGAAATATCTTTGTAGCGCGATTCGGTATCCGGGAAATGATCCCCGATATCTCCCAGAGCGACAGCTCCCAGAAACGCATCACAGACTGCATGAACCAGCACGTCGGCGTCCGAATGACCGAGGAGGCCCTTCTCATGAGGAATATGGGTTCCCCCGAGAATCAGCTTCCTGCCTGCTACCAGCCGATGAATATCATATCCCAACCCAATTCGATGCATGATCCAAATGCATTCCTGTTCAATGCGTTGATAAAGTTGAACTTTATATCACAATCCATTTTGACCGTAAACCTGGATTTGACCGTGAGGAAAAAGGAAGGCGCAGCGGCATATTCCATTTTTCATTTTGCAGGTTATCTGTTAATTAAATTGGCTTGGGTTTTCCTGATCATTGCTTCATTTTCATGCGTGCAGCCGACAATTTCAACTTTCTTATTCTCAGCAGGAGACGATCTGTGGGCGTTCAACGTTTTATCAAGACTGCCTTGGCTTCAGGCAAAACATCGTTTACAGAGGCCGAATCGAAAACCTTGCTGAAACAGTACGGGGTGCCGGTGGTCGAAGAGACGGTTGCCAGATCCGTTTCCGAAGCGGTGAAGGCTTCAACGCAATTTGGATATCCCGTCGTGTTGAAGGCCGTTGGTGATACAATTCTACATAAAACAGAAAAAAACCTGGTTTGCCTCAACCTGGTAGATGAAAAAGCCGTCGCTCAAGCCGCCAACCGGATTCTCGCAGCAGTTCCGGAAGCCGATTTTCTTGTACAGCCACAAATTCAAGGCAAACGGGAGTTTGTCGCCGGTTTGTATCGGGACCCTCAATTTGGGGCTGTCATTCTTTTCGGTTTGGGTGGCATCTTCACCGAGGCGATTGCCGACATCGTATTCCGTCTTGCACCATTGGCGGAGTTGGACGCGGAAGAAATGATTGATGGGATAAAGGCCCAACCCTTGATCGGCCCTTTTCGCGGTGAAAAAGCCATCAGCAAAGCAGCGATAATCGATACCTTGATGGGGCTTTCCGCTATTGCCAGCGAGCATCCTGAGATCACAGAAATCGACATCAACCCCTTGATTGCAAAAAGGGAGGGATCGCTGGTCGCCGTGGATGCCCTGATCACACTTGGTCGGCCGGAGGAGCAACCAAAAGGATCGCCCAAAATACCGGCACCGGATATCCATCGTTTGTTTTACCCCAGGTCCGTGGCGTTTATCGGGGCTTCGTCTCAAATAGGGAAATGGGGCCATACGCTGATCTGCAACACCATCAAAGGTGGCTACCAAGGGGAGATCTATCCGGTCAATCCCAAAGGAGGGATGATTGCCGACAGAACTGCGTATAGAAGTGTCACAGAACTACCGGAGAATGTCGATTTGGCGGTCGTCACCCTACCGGCCAGACTTGTTTTGGACCTGATCACACAACTGGCAGATAGAAAAATTAAACATGTCATATTGATCACGTCGGGTTTCGGTGAAACCGGCTCCGACGGGAAAAAGCTCGAAACAAAGATCGTCGAAAAAGCCCGTGAATCCGGCATACTTATGCTCGGGCCGAACACCATGGGCATCTGCAATCCTCACTGTGATTTTTATTGTGCAGGTGTTGCTGTGCGCCCCATTGCCGGATCTACCGCTGTTGTTGCCCAGTCTGGCAACATGGGTCTCCAACTACTGGCCTTTGCGGAAGAACAGGGCATCGGCATCCGGGCCTTTTCCGGATCCGGCAATGAGGCCATGATCACCATCGAAGATTACATGGAAGCTTTCGAAGTGGACGATCGTACCCGGACCGTAATGCTGTATATCGAAAGCGTCAAAGACGGACGCCGCTTTTTTGAAAGCGCGCGCAGGGTGAGTCCACAAAAGCCTATCGTGCTGCTCAAAGGGGGGCAGACCCAAGCGGGCAGGAAAGCTGCCTCCAGTCATACGGGCGCCATGGCCACGGATTCGAGGCTGTTTGATGCCGTTTGCCGTCAGGCTGGAATCGTCAATGTCGATCAGCCCATGGAATTGCTTGACCTCTCCGCTGGCTTCGCATCCCTGCCTTTGCCCAAGGGGAATCGGATGGCCATCATGACCCTGGGCGGTGGTTGGGGCGTGGTTACAGCCGATCTATGCGAACAATACGGTCTGGAGGTGCCCGCGTTGTCTTCCAACTTGATTGCCGAAATGGACAACATTCTTCCTTCCTACTGGAGCCGGGCCAATCCAGTCGATCTTGTCGGAGAAAGAGATTTTACACTTCCCTTACGTGTCATGGAGAGCCTTCTTGCCTGGAAGGGATGCGATGCCGTTATGAATCTGGGAATCTATGGGCGCCGCCATTTTGCGAAGCGGTTGCTCGAATCCGTTAAAACGGCTGATTCAGCCTATAGCGTTGAAGAACTCGACGATGGCATACGCGCCTATGCAGACTTTGAACAAAAATATGTATCCGAAATCGTTCGACTCATGGAAACATTCGACAAGCCCGTATACGGCGTCAGCATGGGTACCGATGAAGAGGACCAAACCGTTTTGCGGATAGAAGGTCACGATCTGAAAGCCGTCTTTTTCGAAACACCGGAGCGGGCGGTAAAAACGGCTGCGCGCATGGTCGAATACCAGCGTTTCTGTAAACGGCATACCGAATCATGATGCAACTTTTTGACAGTTCCGTTTTGATTGCCGCTGGCGCCAGTTTTGTCGCTGGTGTTATCGGCTATATCATCGCCCGGTTTTGGATCAAGCCCATCGTCCGGTACACGATAACCAAACGAAAAATACGTCGGAGTCTGTCCAGCTATGTAATCGTCATTGAAACGCAAGAAAAAACGGGGGCTTCCCTCACAAGGAGACAAAGCGGCGATCGATTTTTACAACAAGCAAAAAAAAACGCCCTGATTTTGGCATCCTGCTATACGGAAGAGGTTCCCTACTGGTATCGTCTGCTGCTCGACAGTAGAGGCGAATCACCGGCTGAAGCATCCGGACTTCTCACCAATCTCATCAAAATCAGAGACATGCGGCAGGTGATGGAACGCGTTGCTCAAGCACAAAAGAAATTAGGCCTGTAAAAGATGATTACAATACATCCAGAAAACGATACCTACCTGAAAAGCATCGAAGGTGACGGGCTCCACCCTTTTCTAATG
>Ga0272441_10010321_pt1 | contig 14171 bp, 6 predicted proteins | sample SSMProp6N_FD_193582 | JGI IMG/M metagenome (GOLD analysis project Ga0272441, IMG submission 193582) | Marine sediment archaeal communities from Little Sippewissett salt marsh, Falmouth, MA, United States - SSM-Prop-6N | ecosystem: Environmental > Aquatic > Marine > Wetlands > Sediment ... | reverse complement strand
GAAAAGTGCAGTTTGGATGCACTTTTCCTATACTCCGACGCCGCCTGATATTATTTTGTCATCTAGCCGGAAATAATCCGTAGTCCAGCCCTTTATGGGCGCTATTTCTGAATATCCAGCCATAACAAAAAGCCCCAAACTACGTAAATGACAAAGTAAAGCGGTGATCACTGATTCTTCAGCCTTTATCCGCCGGAATCCGCTAAATCCGCTAAATCCGCGCTCTATCTCTTGCCGTTCCCACACTTAACTCTGAAGAACCAGAATAGTTCCTCACTTTACGCCAAATATTTCCCCAAACTGCTGATCTGCTCCATCAGCCAGCTTAACGCTCAGTGAAAGCTTATCGGGATTGACGGCAAGAATCCGCTTTCGCCCGTCTGCGATCTCAACCTGAATGGCAGTGGCAGACGCTGGCGACAGAATATTGCCATCCGAATCCCGGACAGGCAAATGCTCAAGTCGCGCCTCTTCCCCGTCAAGTGCGACGCACCAGACAAAGGTCGTCTCCTTTGCGCGGCGTCGAAAGATCACCATAGGCACTCGGTCTTCAGCGTGTTTCTCGACACCGGTGGCAGTGATAACCTGGGTTGGCTCACTAGCTGCCAGAGAGATACCTGTCCGCTGATCCTCCTCTGAGCGCACGAACAGTTTAACCCTTTCCTGAGTCTCTCTGACGACTGCATCCCGGAGATACTCATAGCCGGGCTTATCCGGAGGCGTCCAATCGCTCCCGTCCGGCAGTATATCCCATGCGCCCCGATTGTGATAGACGACGTCCAGAAGACGCTCACGGTCACAGCGGATCTGGTCGACAAAAACTACCAGCTTCTTATCTACAAGGGCCGCTGATCTGGTAAAGCGCACACCGTCGTAGATATTGCCAGCTTCAGCAACGACGTAATCCACACCGTCCTGAGAACCAAACGCGAGATATTTGCCTTCCGCCGATCCCTGCGAAGCTTCGTCTACAACCAGGGTATTGTGAGCCAGGGTTGTTCTGTACCATCCTCTCTGGATCGGAACTCCATAGCGCGCAGTGCCCGGATCGGGAGCGATGAGCCGTCCACCTGAATACAGGACGAAGTTCAGCTTATCCGGATGACCGTGTCCACCTCCATGCGGCCCATACTTCATACAGAGCCAGGTGGCCTGCTCACCTTCGCCTCTGGCAAGTATAGCATAGCCTGAGTTGGGGTAGTTGACGCTTTCCCATGGGGCTGCGGATTCAGTTGGCAGTTCGCCTACTCCGAACCTCAGAGCAAAGTCATTCCTCCGATTGCTGGTTGAGATCAAGGTCGCATAGCGCGGATCGCTGTAACGGGCATACGCCAGTTCATATATGGAAGCTCTACCCTTGAGCGCCACCTCGCCGCTGTCGTTGAAGGCCGGAAGCCGCAGATCGGGCATTGCGAAACTCAGGGGCCCGTCGAACATACTCTTAAGCTCCGGGCAATAGAGGTCGATGCCGCAGTTACCGGCAGCCTCAGTCAATCCCCATAGAGCCGAGAGCGTATAAAAATGGTATCCCCACGCGCCTTCCCACCAGATTCCGTCGGGCAGCACGCCTTTGTGCATCTGCGTCCAGTAGCCGCGCTCAGGATTGTGTATGGCCTCGCTTATCAACTCATCATTTCCCAGAAGGAAACCTACCAGCCCAACCGCGCTGTTCTTCCAGCACTGGATGTTATGCACCCCTATCCGATGACGAAGGATAACATCCTTTGCCGCCGGCAGCATCATCTTCCGGGCGATAATGTCCTTATCGTCCTCGCTCAGCTTATCCCAGATGAGATCCGCTCCCTGACACACAGGAATGAGCCAGGTGGATTCGTCCAGAGTCTGCGGCCCGACCCTGCCACCACCGATCCGCTCTTCACCGCGGGTCGTATGCAGCGGATAGCTCAGATACTGATGGGCATATGCGAGCAGTATTTCCCGGGCTTTCTCAGCATATCGACTGTCACCGGTAAGCTGATAGGTCATTCCAAGCTCCAGGATGGACCGCGCCAGTCGGCCATGTGAACCGGAGATCACACATCCGTCGTAATCGCGGTTGGGCTGACTGGGATCGCCGCGGAAAACCTCGTTGTCCACCGGGCATATGTGCTCCCACTGCCATTCACCGATCTTGTTACCGGTGCGCAGCCCGGCTCCATGCTCAGGGCAGGCATACCAGTGCCACCAGTTGCCCCCGCGGGGAGGAAGTTCAACCGGTTCATCCAGCATCCGGTCAGCGCTCCTCTTTACTCCGTCCCAACGGGCTTTTGCCCAATCGTAGTTGTCGATGCGCTCTTTCAGTTCTTCTATACCTTCTTGATTGAAGAGCAGTCGGGGATGCTGAGGTAAATCTGCCTTTTTGACTACGTTGACTGTTTCATCCATACGGGTTTCCTCCATATCGGCGACTTGCGCCCATAATTGGAGCGGTATGCTCCCAAACGGCTGAAGCTGCGAAAGCTGGGAAGCAAGTGCGCTCAATGCGAGATCGAAACTGAGTTTGTCTTTCGGTGGCAGATCGATCTTATTCAGAATCTGCTCACCGCTGCCAAAGCTGAGAGAAAGCTCCTGATCCGTCAGATTTCGGGCGGTCAGGGCCAGCTTATCCCCTCTCAGCACAGAATCGCTGACCTGCCAATCGAAGATGGGCGGCAAGGCAGCCACCTCATCTATAAATAATCGGACATCAGCGTCCGGGGAAGTCGTGGTGCGGAAAGATATGTAGCGGGATTTCTGATCTGGTTTCCCGCCCCAGTCGTCGTAGACCGGCTTTGAGAGGACAATAGAAGCACGCTGCCAATCTCTGGGACACTGTCCCAGACTAGTGTCCCAGACGCGGTAAACCGCCTCCATTCCACCCGCGATGGGATAATTGCGTATTTTGATCATGAAGCTCCGCAGCCCTTTCCCTTCAGATTTCCACCAGAACGCAAGAGTATGAGCTTTTGACAGATCAACTCCCGTGTTGGCATGGTTTAGCCTGATGCCTCCGACTTTACCGGACGGCACTTCAGCAGCGATCGCGGACTTGCCCTTATGAACGCCTTCAGTCAATCGAACGTCGCCGCCCGCACTCCAGTTGTCCAGCGATTCGCAATCGCTCAATCGAGTTATATTCAGTTCAAAACCTACCGCAGAGCGTGAGATCATCAAAAGCGAAGCTAACAATAGCCATTTCATGATATTTATAACACCTCGTCTCCATAAAGACTAAATTGGTTCTTCCGACTTAAGTGTGGAAAGAGTAGTTAGTAGTCAACAGTCAGCAGTCAGCAATCAGCAGTCAGCTTTCAGTTGTTAGCAAAATTTTTGATTACCGGCCACTGAATACTGATTACTGGCTTTCCTGTCTTCATCCGCGGGAATCCGCCAAATCCGCGTCATCCGCGTTCTATCTCCTGCTATTGCCAATTCCATAAGCCTAACACCGACCATTTTACCCGTTTTCAACTCTCAGATCAATGTTTTTTCCACCAACTGTCATTTTTTTGCTATCTGCTGCATCTTAATGGGTGAGGAATTACCAGACTTTTGAGACTAAAATTCGCGAAGGAAGGAGATGTGGAAGATGAAACTGAAATTGATAGCTATGTCATCGGTAATTTTCATAATAGCCGCGCTGTTCCTACCAGGTGGCAGCAGTGTGAACATGAAAATATTGTATGAGGAAGCACAGAAGGCACAGGAAGAAAAGAGGTATCAAGAAGCTATAAGCAAGTATGAAGAAACCCTGGCAGAAGGCGAGAAATGGTTGACGAAGCCAGATGCAATAGACGAGGACTTCGAGAACAAAGCGAAGTACCAGATAGCAGTGTGCTATGCAAAGCTTGGAGATCAGTTGGAAGACCCGGCCATGTATGAGAAGTCACTGGAATACATACCAGACATATACGAGACAGCGAAGGTGTCTAAGGTACGTGAAGCACTGGTGTTTCTCTGGGGAGATAACTACTACAAGCTGGAGAGATATGAGGAAGCGGAACCCAAGTTCAGGGAGCTTCTGAATGACTACCCGGACAGCCAGTTTGCGGAGAATGCCTACTACTCACTTGGTACGCTGAACTACGAGCTGAAGCAGTATGAGCTGGCGCGTGGAGCATTCAAGATGGTACTTGACAAGTTCCCCAACAGCCAGTTGCTTGATAGTTCCCAGTTCTCCATAGCCATGTGCTTCTTCGACGAGGACAACTATGATCAGGCACACCTGGAGTTCGAGAAGGTGGTGTCAGAGAACCAGATACTGCTGGCACAAGCCAGATACTATGATGGATTGTCTTTGCTTCGCATGAGCAGGAACCAGGAAGCTCTGACAGTGTATCAGAAGTTCATAGCAGACTTCCCTGACAGCCGTTTCATCCCGGCAGCATACTTCGACATGGGCACCATCCATGCTAAGCTGAAGGAGTATGACGAAGCTACCCGGAACTATGAGCAAGCCATCCAGCACACCAAGGATGAAGTGACCAAGAGTGAGATCCAGTTCCAGATAGGCAATAACTACTTCGACCAGGAAGACTACCAGTCAGCAGTCACAGGCTACCAGAAGCTGATGGATGAGTATCCTGAGAGCGTTCATATACCCGAATCCCGGTTCATGATAGCAGAGAGCTACTGGCAGCTTAAGGACTATGAGAATGCGCTGGCATCCTACATGGATGTTCTTGACAAGGATCCAGAGGGAGATAACATAGCAGTAGCCACCAACAAGGTGGGAGAGTGTCACTACCAGATGGATGAGAAGGAGATGGCCCTGGAATGGTATCAGCGTGTTATAGATACTTATCCAGACTCACCAGCAGTGAAGGATGCTACCTATGGTAAGATATGGTCGCTGAATGACCTGGAGAGATATGAGGAAGCAGAGGGAGTAGGCAAGGACTACATAAACAAATACAAGGAAGACAAGATATATGACATCGCAGCAGCAGAGACACAGATGATGCTTGGAGACATCAAGTTTGACTCTGAGAACTATGTCCCGGCAGCCGATGAGTATCTTCTTGTTGTATCAGACTACTCGGATCTGCCCAAGTTTGACCCATTCAAGTCCAGGTCACTTCTCCAGGCAGGTTTTGCCTACTACAAGGAAGCAGAGCGCAACAACTGGGACAATGAGCTTCTGTCCCAGGGAGCAGATGCATTTGCCAAACTGCTTGATATGTATGAGACTAACTTCGACAAGGAGAAACGGGAGTTCGAATCCCGTATAGACTACGTGATACCAGCCATCATCAACCTTGGTCTGTCATACTCGGAGATGAAGGAGTTCGGGAAAGCCAGGACAGCTCTTGATATGATGCCAGGCACCAGTCCTGAGTATGGCAGAGCCATGTTCCTTAAGGCTAAGATGTATTCTGATGAGGGTATGGTTGATGAATCAGTAACTGCTTACCGTGAGATGGTGGATAACGAGAACCTGTCCTCCACATGGCGATCCCGTGCAGCCATAGAGATGGCATCCAGACTTCGTGAAGCAGGGAGACACTCAGAAGCAGTTGTTGAGTATCAGCGGGTTGTGGAAGATTACCCGGACAGTGAGTTTGTATCCACCGCCATGTATTTCGTGGGATCATCATACTATGACATAGAACCCAAGTCACCAGAGAACATGACCAAAGCTATCGAAGCATTCAAGCAGGTTCTTGACAACCATCCGGAATCTGAGGTAGCTCCCTGGTCATACTTCGGCATAGTGATGGCATATGAGTCCATGGGTTCCTACGACATGGTTGTCAAGGTGGCGGATGAGATAGAGCAGCAGTATGCTGACAGCAACCTTCCTGATGCCCGGAAGGTGATCGACGAAGCCAGACGCCGTAAGGTTGATGCCATGCAGAAGCTTGAGGTCGGCGTATCCACGGATGTTCTGATAGCAGAGCTTCGCAAGGTGGTAGACGATCCTGTAGGAGAGGAGACAGGCAAAGCTTCAGCCCAGATGCGCATAGGCACTCTTCTATTCAATGAGAAGCAGTATGCCGAAGCCATCGTTGAGTATGAGCTTCTCCTGTCCAAGTTCCCTGATCAGTATACTGGTTCAGCCTACTACCAGATATCTGTAGCAGCCTACTGGATGGAGGACTACCAGAAGTCAGTCTCCAGCGCGCAGAAAGGGCTTCAGGTGTCAGACCTGACTGCTGATCTCAAGACCGGTATCAACTACACTCTGGGTCTTGCCCAGAACAGGCTTGGTAATGTGAATGACTCCATAGCCGCGCTTCAGCAGTCCATCGCCGCAGCCGGGGGATCAGAGAAGCCGCAGACTAAGGACATCTCCTTCGCATCGCATCGGGAACTGGCACGCGTGTATAGCGCAGCTAAGCAGTATAACGAAGCAGTGAAGGAGTATCAGTTCCTTGCGGACAACTCAGCCACCGATACTGAGAAGACAGATGCTCATTTCTGGCTGGGCAGGACATACGAGGAGAACCTTCAGGACTACCAGAAAGCAATAGAGAACTATGCTAAGGTTAAGGAGTTGGGCACATCCGACGTTCTTACAGCCCAGTCGCTGTATTACACCGGTGTAGTGTATTCCAAGCATCTGAATGACAATGAGAAGGCCCTGGAGTCATTCCAGGCACTTGTCACAGGCTTTGCGAACCACGAGGATGCCAATGTTCAGACCATGGCAACGGATGCCAATCTCCGGATACCAGAGCTTCTTGTGAGTCTTGGCAGGTTCGGTGATGCAGTAGCCCGGGCTCGAGAGGTGCGTGACACCGCCCTTGCTGGTGCTGACAAGCAGGAGAAGATCAACACCCAGTATCAGCTTGCATACCTCCTGGGAGAGCAGGCCGGCAAAGCCGCGGATACTGGCACAGCCGACCCATCCCTATCCAGGGAAGCCGCAACAGAATATGGGAAGGTATATGATCTTGCCAGACCCATTGCCCAGGCATCAGACGAGGTGAAATCCCTTGCAGCAGCATCCCTCTACAACGCTGGTTACCTTCTGTATGGTCTTGGCGAGTATGAAGACTACGTAAAGGCAGTAGGTTACTTCCAGTCATTCACCGACAACTTCAGGACCAGTGAGAACTACTCAGCCGCGTTGGAGTACCTTGGTTTTGCCAGCTTCGAGATGGCAAGACTGAAGGCCGACCTGGATGGTTTCGAGAAGGCCGCGGAGAATTTCCTTCGTTTTGCCCGTGAGTTCCCCAACCATGATGATGCGCCAGTGACGCACTTCCAGGGTGGAGAAGCCTACTTCGCAGTGGGTGGTGGTCGCTCCTTCGAGGCACAGGAAGCTACCGATCCTGCCGACCGGACACGAAAGATAAACCAGACCATAGACGCATACAGCAAAGCCATATCCTCACATCGTGATCTGGCTGACAAGTATCCTGACAGCGAGTATGCCCCAGAAGCTTTGTATGTTATGGCTGCCAGCTACCAGTATATAGCAGACATCCTTAAGGATGACCCCTCCCGACAGTCAGAATCCCAGTCAGCTCGTGTACGCATGAATGCAGCTTACAAGGAGCTTTCTGACAAGTATCCCCAGAGCGAGCATGCCGCCGCAGCGTTCCTGAGTGTAGGTAATGACTACTACAACCAGGCTTCCGCGGATGGTTTGTCAGGAGAGGAGCGGACACGTCTATACAAGCTTTCGCTGGAGAGCTACCGTAAGGCACTTCAGGTACCAGGCATAGAGAACAAGACGCGTCTATCAGTGGAAGCCTATTCCAAGGAGACTGAGGAGCTTCTTGCCCGTGATATCTACAATGCCGGAGCAGTCCTTGTGCCCCTTGAGCTTCCCGTAGCAGAGAAGAAAGCCAAAGCACCAGAAGCTATCCCCCACTTCCAGGAAGTGATAGACTCACTGCCCAACACCGACTATGCAGACCTTGCCTACGTCCAGCTTGGGTTGTGCTACGAGTATATGGAAGACTGGGAGAACTCTGAGAGCTCCTATGGCACTCTCATCCAGAAGTATACTGATGAGAATGGCAACCCCATCACTCCTTTCTCTGAGGGTGTTGTCCAGGCTGTTGCCTATGCCAGAAGCAGAAAAGGTGCTATCATGGCTTACAGGATTGCTCTTAAAGCCCGTGAGCAATCGCAGTAGATAGGATTGAATGATTTTTCATACTTTGTGATGGTATTCGTTTTATGAGTTAATAAATCAACAGACCTGTAGATTCGTAAGAAATTGATCTACAGGTCTTGAACCATTAAGCGGGATGAAACACTAAATTTCTATGTTCAGTTAAGTGGCTCAATCGCTGATTAAATGGCGTAGCGATTAGAGCCAGTAAATGCCTTTGGGCTAAGGGAATAAGTTGTTAATACAAGGAGGAGGAAGCAAATGAAGAAGGTTGGTTTTATTCTGGTCATTGGTCTGTTCTTGCTGGCGTTCACCTATGTGTTTGCGCAGGAGGAGGCGGAGGAAGCGGAAGCACCCATGGCTCCTTCCGTAGGTGCAGCCACTGCTCCAGACCGTGGTCTTATCAAGGGTAAAGTGACAGATACACAAACACCTAGACCCAATAACCTTGCTGACGCCACTGTTAGTGTGGCCAGCGAGATGCTTCTGGGTGACGAAGCAAGAACTACAACGACAGATATTGCAGGGAACTATCAGGTACCCAATCTGCCGGTTGGTGAATATGTTGTGACGGTAAGCAAGCCGGGATATGATGATTCTCAGGACTATGTTACGGTTACTCCCGGTGGCGAGGCATTCCATGATGTCAGGTTGTTCAAAACTGATACGCTGATAACCTACTTCTGGAAAACAGGTCCTCTTCGCTGGCCGTTGCTTCTATGTTCCATTCTTGGTCTTACTTACATAATCGAGCGTGTAGTTTCGCTTATCAAACTGAGACCCAGAATAAAGGTTGAGCAGCTTGTGAGCCGAATAACCGAGGCTCTCAGGAATGATAATCTCATGGAAGCTGTTTCTATATGTGAGGAGGCCGGCGGACCGCTTGCGAACGTTGTGAAGGCCGGTTTATTACGCTATAGTCAGGGGATGATTGATGACAGCGCGGTGACCAAGGAAGATATTTCGGAGGCTGTGGATGAAGCTTCTATATTGGAGATACCGCAGTTGGAAAGAAATCTGGTCGTTCTATCTACAATCTATCAGGTGTCCCCGCTGTTTGGTCTGCTGGGAACCGTTTCTGGTATGGTTAGGGCTTTTACCGCTATAGCTTTGAAGGGAACAGGTGACCCACAGTTGCTGGCTGGTGGTATTTCGGAAGCTCTACTTACTACCGTTATCGGTCTGTCAATAGCGATTCCGGTCATGATCGCCTACCAGTATCTGGTGAGCCGAGTGGACAGGCATGTGCTGGAAATCCAGCAGGTCTCTACGGAGATTGTGAATACCCTGGTTATTGGCCCCCGAGAATCGTAATCAGTTGAGTCAAAGAATCTCAGATTCGGATAATTGAAATCGGAGAAGCAAGCTTTTGGAAAAAGCTTGATCCAAAAAGGGGAATACGGGGGTGACTGTTTTGAAAGATGAAGAAAGTACGCCAGGGCGAAGACGTAAGCAGGACATAGAATTTACAATGACGCCGCTTATTGACGTTGTCTTCCTGCTCCTGATCTTCTTCATGATCGCAACTACTTTCTCACCGATGCCCGGCATCAGAGTGAAACTGCCACCACCTGGAACGCCACTAACGGATAAGCCGCCACAACAGCTCATACTGAGGATTAGTGATCCGGAAGGATCTGATCCCTATGGAACGATGGTTCTGAATGATCAAGTTATATCTATGGAAATGCTTTTGGGTAATTTCCAGAGAGCTACTCTTAAACAAAAGGAGATGCTGATCATTCAGTCCGGTAGGGATGTGTGGCATGATCAGATCGTGAAGGTTATGGATCTTGCTAAACGTGCTGACGTTAAAAAGATCGGCTTCGCGATGGTCGGAAGATAGTGGATAACAGGAGGTAGCCGAAATGAAGACGAGAAGATCAAAGAGATCAAAGCTGGATTTGCCAATGGCGCCCATGATCGACTGTGTCTTTTTGCTTTTGATCTTCTTTATGGTATCGGCAATAATGAAGGTTCCACCCAAGTTTGATGTGGAACTACCTGAGTCTCTGACCAGACATGAGTTTCCGCAGAAGCGATTTAATCTGTTCATCGGTCGCCGAGGTGAAATGGCGATTGATGACCAGATGATGCTGGGTTACGAGGATCTGGAGACTTTTCTCGCCAAACATGAGGATCGCATTGAGACCCTTATTATCAAAGCTGATAAATATGCTTTACATGGTTGGGTGATCGATGCTATGGAGCGTGCAAAGAGGCGGGATATAGAGGAACTTGCTATTGCCATAAAGGAAGGTGGGCAAGGTATCAAGGTTGATTAAGGTACGAGTGATATTCCATTGCTCGTACGCCAACTGGCCAGCTAAAAATTGGTTAGTGTTATTGTAACGAGGATTCTTTAGGCGGGATATTAATTATCCCGCCTATCTTTTTTGGTTCTTCCGACTTGAGTGTGGAAAGAGCAGTCAGCAGTCAGTAGTCAGCTTTCAGTTGTTAGCAAAATCTGATTACGGTTCACTGATTACTGATTACGAATTACCGACTTCCCCGCCTTTATCCGCGTCATCCGCGTTCTATTATCTTTTTTCTGTTATATGAGGAACTGAAGATCAGGTTTTCCGTTTCTGTTTTTTCGCTGCAGGAAAGAGCACATTGTTCAGGATCAGTCGGTAGCCCGGTGAATTTTTGTGCAGTTCCAGGTTGGTTGGTGGGTCTCCTACCCTATGTTTATAATCCTCCGGATCGTGTCCACCCAGAAAAGTAAACGTACCTCTTCCAGATGAGCCGTGGATGTATTTGGCATAGTTGCTGCCCTCAATATCTCCCATAATCGTGACAGTATTCTTGATGGTTGATTTGTTAAAGGAGGTCGTCTGCCCCAAAAAGCCTCTGATCACGGTGACGTGGTTCTGGGTAAGCATGGTGGGTATGGGATCATGCTTCGCGGCGAACTCGAAAAGTGTGAAATCCTCCAGACCGTCCAGCGGATTAAAGGCCGGTTTGGGATTATCTATATTGGAAAATTCATAGACGTCAGGACGCGTTTCCAGAACGAAATTCTCGAAGGCAAAGGTCTTTGAGAAATCCAGTTTGGACTGATAGCCAGGATCTATTGAAGTCCCATCTATCTCTGGAGGAACTATATCAATACCTTCAGCAGCGAGGGCTATGTCCGCGGTATCTGGGGTGCACATCATGAAGAAAAAACCGCCTTGAAGGGCGTAGTCTTTGATGGCCTGCACAACTGCCAACCTATGTTCCTGAACGGATTTATAGCCAGCGGCCTTCGCTGCTGCTCTGAAAGACGCCACCTGCTTCTGATACCAGATGGCATTCCTGTATGCGCTGTAGAACTTTCCATACTGTCCTGTGAAGTCCTCATGATGGCAGTGCAGCCAATCATATTCAACCAGCTTGCCAGCCAGTACTTCCTCATTCCAGAGAGTGTCATATGGTATATCCGCGTAGGTCAGGGCAAGCGTAACAGCATCGTCCCAGGGTTCCTTATCCTGTGGAGTGTAAATAGCGATTTTTGGGGCCTTTTCCAGCATCACTACATCCATATTGCCGCTCTCTATAGTCTGATAAATGACATTAGTCTCTGCCGGCGATACCGGTTGGAACAGAACACCCATCAGATTCGCTTGTTGTCGGGTATCAGCGCGATCCTCAACTATGAAAGATCCGCTGCGATAGTTTAGCAGCCACTCTGCGCGATAATGGCGCGGCGATTGTAAACACCAGTACACCAGACCATAGGCTCGCAGATGATCGTTCTGCACCTTGTCCATAGGTATAAGAAGATCCTGCGCCTGAACTGCACCGATGATGAAGACTGATAACAGAAACACTCCAATCGCAAATCTAAAATCAAAAATCCAAAATTTAATCATGGTATATTAGTATCCAAGGTTTCTTCAGACGCGAGCCGTCGAATCTGCTTTCTGGCGTCAGCGACCAGTATGCTGTCCGGATAGTTTTCTATGAGTTGTGAATATCCCTCCATGGCCTGCTTCACATTTCCCAACTGCTGCCAGTAGATACGGGCAATGCGAAATTGGGCTTCTGGAGCCAATGGACTTTGGGACTGGATCAACTCTTTGTAAGCCGATATTGCATCTGCAGCTTTCATCTGCAGGGCCAGAAGGCCTCCTATCTCAAGTTGAATCCTGTCTCCAGTAGCGTATTCCTTGATTGCAGATATACAGATTGTCAGGGCTTCATCATACTGCCCCAGTTTCCGCAATCTCTCAGTTTGTGAGTGAACCTGAAGAAGCGGCTGTAAGCCTTCATCGGAATATTCCTTGATCAGAGCTATTCTCTCGAGAGAATCGTTGACCCAATCCTCGTTCATGATCTGCTGAGTCGCTTCCTGATATTGAGCCGTCGACTTGACAAAATCGCCTCGGCTGAAGTAACAGTCAGCACGCAGTTTAGCTATCTGAGCAGCAACGGATCTGGAGTGGAATCTGGTTGGAATAGAATCCAATACCTTCTCTGCACTGTCGTATTCGCCCATGAGACGGTAGCATTCCGCTATCCTGAGATCCAGATCGGGGATGTGCTTATAAAACTCCCTGTTATTTATGGGTTGAGATTCTATTTTGCGTTTTGCCTCTTTATATGTAGATAGAGCTTCCTGCACATTGTGAGTCTGCTGAAGGTGGATGTCACCCATCAGTATGTAAGCAGGTATTAAGAAGGGAGCTGAATCTTCTTCAATCCGCCTGCTGGACTGAGAGATCAGCCTTTGGAGGCTGATTACCGCTGCCTGAGTCTGATGAAGCTGAGATTCCAACTGACCCTTATACATAAGCGCGTATGATGAAATCTCACTTTCAGGAAACAGATCTAATACTGTCTGATAGAATTTGATGGCGTGATCAAGCTCCCTCTCGCGCTCCAATGTCTGAGCGCGTCCAAACAGAATGTCCCCCTTATCAGGATGAAAAGAGGCGATAGTTTTAAGCTGTTGAAGTGAAGAATCGAACTTATCCTGATGAAAATAAACATCCGAGAGGGTAAGAAGTGCCGAAATATTGTCAGGAGATGATGACAGGTGGGTTTTCAATCTGGAGATGACCTGATCATACAGTTTCTCCTGATCACACAGTTCCAGCATACTCGTAGTGATCATTGATCGGCTCGGAAGATTAATGGGAAATCTCATCATAGCATCCAGATAAACATCCATGGCGGAATCGAACTGCTTTTTGACAACGTATAAGTCCGCCAACTGTGTATAAAGATAAGAGATAGTTGGTTGCAGCTCTATAGCCTTTCGGTATTCTGCTGCCGCCTCATCGTAGAATCCATGGGATTTAAGTATCTGAGCAAGCATCTGATGTCGGGAATACTGTCCGGGAGCCGATTTAGTGATTTTAAACCATTCTGCTATGGCTTTTTCTTTATCTCCTCTTTCAGCGTATAATTCACCCAGTTGCTCATACATATCCACATCATCCGGATCCACGGCAAGCATCCTATGATAAAGGGCCAGTGCCCTATCATATTCCCCTTGTTTCTGATATACGAGAGCCAGTTGCCGAAGCATATAAGTATCTTCTGGATTTTTTTCCAATCTGTCCATCAGCCTCTGTTCCGCCTCTTTGAACATGCCTTGTTTTATATATATAGAAACAAGACGGTTGAGGGCTGTTGTTCTCATTATAGATTCCGGAAATTTCTCTATAAAATTTTCATATTCCTTTATGGCTTCCTGGAACCTCTGCTGCGAGTAAAGATAGCCAGCAGATCGGTATAAAGCCATTGCCGCAGTCTGGGTGCCGGGGAATTGCTGCGCCAGATGCTTGGACATGACTATAACCTCTTCGAACCGATACCTTCTGGCGTATAGGTTGATCATAAGAGATACTGCTTGAGATGCCTGTATGCTGTCAGGATTCTTGGAAATGAGCTTCAGATAGGTTTGAATGGCCAGATCATCATCGCCTATTCGAGTATAGCTTCTGGCTATTTTCACCATGATGTCGCTTTTCCGAGTCGTGGCAGGATATTTTTTCAGGATTTCCTCGTATGCAGAGAGAGCTTCCTCCGTTCTACCTTCCGCATACAGCCTATCAGCAGCATGAAGAACTCTGGTTGCTTCCGCCTCCACCACTGCATTGGGGCCGGGCATCGCCGTCGCCGCGACAAAGAG
>Ga0272441_10010319_pt1 | contig 14172 bp, 13 predicted proteins | sample SSMProp6N_FD_193582 | JGI IMG/M metagenome (GOLD analysis project Ga0272441, IMG submission 193582) | Marine sediment archaeal communities from Little Sippewissett salt marsh, Falmouth, MA, United States - SSM-Prop-6N | ecosystem: Environmental > Aquatic > Marine > Wetlands > Sediment ... | reverse complement strand
AAATCAACATCTTGCGACGGCTTGAGATTACCAAGCGTTCCAATTTCCCTCATTACGCATCATCCCCACATGGGGGATGGCTGTTGATGAGATTAATGCGCAATTATCGACAACAAGTGCCCTTGATGCCTACCAAATCGCCAAATTAATTCCCTAATTTCCGCCGAGTTAAGGTTCTAAGTCTGGAAATGCATGGCTTTCTGTCAACTACCACGGCCTTTGGGCCTTGGCTTTCTATGAAAAAAAGGTAACTACTCAAGTACCCATGATCTGCACCATTAGCCGTATTTTGCAAAATGTTTCGTTATCCACTAAATAAATCTATTTTTTGATTTGTAGTTAAATCCCGCTTTCAGCAGTAGATGCGGCAATCACAAATACTTTTTCATACCAATTTAGTTTACATAAATTAATTAAAATCAGCGTATAATTTGGCCACGAAAACCACTATCAAGTGAATGATTTCAGATCCTTAACTCGGCGGAAATTAGGGAATTAACGTGATGATTTGGTAGGTATTACAGGCGCAAGTTGTCGGTAATTGCGTATTAACCTCATCAGCAACTATCCCCTACATTAGGACGATGTGCAGTGAGGCAAATTGGAACGATTGGTAATCTGAAGCCACCACACGATGCAGTTTTTTGTGTACACCCATTGAATTGCGCCGGCCATAACCCCCAAATCATGCCGTGTTAAGGTTAAAAAAGGTATTATGGGATGCACTTTATCAGATAAATTTATGTTTGGATGACGCGATTGCTATGCCACCTTTGGGAGAAGAAGGCGTGGCCTCTTCTGCCTCTTCTTGATCGATCAGCCTTAAAGACGCACGAGACGATCTTTGTATTCAATCGTCCCGGGCCGCTCGTCCCAAAGCCCGTCCCAGCGCCAAGGTGAGCGCTTCGACTTTCTGCCAGTCATCTCCGCCAACTGCCTTGAGATGGAGGGTGAAATTCCCGTTGTAGGCAAGAGCCCTCATAAAATGGGTCACGTTCTCCAGCTGGACGCCTCCTAGATCGTCTGCCTCAAACTCGAAAGAGTCAGAGTATCCAGGTTCGCCCAGACGAACCACCGCCTGAGCAAGGCAAGTTCCAGAAGGCACAGTCGAACTTCCGATCCCTTCTTTGGTCAGCTCGGCGATGGCTGAGCCCAACGTTATCGCCACGTCTTCAACGGTGTGGTGATCTCCAGTGGGAAGGTCGCCCCTGGCCTTTACGCTTATGTCGAATCTCGATGCTTTGGCCAGGTTTCTGATAATCTCGTCCAGGAGGGGAATGTCCGTATCTGCTTTGGAGAGGCCAGACCATTCTAGGTCCAAAGAGATTTCGATAGTGGTTTCTGCCGTCTCTCTTCTGAGGGAAGTGCGCATGAAAAGAGATCTCGGTAGGAATATTTTAACTTGCGGGAGCGAATATGTGATCCCCAATCCAAGGATCGTGGTCCAGAAGAGACTTAAGAAAAACATGATATCTTGGACGTAGAAGTATGTAATTCATATTCATATACAATTATTTATACATATTTGCATTTTGTGGCACATACACCTCCCTTCTGATGGGCTTGAGTCGTTCCAGTCGAAGGTGTTATGTACCCGTAGACCATGTTCTTGCGTTCCAAAGGTTGTCAACATGATAGGAAAAGAAAAAATTTGGGATTTGTTGGAAGAATACGACCAAAAAAACCTGACCATCGCCACGGTGTGTTCTCACAGCAGTCTCCAAATATTCCACGCAGCTAGGAAAGAGGGGTTCAAGACCCTTGGCATATGTCTTGGAAAGCCCCCAAAGTTTTACGACGCGTTCCCACTGGCAAAGCCTGACGCTTTTCTCAGCTTGGACAGCTACAGCGCGCTCCTGGATGAAACCGATAAGTTGATCGAGGAAAACGCCATCATCATAGCCCACGGGTCCCTTGTCGAGTATCTGGGATCTGACAAGTTTGAGAGCCTTCCAGTTCCCACCTATGGGAATCGAAGATCTCTTGGTTGGGAGAGCGATCGAGACTTGGAAAGAGAATGGCTCACCAAGGCCGGAATAGATCTTCCCAGAAGGTTTCAGGACCCAGGAGATATCGACCAGCCGGTCATCGTGAAGTACCACGGAGCCAAAGGCGGTCGCGGTTTTTTCATATCCAAGAACAAGGCCGAATACGAAAGCAAAGTTGATGCCACCAAACGGCACACCATCCAGGAGTTCATACTTGGAACCAGATATTATATACATTACTTCTATTCGCCAATAAGGTCTGAAGGTTACAAGCTGAGCAATGGAATCATGGAGATGTTGGGAATTGATCGTAGGGTCGAATCCAACGCCGACGAGATATTCCGAATAGGTTCCATGAACGAGCTAGAAGAGGCAGGAATATACCCAAGCTTCGTTGTGACAGGAAATATCCCACTTGTCTTGAGAGAATCGCTCCTTCCCAAAGCCTTTGAACTGGGTGAACGGGTGGTAGAGACATCTTTCGAACTCTTCGGCGGGATGATCGGTCCTTTCTGTCTTGAGACGATCGTCACAGACGATCTCAAGTTCAAGGTTTTCGAGATATCTGCGAGAATTGTCGCTGGAACCAACGTCTTCATCAGCGGGTCCCCTTACTCAGACCTGATCGAACCGGACCTATCCACCGGAAAACGGATCGCCCAGGAGATCGCCCTTGCCAGAGACACCGATAGGCTCTGCGAAATAATTTCCTAGGGCAAAGGCTTATCTTTGTCAGGTTAGCCTTTACCCCCCCATGGCAGGTCTGATCGACACCTTCAAAGAGGCGACCGCGCTCCAGTGCCGGTTTATTGAGAAACTGACCCAGCTGGACCTAAAGGAGGTCAACGCCTTTGCAGATTCGCTGGCATCGTTCCTGGGAGGTCCGGAGGAAAAGAAGTTCGTCTACGGCCTTGCGGCCGGAAGGAGCGCCCTTTCCCTCTACAGCTTCCTTCAGCTTCTCCACAACCATCTGGACATATTTCCCTGCACCATGGAAGACCCGGTCCAGAAGCATTTTCGCAAGACGAGGAACAATCTGGGAATTGCGATTTCGGGCTCTGGCGAAACTCCCTCCGTGAACAAATACATCGAGGACATAATCGGCCAGGGTGGCGAGATGAGACTCATCACCGCCAACAAGAACGGAACCGCCTACAGGCTGGTTGAAGATTACGAAAACGGCTCAGTCCTCATAATAAAAGGGAGGACAAAGTACGATACAGATGGCGGCAGGATATCGAAGCTTTCGCCCATGGGGACCGAATTCGAGCTTGAGGTGCTAGCTTTTCTCAACGCGATATTCAATGAGGTTCCTGGAAGGTTGAATGGTGAAGGGGGCGAGTCTAAGAACAGGTCTTGTGAAATGTACAAAGATGCTATTCACGATTTCTCTGACCAGTGTCATCTCATCACCAAGATGGATCCAGAGAGGCTGGAACGATGGTTTAATAGGCTCTTTCCAAGAAGTGGCCGATACGTCGTAGGTGGTGTGGGTAGATCCGGCCTGGTAGCTAGAGCTTTTGAGATGAGGTTCACCCATTTGAACAAAACCAGCTACTGGGAATACGACTTTAACACTCCCAGCTTTCAGATCGGCGACGTTTACGTTCCCATCACCGGAAGCGGCAACACCTACGAATGCCTCCAAGGCGTTCGAAACGCCATCATGAACGGCGCGGATGTGATGCCTATAACTACTAACCCATCATCTGAGCTTGTCGAACTCATGAACCTGCTAGGAAGAGAAGAGGACATCGCCTTCATACCCGTAAAGCCCGAATACTATGACATATTCAGCAGGGACAAAGAGACCACTACCTGGCTCGTCTCCGAATACAGCAGGATGAGGTATCCCATATTCGAGATCAATGCCTCCATATTCACCAACAGCGTGGTGGCGGTGGGCGCAGAGTTCTTGGGAATGGAAGAAGCTGGCATGAAACGGCTTCATGCATGAAACCGTGTTGTAAACTACCTTCGTGAATGATGGGAGCGTGAAGTGAACATGACAAGAATATTGGCCATATCGGACACCCATCTGAAAGGTGACCTGCCTGAAAAGCTGGCATCTCTGGCAAAAGATGCAGATCTCGTACTTCACGCTGGCGATTTCGTCACCATCGAGGTCTACGAAGCATTCGATCGGCTCGGAAACTTCGAAGCAGTATCTGGCAATTCGGATTCTGTCGAACTAAGAAAGCTTCTGCCTGAAAGGAAAGTCATCGAAGTGGAAGGAGTAAGGTTGGGACTGGTCCACAGGGCCACTCGTTCTTCAGACCTTGCGGCCGTCGAGTTCCTTGCAAGGGAGATGGAAGTTGACGCCCTGATTTTCGGCCACATTCACAGGCCCTACGTTGAACGGGTCCCTCAGCTTCTTATCTGTCCTGGAAGCCCGACCGAGCCCAGAATGTCGCCGCCGACGGTGGCCGAGATCGAGGTGAACTACGGCGAGATTAAGGGCAGGATCTTGCCATTGGGCAAACCTATCTGCAAATATATCAAGTATGCGGAATCGCTCTCCAGACAGAAAACGAGCGACTATCGTCGAGAACCGATTAGATGAAACTAATCGGTTCTCGAAAGATTAGTGCTTAACGATACGAATAGGCCAAATTTCAAACTCTTATGAGTTGGAGATTTGTCCGAAAGGTATCGTCAAACACTATAAAACGAAGAGCCAACGATTGGCACACACCGTTAAGCGCGCCATTACCATCTGCGCAACCATTTTTTATACTCTCATCCAATCCGTGCCCAAATAGCCAAGACGGCTAATTTTGGTGGAAGCCTTGGACCTCGTCTAAGGCGATCCAGCCTGCGCTTCCGCCCATCCGTCCTTCCATGTCAGATATGAAGAACGCTAGGTTCGTTATGTTATCCCAGTCCAAGTTTTCTTCACATGGGGCACCATTGCCTGGGCTCTTGCACTCGAAATCGTCGAGTTTTGCCCTCAATTGAGTCCAGTCGTCGGAAATCGGGACCGTGCCCCACGAGTAGCCAAATACGGTCCCGTTTCTGTCGGTCAGTCTTGCCTCGATCGCGTTCTGAGCGCCGCCGTTTCTGTAGAAGAAACCGATCTCCTCAGCAGAAGAGATGTTATCCTGGTTTGCAGATACGTTCTTGGAGATTCCGACCCATCCATCACGGACGAGGTAGTAAGACATTTTGATGGCGTTTTTGCTCACTCCATTTGTCGAATCGATCTCGACTTGGGTTGTGCCCATCCGATCTTTGTAGGCGCGCCATCCACTTTCCATGTGATCGACTAATCTTGGTTTCAGAAGGGCTACAAAGATCATAGCGGACCTTTCGCCGACCTCATTTTTAGCAACGAGTTTGTAGACCGTGCTATTCCGAGGAACAAAAGTTGCATTGCTTTCTGCAGTGATGCTTATTGGGCCAGGATATAGCATTATTTCCGAAGCGTTGGCGACAGACCAGCTCAAGGTTACAGGTTCGCCCAGGTTCATGGAAACGATATCGGACTCGAACCTGTTGATTGTGGGTGGGCTCATTGTATTGAACTTCCATATTGGACTTGCAGCGGTCTTAAAGAGACGATTTGTTGCGGTTATTTGCCAGTAATATGTGGTTTTGGGCGCAAGGGGATGGATCAACTCTATAGATGAATTACCACCTTTGCCATCGGTAGATCTTCCGACCAGGTTCATATAATCCACATCAGAACCCAGCCAAAAGTCGTAGACTACCTGAGAGTTTGGGCTCAATCGGGATATCAACGGAATTTCAAAGCTTGATCCGATCCAGCGAAAGGTGGGGTTGAGCTCAACTTCAGTGGCGTTGTTTTCAGGAAAGAGCGCCTCAAGGGCAGGGGGCGCAGGGCTGATCGCATAAGCTATCGAGATTGCAATCAACATTATCAAGGCACCCGTAGCCATCTGGTGACGGGAGATGTACTTATCTACATTCTCTGCAAATTGCATAAATTTCTCGAAAGGATTGATCATCCTAAATGCGCAAGGAAACCCCGTCCTTTCAGGTCGGGGAAGAATTGCGCCCTCCATCTTATGACAGTCAACATAGTCAAATCCAACACTTTTGCAGTCTGTGTAATCCATTTCCCAGATACGATATTATGCAAACTGACATTCTCTTTCGAGTATCCACCTACATAACTCAAACCATGTTTGGCATGTCTTACTAATGTCCCACTTGTCAACCCCATTCCACCACCACTAGAAGAGTGTTTGACAATACCTTAATAGTTTTGCCAAAACATTCAACCGAATTTGCTTTTTTCTGTGAACTAAACCTCATGGGCTGCTGAAGAGAACATATAAGTTGCAGTTCTGGTGTGTGGTCACATATGATCAAATTTGAATTCAGAAAGGCCGCCAAAGAAGACATCCCTAGCTTGGTTAAGCTGTGCAAGGAGACTGTCGTAGAGGTCTACGGTAAAGTCTTGCCTTGGGAGAAATTGGAGCCTTGGGCCGAAGGCGACATGGTCGAAGAGGTGGTCAACAAGCAGTGGCAAAAAATGATCGTGGCTGAAAACGCGGATGAATTAGTCGGAGTTGCTGCAAGATCTGACGACAAGGTAGACCTTCTTTGGGTCCATCCAACCCACCACGGAAAAGGCGTAGGAAGCGCTCTGCTGGATGTTATTGAGGCGGAGATGAAGAAATCTGGGTACGACCTCGGAACGCTGGAATGTTTCAGCGATAACGACCGTGCCATGGGCTTCTACCAAGCCAAAGGCTGGAAGATCCTCTGCGAAGAGATGGACGAAGAGGCAGGCGCCTTGAAGACAAGGATGACAAAGGTGCAGACTAAAGAGAACGGGCAGGGATGACGACAAACATGCCCTGACGTCCTACGCGACAAACGAAAGAACGGAGAACAGGGCAATAATCGATGCGATGATTCTGCAGACATCGAACCCCAAAAAATAGATATTCTCCCGTCTTAAGAGTAGACGATCACCTTGGCAAGCTACAACCAAATTCCCATTGAAACCTTGAAAGAAAGAGCAAAGATGGCTCTTCTTGCAAGGCTGGAGAAGTGCGATATCTGTCCCAGAAAGTGCGGTGTGAACCGGCTGGAGGGCGAGACGGGCTACTGCCGGAGCGGCCGCGTCGCCCAAGTGTCCAGCTTCACGCCCCATTTCGGCGAGGAAGCGCCACTTGTTGGATCGCATGGCTCGGGGACTATTTTCATGACCAACTGCAACTTAGGCTGCATATTCTGCCAAAACTACGACATCAGCCAGCTTGGCGAAGGCAGAGAAGTATCCCCAAAGAAACTGGCAGCAATGATGCTGCAGCTCCAAGAGGGCGGATGCCACAACATAAACTTCGTCACGCCCACTCACTTTGCACCTCAGATCCTCGAAGCGTTGGTCGAGGCAAGAGCGATGGGGCTTACGGTTCCATTGGTCTACAATAGCGGAGGATACGATTCTGTTGAGACTCTAAAGCTCCTGGACGGCATTTTTGACATCTACATGCCCGACGCCAAATACGGCTCAGACGAGGCGGCCCGAAAATATTCAGACGCTCCAAACTACGCAAAGTACATGAAGGCGGCAATTATCGAGATGTACCGTCAGGTGGGCCCACTTGAGATCGACGATGAAGGAATTGCTGTCAGAGGACTTCTGGTCAGACACCTCGTCCTTCCAAATGACCTTGCAGGAACTGCGAAAATCGTGAAATTCCTGGCCGAAGAGGTCTCACCCGAAACATACCTCAACGTGATGGCTCAGTACCAGCCCGCCTACAAGGCCCACACATGCCCAGATCTGAACAGGCCCATAACCCTGAAAGAATATGCGAACGCACTCGAACTGGCGCGGAAAGCCGGCCTTTCCCGAGGGGTTCCCAACCTATTAATAAACGGCAAACCTTGACCATGTAAGATGGAACCTTTCCAATACCTGGAACACACCGCTGACGTGAAGTTCCGGGCCCGGGGTCATTCTCTCGAAGAAATGTTCGGAAACTCAGCTCTTGCCATGTTCAACGCCATGACCGACACGTCCAAAGTGAAGAATCGAGAAACCTGGACCATCGAGCTGGAGTCCGAAAGCCTGGAGAGCCTCCTTTACGAATGGCTTTCTGAGCTGCTCTACCTTTTCGACGTGGAGCTGGCTTTGTTTGCAAGCTTCGATGTGAAGCTTGCACAGGCGGGGTCAAAGCAAGTAAGACCCGAACAAGTGGGATCTGAGCAGATAATGACTGAGCAGTTAGGTCAGGCCCAATCGGGCTCAGGAACGGGCAGTGAAGGTTGGAAGCTGAAGGCCCGAGTGGGTGGCGAAAGGATCGACCCCAAAAGGCATTTTTTCGAGACTGAGGTTAAGGCCGTCACGCTCCACCAGTTCGAAATCGTGCAGGAAGGAAATTTGTGGACCGCCCAGGTGATCTTGGATGTTTAGAGGTTGTTCTCATGCTGAATAAGGTTGACGATTACATCTACGAAGTGCCTCAGGATCGACAAAAGGGCATGAGGGTGCCTGGAAGGATCTTCATATCTGATACGCTCGTAGATAAGATCGAACAGGGCACTATAGACCAGGTGGCCAACGTCGCCACTCTGCCAGGGATTGTAAAATATTCGATGGCGATGCCCGACGCACATCTTGGATACGGATTTCCCATCGGGGGGGTTGCCGCCTTCCGGGAAGATGAGGGCGTGATCAGCCCTGGGGGTGTGGGGTTTGACATAAACTGTGGTGTCAGGCTACTCCGGACCGAGCTCAAAGCAGGTCAAGTGACGCCCATAATCTCAAATTTGGTAGAAGACCTTTTCCACGACATACCTTCGGGCGTGGGGGCAAAAAGCAGGCTGAGGATCTCAGATCACGAACTAGAACAAGTATTTACCCAAGGCGCTGGATGGGCGGTTGATGCAGGTTTCGGCGTGAAAGAGGACCTTGAACACTGTGAAGAAAACGGCTGCTTAAAGGGTGCTGACCCAAAACATGTCAGCCTGAAAGCCAGGAAAAGAGGGCGACCACAGCTTGGAACTTTAGGAAGCGGGAATCATTTTCTAGAAATACAGAGGGTAGACGAGATCCTTGACCAAGACCTCGCAAAGAAATTTGGCCTTTTCGAAGGGCAGATCACGGTGATGATCCACTGCGGCTCTCGGGGCGCGGGTCATCAGATCTGCACAGACCACCTCACAGTTCTGAACAAGGCAGTTCAGAAATACAAGATAAGTCTTCCCGACAAACAGCTAGCTTGTGCACCCATTGGAACTCCTGAAGCTGAAAACTATTTTGGCGCTATGGTTTCGGCCGCCAACTACGCATGGGCCAATCGCCAGATAATCTCTCACTGGACTAGAGAAGTGTTCCAGAGGTATTTTGGCGATATCAAGATGGACCTCGTTTACGATGTGGCCCACAACGTGGCCAAGATCGAAGAGCACGAGGTAGACGGGTCCAAAGAGAGGCTCTACGTCCACAGGAAAGGTGCGACGAGGGCGTTTGGTCCTGGAAGGCCCGAGATCCCAAAAGCTTACAGAGATGCAGGCCAGCCCGTGCTCATACCAGGATCGATGGGAACTGCTTCCTACGTTCTTTGCGGTAGCGAAGGGGCGATGGAACTCACCTTCGGAAGCGCCTGTCACGGTGCAGGAAGGATCATGAGCAGGACTCAAGCCAAGAAAACCTATTCTGGCCTCGATGTGAAAGATTCGCTCAGCAAGAGGGGAATAAAAGTGATGGCAACTAACCCCAAGATGCTGGCAGAGGAGGCGCCCGAAGTCTACAAGCCCAGCTCTGAAGTGGTAGACGTCGTCCACAACCTTGGGATCGCAAGAAAGGTCGCAAAGCTGATGCCACTGGGAGTATCTAAAGGATGAACCTGAGGGTAGTGTTGGTAGAGCCAATATACGAAGGGAACGTGGGTTCCATAGCTCGCGCCATGAAGAACTTTGGATTTCACCAACTTGTCATGGTCAACCCCTGCAAAATCGAGAATTTTGGATTGGCGATGGCATCTCACGCCCAGGATCTGATCAGAGGGGCAAAAGTCGTATCCAGCCTGGAAGAGGCCCTCGAAGGCGTCTGCCTCGTCGTTGGAAGCACTGGGGTTTCAGTTCACAGCACCGACGAACACATCAGGGTTCCTGGCTTCACCCCTGAAAATCTGGCAACCAAGCTTCAGGGAACAAAAGGAGATGTGGCGCTTCTTCTTGGAAGGGAAGACAACGGCCTTACGAGAGAAGAGCTCAAGATCTGCGATATGATCGTGACGGTCCCCACCGGCCAGGAATATTCGATAATGAACATATCTCATGCTGCTGCAGTTCTGTTCTACGCTTTGAGCCAGGTGGAACCGGGCGAGGTCGCGTTGGCCAGTAGAAGCGATCAGGACCGGCTCTATGAGCACTTCAGGTCGGCGCTTGAAGAGGGCAGATACCCACTCCACAAGTTAGATAAGACGATGCTCATGTTGAGACGGATCTTTGGGAGGGCAAGTCTCACTGACCGAGAAGTTCAGACACTCCATGGAGTCATAAAGAGCCTGAGATGGGGTTCTGAAAGTCATGGCGAAGAGCCATAGCCAGATCCTGGCAAATAGAACGGAACTTGGGGCCTATATAGTCAAGAACCGATTAGTATCATCTAATCGGTTCTCGCCAGAATAGTGCTTAACGATACGAATAGGCCAAATCTCAAACTCTTACGAGTTCGAGATTTGGCTGAAAGGTATCGTTAAGCACTATAGTCAAGAGCGCACAAGCCAAAATCCGCGCTACGCCAGCTAAATTTCGAATTCGCTAAAAAACCCTATTTATGGGATTTTTGGCCTAATTATCCTTGATATACATTTTTCTCAAGATTATTGGGCATAATTTTGATCTTATGTTTACGAAAGTTATATATACCGATCTGATCGTCAAGGTGATACCTATTCGGGCCTTTAGTTCTAGAAGATGCGTTTTTATTTGCTCTTCTGACTTCAAAGGCCGTATTTAATGAGAGGGGGCAAATTTAGATGGTGATACTTCCAGTTGCACCAGTTAGCAGACTCATACGTGAAGCCGGGGCAAGAAGGGTCAGCGAAGGCGCACGCGATGCATTGGCAGAGGTTTTGGAAAATTACGGCCTAGAGGTGGCTAAAGAGGCTGTTGAATGGGCCAATCATGCTAAGAGGAAGACGGTAAAGGCCGAAGACATCAAAGAAGCGGTCAAGAGGGTTAAACCGCCTCGAATTCCAGGTGCAGACTGATAGGTATATACCGGTAGAGAGCGGTCGACCTATTATGCCTGCAAGCTTAGACTACGGCTCCTTGGGCCTTATGTGCGGGATCGAAATCCATCAGCAACTCGATACCGCAACCAAGCTCTTTTGTGGATGTCCCACCGTGGTCAGAGACGTGATAGATTCGAACCACGAGTTTTTCCGATACCTTCGCCCGGCAAAAAGCGAGCTTGGTGAAATCGATAGAGCCGCCTTGGAAGAGGTACTCGTATCTCGAAAGTTCATCTATAAGTCTTACGACACCACTTGTCTTGTGGAAGCGGACGAAGAGCCTCCAAGAAGGCTCAATTCAGAGGCCATCGAGATATCCTTGGTGGTTTCCAAGCTTTTGAACATGAATATCGCGGACGAAGTTCACACCATGCGCAAGATCGTGATTGATGGGTCCAACACCTCGGGCTTTCAGAGGACTGCTTATGTCTCTTCAGACGGTTACATCGGGACATCCTGTGGCAACGTCGGAATGGATACTATATGTCTAGAGGAAGAAGCCTGTAGGATCGTCGAGGATCGGGGTGACGAAGTCGTCTACTCCTTAGACCGACTCGGCATCCCTCTGGTAGAGATATGCACGGCCCCAGACATAGTCTCGCCGCAACACGCTCATGAAGTGGCCCAGAAGTTGGGAATGATCCTAAGATCGACGGGCCGAGTGAAACGGGGCCTTGGAACCATCCGCCAGGACGTCAACGTCTCGATAAGGGACGGTGCCCGAGTCGAGATCAAGGGTGTCCAGGCCCTGAACTTAGTCGATACCATCGTCGAGATGGAAGCTTTAAGGCAGGTCAACCTCCTGAAGATCAAGGACGAGCTGAACGATAGAGCGGCTCAGGTATATGACTCAGTCGTCGATGTGACCGCCCTTTTCTCCAAGACAGAATCTAAGGTGATTCGCTCTGCTCTCAAGAAGGACGGTGTAGTCCTCGCCGTCAGATTGGGAAAGTTTGGTGGATTGGTGGGAATGGAGATCCAGCCAGGAAGGCGTCTTGGATCCGAGATCTCTGATAGAGCCAAACGGGCCGGTGTTGGTGGCATATTCCATACTGACGAGCTTCCAGCCTACGGCATAACCGCCGAAGAGGTCGAGGCTGTCAGAGACGTCTTGTCAGCTGAAGACCGCGACTGTCTGGTCATGGTGGCAGCGCCTCAGGATCGAGCAGATGCGGCCATGAAGGCGGTCAAAGTACGGGCAAGAGAAGCTCTCAAGTTCGTTCCAGAAGAGACCCGGCGGGCACTTCCCGATGGCTGTAGTGATTACATGAGGCCACTTCCTGGCTCTGCCAGGATGTATCCTGAGACAGACGTTCCTCCTGTAATCGTGACATCTGAAACCGTCGATCGGCTGAAGCTTCCGGAGCTCTTTGACGAGAGGACGGAACGGTTCGTCAGAGATTACGACCTCAATCCCGAGATGGCGGGTCTGATGGCGTCTTCTCCAGAGTATCAGCTATTCGAAAACGTGGTCGCGCAGTTCTCGTTATCCTCTTCACTGGTGGTCAGGACTCTGGAATTGATCCCAAGAGAGCTCGCTCGCGAAGGCGTTCCAGTCGCCAATTTGACCGAGAATAATTATATCGATAGCTTCGCTCTTGTCGCCCAGGGGAAAGTGGCCAAAGAAGGAATTCCAAAACTTTTGAAGATGATGGCGAAGAGCCCCTCAATCACACCTGAAGAGGCTGCCGAAAAAGCGGGCCTCACAGGCGTCGATCAAAGCCAAGTTCGGGACGTCGTCTTGAAAGTGGTCGCTGAAAAAGAAGAGTTCATCAGGGAACGGGGCGAAAGAGCGATCGGACCCTTGATGGGCGTTGCGATGAAGGAGTTACGAGGAAAAGCCGACGGAGGACTCATATCTTCCATTTTGAAAGAGGAGATTGAGCGGCTATTGAGCGAATAAGAAAATAATTCGCTTTCGGATCGACTCACAAGCAGGCTCAAAGAAGATCGGGTCGGTCCGCAACTGTCTTTTTTGGATTGGTTTAACGTGTTAGCTACTGAGATCCTCTACCCAAATTCCGGCGCTGAGCTATCAGGCGACAGCCCCGTGCGCTTCAGCGCCCACTTCATACTTTTACATTGCTTCGTCGAACTCTTTTCTGTACCTGGCAACTCCCGAGGCGCCAGCCATAGCCGACTCGTTCAGGATCAGGACCATGAAGGCCTCGTCTGGAACCTAATCCCACTGGCTCTGGATGCCGTGGGCTGAAGCCTGCTCGAAGCCGAAGCGCGGGTAGTACTCGGGGTAGCCAAGGACGATGATGAAGGGGCATCCCCTTCCTTTGAGCATCTCGATCCCGGTCTGGATCAGGTGGGTGCCGATCTCTTGGCCCTGGCATCTCGAAATGACCGCCATCGGCGCTAAGCCCATGCCAGCAACTTCAGCGGTTCCCTCGTCTCCCTCGATCGTGGCCGGGCTGAAGAGAATGTGACCCACGACCTCTTCACCCTCAACTGCGACGAGAGAGAGCAGGTCCTCGCAAGTTTCACGCAGCTTGTCGACGATGTTGGCTTCAGCTGGCTGGCCGAAGATCTCTTCGTTGATCTTCCTGATCGCGTCGATGTCTTCGGGTCTTTCTTCTCGAATGATGATCAATTTATTCACCTTGAATAATGATAGTTACGCATTTCTCAAGAAACTTCAATTGAATTTAATTAATAGTTGCTCTTTTGTTTAGATTATCATAACGTTATCGAATCTGCTATTTCGAATCCTTTTCTAGTGACTTTGAACCTTAACTCGGCGGAGCTGGGGAATAATGATCTCCAAATACTGCTTTAACGCTCTTTTGGACCCAATGGTACCGATAGTTTAATATTGTACCTAATCCCATGAGTGGGGAATATGGAAGACTGGGCAAGAGATTGGTTAGAGGGCGAAAGAAAAAAGGGCGTGAAATGTCTTGAGATCAAAACTCAAGGTAAAAACCACTACGTCTATCACTCAACCACATATT
>Ga0272441_10010318_pt1 | contig 14172 bp, 4 predicted proteins | sample SSMProp6N_FD_193582 | JGI IMG/M metagenome (GOLD analysis project Ga0272441, IMG submission 193582) | Marine sediment archaeal communities from Little Sippewissett salt marsh, Falmouth, MA, United States - SSM-Prop-6N | ecosystem: Environmental > Aquatic > Marine > Wetlands > Sediment ... | reverse complement strand
ACTCGTTTGAGTAATCGCCCCTCTGCGACGTGATGTTCAGCCACACTTCTGTAGCGTTGGTTATGGTGGCTGAGAAGTTTATCCAGTCGCAGTCGTGGCGCTGGTAATGTGAGGTAGCAAAGTTGGAGATTGTAACATCATTTCCACCTATCTCGCTTGGCGTGTCTGTATAGTTGTTTGGATCTGAACCCGATGAGTTCTCGTACGAGTCGTTGTACCCATCGTTGTCTGTATCGATCAGGAAGGGGTTTGTGTAGGTGACATAGAGCTCTGCCCAGTCTGACAGTCCGTCGCTGTCAGAATCGGCATATGAGGCGTTTAAAGTGGAATTGTCTGGTACGTTGAGTAATATGAACGATGTAAATGACCTATTTGAAATCATATTTGGATCTTGGGAACCGCCTATGCCGCTTTCACTTATACCAACATAGCATTCATATATGCTGTTATCTGTATATGAGGTGTCATCTACATCCAGCAATTGTGAGACCAGATGATAATTATTTGAGAAGGTGGCTTGCCCATTATCATATTCAATGTTACTTCGATATTCTTCAACATTTGGATTGAACTCGTTTGTATATGATGAGCCAAAAGAAAATAAACCCTTGGTTTTGATATATCCAAATTTATCGATATCCCCATCATCTGATGAGGCCCATAAATGGAAATAGATGTTATCTAATGTGAATGGCTGTGCAGATGAGTAATTTCCGTAAAAACTGCCTATGCACAACGCACAATTCATAAAATCAATTGTATCTGAGGGGAGGGTGGAGTTGTAGAAACCATATGCATCTCCAGAACCATCTGTCCCTCCATCAAATGCTAATCTATCTGCACCTGGGTCGTTATCAATCAAGCTATCTACATACATATAATACGGCGTATAGCTTATATTCATACTTGAATAGTTTAGATGAACATATCGCCTTATTTCATTTCCATCTAACCCTGTCTTATTCCAATTCATTATACTGCTCCCACCAGAACTGTTTGCTACAATGTCAAAGGAATAATCATATCCTTCACAAGTCTGGACATTCCCTGATGTGTTATATTCCCAATAGTCTCCAACTGTGTTGACAAATGCATAAGTGTAGTTTGTCCAGGCAGATTCATTGAGCCATTGCAACCAGACATTTGCAACCGATGATTCAGAATCGTTGACTGTCAAGTTGATGTAGATCCAATCCTCATGCTGGCAACTGTTATTTGCATAATAACCGTCAGACCAAACTCCAGACAATGTGGTAGATTCACCGGGCGGCCTCCAATATGGCCCGCCGGAATCAGAGAGGTTGCCTGCAAAGTTGATTGTTATTGATGGCGGCGTAGTGTCTTCTTCCGTGGTTTCATAATCATCAGAATGAATATTGCTATATGTATTATTGGTTTCATTCCATGACCATGCTTGATAATAATATATGACACCTGGCTTTAATCCAGCATCTTCAAATGATGCCCCTGAATCATTGTATATCTGTGTTCCTTCACCCCTGGCCCATGAAGTTACTGCTGTTGCATTCCTTTCAATATATGTTCTGTCTGCATTTGTACCTTTAGTCCATGTGAGGTTTATCTGGTTATTTCCATATACCACACATAGAAACTCACTGGGATGCCGGGGAGTAAAATCCCCCCAAGTTGTAAAATGATATGTTTTATTTGTCCAGTTTGTACCGTCTGTGACATTGACACTCCAATAGTATGTTGTCCCGTTTTCTGAGAAGTTCTCGTTTTTTACATAATATGTCCCATCTGCAAGATTATATGTATAACCATATCTTATTTCTATATCATCAATGTAGAATGCTTTACCCCCTTCATTGCAATTCAGATTCCAAGAAATCTTGCAATTATCATTAAATTCATAATCGATGGAATTTAATTCCACTGAGAACTCTGTAAAGTCTGAACCCACTAAACCATCAACAGAATGCAATTGTTGCCAACTGGTCCCATTATAAAGCGAGAGGTTCAAATAGTCGGATGCTTCGCTATTGGCAGCTTTAGATTTCCAAGTCAAATTCAATAACGAAACATCCCCTAAACTTAGATTATGCTGTTCATATTCTGTTTTTCCGTCAAATTTCAATGCATAATGCGAAGTAACCCACCCTCTCGAAGCATTTCCGGACCAGTTGTCCATTTGTTCTGACTCTTCAAAGTCATATGCATATATAGATTGATTGTTTATGCCGCCAACATAAAAGGTTTGCCATGAACCGCTCTGGTTAGTATTCCAAGTCACATTTAAAGAATCATCATTTTCATCATATATGGTTATTGTCAGACTGGGGTTGGTCTCAATATTTGTTGAATTGTTGCTTGGATACGGGTTATTCAATTGTGGAATTGGATTTGAGAGATTTTTATAGAATGTATATGTCTGATTGGACCATTGGCTATTGTCTGTTATGTTTGTGCTCCACCAATAAGTGTTTCCTTGAGTGAAATTGCTGTTATTTGTCCTAATTGGATTATAGCTGCTCAGATTCACATAGACATCATCGATAAAAAGACATTCGCCAGTTTCAAAATCATATTGTTCCATTATTATTTTGGAGTCGGCAGTCAGATTATATTGTGTTGCATAGTATGTTACTGTGTATAAATTCCAAACGTCTGAATCATAGTCACCGAAATGAATTGTATCTATTGTTTGGTTTGTACTCCCATCATTATGCCTTATTATAAGATAGTCGTCTATTTCAAGATTGTCAAAAAGGAAATAAAATTGAATTGTTACATCAGATACGTTATTCATTGAAAAACTCTTTTCTAATGTTGTTTGATGTCCGAGTGATATCATCCCAGAAGTTTCTCCAGAGTGGTTGTATGCTGGAGAGACTGTCCCTTCCCAAGTAGATATGCTTTCAAACCCCTCATAGTCTGAATCTACTTGCATTGTTGATTGATTTTTGCAAAACAGTGTCCATGTGCCACTTGAATTTGAGTACCAATATACATCTAATGCATCTGAATTTGCATCAAATGGGCTTATTTCCAGATAGTCATAATACTGATACTGTGAATTGTTTGAAGGATATGGTGAACCTTGTTGTGGAGCCGCAGGATATGTCAATGGCCAATATATTTTTTCGCCCTGATATGAAGAATATGTCACGTTTTCACTTATATTGTCTCCAGATCCTGTTCCATTGCCACCTGGCCCGTCTGCACTTCCCCAATAGCAGTTTGTCGCATCATAATCATATGATTTGTTATTGAATAGGCCGTATTCGTCATTGTCATATATGTTACAGTAGTTTGCAGTTGAATTTCCTGAGTCGCTTTCTGCATAAATGCCTACTGTATAATTTGTTATTGTGCATCCCTCGATTGTATCATATCCCTCACACGTATAGAATGAATATATGCCATAGGATTCATTGTCATCCACATAGGTTCTGTTTATTGTATTGTTTGTAATCGTACTGAATATTGATCTTTCCCTCCACGTAGGACCTGTTATTGTTATACCATGCCTGCTAGTTTGGATATTGTTATTGTATATCCTGTCATTTGCTCCACCCCCTGACACTAATGAACCGTACAGCATTATTGCAGCATCAGTATAATCTGGATTACTTTCATTGCTCTGGTGTACTATTGTATTGCCGTATATCATATTATAATTTATCTGTGACTCAAGTCCTGCCCTATTGCTGTCGGTCATACGTATGCATGTGTCTCCATGCAAATTGAAATAATTTTCATATACCTCATTGTGGGGTGAATCTCTGAAGTATATTCCATACAACAGATTTGAACCCTCCCCATCTGTAAAATTATTACCAAATATCTTGTTTTCAGTCATTGACCTAACATAGATGTCGTGTGCACTGTAGCTGGTTTCTGTATGCTCTTCACAGGTGAAATTGTTATATGATATATTGTTGTAGGTTGGGTGGCTCCATGCACTTGATGAAAACTGCATATATATGCCAATTCCTACATCTTGTCCAAATTCACAATGCGTCACATTGTTGTATCTGGACTCATATATTTGTATTCCGTATTTTGTTTCATTGAAATAGCAATCATGTATGTAGTTCCTTACAGAATAGTTGTAGAAATAGTCATCCTCTGACAAGATATCATCTTCACCATCCTCTCCCCCCCAACTTCTGTCTGTTGGCGCCCTGATAAGTATACCGTTTGTGGTATTTTTAAATGTCAAGTTTGATATTTCGATATTACTTGCACCGGTTTCATTCAATATAAAACCTGATGTTCCACTATCGATTATGCTATTTTGAGAATCATTGCTGGTTATATGCAGTGTCTTATTGATATGAATGTCTCCTTTGAATTTTGTTGGTGGTATTATTATTGTATTGTTTTCAGTGGCATTCCAGATTGCCTCCTCAACAGTTCTATGGTGTGTGCTGTCATTTTGATTCCATACCAAATTATTTGGATCGTATTTCAAAACAGCAATATTGCTTGTATTTGTGTAATAATCACTTGATATATCGAGAGAAATTGAATAATATCCATTAAGGCTGAAAGAACGGTTATAATAGTAATGATTGTTCTCTTGGCTCATCTCATCTTCGCCAAGATTGGCAGACACGATACTATCCTCGCAAAATATGTCGCACGATATGTTGACATACTCCCCGGTAGTATTTTGTTCTGGAGAGTAAGAGATGTTGTTAATAAGTATTTCAGAATATAAACGTATTAGACTGGAGCTGTTCTGATTCAGTGTGTAATTCTCATTTGCCACGGGTACGATGTTGATCTGGGCAGTATAGTTCTTTACATCATATCCAGTACCGTTCCACAGGAAATATACTGTTGTGTATTCTGTTGAATTGAGGGAAACTGTGGTGTTTTCCAGTTCCGCATCATTTATATAAAATTCAACTTCGATATCTGTCAGATTTGTAGTGCCCTGGTTTGCTATCTGTGCAGTGAAGTTATAGTCGTAGTTTTTCATAACATCACCATGTCTAAAAGAGGAAATCTCAACGTCAGGCCCTATTACCATTGTTCTGCTTTTTATATTGTTTGCTGTAATGTTATCTGGCCCAAAATCTGTTGCATTTACCGATATTGAGAAATATCCATCTGGATCTCCTGAGGGCGACACCCACCCAAGATTTACATAAGTGAAGTTTCTTGTATCCAGCGATTCAATAACTGTGAAATTCTGCAGTTCCCCATCCACCCATAATGTAATATTTATTCCCTCCTCAGTATGATTCCCGAAGTTATATACTGAAATGTTTGTGATGTATGCTGTATTCGGTGAAACATGGTCCCCCCCTACAGCATTATCGACAGAATGTATTCTTGTGGCTACATCATATTCAGCTCCCACAAATCTTGATTTTAGCCTTTGGGCTGGATCTCCAAACAATGTTGAACCATACCAAGCACCGTGATCTCCATATCCATACTGTGCTGAGTCCACGCATCTTAAACCCATCTCATTTCTAGCATATGTGATCCCAGCACCCAACTGCCAATCCAGCATGGAGTTATTGAACATATAGTGCCAAAATGCTCTTTGCATATATTGATTTGGGCCATTTGTACTTATTCCTGAACCCCAACCATATCCGGTATTCTGTACAGTTGCATAACAACCATAATCCGCACTCATTACAGTCCAGTATTTTTCGGTTGTGTCGCCTTCCCGGTATCTGCCCGATGAACATTCCTGAGTATAAATAAACATGTATTTGGAATTTGTCAATGCAGAAATTGTCAGACCGCCAAGTGAATGAACTGGATTGCCGTGGCCAAGATGATTTATGACACTCACATTATTGTTGTTTATTTCGGTTATCCAGTCCTGCGGAACTGTTGCACCCCAATCATGATACAACCTTGTTGAAATATTCCAATCATAACCTGTATTGTTTTCATTCCATTCAGTAAATCCTGTGGTATCCTGCCAGCTTCTTTCCGTTCCGTTCCTAACATCTTCCATATAATCGCATGAATCTATTGCCCAGTTTGGCCCTAAATCATCTCCAAAGAATCCTACATTCCTTAGAAAGTCATCATCGGAATACAGATCATACCATAATATCTTTTCAACAGCATTTGACACTTGGGTTGCAGAACTGACAGTCAACCTGCCTACAAAAAGCTCTGAATAAACATCATTTCCACTTCCAGATATGTAACCGCCCCAATATCCTTCCTTACTAGGGTGTTCCCAGGTTCCATCCAAGTTTGCGTAGTACAGGGAAGATGCATAAACTCCGTTTCCCTCTTCCCCGTATCCGCACAAAAAATCCCTGTAGGGTACTATTTGGTTTCCATCATCATCCCAATCACCACCTATTAGAAGATATTCTGTATCCCAGTCCAGATAGGCATCCTTGCAGAATTCCCTTATCAGAGCCTGGGTATCGTTGAAAGTTGCATTGGATTCATCCCAATAATCTGAACAGGCTACTATCCTCTCAACAGTTACAACAGTTCCGAGTATTCCATTCATCACCTGTCTGTGATCTAGAAGGGTTGTCCAATTATTGGTTTGCCCTTGTGTATTATTCAATAATTCGTTTGTGATTATAACATACTCATATGTATCAGCCGAATCGCATATGCCGCCGAGATACTGATCAGCCAATGGGAAATATATGTCTTCGTATGAACTGATATCATCCGGATTCAGAATGAAATTTTGTATGTATTTTTTGTCTTCTTCCTTGTTTCTCAAAAGATTGTTATATGATGTTTGTGCAACTGACTCAAATTCTACCACCACCTTTATTTTTTCGTTGTGTATTATCTTATTTGAAAAAGGAATGTAGTCAATTGGGTATATCTCTATTGAATATATTGGATATCCTCTTGCAAATCCAATCTCTTGTTTGCCATTGTAAACTTTTCCAAATATTTTCTCTTTTGAAAGATATGCATCTTCATTAATCTCGAAAGAAAATTTTTCAGGCTCGCTCAATGGTACATCATATTGAGATGGAGAAATTGGATATCTTAAAAAAATTTCAGAACTTTTGAGAACTTCGACATCTATCGATTTGATTGCTTTTCCGTTTGGTTTAACAATATTTGCAATATATGTTGGAATCTCTGGCATTCCTGGATTGCTCACTGCATAACATCCTTCGACATTCAATTCCGTGAAGATTCCGTATTCTGAATGCACTATATTGAAATCCACATCTGAAAATTCCAATAGATATTCACGTCTATCTTGTTCCGAATCTGCATTGATTGGATTTATCTGTATTGCACTTGCCAGTAACAGTATGGCAATAAGAGCTATTTCCATTTCTTTTTTCATTATATACACCTACATACTAATTGCACTTAAATTTATAGTGATCCATTGCCTATCAAATATTGTTGCACTTGTAGGCGAATGGACTTTTAATCCAAATGTGATATTACTGTTTGCAGCTAAATCATATACCATAAGATCATTATCTGCATCAGCTATTGGTTCCCAGTCTGTAAAATTTCCTCCGACAGTTTTTATGGACAATACCATCTGATCGACACTGGCCGTGGTGCCAAGTGTCCAATTTGGGGTTTCGGCTGCAACATATATATTTTCATTGTAGTTTCCCGAATTGGTTAATTTGAATCTTGTTGTATCTGTTGATTTTTCTGCATCAAATTGCATATATCCGAAGCTGTAGCTTGTCTCATTTACTTCAATGCCTACCTGTTTGACCCAAACCGAGATTACAACTTGATCTGCAGTATCTGCAGTTGCTGTAATAGCACAAATCATTGTTAGTATTGCAAACATTATCAGAAATCTATTCATCATCCCAATTCCAAGAAATTGATTTAATATAGGTCAGGTCATATGCATCAACTGTTCCATCAGCATTTATATCTGAAATACAGAATCTAATATCTCCAGATCCAGACCAATTGTTTGATTTGACAAAAGTAAGGTCAAATGCATCAACACACCTATCTGTATTTGGATCTGAACTTGGATAAAAATATATGTCTTCGACGACCGTCTTGTTTGTATGATTCAAATTGTATATGTACATATATATTGTTGAGTCGCCCTTTTTGCCCCATATTGATGTATTGTGCCAGTAATAGAATCCAGAGTTGTTCATCACAGAACGGTTTGTTATCGAATTCTCCGAATCCGTGATATTTATTATTACCTTGCTTGCATTTTCAGCATAAATGGAAATGTTCAACCAATCTGCATCAAATCTTGTTTCATGACTGACACTGAACTCCCGAGTAGTTATTGGATCGGCTTCATTTGTAAGTTTCAATTTTAATGCAGGATCTGCAAAAAGATGGGTGCCATACCATCCACCGTGCCATGCATAGTGTTCATATCCTGCACATACGAAACCCATTTCATCTTTTCCGAACGTGAATGCTTTGCCGACTGTCCAATTGTCAAAGTCCTCGTTGAACAGATAGTGCCAGAAGTTTTCATGTCCTTTATGGTTTGGCCCATCTGTTGAAACGCTGTCACCCCATCCATACCCTGTATTTTGTATTGAGCCAAACATCTTTGTGTCATTAGAATTTAGTATCCATGTTGTTGCTGTTGGTATCTTTGAACCGCCCCAGTCACCTGACGAACATTCTTGAGTATACAAGAACATAAGCTTTGTATTGCTTATGGAATTCATCTGCCCTGAGTTCATGTTCAATGAGCCTGTAACTGAACCATGGCCTATGTGGTTGATAAAACAAACATCATCAGCATTCATTATTGTCTGGAAGTCTGATGGGACGCTTGCCCCCCAATCATAATATTCCCTTTGGGAAATATCGAATTTCCAATCCGGGTTCTCTGCATTCCATGTTGTAAATCCATCTACACCAACAGTTCCATTTCTAATCTCTTCCATATATTCTGCAGAGGTTGAAGTCCATCCCATATTTCCTCCAAAAAAAGCAGTTCTGTTCAGAAAGGATACATCATCACAAGTATCATAGCATATTGTTTTCTCCACAAAATTAGATATATGGGTTGCATTGTATACAGGCACTCGTGCAATGTTTAATTCAGCATAAAAATCTCTTTGATCTCCGCTTTTACCACCCCACCCCCAACTATCTCTGCTCCAATTCCCATCTAGATGAGAATAATACATATCACATGGATAATGGTCTTGGGATTCATTATCTACCCTACCATCATAAAATATGCGGTATGGCACTATCTTTGAATCGCTGTACCAAGTGCCCCCAATCAATATGTATTCTGTTCCCCAATCTTGGTAAGCATCCTTGCAGAATTCACGTATATGTGCTGCAGAATCATTGAACTTATCTGTACTGTTCCAATAATCTTGACAAGTATCTATTCTGCCTGTAGTGACAACTGTTGTGTTGAGATTTGATTGTTCAGATCTGTGTGTCAATAAGTCAGACCAATTGTATTTTCCTTCAGTATTATTTAACGACTCGTTTGTTATCAGAACCCATTCATATGTATCGGCTGAGTTGCATATGCCTCCGCTGTAACCCATTGGTTTATCTGTCTTTGCGAACCTCTCTTTTTCAATATTGTTTTCTATCAAACTATTTACATATACGATGTCAGAAGGTTTATCTCGCTTGAAGTGGTTTATATCCATTGAAGAATATTCATCCATTTCAACAGTTATCAGAAATTTTTCATAAATCAATATTTCGTTTTTTTGCGGGATGTAATTTATTGGGAAAAGAAATATACTCAATATGGGGTAACCTCTGGAATATCCAATCCCGTTGATGCTGTATTGCGACTCAAGCATTGCATCCTTCTCCCGATAAAAGGTTTTATTGTAGATGAAGTCATACTGCATCTTGCTGAAAGGCTGTATTTTCTGCATGGGAAAAAGTTGTTTGTCCATCACATACCTTTTAGACAATATTGGTTTGACAACTATGTTTTTTATTTTGTTTGGAATAAAGATGTTTGTTGGTTGCATTAACAGTTGAGGTAAACCAGGTTTCCCAAAACCAACAGATCCTTTTGATGAAAATCTATAAAAATTATTATCTACTTCTGATTTGACATCTGTCATTATTTCCAAATATATTGTATTTTTCTCTGCTTGTATTGTAAGATTGAAACTAGTATAAACTAATAGAAAAAAAAGGATAATTGAAATTATTTTGTTTTTTTTTTCAGATTGTACATTTATCTTCGTCTTCTATTGTTTTTTTCACTCTCATGCATCAAAGCTGCAAGAACTACAACCGCCAAGATTATTATTAGAATTATCAGAAAGCTTGCATCGCCAGTAAGATCGATAGACCATCCACCACCAGTATCACCAGTGTCTCCAGAGCCCCCTATACCACTGCCGCCGCCACCTTCAATGTGGCTAAAGCTAATGTTTGCATAACTGTATAGATTTCCAGTTTCTGTTACATTGAATGTTGTTCTGCCAGTAGATCCAGAGTATGTTGCATTAACACGTATAAGGTCGTTTGCCTGCCATTGGGCATCAAGGTTTCCCAAGTTTCCTTGGAAGAAACCATTGTGAGATGCACCCGCATACGTAGTTAAAGTGCTTTGGTTTGTGGGTGTCAATGTTTCCCCAGTTCGATTATTATATAATGTCACAGTCACACCATTTGTATATATTCCATTTACTTTTACATATCCGATAACATTGTATGGTGTATTTGCTGATGCAGTAGTAGCTATTGCTAGAGAGAATATCATTGCTATTACAAGCCCAATTCCTATTGCTTTAATTCTTTTCATTTTTTCATCACCATCCATATTGGGTAAGAGTTTCATTTGCAGACACATCAATACATATTGCCATTCCTTCTGAAATTGTGAAGTTGTCTGCTGACCCCGATATGCCTGGGAAGTATGCCTTTGGGAAAGATTGGGTTGATGCATCATAGTATAATATCTGGGTGCAGTTTGCAGATGTTACTAATGCACCTGGTATGTCTCCAGCACATAGGTCAGTACCGGAGCCGTTTTGTTCAGTGTCATCAGTTCTGCCTAACCAGTTCAAACCAAAACCAGCGTTATACCAGAGAGTGTTGCTTGATTTTGGATTGAAACCTATCAACCTGAGGTATGTAGTATCATTTACATTAATCACTATGTGATCCCCTACTGTCAGATTGATTTCATCTGCCCCTTCTGGAACGCTTGTTCCAGGGAAGTAACTATTTGACCAGCTTTGAGTAGTTGCATTCCATATGAATAATTGTTGCACTGCACTTGAATTGCCTGCAGCATTTGCGAGATTTGTAGCGTTTGTTGAATTAAATATTGCCACATAATTATAGCCTGAACCAGACGCATTATACAATGTCTTGTTCAATGCCATGTAAAAATAATATGTTTTATTTGTCCAGTGGGTGCCGTCTGTGGCTTTTACTGTCCAATTATACTGCTTACCGAAAGATGCCATCTTGTTTTTGATGGCTGCCGTACTTACGGAAAAGGTATTGTTTGTAACATCGGTCCATGTACTACTTGTCAATCCTGTTGCATCTGGCGTTGTAATATTTATTGTGATGTTCATTGTGTCAGCATCAGCATCTGTAACTGTAATATTCAAAGTTGGCGCCTGTGTTTCAACATATGTTCCGTTAGGGAAATATGTATTGGTCACTGTTGGTGCGACTTCACTTTCTGTTGTAAATGTATACCATGCATATGTGGTCATCAAAGTTCCAGCATCAGTTGCATTGACATATACGGTATACGTAGTTGATGGTGACAACCCACTCAATGCGAGGCCATATGTTGCATTGGCAGCTGCAGCACCCCATTGCTGGCTTTGTGAATTATTGCATGAGATATTTAATGCTATTGTATCGCCGTCCCTGTCATCAACGGTTACTTGATATGTCAAAGACAGGTCTTGATTTCCTGTTCCATTTCCCATAATTGGCGTCAAGTTTGCCATTGAATTGGTCCATGCGTCTGCTGTTGCATAAGAAGATGTCCAATTATTGTCAGTTTCATTATATGAGAAAGCAGAATAATACCAGTGCTGGCATTCACTCAATCCCCAGTTATCATAATATGCATAGGTCTGGTTAAATATTCCAGAGCCTTCGGAACGAGTTGTTGGATATGTTGTTTGGCTGGCTCTTATCATTGTTGCAGTTGCATTTGTGCCTTTGGTCCATGTAAGGTTTATTACAGTTCCATTTATCTGGGTTGCTACAAAATCTGTTGGTATCGATGGCGTATTTGCGAGCCTAGTAGTAAAATTCCAATCATGCGGCGGGTTGCCCCATTCCTCATTCATCCAAACGTTACTTCTCGTAGATTCATTTATTGTTACACCATCAACTATCTTTTCCACAGAATTATTTGTCTCTAATGCAACCCCCCATGCATATTCTGTATTGTATTCCAATCCTGTCCACTGATATGATATGGTTTTATTGTGGCCTCCATATGTCCTAAAAACAGACATTTCTGGATCAAACTGATATGTGCCTTCATATATAGAACCTGTGAATTCCCCTCCATCTGTAATATTAACAGTTCCATTCAGCCAGACAGAACTTTCTTGTTCTGTTGCATCTGGTGCCGGAGTTGTTTCACCTACCCATGGCGTCCAAAGTGAAACGTTACATGACAGATTTGTATTGTTCTCAGAGCTGGTTCCATTGTATACTGTAAATCTATAGTATACTGTTGCATTTGCTGTAAAATCATTCGACAATGGAGATTCTTGAAATTGATATCTATAGCCATATATTCCACCATCAGAGGATTCATTATCCCAATATGTTGTTGATGCATCCATATCTTCACTTTCTGATACTTCTAAGGATACATTTGCATCCCCCTGATCTGCATATATATTAAAGGATGCCCCATTATAATCGATAGATTGGATTAATATAAGATTGATGGTTGGAGACATGTCGCTTTGAGTTGTAAACCAATATGAATAGTTTGACCAATTGTATCCATCATATAATGTTACGTTCCAATAATATGTTTTATCATATGTTGATACATTTGCCTTCATAGCATTTGTCCAGCTGTATGTTCCATCTGTTCCAGAGCCGCTGGTCTTCTGCCACCCATCGTCCCCGTTTGATAGATTCATGGAATATTGGATTGTGTCTCCATCTGCATCTTCAATCACAATTGAGCCGCTTGGAGAGAGAACTATATTGCTTGTAGCATTAGTAGGCGTCTCAGTTGTGACTGTTGGTGCAGTATTTGAATCTGTAGTTGCCGTATTCGGTACATCTGCTTTTGCCATATATGAATGCAAAGATTCTGTTGAATTCCATGACCAGACCTTATAGCCCCAGGTAGACCCTGGTTCAAGTCCAGAATGTTCATAATTGCTTCCAGTGCCATTATATACAATGGCTCCATCACTCATTGAGCCTGGAACACTTCCTTCTTTTGCGACTATAGTTGTATTGTCTGCGCCAATTCCTTTGGTCCAGGTGATGTTAATCTGTGTTCTATTGTATGCTGCTATGTTGAAACTCTGTGCATTTTCAGGATGTACAGTAATGTTATAATAGTGGAATGTATGTGCTCTATTACAGGCACCATCTACACCAAAAATGTACGGTTGAGTTGCCTTTTTTGCTAGAAAGAACGAAGCTTCTCCAACACCAACTGCCTCAAAGGTCAGATTGCATAATGTTCCGTTTGTATTATTTTGGTCAACAGTCGAGGATTCATATGTGAGGTCGCTTCCAATATAGCCTAAATCATTATGTATTGTGCCCCTATCATAATCATAAAGATCGTGATCTGTTATGAATGTCCCAAGATGCCATTGTTCAGCAGTCGCATTATATAATCTGTTCCAGCCAGTACAATTAACAACACCCTGTGTATAGTTTATCCATTGCACCTGCCATGTATCAATTGTTTGTGTGGTATTACACCAAAAAGCTACATAGGTATAGTTATAGCCTGCAGCACCGCCGATCTCGATATGTGTCTTTTCAGGGACGACGTAAACATGTGTGTCATCTGCATCCATGGGTTCCAAACCATGGATAGGTACTGCCAATGAATACATGCAAAATAGCAATACTATTGCAATAATCAGCTTTTTTTTATTATTTGTTTTTCTCTCTCTCATTTTTTCACTCTCTTTTTATACGGTGCCAGACCACCCCCACTCATAGGTCTTGACACGAGTTAAATCGAATGCATCTACGTCTCCATCTGAATTTACATCAGATGTGCTGAAACGTATGTCTCCAGCAGATTCCCAATCAATT
>Ga0272441_10010317_pt1 | contig 14173 bp, 16 predicted proteins | sample SSMProp6N_FD_193582 | JGI IMG/M metagenome (GOLD analysis project Ga0272441, IMG submission 193582) | Marine sediment archaeal communities from Little Sippewissett salt marsh, Falmouth, MA, United States - SSM-Prop-6N | ecosystem: Environmental > Aquatic > Marine > Wetlands > Sediment ... | reverse complement strand
TACATTAGCTTTAACAGCTGCAAAATAGGTCTGCCGGCTTTTGTGGTCCCTGCCTGCCGCCTCATAAAAATGGCTGGGATTATCAGCTTTTCCTTCTCGAATACCCTGGTAAATTCCGGAGATTACCGTCCCTAAAAATTCTCCTAATTCAGCTGTCCGATCTTTACGGTAATCTTCTCCTGACATCGGGGTGTACATTAAATCTGTACTAAAGGCTTTATTAAGGTATTTTGCAAGCTGGTATTGGGTAATAGCTTCGCCGTGTAAATTGTAGATTTGAGCATTATGCTTATCCTGGGTCAGCATTCGCGCGTATGTATATGCCAGCTCCGGCCGTGTCGTGCACCCGCATTTACCGTCACCGGCACAATTAAATATACCGCCGTCTTTTTTATACGTTTCTATATATTCAATATCAGGTTCGATATAAATCCCATTTCTCCCGATAACCTAGTCTAAGCCGCTTTCTTGAATATCCTGTTCCGTCTTTCGATTGCTTCGGATCACAGGAGAGAATGCGGTCCCTTCCTCAGCTCCCTGAACACTGGTGTACACAATTTTTTTAACTCCCGCATTCTTAGCAGCCTGGATAACATTGCGGTGCTGGATAATTCTTTTTTCCGGAGCATCCATGCCGGATACTTAAAGTACTGTGTCTATAGACTCCAATGATTTTTCTGAAATATCTTTTTCATTGTAATCTCCCGGCAAAATATTAATACCAAGATTCTTTGCTTTTGAAGGCGTTCGCGCTAACCCGATAACATTTTCTTTTCCTGCTACCGCTACGGGTGCTTTAACGATTTCAGCACCTAATTTACCGCTGGCTGCGGTGATTGCTATTTTCATTTGAACACTCTCATTTCTTTTAAACAAACTATACACCCTTTTCCGCGGGCATATCGTTTCGTGTACATTGCACATAAATTAGTAATTTTATCAACAGAACAGCAAATATAGCTTGCATAATCGCAGCACGGCGAAAAAGCTTTAAGATATAACTATTGTTATATTGCGCTTTCAAATATAAATAAGATAAAGGGGATTAATATCAATTATTATTAATTATCTCCATTATCAAAGCTGTCCAAAATAAATTGTGAACTGCCCCGGGTTTCTGCCTTGCGTTTATTGCTTAATCTTCCTGTCATCATTGTAACGGAATTTGATAAGCGGCTTCACAAGCTTCTCGACCGCCGGATGCTAATTCTTTTGCCTTTGCGCGGTCTATTGAATCAATTACCGTATTATGCCTGTCAAGGAATCCAGGATAAAGGATTTCCGCGCCTGCAAGGCTTTTGTAAAGATTTCTTTTCCGAAAACTGACCCGTTCGGGATTGCTGTCAAGAGAAATAAAGTTCTTATATATTTGATATACACTTAGAATATCCTGTTCCATAGTTTTTCGGTCTTCTGCACCAGGAGCAGGAGGGATATTCACAGGGTTTCCAGGATAGAGCTTGTCAGGATCCGGATAGAGACTGCTGTTGAGCATATATAAATGCGGCCAAAGGAAAATATCATCCCAATACAGTTCTGCTAACAGACTGAAACTGTCTCCCGGCCGGGCGATGTGAGCGGCATAAGGGGCAGCTGCCTTTTTATCAACCTTCGGTACATGCTGCTCGAGTACCGCAGTTTCTTTCCCCTGCGCATTCCTTATGGAGAAAAAATAATAGACGCCTATTGACAGACCAATTAAAAGAAGCAGCAGGAGAAGCCACAACCACAGCAGGTTATTTTTTTTCTTCTCTGTTTTTTTAGAAGATGTATTTTCAGTAGTCCGCTCTTCTGACGGCTGGAGAGAAATATTTTTTAATTCATTTTCATACATAATTCGGGCCCGGTACTGTTCTGCTTTTCTCAGGAGAGAAGGCTTCACGGCTTCAGAATATTTTACATGAACCGGGTCTTCCCCGATGATAACCGGTTTCAGGCTGGAAAACTCTTTATTTACCTTAAGGGCAGCTGAGGACGCGGGTGAAAAATAGAATTTATAATGGGCCGGCACCATGATTTTTTCACGTGTTTTGGGATTCAACCTTTCCGTCTGTTCAATCCATTTTTTCCTGAATGTTCCGAAGTTGTGGATCGTTATTTTTTCATCCTCATTTACTTCATTTTTTATCAGATTGAAAAGACAATGTATGAAACGTTTTATTTTTTCTGTCTCGATGTTGACTCTAAGAGCGATCCTCTCGGATAAAACTTCTATAGATATCCGCTCATTCATTTATCAGCCTCTTTAACCCCAAAGACGCTGTAAACTTTATTTTTCGTTTTTTTGGTAAAAGCATTTTTTTTTGTTTTATCGGGTGGTAGCCCATGCGTTTTTCACGAATAATACTTTTAAATGTGCCGAAATCCTTCTCCCGAAACGAATCTCCTTCCTGAAGCAGGTTGATGATTTCTTCGATTGTTGTGTTCAGAAGGATTCGGGATTCCGTTTGGGTGATATCTAAATTTGATGATAATGCTTTGATTAACGATTGTTTATCCATATATATAATTATACTATCGATTAAAAAATACCGAAGAGCAAACATTTTCATTTTGACAAAGTTAGTGTCCACACATGTTCGCAATTTCTTTTAAGGCTACCTTTCTCATCTTTTCCTGAAACTCTTCGATCCTGGATCGTTTTATATAATTCCTTGAGATTGACCAATCTTCCGCGTACTCCGTCAGACAGCAGGTAATCAACCTCACATAGGATTCAACACTCGGGAGACGCCGGCAATCCTGCTCCTTCGTCGGATCTCTTCGTTCATACGTTCCAGCACATTCGTGGAGGAAGTTTTCCTGTGGTCAAATCCATCGAAAGCAAAATAGTGCAGCGAATCTTCAAGACCCGCTTCCAAGCATTCCATTGCTTCCGGGTACCGATCCCGATACTCAGTGACAATGTGCTGAGCATACTGAAGTGCATCTTCCCTGGTGGGCTGCTTCCAGATCTGCTTCACTTTATACAGGATGCCGTTGTCTTTATGAGAGACCCTGGCCATAATGTTCCGCATGAAATGTACCTTGCATCTTTGCCAGGTTTTGATTTTCAGATTAAATTAAATAATCCATCGCACATACAGTTAGACAATTTTGAAATACAAATTATATAAACCTGCGGCGGAGCCGCAGGGAGAACAAGAATTACAAAAACTCAGTAGAAGCAGCTCTGACGTGTTCTGCCGAGATGATTTGACTCCCCTCCATGGCACATGCCATGAGAGCTGTTTTAGCCAGGGAATTAGCCCTTCTTAACAATCTGCCGGATCTCTGGTGAATAGCAAAAATAGCTTCATCGCTAAAGAAGCGGTTTGTACTGCCAGCCAGCTTTGTGGGGTGGTTCAGATAGTCCTGCATGAACTCCATCTTGATCGCCTCAAGATGATTCCTCCACAGAACACGGGAGGTCAGGGACCGAACAGCATTCGCCATCAGATGATCTAAAAGGAGATCCTGCCCACAGAGAACCATTGGCATCACCGGCCTTGAATCAAACTCAAATTAAGCCAGAGTATGAATTCGGGTAAATACCGACCTTTTGAGCAAATGAGCCTCGTCGATCATCAGCAACGGCACAACTTTTCGTGAAGCAATTTTCCGAATAATTTCCCGAATCTTTGAGACCATCATCGACACCTAATATGACATGTAGCTTGTGCCGAAGTTCAGGAGGATCTGTCGGTACAGATCCATCACTGAGTAATTACCGCCGACGATGGCGATGATTTTGTACTCGCTGGAGTGGCATTTACTGGATACATAGCGCAAGGACTTTGATTTGCCCGAGCCGATGCCCCCGGTAATGACCGAAATTGCTTTCTGATTGAGGGTAAAGAAAACCCGCCGTTCAAGTGGATCCAGGGCGGGAAGCGGTCCTTCTTGAACCTGAAGTGGTGACGTATGGTATCCATCAAGATTCTCCGGAAGCGCGTTCAAAGAGTTTGCCGCCTATAACCAAAGGATGACTTGGCACTGACGGATCGCGTTTCATCCCGTTCAGGATGGTGGCTTTGCTGATGTAACTGCGTTTTGAAAACGGAATCTCCCACTCTTTTCTGACAAGTTCCCGTAGAATTCGCTCTTTCTCTCCCCAGTACTTGTGAAGATCTTTTTCAACAACCGGCAAGATGACGCGAACCGAAATACTGCGATTTTCCTCCTGCTTTTCTCTGTACATTTCTTCCTCCTTGAGTGAAATAATTGTTCTCACTCAGGACTAATGTGACGAGGTTTCACTGTCAGCACAAAAGGCAGGTAGGGACTGTTCGCTTTTTCCCAACTCGTGGAATAAATACGCCTCTTTGACATCGGCAATTGACCGGCGGCTACAGCTTGCTTGAAACAGAGTGCTTGGTCGGGCCAGTTCGATTGTTCCCGACAAAAGAGAAAAAAACGTTTCTTCCAGTATTGCTGAACCTGACGCGGAAGAAAGTTTAGAAATGGTTTTCCGCTGATCTTTGTCTGCAGGCTGCAACGCTGCAAATTTTCTGGATACTGCATTCCAGGAAGAAACTCCTTCGGCCTGGCACAATGTACTGCACCGTATTCGGGGTATCTCCATCGTTTCATCCATAGCCTGAACGCATAGCCAAAAAAGTACCGCAGCACAAATCCGTGCCCCCGCAGACAATGGCTTTTATATTCAGAACAACTTCCCGGATTTTTCCACTGAATCGCTTACCTAGGGCTTGAAGTTTTTCAAAATCTATCCGACAAATAATTAACGTGATTTTCCCTCTTGGGGAGAGATATAAGAGCAATGGGAAGTGCCAACTTCATACCATTGCTCTTATTTTCTCGGCTTCTATATTTCTTACCGAAGCATTCTGTGAATTTCTTTAACTGTTCTTGATATTTTCTACGTGGCTTTGCTTAATTTTATTTGAGAGTCTACAAAAACCCTGATTCTTCCCACCGTGTAATATGTCCAGGTCAGATCTCTTTGCTAAAAACATTACTCACATATTCCTCCTGCCATTATCATGAAGGATTCTCTGTATTTTTTGGCAGGGGCTGTTAAATTGATGATTAAGCTTACCCTGTAATAGTTTACTAAAATATTTTGTCAATTGATTTGGGGAAATATCAGGAGGACAAAAAGGAGTATGAAAGAGCATCAAGAGAAATACTTATAACGGATGGAATTATACATAAGGAAACGATGTTTACAATGTGTTTTTTCGGGCTGAACAGCTTTTATATAAGTTTCAAACTGCTGCAGGATTTGTTAAAAAGGCAAAAAAAGCTTGACAAATAAAAAAGACACCGTTAAAATACTAACAATTGGTATAAATAACTAAAGATAATCAAATGACAAAAATAAAAATAACAATATATTTTTATTTAAGTTTGTTATTTAGTGTTGTATTTATATCACTTATCAGTAATTATTAAAGTAGTAATAATTTAATAGATCGACAGATAATTATCGATTAGGAGGCTGTGGAATGCAAAATAAAATTGGTGTAGCGACTTCTACCTATCATTTCTTTTCATTGGAGCAAACATTAGATGGAGTATCAAAGGGCGGTTATAAGTATATTGAACTCCTGTCAGTTCCTGGTTTTGTCGAACATATAGTTCCTTCACCTGAAGAGATGGACGAGAAGGGCGCTGTTCAATTGCTTGCTTTATGTAAGAAATATGGTTTGGAAATGTATTGTGTAGGCGGACATATGAGGTTGATGAAAGGCGACTCTGTGGGCCGGTTTAAAAAGGTAATTGACTGTGCTGCTTTACTTGGCGCAAAATACATTACAACTGATGCTGGCGAAGTTAGAAATAAGAAAGACGAGATTAAATTCTACAGCGATATGGAAATTCTTGGGGATTATGCGCAGGAAAAAGATGTTACTATCTGTTTTGAACTTCATGGGGATTGGTGTAATACCGGAAAGGAAACTGCAGAGGTAGTAAAGAAGATTGATAATTCTCATGTCAGAATTAACTATGATACCGGAAATGTAATTTTTTATGGTGATACCAGGCCGGAAGAGGATATAAAATACGCATTACCTTATATTTCATTTATGCACTTGAAGGACAGCGGAGGCAAGTATCAGGGGTATGATTTTCCCGTATTCGGGGAAGGTACAGTGGATTTTGATTCTATTTTCAAAACACTCGAAGATTACAGCGGTCCTATGAGTGTAGAATTGGAGTTCGATGGTAAAGAGCATCCTATAGAGAAGATTAACGACGGTGTGAAAGAGTGTTATGAATTTTTAAAAAGATATGGTTATTAAGTACACCAAATAGGAGTGAAAATGGTTAAAGTTGCAATTATTGGAACAGGTTTTATAGGGAATATTCATGCTGATGCATATCAAAAGCTTCATAATGCAAAGGTTGTGGCAATTACTGATTGTAATGCTGAAAAAGGGAAAGAAGCTGCAGGAAAGGCTGGTGCAAATTTCTATGAAGATATGGAGAGTATGCTAAAACATGAAGATGTTGATGTAGTCGATATATGTACCCCTACTTTTCTGCATGCAGATATGGTAAAAAAAGCAGCTCAGGCGGGAAAGCATATCCTTTGTGAAAAACCGCTTGCCTTAGAATTGAAAGAAGCTGATGAGATGATTGAGGTAATAAATAATAATAAAGTGAAAGCAATGGTTGGTCATGTTCTCCGTTTCTGGCCTCAGTACGTTGAGGCAAAGAGAATAATTGATAGCGGTGAACTTGGAAGAGCGTGCCATGCTTTTTGTGAGAGGTTGTGTGTTACTCCTGGATGGTCGTGGAAGGGATGGATGACAAATGAGAAATTGAGCAAGGGCGCTCATATTGATATGCAGATTCACGACCTGGATTATCTGATATGGCTTTTTGGAAAGCCAAAAAAAGTAAATGCGCAAGGAGTATATAGCAAGGAATTGGGAAGCTATATGCATGTTAGTACAAATATAGAATTTGAGAGTGGGCAGAGCGGCCTGACTGAAGCGGGATATGGATTTAAGGGTGAATTCCCTTTTACCATGGTGTTGAGGGTCCTCTGCGAGAAGGGAGCTGTTGAATGGATTTATAGGGCTGGGAAGACTATCGGAGAGCGGGATGGCCAGTTTGAGCCAATTGTTTATCTGCCTGATGGGTCCACCTATGTTCCGGAATATCAGAAGAATGATCCGTATTATCTCGAGTGTAAATATTTTATCGATTGCATAGATAACGATCAAGAGATTACACAGGCAACCTTCAGCCAGGGAAGAGCATCATTAGAATTGGCTTTAGCTTCTCTTGAATCAACTATAAACAGTAAAGTCGTAACAATAGGTTAGTATTGGTAAATATAATATTCCAGAGTAAGGAAAATTATCCTTACATATTATTGTTTCAGGTTATTTAATGGGTTTAACTATTGTTGCCTATTAATATTTTAAACAGGAGGATTTAGAAATGCGAGAAAAAATGATGAAGGTTACATGCTTTATGCTCGTTTTTATTATTGCAATTACCTTTTCTGTACTTGCAAATGGAAACAGCGAAGAACCTGCAATGGCTGAGGAGCCTGCTAATGTTGAGGAACCGGTGAGGGCGCAATCAGCGAGCTACTACACAACGGATGTTGATCTCCTTGGCGAAATAGAAACGAGGGGACCGGAAGGACAGGTACCAGTCTGGTACAAGGAGCTCAGCTTAACAGAGGAAGAAAAAGAAAAAATTAGGAAGGGGAACTACACGATTGGATATTCCCAGATCTGTGCTGGTGAGTTGAACGATTCAATCGGGCACGCTATTGAATATGTTGCAGAGGATCTCAACATGAAATACCTTTGGGCCTTCGATGATCTTAGCGCTGTAAATCAGAGAGACAATATTGAAAGTATGCTTGCAGCTGGTGCAGACATTATTTGTGCGCTTTCGATCGACCCGCAGATTTCTGGAGAGACATTCAGAATGGTGGCGGAGAAAGGAAAAACTATTTGTTTTCTGAGTAACAAGGCGCCTATGAAGTGGAAGGAAGAATATACGGGCGGATTGGTTTTTTGGGATCTCGCTGGATTAGGACCGATCATGGCTGAAGCCCTGAACAAGGAGATGGGGGGACAGGCAAAAATCGGATGGGTATACCACGATGCAAATTTCTTTATAACGAATATTCGAGACGATGGTTTCAAGGCTGCAATTGATAAGTATCCTGGTATGGAAATCGTCTATGAGGCGCCGTGGAGTGGTATGGAATCAGACGCAGAGGATGTAGCGAATGCGATGATGCTAAAACATCCTGAAATTAATGCGATTTATCTTTCTTGGGCGGAAGCAATGATGCCTACGATCAGCACGCTTAATTCAATGGGCAGGAAGGGTGTAAAGATTGTTCTTCATGATCTGAATGCAAGTGCAGCTATGGAGATGATAAAAAGTGATGATGTTCTCATGATTTGCCAGCCAGCAAGTTGGGATTACGGTGTTGCTCTCACTCTTATGGGCTGTTATACACTGCTTGGTAAAGAGTTGCCTGCGGAATGTGTTGTTGTACCCGGTCTTGGTGCTACAAAAGATAACATTGAGGAAGTATGGACAAGATGTTTTAATGAACCTCTTCCCACGAATCTTAAGAAGGAGCTTTATAAGCAGCAAAATAAGTAGCTGGTGCATAAAACCTATTAAAAATTAAATCAATTATCAAATAGAAAAAAGCTGTCTTGACTCAGCTCGATATGATGACTGTAGTTGTGTCGACAATAAGGTGCCATGAGTAGATTCTTTTGAATGGGGATATATTCAAAATCTTGCGAGCTGAGTCGGCAGTTTATTTAATAACAGGGAAAATATATTTGAGGAGTACTGAGAATATCTATGAGTAATTTAGTAGTAGATATGAATGGTGTAAATAAATCATTTAGCAATGTGCAGGTGCTGTATGATGTACATTTTGATTTGAAGAAAAACGAAGTGCTTGGCCTTGTTGGAAAGAATGGTGCAGGGAAAAGTACCTTAATGCAGGTATTGTTTGGTCTGCTGCCTATAGACAGCGGGACTATTGAGATCTTTGGAAAAAAGAGGAGCCATTCAAAAAAAGCTTTAGTTCAGGACGAGAATGTGGCTATGATTTTTCAGGAATTCAGCCTTATACCAACGATGAAAGTGCATGAAAATATTTTTCTTCATAACCTGCCGAAAGGAAAAATCGGCTTTCTTGATGAAAAGAAATCTCGTAAGGAAGCAAAAGAGATTCTTAATGAAATGCTTCACGTTGATATAGATCCGGATGAAATTGTAGGAAACCTAAGCGTCGCGATGAAGCAGACAGTAGAGATCGCCAAGGCTCTTTCGGAAAAAAAGAAAATTATTATAATGGATGAACCTACATCTGCGCTTACTTCTGAACAGGTAGATCATCTCTTTAATATTATTCGAAAGTTAAAGGATCAGGAAATATCGATTATTTTCATTTCGCATAATCTTAAGCAGATTTTTGAAATATGTGACCGTATAACAGTAATAAAAGATGGGAGAGATGTTCTGTCAAGCGAAACAAGCGATATCGATATAGATAGAGTTGTAGAAAGTATTACCGGCGGCCGTGTATTAGAAAAAGAAAATGACTCAAAAACAGTGGCTTTGGCTGATATTAATAAAGAGCCCCTGGTTAAGGTTGAAGATATTCATTTTGGCACAAAAGTAAGAGGAGTTTCGTTCGAGCTTTATAAAGGAGAAGTATTGGGTATAGCTGGGCTTCTTGGTAGCGGGAGAACAGAATTGCTTGAGATAATTTTTGGGATCAATAAACCCGAGAAAGGAAAAATCTTCTTCAAAGATCAAGAGATGGGAAATCTTACACCCGAGAAGGCATTACACAATGGAGTTATCCTTATACCTGATGAAAGACAGGTGAAGGGGTTAATCCTTAATCATACGATTATGCAAAACATAGAATTGCATGTATTGCGGAGAATAAAGAAAGGTTTGTTCACAAGTAATAGAAAAAGCCGGGATATTTCAAATAAACTTGCGAAGGATTTAAAGATAGTAAGCCAGGGTGTTGAGGATTCTGTAAAAAGTCTTTCTGGAGGAAACCAGCAGAAGGTTGTATTTTCCAGGACATTCGCAAGAGGTTCTTCAATTCTTCTTCTTGATGACCCTACGGTCGGAATTGATGTGGAGACGAAACAGGAGATTGGGAAGATGGTGAAAGAATATGTAACTCAGGGAGAAAAAGCGGCAGTACTTGTATCTTCTGAGCTGGAGGTAATTGCGGCAATGTGTAGCAGGGTTCTTGTTATAAAGGAAGGGAAGATCGTTAATGAAATGGTAAACGGCGAAGAGAATTTAATTACTGAAAAAAAGCTAGTAATGCTAGTGTAAAAAGAATAGTGAGGAACAGAGATAATGAAATTGAATAATTCTGAAACCTTGAAAAAGGTAAAATCGGGTGGAATAATATATATCATTTTTGTGCTATTAATTGGCTTTTTTTGGATTATGCTAGGTAATACATTCGTTAGTTTTGATAACATTCTAACAATACTTAGGCAGACAGCGATGATATCTATCATGGCAATAGGTATGACTTTTGCCCTTTCTACTGGAGAAATTGATCTATCGGTTGATTCCATTATTGCTTTTGCAGCAATAACTACTGCAATGGTGCTGCGAGCAACTGATAATATAATTCTATCTGTATTGGCTGGAATTGGGATTGGTGTTGCAATAGGGTTTTTTAATGGTGCTATTGTTGCGTGGATCAAAGTACCTTCATTTCTCGTTACATTAGCTTCTATGGGCATAATTGGAGGGTTGTCTCGCTGGATTACGAAAAATCAAGCTATAGCAATCGGGAATGATACTTATAACAACATATTTGGCTCAGGAGATCTTGGTTTTGTTCCGGGACTTTTTGTTTGGACATTCTTTGTTACTGTCGTAGGTTATCTTGCTTTGAAGAAGACAGCATTTGGAAAGAGAATAATAGCCACAGGTGGTAATGAGATAGCGGCAATATATACAGGTATTAATACTCGTATAATAAAATTAAAAGCATTGATCATATCGTCAACTTCAGCAGCACTAGCAGGTATGCTCTATGCCGGAAGGATGCATGGCGCTCGTTATACCATGGGCGAAGGGTTTGCTCTTTCTGTTATTGCTGCAACTGTTATAGGCGGAACTGCACTTTATGGCGGCAAGGGGAGCATAATTGGTTCTCTGATAGGAGCGCTGGTTATTGGAATAATAAACAACGGACTTATTTTAATGGGCTTCAATGTCTCGCAGCAGATGGTATTCAAAGGTATAATACTTATAGTAGCAATTTCGATTAATACACAGATGGAATTAAAAAGATAGATTCAAATTAAGAGTGTGTAGAATAAATATTTTTTACTGAAAAAATCTGTGATCTTGTATTTTTAAATATATTACTTTTATATTTTTTTATAAATGGAGTGATAAAAGGAGGATTGAATGATTAAGGTTGGAATAATAGGAGCTGGATGGGCAGGAAATATTCACGCAAATATACTCACTAATGAAATTGATGGATCAGAAGTAGTAGCTGTCGTTGATAAAAATGAGACGAAGGCTAAAGAGTTCTCTATAAAGTATAATTCAAAGTACTATTCCAGTATTGATGAACTGCTGGAAAAAGAGGAGGTGGATCTAGTTGTTATAAGTACAACTACACCTTTTCACTCTGATTTTTCCATTAAAGCTGCTGCTGCCAAGAAAATCATTTTTTGTGAAAAACCCATGGCATTTACCTTAAACGAAGCTGACAAAATGATACAGACAGTTCAGGAAAACAAGGTCAAATGTATGATAGGACATGTACTGCGTTTCTGGCCGGAATATGTTAAGGTAAAAGAAATCATCGACAGCGGTGTTTTGGGTAAACCGATTCATGCCGTTTCTGAGAGGCTTTTTACTATTCCAACATGGCCTGAGGATGATTGGTACAGAAAAGAGGAACTTGGTGGGGGTATAGCCCTTGATGCTCAGGTCCATGATATTGACTACTTATCCTGGATTTTTGGAAAAGCAAAGAAGGTCAAAGCTCAAGGGGTGTACGATAAAAATTATGGTGGCTGGGGACATATTGCTACCCAAATTGAATATGAAGGCGGCGCATCTGGTTTAGTACAGGCTAGTTTAATGTTTCAAAAAACATTTCCTTTTACTATGCTGCTTCGGGTATTATGTGAAAAGGGTACAATAGAATGGAACTTCCGTGCAGGGTCTCATCTAGAGGAAAGAGGAAAACAAAGTCCTATTGTGATTTATAAACAGGATGGTATAGAATATGTAAAGGTGGAACAGGTAGATGCGTATCTTCAGGAGTGGAAATATTTTATAAAATGTATTCAAGAAGATATTGAAGTGGAAAATGCAACTGTTGAACATGGGCGAAATGCATTGGAAGTTTCTTTGGCATCAATCCAATCTGCGAAGACGGGAAATACTGTTGAGTTATAGATTATGAATATAAGTATAAAAGGATTTATAGGGACATTTCGTCTTATACAATAAGAAAAGGAATGGTAAAATAATTTATTAAGAGGAATCTATATGGAGAAGAAAAATGTTCGTGTTATGGCAATCGGTGCCCACCCGGATGATGTTGAGTTTATGTGTTCAGGAACTCTCAAGTTATTAAAAGAAAGAGGTTATGAGATTCATATCTGTGTGATTTCGAATGGGGATCTGGGATCAAGTGTTATGGGGCCAGAGGAAATCATGAAGGTTAGAAGACAAGAAGCGATGAAAGCTGCATCTCTTCTGGAAGCAGAGTTTTATCCTCTGGAAGAAAGAGATTTCCAAATTGAATTTGATGATAAAACTAAGAAGAAGGTAACAGAGATTATTAGAAAGGTTGATCCGATAATTGTTTTTACGCATCAACACGAGGATTATGTTGTTGATCATGAGGTGACAAGCAGATTGGTGAGGCTGGGTTGTTTTGCAGCATCGATTCCAAATTATTTTACCGGTTCAGATCAGAAACAGAAAATAATATTGGATGTTCCGCATCTTTACTACTGGAGCCCATTGGAGGGAAGAAATATATATGGAGACTTCGTTGAAAAACGAATACATATTGATATAACAAAAACAATAGATTTTAAAGTTGAAATGCTATCCTGTCACAAAAGCCAGAGTGAATGGATGGCTGAGCTTGGCATGGAGAAATACATTTCGGGGATGAAAAAAACTGCAAAGAAATATGGAGAAGTAAGCGGGTTTAATTATGCAGAAGGGTTTACACAGCATGTGGCGACTGGATATCCAGAAGAAAATATTTTAAAAGATATACTTGGTGATGTTATGAAGGAATAATCGGAAAAATTGACCGGATCTTGGTCACTTTCCGGATCCCCCGGTTGAAACTTTCAATCGGGTTTGTGGTATAGATTAGCTTCCTGATTTCCGGTGAATACTGGAAAAAGGTCGAAAGATCCGTCCAGTTATTCCGCCAGGATTTCGAAATATGGGGATATTTTGAATCCCATTTTTCCGCAGCTTTACCACGATCCCGTCCATGAACACGATCGGATGGATCCTCTCAAGCGGTCTGGATTGCCAGTACCGGGGAGGCCTCTCATTCGATCTCTCCCAAATGCGTTGTTACGGTTTTCTTTCCCTTCCCGCTTCTCGCATTCTTGTCTCCTGTATCAACACGATCGTGCTTTTCGTACCCGAGATGATCAGTCATCTCACCTTCATACAGTGCGTCTATGACTTCCTTCGTCATCTCCCTCAGGAGAGCCTGCAGGTCTTCCGTACTTTTATAACATCTTACTCTTTGCCAGACATATAATTATGTTTTTATTTTCAAAATCATTATTTTACTTTTTAAGCAGATGGAATAAAACCATTATCAATAAGAATATCAGCTATCCATGCCGAAGCCATAGCGATAACGGTAGTGCATTTATCACGATGACCCCCTGCCTCCTCAAAATCATTACGTACTGCTTTTGTGCGCAGAGAATATGATTTGCCGAAAATACCGGTATGTATGTCAGCACATGTCACACTTCCATATGTTTCGATAAATCTGTCATGCAGATTTTGAGCCATTTCATAAGCTTTATACTGTGCTATTTTATCTCCATCTGATAAATGATCAAGTCGCCTGCCTATATAGGTCCCCATATAAAGAACGCCGACGGTGTAACCTCCGCAGGAACCGTCACCCACAATTGCAATACCCCCTGACAACCCGCTTGCG
>Ga0272441_10010316_pt1 | contig 14175 bp, 10 predicted proteins | sample SSMProp6N_FD_193582 | JGI IMG/M metagenome (GOLD analysis project Ga0272441, IMG submission 193582) | Marine sediment archaeal communities from Little Sippewissett salt marsh, Falmouth, MA, United States - SSM-Prop-6N | ecosystem: Environmental > Aquatic > Marine > Wetlands > Sediment ... | reverse complement strand
CAGGTCTGAGAGCAAGATATACCGCCAAGCGGCCCAACATCATATTCCTCCTCTCTGATGATCAACGTTATAACGCCATGGGTTGCATGGGTAATCCTGCCATCAAGACCCCGAACATGGATAAGCTTGCGGCAGACGGAATGGTTTTTGATAATCACTATAATACGACGGCTATCTGTATGGCCAGTCGCGCCTGCCTCATGACCGGTATGCATGAGTACAAGACAGGCTGCAACTTCACGTATGGCCCGCTTCGTCCGGAGGTGTTTGCTCGATCCTACCCGGTTCTCTTGCGTCAGGCTGGGTACCGCACGGGCTTCGCCGGTAAATTTGGCTTTGCTGTGACATCAGAATCCAATGCCAACCTCTGGCATAAAGAAGAAGGCATACCAATAGATCAGTTTGACTGGTGGGCAGGCTGGTGGGGGCAGGGCAGCTATAACACTGCCGAAAACAAATATCTTCAGAAGTATGCGGAAAGGTATCCCCACGTTACTCGTGCGCTCGGAGCGGCCGCACAGGACTTTATCCGGCAGTCTGCCAGCAGAGACAGGCCGTTTTGCCTCTCGGTCAGCTTTAAGGCTCCACACGGTCCGGTCAGGCCGGACCCGGAGTTTGATGGTATGTATGACGGAGTGGTATTCCCTCGTGAGAAGAACTTTGGGCTTCAAGCCGCCGAGCATCTGCCGGCCCAGGCGAAGAGCGGTCGACAGTACTTGCGGCTTGGCAAGGCATGGCTGAAAAAGTCCGATTTACTCGCCAGGTATTATCAGCAGATCTACGGCATCGATGTGGCCATCGGTATGATTCGTGACGAACTCTATCGCCAGGGGGTGGCTGACAACACGGTGATACTCTATACGACCGACAACGGCTATTTCTGTGGCGCCCATGCGATGGGGGGCAAAGTGCTACCCTATGAGGAAGGGGCCCGTGCACCGCTGATCATCTATGACCCGCGGCACACACGATCCGGTTCAAAACGGCGCTCTGCCGCACTAACGGCCAATATAGACATAGCGCCCACCATTCTGAATCTGGCCGGTCTGCCCGTCCCGGAGAATATCGATGGAAGAAACCTTTTGCCTTTGCTCGACGAGCCGAGCGCAGAGGTGCGAGAGTCGCTTTTACTTACGCAGGTTTGGGGCCCTCCCAAAACGCACGCTCTAGCGGTCGTCACTCCCGAGTGGAAATATATTTACTGGATGTACGGGGACCGTGAGATGTCTGCGGCCGAAGAACTTTACGACATGCAAAGCGACCGATTAGAACTGACCAATGAAGCGCAGAACCCACGACACAAAAGAGCGCTGACACAAATGCGGGATCTTTATGATAAGCACATTGAACGATGGAAGAAAGACTGTGTATCTGACTATCGGCTCTATGGACGACTTGCTGATCGGAACATCCCCCTGTCCGAGAAGAGCTTCCCCGAACAACGGCGTGATAAAAGGAAAGAATGAAGATCGTTTGGCCGTGACATGTCACTTTTCAAAATCTTCTATTTGTGTCAGTTTTTCTCGCCACGGGTTGGCCTGTTCCGTTTTGCTCCAGGCTTCGTTAAAGTGACATACCATAATATGAAACCTTGTTCACTAATCCAGCAGATAGCTTCGGAACTCGGTTAGACATGATCTTCGTCCCGGCAAGATGGGCCTAACTTTCGAAGGAAGTGTGATTCACATCCGAAGTGCCATAGTCACGGCTGCAAACTGAGCATCACGAACCAATAAGTCGCGCTGTATATGGAATCTGACGGAAACCGGTGGATATCACTTCTCTGCAAACTTGTGAGTCTTTGGGTCAATACCCAGCACTTTTGCCACGGTCAGACCCCACATCTTCTCACGAGTGGCCTGGGGGACGTTGTTGGCATCCAGCATCTTCTGAAATCTCTCGATATTGGCCGTCAGCCCGCTGGGCTTTTCATCGGTACCGAACACAATATGTTCCCATGCACCGGGCCCTCCTTTGAGGGTGTGGGGATTATGCTCTGCTTCGTCACTGGCCCACCACAGTATTTCACTCATTCGAGCCAATTTGCCCAGCTTGATGAATTTCAGAAGCGTCGAACCTGTAACGTCAAAATACAAGGTCGGATTCCATCGGGCCGCTTCGGCCGCTTCTTCATACCAGGGATTACCCAGGTGCGCACCCTGAACGGTCAATCTCGGAAACTGCCGGCAAATCGTGTCCAAATACATCGGGCGCATCCTGGCCGATGAGCCCCACTGCGGCTCGTCCTTGATACGGTGGGACGAAATCCCGGTGTGGAACAATGTATGCAGGCGGTATTCCTCGCACAGTCGGTACACCTGAAAATAGGACGGGTCGTCGTAGTTTTTCCGTGGGCTGTGAAATTTCATCCCGACGAATCCGTTTTTCTTGAACGTCTCAACTTCGCGGATCGTATTCGAGCCGTCAAGATCGACACGCCCACAATTAATAAACACATCCGGGTAGCTCGCAGCGGCGTCCTTCATGAGCTCCATATCATCCATCCACGTCAGCACGAAGGCCATCGCATTGTGCCGACGGTATATCTTTACCATCTCCTCAATCCAGGCTTCCGTGCCGCCACAGTGAATATGTGAATCAAGAATAAACTTCGGTACCTTTGTCGAGCTGCTTCCGGAGGAAGCCGCTACCGGTTTTGCGGCTTTGCTTGCCGCGGTCAATGCAGCGGCACCCATCGCTACTTTTACACCACGACCAAGGAATACTCTTCTTTGCATTTTCTCTATCAATGTGTCCATCGTAAGCTCCCTTACATCGAAATCAGTTCAACTCATTCCCAAAGCTCGTTTAGCATCAAGCTTCAAAGTTCTCATCCACATCAACATCCTTGCCCGACCAGGTTAAGACCTGCATCTGCATCATCTCCTTTGATTCTTTGTGCATAGCCACAGTATTTTCTGTTTTAGCTTGACAAAAATGAGTAATCAACCTCAGATATAGCCTTGACATAGTATGGTAGGGATTTTTTTAGTTACTTAAAGGAGAAATTATGTTTTCGGACAAATTCATTCTCATATTAAGGATAGACCTATGAAATCGAATATTGATCGCCGTTGTTTTCTTCAGATAAGCGGGTGTTGTTTGTCTGGCATAGCTATGTCCACTCTTTCAAGCCAGCCGTCCCCCGCCAATGTAAAAGCCTCTGAAGGCCGCTTTCGGAAGGCGGTTGGTTTCACGATGATCCAGGAGGATTTGTCGGTCGAAGACAAGCTAAAAATGGTGAAAGAAGTCGGATTCGAAGGGATTGAAATACCGACACAGCTTCTTAAAAGAAAAACGCCGGAACCAAAAATTCTGGCCCGAGCCAGTGAAAAAGTGGGGATTCCTGTGCATGGCGTCATCAACTCAAGCCATGCCGATCTCATAGGCGCGATCGATGAAGCTTCCGTTTATGGCGCGACGTCCGTTCTCCACGTGGTGCGGCCAAATCCCGAAGGTTCGTTTATGGAAAATTATCGGCGTACACAGGCGACCATTCGGCGAGCCATCCCACACGCCGAGAAGAAACGTATCCACATCTTGATTGAGAATGTCTGGAGCACCTTTCTCATCGAACCGCTGACCATGGCGCGATACATCGATGAGTTCGACAGCCCGTATGTCAAGGCGTATTTCGATGTCGGAAACGTAGTGCGCTGGGGTTGGCCTCAGCATTGGATCGAGGTCCTCGACAAACGAATCATCAAGATACATATTAAAGAATACAATCTGAACGTTGCGATGAACGAAGGGATGCGCAAGGGCTTCGCTTTCCCCTTAGGGCAAGGCAGCATTAACTGGGAGAGAGTGCGGAAGGAATTGACGAAAATCGGTTACCGGGACTGGGCCACTGCGGAAGTGAAAGGCGGGGACCGTCGGCGCTTGGCTGAGATCTCTCAGCAAATGGATCACGTTCTTAATTTATGAATGATCACTTTGTAAAAATGATCTCTGATGATGTCTCTGACCAAGGATCAAGCAAAGATCAAAAAGGGCTGCATATTGGGGATGCTTGCACGTTGCTCAGGGTGTAAACCTCAACAGAAGATCGCCTTGGCCGAATTAATCTATAGGTACATACGTTCGGTGCAACACATTGGGTGGAATGTTGTGCAGCCTGTTCAACAACCGGAAAAAACTGGCATTTGCATGAAAGACACAAAAGGAACCGGCGCTGATAAGGGCAACAGCCATCTCCGGAGGCGGCTCAACATTTAGCCAGGGTCGTAGTGTCCTTAAATATGTACGCCCTTACTCGCGGTCGGCTGTTGTCCAGTTCATGAGATTGAACAGAATCTTATCCGCCACGGGATCTCTGCCGAGGTTTTCGACCAGGCGAAGTTGCGAGAGAATACAGCGCCCGTTGCCGACCGGAACGATGGCTAAGTCGCTGCCCCACCACGTGTCGCCCGGCCCATAGTAGTGGCGCTTACTTAGTTCAAAATCTGGCGCAAAGTCGAAGCCGATGGCGCCGACGACCGGTTCTCTACCCATATCCAACAGTGTATGCTGGGCCCAGACGTTTTCGTAGATTGGACCCATCATGCCGTTGACCGGAAGGCCGTCGAAGATCGGATGGTCGTTCACAAGGTGTGGAATAGCCAACCACAGGCCGATGGCGGCTTTGATACGAACGCGCACAGGCAGCAGCGTCGACGCTTCTGCCGCCTTGGCCCAGGGAACCTTGAGTCCTCCCCCCTGTAAATAGACGGCCGTGCCCCCGTCCTTAATGAATTCTTTGAGTTTGCCGAAAAGATTTTTCTGCGCCGGCGTTTTCGCTTCAGTGCGTGAAACGAAGACGGGAAGAGAATGGTTGGTCCCCGCGTCAAATTCGACAAACGCGATCCCGGCTTGTCTCAAAAAAGGCTTGAGCGAATGACTCGGGTCGAGTACCGCAATGGGCTTGTCGGGAATGGTAAGCCCTTCTTTAGCAAACACGTCAAAGCTATATTCGTTATCGGCAATCGGCACACCGTCGTCAGCAGTGATTGTTGCTCTAATTGTGTAGGTCCCTTCGAGCGCCTTTGTATCGAGTTTTTCTTTGAGAAGTGGAGTGATGCCTGACGTCATATCGATTTTTATTTTCTTCGCGAAAACGGTTTCGTCGTCGTCGGAGATTATTTCTATCGTCAGCATTCCTTCGATCTCATCCAGCTCATTCACACCGGTGATTTCGATTCGTGTGCCTCGCTTAGAATAGACATTTCGTGGGCGCATTCGGATGGCGATGATTCGCGGCTGACTTGCAGCTTTTGTCCCTTCATAAGCATACGTTTTTGGATTGCGAAACAGATCGAGCAATCCTGCCCCCATAATCCAGTCCCCCGCGACCAGTGCATGAACGCAGTAGCCAATAACAAGCGGATTGCAGCGAACGGCTTCAATCATGCGTTTGTTCGCCGTGCCATGTATCTTTTGTTGATCGAGGCAGAACTGCTTGAGATCGGGATAGATCTTGTCGAAGCCGCTCTCTTTTAATGCCTGCCTGTGTCCATCTGCCAGGCGACGATGGTAGAGGGTGGGTGGCGCAATAGGATTGCCGGCCAGCGCAAAGCGCTTGTTGTTGTCTACCAGATCAGGCAGACTGCCGTAGCCTAATTCGGAGAAGAACGTCATCAGTCCCGGAACCACGTTTCTGCCCGGTAATCTACCCTTCAGCCCCATCGCCCGCATCTTTTCATGGGTGATGCTGCCGGTCAGTAGTAGTTTCTGGTAGACCTCCTCGTTAATCTGCGGACCGGGATAGTCATGAATATCATTGAATTTGGTGGGTTCAGATTCGTATGGCAAATACAGATTTGCACCTTGCGCCCAGCCGCCGGATTCGTCCAGGATCATACGCGTCGGATCGAGCTGACGTGCGAGCATCGACATTGGATGCAGCAACTGTTTGAGAACCGGGCGCTTCAGTTCGTTAAACAATTCCCACTGCACGACACAGGCGCGGTTTCGGTCACGTAGAATGGTTTGACGGACTTCGTTCTCAACCCACGCCGGGAGGCACGCCGATTCTGCAGGAAAATCCATACATTCGATCGCCAGGCTGCCCACGGTCAGCACACCCATCTCCTCGGCGAGGTCAAGCCACATAGGCGCCGGAGGCTTGCGCCATGGGCGGATCATGTTAAAGCCGGCCTCTTTCGCCAGCCGGATTTCGCGAATCGCCATTTCACGGCTGTCGGGATAAGCCAGTTTTACAGGATACAGCCCTTCAAAGAAAGTCGCTTTCAGATAAATGGGATTGCCGTTCAGATAGAACTTCTTGTTGCGAATCGTGAATTCACGCATCCCAAAGCGGGTGCTCCAGCAATCGGAAATCGCGCCGCCGTACGCCACACTCACCTCGGCGAAGTACAGGTGCGGATTGTCCGGCGACCAGTATACTACGTTAGGTATTTTTACCTTCCAGCTCTGTTTGATTGTGCCCGGTTTCAGGGCCAGCGTTTTGGCAATCTTTGTGGCGATTTGGCCAGGCCGCCCGGCGGGGCGGATTGATACCTCGACTTTGGCGGATTTGGTCTTTACGCCTGTATGCGCCAGCTCCATGTGGAATGTTGCGGTGTTGTCGGCAATTTTCGGCTCAACGAACACATCTTTAACGTAAACGTCACCGGTGGCGATCAACCTTACCGATTGCCAAATGCCGCCTGTGATCGCGCCGCGCCATTGCGGCGTTTCCATTTTGCCAACGCCGTCGATCGTCTTGTCTTGCAGCAGGATCGGGCCGACGACGCGCAGTGTCAGCGTATTTTCCCGCCCGGCGTTGATCAGCTTATCGACGCGGAATTCGAACGGCGTGAAACCGCCTTCGTGAAAACCCACGGCCGTTCCGTTCAACCAGACTTCGGCCAGAAAGTTGACGGCGTCGAAATGCAGACGAACGACTTTGCCTTCCCAGTCTGCCGGAGCCTCGAACGTTCGGTAGTAGAAAGCAACACCTTCGTAGTCTTTTTCCGTTCGTTCCCAGCAGCTCGGAACTGTAATCTCCCTGGTCTTCTCTACCGGGAAATTCCCTTCACGAAACCATCCGTTTTGCCTCCCCTCGTTGTTCCGGTCAAATAGGATTTGCCACGTCCCGTCCAACGAAAGAGAGTTCTCGATACCCTCTTCCGCATAACAACAGAGCGACAGCACAAGAAGAAACAACGTGATGAAGTAAATTCGAAGCACACTTCTTCTCATGGTCATACCTCGCTATCTCCTATTCACATCTTCGATTACCACTCAGCACCTTACTGCCATACTTTCTTCAGTTCTCCCATCAACCTTCTCATCAACTGCTCATTTTCGCGGTTTGCTGCAATATTTACGTTCTCATCCGGATCTTTTTTGTGATCATACAGTTCCGTGGCGATTACGCGCTGACGGTCACGATCATCTACCCAGCAGACAAGCCGATACCTGTCCGTTCGCATCGTGTAGCCCATCAGGTGGTTCTCATAAGTATCCCGTGACCACTGGGCGGGTTTCTCGGCTTTGAGTCGGTCTTCGACGTATTGAATCAAAGGACCAAAAAAGGTCTGCCGCATCCCTTCAGAAAGGGGCAATGCCGCCCATTCCCGAAGCGCCGGACAAGGAAACTGGCTAAATACGGCTTTCTTCCATTCGCGGTCCGGCTCATGCAGAAGCGGTGCAAAACTCTTACCCTCCACATGGCGCGGCACAGACAAACCCGCCAACTCGCATAATGTCGGATACATGTCCAGCAATTCGACCAATGCGTCGCTCGATGTGCCGCGTGCTTTCATTCCAGGGACACTGACGATCAAGGGGACGCGGGTGGCAATTTCGTAATTCGTGGCTTTACCCCAAATCCCATGCTCTCCAAGATGCCAACCATGATCGCCCCAGACCATGATGATCGTGTTGTCTCTCAGACCGAGCCGGTCAAGTTCCGCGAGCACCTTACCCATTTGCGCATCTACATAGCTTGCGCATGCGAGATACGCATGAATCAGAGTCCTGGCCATATCATCGGGTATATCTCCCGCCTTGGGTATGCCATGACGAACCCTCAGCTCAAACGAGCTGTGTAATCCCATGGAAGGAGCATTCTTTGGAGCGAAAGGATTATCCGCAAGCCGTATCTCCTTGGGATCATACATGTCCCAGTATTTTTTCGGCGCCACGAACGGCAAGTGCGGTTTGTAAAATCCAAGCCCCATGAAGAAAGGTTTTCCTGAACTTGAAGGACCTTTAAGCTCGCGCAGCGTAGCCACTGCCGCGGCCGCACTGCGTTCATCCGTGTACGCCTCATCCGGAACATCAGCACATTCATAGGCCGGACCACAAGCCAGCCCACCAAACTGCCCGCTGCCGTACTGTTCTTTCACTTCTTTCCTGCGTTGCTCAACAATCTTTCTGTTTGCCGGTAGCTGATATCCACCCAAAGGACGAGGTTGGTAAGCCTTTGGATAAACCGGTTTCCTGCTCCATGATTTTTCCTCATCACGCATATTTCCATGATAGATCTTCCCTATATTTATACTTTCATAGCCGTTTCGAATGAAGTGTTGGGGCAGCGTGATCACGTCGGGCGTCGTGTCGCGAAAGTATGTCACGTTTTCAACCACGCCACAGGAATTTGGACGCAATCCTGTCATAAGGCTCGCTCTGGAGGGTCCGCAAATCGCCTCCTGGCAGTAGGCACGGGTAAACCTCAATCCTTCCTGCGCGAGTCTGTCCAGGTTCGGCGTTTTAACAAGTTTCTCCCCGTAACACCCCAGTTCCGGCCGCAGATCGTCGACGGCAATGAAGAGGATGTTGGGACGCTCTGAAGGTGCGCCAAAACTGGAAACGGCAAACTGGAAACCGGAAAGAGCTACTGCTCCAAGGCTTATTTTTTTAAGGAATTTGCGTCGATCCATTTGTTCGCGCTCCACCTGTGCACCTTTGTATGTCGCCAGCAAGAATAAGACAAGATAGTCTCTGCGTTAGAAAACGATTTCGGTTCTGCTTGTCATTATACGGTTGTATTCTTTCCTTTCAAGAACCGTTCTTCATTTAAACTGTGTTGGTGGTCTTTGCAAGTCACGAGGAAGTTTGATTTCTCAAAGCAGACATGGTATTCTATCGAAAACGCAGACCAGCAACCTGTTCAAGCAGGGACACGTGGGCAATCGAGGTTGCTGAGTCTTGCCGGATAAGGAGAAAGACCATGGGCAGTGAGAATCGAATAGCTACACACCTTCCGAGAATAAATAACGCCAGCATATCGCAACGGATTGTACCGAAGGGTGCGGCGAACCAAAAGGGAATCTCCCGTCGGCGGTTTATGGCCCGGGCGGCTGCCGCGGCGGGTTTGGCCGGCCTGCTCGAAACGGGCCGGCGAGTCGAAGCGAATGAATGCAGCCGTGCGCCGATTTCTGACCGGGAATCGATCAGAATTACTAAACTTGAAACGTTTGTACTTCGAAATAGCTGGGTCTTTGTCAAAATATCCACTGACGCCGGGATTGTCGGATGGGGCGAGATGCTCAAGGACGACTCCAAAGCTTGCGCGGTGGGTGCTCTGGAGGTCGCCGACTACCTAGTCGGCAAAGATCCTCGCCCTGTCGTCCACCATTGGCAAGCGATCCATCGAGGGGCCTTTTATCGAGGTGGCCCGATCAAAACCGCCATCTCCTCCGGCATTGATCAAGCCCTTTGGGATATCACGGGCAAGTGCTACGGCGTTCCGGTTTACAAACTGTTCGGTGGTCCGACTCGAGAGCGTATCCGCGTTTACGGTCGGGTCAGCGAGAAAACCGGAGTCAATGCGATGAAGGTGGGGCCCCGTGCTTCACGAACTCCCTTCAAATATATCGAGGGTATGAAGTTTGTGGAAGAAGTCACTGAACGCTTCAAAGCCCTGCGCGACAAGTATGGTTCAGGCGTCGATATCGGTATCGACTTTCACGGAGCCGTCCAGCCTCCGACGGCCATGCTCCTCGTCAAGGCGCTGGAACCCTATCAACCCTGGTTCTACGAGGAAGTCGTGCAAGCGCTCAACGTCGATGTGATGGCCGAGATCGCCAGGAAAACCCACATACCTCTTGCCACAGGGGAACGTATTTTCACCAAATGGGGATTCCGTGAAATTCTCGAAAAGCGCGCCGCCATGATCCTACAGCCGGATGTCTGCTACGCCGGGGGGATCACCGAACTCAAAATTATCGCAGGCATGGCCGAGGCCTACTACTCTCCTCTCGCGCCTCACAATCCTCAAGGTCCCTGCTCGCTCGCCGCCAGCCTGCAGATTGCCGCTTCGATTCCAAACTTTCTCATTCAGGAACGGGGAGACAACGAATATACCGATTTACTGGCGAAGCCAATGCCTCCGGTCACCAACGGGCATCGCCCTCTCCTGACCGATCCCGGCCTGGGGATCACCATAGACGAAGATAAGCTCATGGCTCAGGTCGGCGAGCCAAAACCCTACCGCGCCCGTTTCGATCCTGATGACGGATCCGTTGTTGATTGGTAAAGGATAATCGTAGTGAGCAATCAACGGCATTCAGACAGCAGCATGAAAAAAGCACCCATTCGTTCCCTTCCGGTTCGTACCTGGCACTTACTTCTGGCCGTCGGTCCCGGCATCTTCTGCATCGGTCACACCATTGGCACAGGCAGTGTGACGACGATGTGCAAAACGGGCTCCATGATCGGAATGGATTTGCTTTGGTTGCTTGCGCTATGTTGTTTGTTTATGGGCTTTTTAATGGAGGCCTTCGGGCGCTATGCCGTCGTGACCGGGCAAACAGCAATCTATAGCTTTAAAAAACACCTTCCCTGGGGACGGCCCATCGCAATTTTGGTGCTCATTGGTGTCGTCCTGGCCCAATATGGGGCTTGCATGGGAATCCTCGGACTCTGTTCAGCCATGATTGTCGAGGTGTTGCAGGAAAGCACCTCTCATCTAATGCTTTCCTCCTATTGGACAAGGCTGCTGATAGCCCTGTTTATAGTCGTGATTCTATATTGTCTGCTTCTGGTTGGAAGATATTCCTTTTTTGAAAAAGTGCTCGTGTTCTTTGTAACACTTATGTGTATCGTGTTTCTGGCTTCCATGTTTATGGTATTGCCAAGTCCGGGAGTGTTTGTCAGGGGCATGATTCCCCGGCTGCCGAAAGTGCAGGGTTCGTTTGTCCTGGTCCCTGCCATGGTCGGGACGACTATGGCGGCAGCTACCTTTGTTGTACGTCCACTGCTGATGAAAGCAAAAGGCTGGACCGTAACGCATCGGAAGGCACAAACCCGCGATAGTTCCACGGCGGCGGTGCTAATGTTTGTTATAAGCTTAGCTATCATGGCCAGTGCCACGGGAGTCATGTTTGAAAAAGGGCAGGTGGTTGACAGAGCGATGGATATGGTCAAAGCATTGGAGCCGGCGGCCGGCCATCTCGCAAAAGTGTTTTTTTTCGCCGGCGCTCTGGGGGCTGGCCTCTCTTCGCTGTTTCCGATCATTATGATCGCACCGCTGTTGATCGCCGACTACCGTGATGGCAAAATGGAAACTAACACTCTAATGTTTCGCATTCTCTGCGCTGTGACCTGCCTGGTGGGGCTAACAGTTCCCATTCTGGGTTTCAATCCGATTCAGGCGCAAATTGTCACTCAGATTGGTGGTGTATTCGTTTTACCCCTGAGCATTGGGGCAATGATTTACTTAGTGAACCGAAAGGACTTAATGGGTTCACACAGTGCGGGATGGATTCTTAACATTGGATTGCTCACGTCATTCCTTTTTTCTATCTATATTACATATACCGGATACGTCGCGATTGCCGAACGTTTGAGAAACCTTTTGTAGAACCATATTTAATCCTGATATATTGATAAGTAAAAACTGTGAAAGTTGGATACTAACATTGTATTGGCTGTTGATAGCCAGAGAGCAAAATCATGCATAAAATAACAAGCCACATGGATGAGGCACTTTGTAACAAGATGTATCAATCGGGTGTGATTGCTGTTCTGGTCATTGACGACGTGAAAGATGCTGTACCGCTGGCCCATGCCCTGTTGGAGGGGGGTGTGGATATTATGGAATTAACGCTTCGGACTCCCGCAGCCGTGGATGCACTTCAGGAGATTAAAGACAATGTTCCGGAAATGGTTGTGGGAATCGGGACGGTTCTCACCCCCGACCAGGTAAAGCAAATTAACACACGAGGGGCCGCGTTTGGTGTAGCGCCTGGATTGAATCCCAAAGTTGTTAAGACTGCACAAGAAGAAGGTCTTCCATTCAGTCCAGGCATAGTAACCCCATCAGATATAGAATGCGCGATTGAATTAGGGTGCAACGTCTTGAAATATTTTCCAGCCGAACCGGCAGGCGGATTGCCTTATTTAAAGAGCATGGCAAATCCATATGGTCATCTTGGCCTCAAGTATGTACCCTTGGGTGGCTTAAATCAGGATAACTTTAAAGCCTATTTAGAATTTCCCTCCATCTTAGCGGTCGGTGGATCATGGATTGCGAAACGCAATGTGATTCAGAAGAACGATTGGAAAACCATTATGGAAAATGCGCGTCAGGCATCTCAGGTGGTTAAAAGTGTGCGAGGATCGTAAAATGAACGTCGTTACCTTTGGAGAAATCATGGCCCGGCTTGCGCCGGAAGGATTCTCACGTTTTCGACAGGTTATGCCCGGTAAACTCAATGTAACCTTCGCCGGAGCAGAAGCCAATGTGGCCGTGTCTATCGCATTATTGGGCGGAGAATCCGCCTTTGTCACGGCGCTTCCTAAAAATGCGATTGCGGACGCCTGCGTAGCCAACCTGAAGGCATTAGGTGTAGATACTCAGCACATTGTGCGTGCCGACATAGGGCGCCTGGGATTATATTTTGTGGAGACAGGTGCCAATCAGAGACCCAGCCGAGTGATCTATGACAGAGCCCACTCTTCGGTCTCACAAGTAGAAGCCAATCAATATCCGTGGGAGGCTATTTTTAAGGATAAGACATGGTTTCATACCACGGGGATTACCCCTTCTTTATCAATAACAGCCGCAGAGGTGACCTTATCAGCGGTGCAAAAAGCCAAATCCGCGGGTTTAAAGGTCTCTTGTGATCTCAATTTCCGCAAGAAACTATGGCGCTGGGATGATTCCCTGAAACCGCGGGAACTGGCAGAACAAACCCTGAGAGCTGTTTTGCCATTTGTTGATGTAGTGATTGCCAATGAAGAAGATGCGGCTGACGTCTTGGGTATCCATGCAGAAGACACAGACGTACATTCCGGAAAATTATCCATTGATAAGTACCCCCACGTGGCCAGAGAAATCATCAACCAATTCAGCAATGTCTCAACCGTAGCAATTACCTTGAGAGAAAGTATTTCCGCGTCGCATAACAATTGGGGCGCCATGTTGTATGATGCGAAATCGGACCGGGCCTTTTTCGCGCCCGTCCAAAATGGTCAATACAGTCCATATCAAATCAAAAATATCGTGGACAGAGTAGGTGGGGGAGATGCGTTCGGCGCCGGACTCATCTTCGCGCTGCAGACACCGGAATTGTCCTCGCCGGAAAATACGGTGGCATTCGCGACCGCTGCATCCTGTTTAGCCCAGTCGATTTCGGGGGATTTCAATTATAACAGCAGGGAAGAAGTAGAAGCATTGATGAAAGGCTCTTCATCCGGACGGGTTGTTCGCTGAAAATATATGATAGTGCCTATGTCTGTGGAATTTTCAGAAGAAGCCGAAATAGCATTCATTCAGGTAGGAGAAAAGTTATGCCGAGGTTAAAAATGAGCCTTGCAGTATCGCTGCTTGTATGTGCGACGCCCTTAGTTGCGTTGGCGAGTCGCGATTACGGCGTGATCAAGAATCAGGACAGTCCGAAAGCGAAGCTCAAAAGCGTCAACCTGAACGATGTCAGGTGGACCAGTGGATTCTGGGCCCAGAGGTTCGCGCTGACGCGGGATGTCACTTTGCCGAAGCTGTGGGCGTTGGCGTCGGATCCCAAGATGGGGCACGCCATCCAGAATCTCAGGATCGCCGCCGGTATGGAAGATGGACAATTCGCCGGGACACACTGGCAGGATGCCTGGGTTTACAAGTGGCTCGAAAGTGCGTGCTACATACATGCCGCCACGGGCGACAAAGAACTTGGCAAGAAGATCGACGAAATCGTGGATGTCATCGCCAAGGCCCAGCAGCCGGATGGTTACATTGCTTTGCAAACA
>Ga0272441_10010314_pt1 | contig 14176 bp, 5 predicted proteins | sample SSMProp6N_FD_193582 | JGI IMG/M metagenome (GOLD analysis project Ga0272441, IMG submission 193582) | Marine sediment archaeal communities from Little Sippewissett salt marsh, Falmouth, MA, United States - SSM-Prop-6N | ecosystem: Environmental > Aquatic > Marine > Wetlands > Sediment ... | reverse complement strand
GTTCTATGTGATGTTGCAGCGGGCATTGGCCGAGGGGGCTCGCTCCTTGACTTGGGCGTCGCAACGGGAAGCCTCGCCGGGTGTGCTCGCTGACCGCAGTCGGTGGGAGTTGGTGGCGCCAACGGAGGACGATCCCGGCGTTTCACAACGGGAACTGAATGCCGGGGTCCACCGGGACGGAGACTACTGGACCGCGCTGAATCGCAGCCTCGCCGAAGACCGTTCCCAGGTAACGCCGGTCGGGGCAGTGGATGAACTGTTCGCGGGACTGTCGTATGAGCGGATCGATGATGCCGTTGGCGACCGTTCCTCGCTGGCCAGTGAGATTTGGCGTCTGTTCCTCATGGCGATGATCCTGGCGCTGCTTGCCGAGGCGGTCCTGTGTATGCCCGAGAGAAGAATTCAGCGGCAAGGCTTCGCTGACTTCACCGTCGCCGGTCGCAGCATGAAACAGGAGTCCGTGTAATGCCGAATCAGCAGGGTATCTCGTTTCTACCGATCGGGACCAGCCTGGTTTTGGGGCTGCTTCTGATAGCGGCCACCGGTGTGCTGTGCTGGCTGGCCTGGCGCCGCACCGGGTATCGCAAGGCGACCGGCTATCTCGAGCTGCTGCGCTTTGCCCTGGTCTGTCTGGTCGTGGCGACCTTGTGTCAACCGGAATGGCTCGTGACGAGGCCTGCGGAACAACGTCCCACCCTGGCAGTGCTCTGGGACCAATCGAACAGCATGAAAACGCGCGATGTGATCGATAGCGTTGTCGGCAGCGCCGAGCCCAAGAGCCGCGCCGAGACGATCGAACCGCTCCTGTCCGAGGCGATCTGGAAGCCGGCTGAAAATGAATCGAGCCGTGAGCTGGAGGTCGTGTTCGAGCCCTTCTCGTCGCAGTTGGATCCCGCAGAAGAAGCGACGGATTTGAACTATGGGCTGTCGCAGGTTCTGGAAAACCACGCGAACCTTCGCGGCGTGGTGGTGCTGTCCGACGGTGATTGGAATACCGGCCAATCACCGGTTCAGGCCGCCACGCGCTTTCGCATGAAGGGGATTCCCGTGTTCCCGGTGGCGGTGGGAAGCAGGGTGCCCCTGCCCGACCTCGAATTGGCCGGCATCAATGCGCCGACCTTCGGCGTGGCGAAGAAGGTGCTTCGTATTCCGTTTGTCGTGCGCAGCGCCATGGGCCAGGACCGTGATGTGAGGATCACTTTGCATGTCGATGAAACACCGACCATGAGTAAGGTGGTTCGTGTCCCGGCCATGGGGCAGGTGCAGCAGGATATGGTCTGGACGCCGCCGGCGACGGGCGAGTATATCCTGACCCTGCGTATGCCGCGCGACGCCCAGGAGGTGATCGTCGCCAACAACGAGATCTCGGCGCCGATCTCGATCCGTCAGGAACAACTGAAGGTTCTGGTGGTCGAGTCCTATCCCCGCTGGGAGTACCGCTACCTGCGCAATGCCCTGGAGCGGGATCCGGGTGTGGAGCTCACTTGCCTGCTCTTTCATCCCGAATTGCCCGGAGTCGGCGGCGGCCGTGCCTACATAACCCGGTTCCCCTCGCCCAACGAGCTGAGCCGTTTTGACGTGGTCTTCCTGGGTGACGTGGGTGTGGGACCGAAGCAGTTGACGGTCGACCAGGTGCAGGCTTTGCGGCAGTTGGTCAGCGCCCAGGCAGCGGGTCTGGTTTTCATGCCGGGGCGTTACGGCCGGCAGGACACCTTGAATGCCGGTCCGCTTGCCGATCTCTATCCGGTGGTCGTGGACCCGGCGCATACCACGGGCGTCGGTTCGAGCGCGCCCGGCCATTTCGCCCTTACGCAAGCGGGACGGCGCAGCCTGCTGACTCGCCTGGCCGATACAGACCAGGGCAACGCCGACGTGTGGCGAACGCTGCCGGGCTTTCACTGGTATGCAGGTGTCAAACGAGCCAAGGCTGGGGCCGAGGTCCTGGCAGTTCACGACCGGGAAGCGACGGCTTCCGGCCGCATCCCCTTGATCGTAACCAAGACCTACGGTACCGGAAAAGTCCTGTTCATGGGTACCGACGGCGCCTGGCGCTGGCGTGAAGGCGTCGAAGACCGGTACCACTACCGTTTCTGGGGCCAGGTGGCGCGGTGGATGGCCTACCAGCGGCAAATGGCTCAGGGGCAGTCCATGCGCTTGTTCTTCTCGCCCGATCGGCCCCGCGTCGACGATGTCGTTTCGCTGAATGCCAATGTCCTGGACAATCTCGGTGGTCCGTTGAATGAGGGGTCGGTCGTGGTACAGGCCATTTCGCCATCGGGTAAAACCCAGACCGTTCGACTGGAGCCGGGCGAGAAAGATGCATGGGGTCTGTTCGTGGGATCCCTGGTGCCCAAGGAACCGGGCACCTGCCAATTGATTGCCAGTTGTGCCGAGACGGGTGCGTCAGTCCAGGCGGAGCTCTCCGTACAGGGTCTGAACCGAGAACGCCAGGGACGTCTGGCCCGGTACGATGTGTTGGAGGAGATCGCAACGATTACCGAAGGCAAGCTGGTGCCGGTTTCGCAGGTGCGTAGTCTGTTGGACCACCTGGCAACCTTGCCGGAACCCGAGCCGACGATCCAGCGCGTTCGAATCTGGTCCCACCCCATTTGGGGTGCGGTTCTGATCGCGCTGATGGGGGTGTTCTGGGTGGGAAGAAAAATGATCGGTGCGGTGTAGTGACGCCTACGACAGGAAAACTGTGATGAGCCAGATACGAACACAATCACGACAAGACCCCGCCGCGTTGCCACCGCGTATGAGAGCGGCACTGGAGCAGTATCGAAAGCGGGTCTGGCAGATCAAACTCGCCGAAGGCGTTCTGGCCGCGCTCTTCGGCCTGGTGGTTTCGTATCTCGTTGTCTTTTGCCTGGACCGTCTGCTTGATACGCCCGCGTCGTTAAGAGCCGTTATTCTGGCGGCCGGCAGTGTCGGGATGGTGATTCTGTTTCCGCTGAAATACCACCACTGGATCTGGCGCCATCGACGCCTCGATCAGGTGGCGCGCCTGGTGCGGCACAGATTTCCCCGTTTTGGCGATCACTTGCTGGGCATCGTGGAACTGGCGCAAGGCGATTCACAATCAGGCAAGAGCCGCGCTCTTGTCCAGGCGGCCATGCGACAGGTCGACGAGGAGTTGGCAAAGCGTGACCTCGCCGAGGCGGTTCCCAACCCGCGGCATCGTCGCTGGGCATGGGCCGCCGGGGTTCCTCTGGCTGTGGTCGCGCTGCTAATGGTGCTGGTCCCTGGCGCCGGCGGTAATGCGCTGCGGCGCTGGCTTATGCCCTGGCGGCAGGTCGAACGCTATACCTTTGCCCAACTGCAAGGTGGAACGGGTCTGCGCGTGGTCCCGTACGCAGAACCTTTTCAGGTGGAAACCCATTTGAAGGAGGATTCGCCGTGGAAGCCCGAGTCGGCCCACGCGCGATACGGCAAACAAGCACCGATTGTGGCTGGGCGCGACGGGACGGCCTACCGATTCGAAATCCCGCCCCAGACTGGTGACGCAAAGATCTCGCTGCGAGTCGGCGACGCGCGGCGCTCCATTCCCGTCGAACCGAAAATGCGTCCCGCGCTGAACGAACTGTGGGCGCAGGTTCAACTGCCCGCTTATCTCCAGCGCGACGAGCCGTTGGTGGAAGATGCACGTGGCGGAACGGTGCGCTTTGTCAAGGGAAGCAGGGCGGTCTTCAAAGCCACCGCCACGCGTGATCTTGCGTCGGCCACACTCGAAGGTCGCGCCCAGGTTGTAGACGGTCCCCGGGTGACCACGGAGCCCATTGCGGTCGAGGCCTCGGGCGACTACCGTCTGACGTGGCGTGATCAATACGGCCTGAGCGCACGCGAAGCACAGGTGCTGTGCATCGAGGCAATCGACGACCAGGGGCCCACCGTCAACTTCAACGAACTCAAGAATAATCAGGTTCTGCTCTCTCATGAGGTGTTGAGTTTCGAGATTCAGGCCAGCGACGATTTCGGTGTCAAGCGCATCGGGCTCGAGTGGCAGGGCATCAGCGATCCGGTTCGCAATCCCGAGCCGTCCCGGGGCGAGAAGATTGTGGCAGCCGGAGCCCCCACCAATGACGCCATGGACGTACCGGCGACCTTCTCCGCGGATCGCGAAGGCGTGCGTCCCCAGAGCCTGCGTCTGCGGGCCTTTGCCGAGGACTACCTGCCGAACCGCGAGCGGGTTTATTCGCCGTACCTTGTGCTCCACGTGTTGACCCCGGCGGAACACTTCAAGTGGTTGACTGAACAGATGAGCCAGTGGGCGGGCGCGGCCCAGGAGGTGTATGATGAGGAGCTGCAGTTGCACGAGATCAACAAGGAGTTGCGTGACCTTCCGCCCGAGGCCCTGGACGATCCGGCCGTGCGCAAGAAGATCCAGCAGCAGGCGGCTTCGGAACTGGCGAATGCGGCCCAACTCGAGGCCCTGATCGAGATGGGCAAGCAACTGGTGCAGGAGGCGGCCAGGAACGAGGAGTTCGACGCCGATCAACTGGACGCCTGGGCCGAGATGCTCAAGCAGTTGGAGAAGATCGCCGGCGAGCAGATGCCGTCGGTGGCAGATTTTCTGCAGCAGGCCGCCGAGGCGCAGGGACAACCGGTCTCGCCAACGACCGAGCCGCCTCTGCCGGGCGAATCCGGCGACGCCAAGGCCAAGGCCGAATCGGAAGGGAAAGAGTCCGAAGACCCGCTCGCTGCGCCGCCCGGCGCCGATGATCTCGGCCTGGAGACTACGGACAAGTACAGCCCGGAGGGCCTCAATCCCGAGGGGCTCGAAGAGGGTCCGAACGATCCCAACCCCAAGGCGGCCGAGGTCATGCAGGACAAGAACGCACCGCTCGAGGGGGAGCCAGGCAGCATTTCCGCCAATCCGACGCCGCTCGTGGTCGACATCGAGTCGGGCTTCAACCCGAGCGAGGAGGCAGGGAACGCGCCGCAGATCAAGGCCGGTCTGCTCATTCCGACAACGGCCCTGAAAGGCAGCGGCAAGGACCCGAATCAAGACAGTGAAGAGCCCGAGCCCACGACTGCGGAACTGGTCCTTGAGGCGGTCTCCGAGCAGCAGGACCTGCTGGACGCCTTCGCCAGGCTGGCCGAGGAGATGAACACGCTGCTCATGGGCTTTGAAAACAGTACCTTTGTCAAGCGCCTGAAAGCGGCCGCGCGCAAGCAGATCGACCTGGCCGTGGAACTGAACAACCTGGACGGCTTCGGTGCCGATGACGCGGAGCTGGACAATCAGACGCAGCGTAAGGACTTGGCTGAGCGCGAGCAGGCGGCCTCGGATCGGGTCCTGCTCATCCAGGAAGACATGGACGCCTATGCCGAGCGCAAACCCTCCAGGAACTACACGCGCGTGCTGGCCGAGATGCAGGAGGCCACCGTGGTCGCACAGATCCGTGACATGGCCACGGCCATCACCCGGAACCAGGTCGGTCAGTCCACGATCGAGGCGGAATTCTGGGCCGATACCCTGGACCGGTGGGCCGAGGAACTGGTCGATCCCATGGGCGATTCTGAGCCCATGCCGACTGACCTGGTTGAACTGCCCAATCTCACGACCGAGATCATCCTGGAAGCGCTGCGCATCATCAACAGCGAGATCGAGCTGCGCGAGGAGACGCGTGAGCTGGATCAGGCCATCGGCGCGATCGACGAGGAGACCTACGAGCAGCGCGGCGCCGAACTGAGCGTGACACAGGCCGAACTCGCCAGCAAGTCACGCGCGTTGGCCGAACAGATCAGCGCCATGCCCAATGCACCGGATCGCGCCGACGAAACCCTGGCCCGCCAGATCAAGGCGGTGACGGACGAGGGCGAACTCGAGGGCGAGGCCCTGGCCAAGCGAGTCGAGTGGCTGACCGGGCGCGCCGAATTAGGCAAGAAGGTCCTGCAGAAGCAGATCGACAAGCTCACCCAGGCCGCGACCGTCATGGACGAAGTCGAGGCCTTGCTGACCCGACCCGCCACGGGCCCGCCCACCATCGCCGCCATCGTCGAGGTGCTCGATATCCTACTCGCAACCCATCGTCTGCGCAATGCTCCCATGACCATGAAGGCCCCGCCTGCCACCGCGTCGGCCCTGATGCTCATGGGCCTCGGAGACGACGGCAGCAAGGCCTTTATGGAAAACCGCGCGCCAGGCCAGGCCACGGGCAAGGCCGGGCGCAGGCTGCCGGAGGAATTCCGCGCGGGACTGGACGTGTATTTTGATGTGCTGGAAGGGAAGAGGATTGAGTAAGTCAAACACAAGGAGACAAGCAATGAGTAAAGATCGATGGACTGGTATCGTGGTACTACTGATGCTTGCCTCTATTGCACTGGCCCAGGATTCGGCCATCCGCTATGGGCGGGGCGTGCCGTCGGCGGTGCGTCTGATCAACGAGCGTGGCTTGAAGTACCTCGCCGCCACCCAACAGGAAGACGGTAGTTGGCCGGGGCCACAGAGCAGTAACGGCTCGGCCATGACCGGGATCTGTGTCATGGCCTTCATGGCCAGCGGTGGCGATCCCGACTTCGGGCCCTATGCCGAGAATATCCGCCGGGCCCTGCGCCGCATCATCCTGGATCAAAATGCGCGGACCGGCCATATCACGGGCGGCGGTCACGGCTCGATGTATCACCACGGCCTGGCCATGCTGGCTCTGTCCGAGGCCTACGGCGTGGTGAACGAACGCCTGCTCTGGCAGGGCAGTGACACACCGGCCGAGGACCGACGCACTGTCGGTCAGGCCCTCGACTTGGCCGTGCGCTGTGCGCTGACGGCGCAGAAGAAGAATCCCTTCGGCGCCTGGCGCTATTCGCCCGGTTCACAGGATGCCGACACGACCGTCTCAGGCACGGTGCTGATGGGCCTGCTCGGCGCACGCAATGCCGGCATCGAGATCCCCAACGAGGCCGTGGAGAAGGCGTTGGGCTTCTTCAAGCTCAACACCATGGCAGACGGCGACGTCTCGTATCAACCCGCCCAGAGTCACGGGGACGGCATATGCCGCGCGTCCATCGCCACGCTGGTGTTCGCTGTGGGAAAACGCAAGGATCTGCCCGAATACAAGGCCGCTGCAGGATTCATCAAGACGCGTATTGACCAGGATGTCAGCTCGTACCCGTTCTACACTCGCTACTATATGGCCCAGGCTCTGTTCCATAGTGACCTCGAGGCCTGGCAGGCCTGGAACCGGCGCATCGTGGAGAAGCTTCAAAAGATGCAGCAGCCGGATGGCAGCATCTCCAGCAGCCGCGGGCGCGCTTATGGCACGGGCATGTCCCTGCTGGCCCTGGCATTGAACTACCGCCTGTTGCCCGTTTACGAGAGATGAGCTTGAGGAAGATAATGCGCTGGAATTCAAAGCATGCTGTTGTCACGGTCGCAGTTTTGACGGCGTTATGGATTCCGCCGGCCCAAAGCCGGGAAACCAGAGCCGTTCTGCGCTGGAAGAATGGCGACGTTCTTGTCGGCGAGCTTCTGGAAAGCGAGTCCGGCCGAATCCGGTGGTTATTCCCCGTCTTCTCTGAGGCTCTTGCAGTTGACAGCAACGCGCTGGATTCGATCACATTTCCAGCACAAACGGTGCGGCCGACGGAAGCCTTCCGCATTGGGACCGTTTCGGGCGATGTGTTTACGGGCGATCTGGCGGCTTCCGACCCAAACACGCTCCACTTCACCAGCGGACGCTACGGAACCATTCGGGTGAATCGAGACGCGATCGATTCGTTGACCCGCCGCATCCACCCGAATCTCATCTTCGACGGATCCCAGATTGATGATTGGGACGTGGCACTGCAGGGCCCGGTCAAAGATTCGATTTACAAAGTGTACACCGGGGACTGGGCCGAAAGCGATGACCAGGGGTTCCCCAGGTTCTCGAGACTCCGTCCTGTTGAAATCGGCACTCTGCCGGCCGGATACCTCGATGTGGATCTTCCCAGGTTCAAGGAACGTTTCGCCGTGTTGTTTGAGGGACGGATCGAGATTATCGAGGCCGGCCAATACCAGGTCGGTATTTCCGCGGACGAAAAAGCACGTATGTTCATCGATGGCAGGCAGGTTGCCCGGGCCGAAGCGGCAGATTTGGCCGTCGAAGGATTCGAGGCCGGCGCGGAGGCGGGAAACCATTCCAAGGTGACACTGACGTCCGGTTTCCATTTGCTGCGCGTGGAGTATTTTGACACCGGGGGCAACACCTTGCTGAACGCGTGGATGAGTGGTGCTGACTCACCGTACCTGTCACTCGACGGAGTGAGCAAGGACCCCGGCTGGCGTCGTGGACCTGGAGGGCATCCGCAGAGCACCCCGAAGAAGGGCCGCCTCTTTCGCAAGATCGAGATACCGAAGCAGCTTGAGATCGATCTCGAATTCACATCTTCGGCAAGCCCGAGGTTTGTGCTGGCGCTCGGCGAAGACGCATTGGACACAACATCAGACAAGTCCCTGCGACTGGAAACCTCGGACAACGAACTGGTGGTTGTACAGGGCAAGGTTTTCGAACCGATCGCGACCATTGAAGAAGGCCAGCGCAATGTCCGCCTGCGATTAGCTCTCGACAGTGGCGTCGGCCAGCTTCGGGTCTTCGATTCGAACGGCGATACGTTGGTGACGGTGAAGGGCATTCGGGTACCGCTGGGCGAATCCATGATTCACGTTCGCAACCGGGGTGAGGATCTGACGGTACGGCGCTTGAGTGTCTATCGCCGGTCCAACCGGGGTGCAACGCCAGCGATCGATTTCGGGAAGCCGCGAGTCCACCTGATTGATGGACGGGTGATGTACGGGCGCCTGACGGTTGCTGAAGGCCGCGCGTATGTCGTCGATCGAAATGGCACCCGGCGCGATATTGATTTGGACACCGTCGATCGAGTTGCAAGCCCCGGCGGCGAGTTGGCTGTGACGGCAAACACGACTGAGGTGGTTTATGCCGACGGGGCGATTCTACGTGGTCGCGTCGAACGGGTGAACTCGGATCGTGTGGTGTTGCACACGGCGTTCTCGGAGACGCCGGTGACCTGTGCGCTGGCCGGGGCGTCGTCCCTTCGATTCGGTCCGCTTGGTGCCGAGAACACATCGCCAAACAGCAAGAGCGACCGACTTGTGTACGGCTCAGGCATGTTGCATGGGCGACTTTCGTTCGACCGCGCTGAATCGCCCCTGAGTTGGGCCCCGGAAGGTGGTGTCATGCCCGTGCGATTAGCTGACGACAGCGGAGCCCGCATCGCACGGAGCAGCAGAACCGTTGCGCGGACGCCCTCTTTCGACAAGAGAGCATTTCCCTTCGCGCTGCATTTGAAGAATGGCGACAATATTCCGTGCCAGGTGTCGTCGTATGACAAGGATTCCCTCGCCTTTCAATCGCCGTTCATCGAGCAACGGACGATCGACACGGCACACGTCAAAGCCATCGAGTTTGCGCCAAGAAGAGGTCGGGGGCCAACGGACATGCTCTCCATCCAGATCAGCGACTGGCTCGAGGAAATCGGGGCACCGGAACCCAGCTTCGTTCTCAACCTCGACTCGGCCAAACTGAAGCGGGCCTTAACGGTCCCGCGTTTCCGCCGGGAGAATCCGCCCAGCCACATCCTGGTGGCGAAGAACGGTGATTTGAAGCGTGGCACGCTGCTGGGTGTGAATAGCCAGAGCATTCAGTTTCAATCGAAGCTGCGCAAGCAGACCTATCCGGTAGATCGTCTGGCGTGTGTCGTCAGCGTCAGGAGACCGGCGGAAGAACCGAACGAACCGCCAGTTGCAACAACCGAGTCCAAAGGCCAGGTCCGCGCCGACCTGGCAGATGGTTCGATCCTGATCTTTATGGCTCTTGCATCCCGGGACGGCAGGCTGATCGGTCGTTCCGCGCTCTACGGTGACGTGGCCATTCCCACCGGGAGTATTCAATATCTGCACATGGGTGGTCTCGAAAGGAAGCCGCTCGCCTCTCCATTCGAGGAATGGGTGGTGCGTCCGGCCCAGGAACCGATATTGAGTCAGCCCTCGAGTGCGTCTATTCAGGGGCTGTAGCCTGGATCGACCCACGCGTTTGTGTACGCGACGTTTTTCCGCGTGGGTTGAGAACCCACCCTACCGCCGCCATTGACCTCATTGCGCCAATCGTTCGATATAGAGAGCCACTTCCCCGGCGAGACTTTCCGGCGTGTTCCACGCCTGATTCCCATCGCGCACGGTCACTGATTCCCGAGATATTGCTCTGGCATTGACACAGTCGAACCAGCGCAATCGATATTTCCCAGCGGTCATGTCTTTCAGTCCCATCTGTCCCGCTGCTCGCGACGAATAGGCAAGGTAGCGGTCCCCGGGCTTGGCCAGGACGTATTGCGTGCCGTCGAGCGCCAGTTGATCATGCGGTTCCATGTCAAAGAGACGCACACCATCGAAGAAACGCAAAAGACTTCCGCACGCGCGCAGATCGTCACTGTTCGTATTGGCGATGTCCATGCCCAGAATCATCACCGAGGCCCCGCCCATCGCGCAGGCCCAGCACTTCTTTCGAGATTCGGCGCCGGTGCCCCAGTCGGCCGCTTCCGAGAGATTCAGGCTGTATCGCCCCTTGGCCTGCCGCCAGGCCTGGACGATACCGGCGTGCAGCTCCTCGGCGGTCGCGACGTTGTACTGAATTGCGAACTGGTCGATGTTCGGATCGTCGGCAAACTCGGAGAAATCGAGGCCGTGGTTCTTGTGCACCGCGATCGGATGGTCGTAATCGTCGGCAGCCTTGATGGACGCGGCGATTCTGCGGACCCGCTCGGCACTGAGCCGCTCGCCGTATTCCTCCGCGATGCACCAGATCAGGTGTCCGTGGTGCTCGAAGCGATTCACGAGCGTCTGGATGAACTCGCGCTCCGCCGCGCTCACGTTGTCGCCCGTGTTCCACACGAGGGTGCTGTCGTCGTAGATGAAGAAGTAAATGACGATGCCGTGGTGGTCCATCTGGGTGAACCAGCGCTCCCACTGATCGAGCACCTTGGGGTTGAGGCCTTTGGCCGGGTCGTGGTCGATGAAGGGATTGTGGGTTCTGTCGCCGTCGCCTCCGTGGGAGCGGACGGCCTGGAGATAGATGCAGTTGGCTCCGGTGCTCTTGAGCTTATCGATCAGTTGCATCTGGTCGCCGCCGCGCGTGCCGTCTCGCTTCAACTTGCCCCGGTAGAGAAAATCTTCGGGATCGCCCGGCCCGCACAGGAGCAGCGGTCGTGCTTTGTCCGCGTCGTCAAACGCCTGCCCGAGCCACTGTGGATGGTCGGGATGGACTGTGATGAATCTCCGGGCAAAATCCGCCTGTTGCCTGTCTGGTTGGGTAATGCCGCCGACCGCAACGACCCAATCGGACCGGCGGGGGGCCTCGAATTCGATCTTTTCTCTCGCCTGCGCAGGCGAGGCGACATTTACTCTGCCCTCAGACAATTCTTTTCTGGTGTCGAAAGCAACCATCGGCTTGGGCCGGGCCGTGACGGGCAGACGCACGTCCGCTCTGTCCGCATGTTCGATGTAGAGCACGCCGCTTTCGGTCGAGGGCGACCACAGGGCGCAGCCGTTCTCAATCAGCTTCCCGTCGGCCGGCTGCATGTCCAGCAGGAAGCGTTTGCCCTTGTGCCAGAAGTCGTAGTGCATCCGGAGTTGTTCGGGATTCGGGTAGGGGTGCGGGCTGTTGGGATAGAAGCCGAAGAAGCCGCCCATGCCGCCGGCCATGGCCTCCCACCAGAGCAGGCGGCGCGTCCCGTCCATGTCGAGGTTGAAGCCTTCGCGCCGGTAGCTGTGGCGCTCTTCGTAGAGGTGAGGGCGGGTGACGTCGCTGTTGAGGTCGTCGACGATTTCCTGGAAGCTGAGCGGCCCGTGCTGCTTCGTTGCCAGCGGGACGTTGCGTCCAAAGCCGTCATAGGCGTTGATGTTGTGCGGGCCGCGCAGCCGGTACCCTCGCGCGCAGAGAAGATGCTGCCAGCCCATGTGTTCGTGCAGGTATTCGGCCCAGGCGTTCAATTGCGCTTCGTTGGTCCACTCGTGCAGGTCGAACCCGTAGCCCATCGTCCAGCCGGGCAGGGGGCCGAGTCTCGCGGCGATAGAACGCTGCAGACGACGGTCGGCCGGACCGTTGATGCCGCCCGGCACGCCGAGCGGTGTCCATTTGCGCGATTCGTCGCCCCAGGCCCAGATGTGCACCCGACCGCCATTGGCGTGGACTGTCGTGATGATCCTCTCCAGCACGTCGAACGTCAGCAGATCGGGATTGACGCTGTCGTGCTCGTCGTGCCGCCGGGCGCCGAATTTGAACCAGTTGTTGTTCACATGAACGAAGATGACTTCAAAGCCGTTGGCCCGTGCGTCTTCGAGATACGCCAGCGCCTTTTTCTCGACCTCCGCCAGGTCCGACCCGAATTCCTCTAAATACGCCGGATGCTCGACCCGGCCCATGTACACGTTGAACAGGTATCCGTGCAGGTCCGTCTCATCGCGTTGTTGAATCGCGTATTTGTTGCCCACGTGCGTCAGGAAGCCTTTGATCGCTTCGTCGTCATTCTCGTGGACTTCGATGCCGCCCGAATGACCAGCCAGGGCGGGCACGTCGCTGCTCGTGTGGTGCGTCCAGTAGCCCGCGCGCGTTCCGGGAAAATAGAACTTCCATCGGCCCTTGCCGTCGTAGAACATCTCGGTCGTTCGCTGAGCCCCGCTTTGCCAGTGCCGAAACGTCACCTTCGCCGTGACATCGAACGGGTTGTCGGTGGTCTCGAGGACGGGCGATCGCCAATCGGCGTACTCCCACATTCGCAGAGATTCATTGTCATGGCTTCCCCGCTTCTCCTTGACCGCGTCGAGCAGCAGGCCCAGGGCCTTGTTCTCCATGTCCCGCCCCTCGATGCGGGTGTTGTTCCAGCTCACGACCAACTCCAGGTCGGGAATGACGACGACGGCGCGGATGCCGCCGTGGCCGAAGCAGCCATAGGCGTTGACCGGCACGTCGGGCCAGTGCCGCTTGCCTTCGCGGTCGACGCCGTTGATCCACCAGAGCCAGCTATAGCTGCCCATGTGGTCGGTCTGGTTGTCCGGAATCCGCCGGGAGCCGATGGAACGCTGGCCCGGGATCATCTCGGCCGCTGTGTTGCCCGCCCTCGGGATGGCGTTCGGCACCGGATCCGTCACCGCCATCTTCGCCAATTCGGGGCTGATGAGCTGCTTGTTCTTCCATTTGCCGCCCCGCAGGTAGAGCAGGGCGAAGCGCGCGAAGTCACGCGGCGAGATGGCCAGCCGGCCCGCCCGGTCTTTCGTCCCGAACGCCAGGAACGTGGGGTTGTCCTGGCAGCCGATTACGTCCGTTAGTTGCGGGTGGAAGACCTTGGCATCCACCGTCTCGTGCGTGGCCCCGTAGACCCGGGTAAACAGCGTGTCGAACAGCAACGCCATCTGCCAGTCGTTGTAGGCGTAGGCGGTGCCCGGCTCTTCGGCCAGCCCGTAGCACGAGATCTGGTTGGCCATGTGTCGCCAGGTGATGCGGGCGTCCTTGCCGCCGAGCTTGGCGTTGATTCGCTTGAGTCGCGGCTCCCACTTGCACACGGGCTTGTCGAGACTGGAGATGCGCTCGTCCTGGAGGGCCTTGAACAGAAAATGGGCGTAGACCGGCTTGGCCGCCGAGGCGACGTCCTGGCGGCGCGCGGCGTCGCCCCAGGTGTAGACCATGTAGCCATGGCGGACGACGCAGCCGAACCCGCCGGCGTAGTCGCTGAAGGCCTTAAGCTTCGCCGCGTCCAACCCGATTTCGGCCGGGCCCCGGGTCGCCCACTCTTTGCCCGGATAGACCGGCTCAACCGCTGCGAAAACGCCGCTCGCAAGCAGCGCCACAATCAAAACGCTTGTCCACCGTCGCATGTCGATTCTCCCCTGAGTTCTGTAAACTCGAAGCACAAATCTCGAAATACAAATGGCCGAAACCCAAATGTCACAGGCCGTAGGCTGGAGGCTGTAGGCGGGAGCATGTAGGGTGAGTTCTTAACCCACGCGTCGCCCGCACCAACTCCTCCGGCCTACGGCCTCCAGCCTAATCTTCCTTCAGCCCGTAGTATGTAGCGACTGTTATTGAGGTCAAGCGATATTTGGGTTCCAGAGTTCATTTGTTGCAACCATGGCATTGAGAATGGTAAGGAGTTTTCGCATGGCGGCGACGAGTGCGGTCATTTT
>Ga0272441_10010313_pt1 | contig 14177 bp, 10 predicted proteins | sample SSMProp6N_FD_193582 | JGI IMG/M metagenome (GOLD analysis project Ga0272441, IMG submission 193582) | Marine sediment archaeal communities from Little Sippewissett salt marsh, Falmouth, MA, United States - SSM-Prop-6N | ecosystem: Environmental > Aquatic > Marine > Wetlands > Sediment ... | reverse complement strand
CCCCTGGCTCATATAATCGTGCTTATCCCCGCTGGGCGGCGCCGCCTCCTTGTCCATCACGGAAACAGGCGCCAGGTCCAGGGCGCGGTCCGCACTCCTGCGCAGCCGGTCCAGCGCGGGTCCGAATGCGGTCGGGTTGGACCGGGCCTTTTCGAGCGTCTCCGCATCCCAGAGAAAAACGCGGAGGCCGGGTGGCCGGGTGGTCGCGTTGTGCCCGGTGGCAGCAAACACCCCAGGCGACAGGGCCAGGAGCGCCCCAAGGCCTTTGAGGCCCGTGTCCAGGAAAGTCCGGCGAGAGACAGTGGGCACGCCGCGCATGGTGCGGAAGAGGTCAGATGACATGGTACCTCCTCAAGAAATCGAGCACTTCAGGCTCATCCGCCGCCTGGGCGGACCCCATAAACACGATGCCCTCCGCGCTGCCCAGTTGTTCAACAATCGTCTCGAAAGTCTGAATCGTCCCCCAAAACTGGATACGCTTGCCCGCATCCCGAATCTTCCGGTAAACGTGGGGCCAGTGGTCTACGCCGGGCTGGCCGTCGCCGGGCACCCACTGCACGCCTTTGAGTTCCTCGATAGAAAGCAGGGAATCCAGGTGCGGGAGGCACCCCGGACCGTCCAGGTGATAGAATGGGTTGACAAGCCGCTTGCACGACGCCGCGAGTTCCGGTTTGACGAATTCGTCGAACATGTCCGGGCTGATCATGTAGCAAAAGTCGCACTGCAGCATGTAGTACGGCCCTTCCGAGTAGATGGCCGTCCAGGCGGTATAGCCGGGATTGACCGGCTGCAGCAGGCCGTTGAGATCGTCAAAATACGCCCACCACGCCTCGTGCGCGTCCCAGGTAAGGCGTTTCACCTCATCGGAATAGTCGTAAAGGTCCAGCAGCAGCCCTTCGCTGGGCCGGAACGAAGAGAGAATGTCCAGGTTGCCGCCCAGATCGGTCGTGCCAATTTGCACCAGGCCCTCCCAGCGGTCCAGGGCCGCGCGGCACATGTCCTGCACCCGGTTGAACCAGATGGTGTCCGCATTGTGGGAAAACCGGAGCTCGGAAATCGGCAGATCCTCACGCGGCTGAAACCAGACCGTATCCGGCGCAACCACGGTCTTTCCGCCCAAAAAGGCGGCAATCACCCCCGGCCCAAAGTCCGGCCACCTCGATGGAAAGGCGTCGCCCAGAAATCGGATGCGGGACAGATCGTAATCCCACCGGTCCACAATATCGGCTGCAGGCACGGAAAAATCGTAATGCGCGGTCCTCCGAGCAGGGGGAAGCGCCGGTTCCGCACGGCCCGGGTCACGGCCGCCCAGCGTCATCTGGATGAGCGGACGCCTCAACTCCCCGGTCCACCAGCGGCAAGCGTCTTCCCTGATCTTGTCCCATCGGTCACGGGTAAAGTCGATGGTCATGCGATTCCTTTCTGAAAGAAACCCTTGAGTGCTACGGACTTCTGACAGCCTTTCCAAAAAATGGACATTAAGGATTGGCGGTCCAACCGGGGGTTGTCAAGTAGGCGCTTCTCGGATCTGAACGCGAATCGGTTTGCCCCGCCGCCTCAAGGTCATCGCGTTTAGCCCTTCCACGATGTGGGCCAATCGGTGTTGATAGGGACGCGATAGGCCCGCGGTGTTGATCCAATAGTAGATCTCGGCATTGGTTTCCAGGCGAGTGCCGCTGCGCTCAAAGAGGATTTTCAACAGGCTTTCCAGACTCAGCTTTTCGTGGATCATCCCCCCTAATCCGATCAGGAAAGTCAGCAGTGTGTTTTCCAGCAGCAGCGTCCGAATGGTCATGATCCGCTGCTTGCGGAAATCGCGATCAGCCCGTTCTTTTGGCGGTCCCAGGGTTTTGACTTGCTGACGAAGCGTGTCGTGTTTTTGCCGGGCGTTTTTCAATTCCTCTTCTTCGACGGCCAGGGTGCGTTGCCGTTGTTGGAGGCGGGTGGTATGCCCCTTCTGCGTGGACTCGGCCACCTTTTCTTGTTGTCTTTTGACCCGGTCTTCTTTCTTGTCTACCTTGGCTTGGGCCCCCTCCAAGGCCCGGGTGAGTTTCTCTTGGGCGCGTTGTTGGTGGCGGTCAGGGCCGACCTGCTTTTTTCGCCCATAGTTGGTGTCCAGCGCGCCATGCTCGATCATCCGCTTGAACCGATTTTCCTGGATTTCGCTTCGTTGCCGATACAAACCCGGCCATTGCATCGGTTCTACGGATTGCTCCAGGTGAGGTGTGCCCCAGTAGACCCAGACCCGCGACTCAACTGATTCGACCAGGACAAAGCACCGGGGATCCGCTTCGCGAGGCGCTTTCCACGTCCCCTTATACACGGTGTTCCCCTCTTCATCAGTTCCTAACACCGTGGTGTCAAAGCTGGAGAGCCCTTTATGTTCATTCTCATCCAACATCGAGAGCAAACCCCATCCCTGGCTTGTGAACGCACAAGCCATCGCCACGGAGTTGACGGCGCGATCGATGACAAACAGTGCGATGCCGGTGGCCATCCAGACCTGCTGGCAGTAGGCCACAATCACCTGTGACAACGGCAGGTCAGGCGGATAATACTCGGCCCAGAGCGCCTGCCCTTCTTCATTATGGGCGATGACCGCCTGGGAACCGGCCATGATGCGGCCCAGCATCGTGATCTTCCCTTTATGCATACAGACCCGGCTCCAAAAGGCGATCATGTGCCCATCGACATAGCTGATCAGACCGGCCTCTTCCTCTACCAACGCCGCCCGGAGCGCCGGTGCTGCATCAATCCGTTCCAGTTGGCCCAAAAACTGAGTCAGGGTGGGACTTTGATACCCGCACCCCAGCAGCGTCGGGAGCGGATGCTCCTTGACATCGAACTCCGTGAGTTTCTCAATCCCCAACAGGGGCGCGAAGAAAAGCGCCTGAAACCGACGCAACAACGTCTCCTTCCGATGATGCAACAGCGGAAAGTCTGCTTCGGGATGGATACGTCGATAGGCTTCAATGGCCTGCTTCAACAGGCTCAACACCCGATCCCATCCCGCTTTCTGGTCCATCCAATCCGCCAACAGATGAACTCCCACGAACGACAGAGGCTCTGGCGCCGCAAGCCCCTCGCACCGAGACGACAGAGTTGCACCAGAAGCGGGCTGGTGGGGACGCCCCTTACCCCGATTGAGACCCCATTTTACTCGTATCCGATTGAGCTGACGCACGCTGACCGAAAGTGGTTCGCCCCGATGAGCCATCTCATCGAGCACAACCCGGCTCGAACAACTCGCATCCGCCTGGAGCAACTCCCACACAAGGGTCTGGTGAACCGCCGTGACCTTTCTTCCCCTATGAAGGGATAGACAGGAGGCGCCGGGTTGCTTATCTTTCACCGAGGAGGTGTGCATGGCCTAATCCTTTGTTATAGGTTCGGATTAAGTATGCACATCTCTCCTCATAGCGCAAGGTCCATTTTTATCCTCAATAAAATCAGATGATTAGAACCCAATTATCAAGAAAGTGTCAGAAGTCCGTTGCAGTCATTCCCGAGTGCTTTTATCGGGAATCCGTTGTGACTCTGGATTCCCGCTTTCGCGGGAATGACAGCCACGGCTCATTTGTCAATATCGTAGCTGTTCAGCTTTATCGTTCTTTTATAGAACCCACGACGGGTCGTGCCAGGGCCACACCCGGACGCCGGAACGTGTGAGTCCTTCCTCGCCACCGTAAATGAGGGTGGGGTCGATTGCCATGCCGCTGGCCAGATCAAGCCAATCCTGAAGGTTGCTGAAGAAATCCCGGTTCAGGGTCTGCCCGGATTTGACCTCTATCGGTTGAAGGCGTTCTCCGCGCTGGCGTAGCACGTCAATCTCATGGCCTCTTCGGTCCCTCCAGAAATACAAATCCCCGGGCAAGCCTCTGTTGAAACAGGACTTCAGCAACTCGCTGACGACGAACGATTCAAAGAGCGCGCCGCGCAGGGAATGTGTGTTCAGTTGCTCCGACGTCTGCACCCCCAGCAGCCACGCCGCCAGGCCTGTGTCATAAAAGTAGAGTTTGGGCGTCTTGATGATGCGCTTGCTGAAGTTCTTGTGGTGGGGCTGGAGTTGGAATACAATATAACTGGCCTCCAGGATGGAGATCCAGGCTTTGGCTGTATTGTGCGTAATGCCGCAATCCGAGGCGAGTGCGGAGTAGTTGAGCCATTGCCCGATGCGTCCCGCACACAGCCTGATAAAACGCTGGAAGTTGCTCAAGTCATGGATGTTTACCATTTGTCGCACATCGCGTTCGATATAGGTCTGGATATAGTTGGCATACCAGAGACGCGGATTGAGGTTGCGGTCGTGCACCGGTGGGTAGAGTCCGGTAAAAAGAACCGCGTCCAGAGACCGGGAGCCGCCTGAAGCATCGTCTGAATGACACTCGTGATAGGTAAAGGGCAGCAGGTGAACCCGTGCAATCCGGCCGGCAAGTGACTGTGAAATACGCGACATCGGACCGAATTGCTGAGAGCCGGTGAGTACAAACCGGCCCGGCGCCGGGCGCGCATCCACCTCCACCTGAAGGTAGGAGAAGAGATCGGGACACCGCTGGACTTCATCCAGAACGGCGCCGTCCCGATACCGGTCCAGGAACCCCCTCGGATCGGCCTCTGCGAATTCCCGCACATCCGGGCTCTCAAGGGAGACAAAAGGTTTGTCTGCAAAGACATGCCGGGCAAGCGTTGTCTTGCCGGATTGACGAGGGCCGGTGATGCCGATTGCGGGATACCCCCTGGCGACTTCTCGCAGGATATGTTCTGCATCACGTGGGATCATACTGCAATTATAGGCGCGTCGGTGCTAATTGTCAATTTAATTTACAATTAGCGCACCATTTTAGAGGATGACAGAAACGGGATCAAAGTGTATCTTAAAATCTCAGGGTTTTCAGGAGTTCTGGCGGGAAATGGGCTGACGACGGACGACGGACGACGGACGACGGTTGTCACCCCGGGGGTGTGATTTGCCGCAGGCGCGAACGCGCAGAATGGAGGGGTCAGTATGAGCCGGTTGTTTCTGGGTCTGGATTCGAGTACGCAGAGCCTGAGCGCGATGGCCGTGGACTACGACACGCGCCAGGTGGTCTGTGAGATGTCTGTGGGCTATGACGCGGATCTTCCGCATTATGGGACGCGGAACGGGGTGCTGCCCAACGCGGACCCCAGGGTGGCGCACGCCCCGCCGCTGATGTGGGCGGAGGCGCTGGACCTGCTATTCGAGAGGATGCGCGCGGAGGGCATTGCGCACGGCGATGTGCTGGCCATTTCCGGGTCCGGTCAGCAGCACGGGTCGGTGTATCTGAACGATCGCATTGAAAACGTCCTGCCGGAACTCGATCCGACGCGCAGTTTGAGGGAGCATCTCGAGGGCGTTTTCTCTCGGCAGACGTCGCCGATCTGGATGGATTCTTCCACGAGGGCGGAATGCGACGAGATCTGCGAGGCGCTTGGCGGGCTGCAGGCCACGGCCGAGGCGACCGGGTCCACCACATTCGAGCGGTTTACAGGGCCGCAGATCCGGAAGTTTTTCAAAACCGATCCGGCAGGCTACGAACAGACGACGCATCTCATGCTGGTCAGTTCGTTTATGGCGTCGCTGCTGGCGGGCCGGATTGCGCCTATTGACCACGGGGACGGCGCGGGGATGAATTTGATGGATATCCGGAAGCGGGCATGGCATCCAGCGGCCGTCGAGGCGACCGCACCGGGGCTGGTCGGCCGGTTGCCGGGGCTGGCCGAATCGTGGACGGTCGTGGGGCCGGTGAGCCGTTATTTTGTGGAGAAGTACGGCCTGAACCCGGAGGCGATGGCGCTGGTGTGGTCCGGGGACAACCCCAACAGCGTGGCGGGACTGGGCCTGGTGCGCGAGGGCATGGTGGCCATCAGCCTGGGCACGAGCGACACATATTTCGGGACGATGGCGGCATGCCGTACGGACCCGCGCGGCGAGGGGCACGTGTTCGTGTCGCCTACGGGGGAGTATATGACCCTGATCTGTTTCAAGAACGGATCGCTGGCGCGGGAGCGGGTGCGGGAGGCGTTTGGGATGGAATGGGACGGATTCTCCGAGGCCCTGCGATCGACACCGCCGGGGAATGACGGAAAGATGATGCTGCCGTATTTTGAGCCGGAGATTGTGCCGAACGTGCTCGACCCCGGCGTGAGGCGGTTCGATCTGGCGGCGGGTGATGCGGCCGGCAACTGCCGTGCGGTGGTGGAGGCGCAGATGATGTCCATGCGCATTCACTCGGCGTGGATGGGCGTGCGGCCGACCGAGATTTACGCCACGGGCGGGGCGTCTGCAAACCCGGAGATCCTGCAGGTGATGGCGGATGTGCATGGGTGCCCGGTTCGCCGGTTTGAGGTGACCAACAGCGCCGCCTTAGGCGCCGCGTTGCGTGCGGCCCACGGGTATTTTCTGGCATCGGGCAAGGGGACGGCATGGGAGGATGTGGTGGCCGGGTTCGCCGAGCCGGTTGCGGGGTCTACGATTGCCCCGAACGCGGCGGCGGGCGAGGTCTACGATCGGCTGGTTGAGAAATACGCGGCGTGTGAGAAACGGGTGATTGGCGGGTGAAGGGGACGGTTGAGAGAATTTTCGATTTGGCCCTGTGGCAGGCCCGGACGCAGTACTCCGGGTACGATCGGCGCCGGGACTTGACGCATGGTGCTTCACAGATGGCGACGGTGGTATATTGGGGGGAGGCGGCCTCACTTGAGCGGTGGTGGAGACCAAAAAGAATTATCAATTATCAATTTCTAATTATCAATTGGTAATTGAGGTATGCCAGGAGGCCGGTCGTTTCTATAATGATCTATGACCGATAAAAAGCAAACCATACGGCGAAAACGTCCCGGCGGCGGGCGGGTTGCCGAGATTCGAGCCTTGCTGCCGAAGTGCATGCTGCAGGACCGGGTGCGGATTGAGGCGCAGGTCCGGGGATGGCAGCGCGGGCGGCGGCGCGACCCGAAGGTTCTGGCACGGCTGAAGGACCAGGCGGCGCGTTCGGCAAAAGTGCTGGACCGGCGGCGCAGGCGGCGGCCGAAGATTACCTACCCGGAGGATCTGCCGCTGGTGGCGGTGAAGGATGAGATCCTGCAGGCTGTTCGGGCGCATCCGGTGGTGGTGGTGGCCGGGGAGACGGGGTCGGGCAAGACCACACAGTTGCCCAAGATCTGCCTGGAGGCGGGGCGCGGCCTGGCGGGCAAGATTGCCTGCACCCAGCCCCGGCGCGTGGCGGCGCTTTCGGTGTCCCGGCGCATTGCCGAGGAACTGGGGGTGCCGTGGGGACGGGGGGTGGGCTGCAAGATCCGCTTTAAGGACGAGACGGCCCCGGAGACGTATATCAAGATGATGACAGACGGCATGCTCCTGGCCGAGACCCAGGGCGACCCTCAGCTATACGAGTACGATACGATCATCATTGACGAGGCGCACGAGCGCAGCCTGAATATCGATTTTCTGCTGGGTTATCTGCGGGTTTTACGAAAAAAACGGCCGGACCTGAAGCTGATGATCACGTCGGCCACGATTGACACGGAGGCGTTTTCCCGGGCGTTTGACGATGCGCCGGTGATCCAGGTGTCCGGCCGTCTCTATCCGGTAGAAGTGCGCTACCGGCCTATGGAGGAGGCGCTGGAGGAGGGGAGCGAGTTCACCTATATCGACGCGGCTGTCCAGACGGTGGACGAGGTGGTTGCGGGGTCTTCGAGGAGCGATATACTCGTCTTTATGCCCACGGAGAAGGATATCCACGAGACGCGGAGGCGATTGGAGGGCCGGTCTTACAGGCATACGGAGGTGCTGCCGCTGTTCGGGCGGCTTACCCCGGCAGACCAGCAGCGGGTGTTCACCGTGGGGGGGCGCCGGCGGATTGTGCTGGCCACCAATGTGGCGGAGACGTCGCTGACCATTCCCGGCATCCGATACGTGATTGATACGGGCCTGGCGCGGGTGAGCCGCTACAACGCGCGCACGCAGACACACCGGCTGCCCATCGAGCCGATTTCGCAAAGCAGCGCGCAGCAGCGTGCGGGCCGGTGCGGGCGCGTGTCCGGCGGTATTTGCATCCGGCTTTACAGCGAGGCGGATTTCCAGTCCCGGCCGGTCTACACGCAGCCGGAGATCCAGCGGGCGAACCTGGCCGAGGTGATCCTGCGGATGCTGGCGCTGAAGCTGGGCGATGTGGCGACGTTTCCGTTTATCGACCTGCCCAGGCCGCAGGCCATCCAGGGCGGGTTTCAGCTTCTCCACGAGCTGGGGGCGTTGGATGAACGGCGTCGGCTCACCCGTATGGGCCGGGATATGGCGCGGCTGCCCATTGCGCCGACTGTGTCGCGCATGGTGCTGCAGGCGCACAAAGAGGGGGCGCTGCGGGAGGCGCTGGTGATCGCTTCGGCCATCAGCATCCAGGACCCGCGCGTGCGGCCCCTGGAGCAGGAGGCGGAGGCCGACCGGGAGCACCGGAAGTTCGTCCACAAGGAATCGGATTTTCTGGCGCTGCTGAATATCTGGAACGCGTATCACGATACGCTTGAGGAGATGAAGACCCAGGGGAGCATGCGCCGGTTTTGCCGGCAGCATTACCTGTCTTACAACCGGATGCGCGAGTGGCGGGATATCTACGTGCAGATCCGGCATACGCTTCGGGAGATCGGCGGGCTGCGGTGGAACCGGGAGGATGCGGATTACGAGGGCATCCACCGGTCCGTGCTGGCCGGGCTGCTGAGCAATATCGCACAGAAAAAGGAACACAACCTGTACAACGGCGCGCGCGGGCGGGAGGCGATGATTTTCCCCGGATCGGGGCTGTTCCAGCGCAAGCCGCCGAGGGTGAAACGGGGTCGGGGCGAGGCCAAGGATGTGCAGGAGAAGGCGGGGACGCCCGGCTGGATTGTGGCTGCGGAGATTGTGGAGACGTCCCGCGTCTTTGCGCGGACCGCCGCCCGCATCCAGCCCGAGTGGTTGAGCGAATTGGGCGCGCATCTGTGCCGCGCATCCTACAAAGACCCGCACTGGAACGCGCGCAACGGACGGGTGCTGGTGACGGAGACGTTGACGCTGTACGGGCTTCAGGTGCGCACGCAGCGGGTGCCCTACAGCCGCGTGGACTCAAAGGCGGCGACGGAGATTTTTATCCGCAGCGCGCTGGGCAACGACGAGGTTCGGCTGCCCCACGCGTTTCTGGCGCACAACCGGCAATTGCGCGAGCGCATTGAGACGTGGCAGATGCGGATGCGGCATGCGCAGGGGATTGACATAGACGAGGCCGTGTACGCGTTTTACGCCCGGCGGCTGGAGGGGGTGTCGTCGGTCCATGACCTCAACCGGGTCGTGCGGGAGAAACGGCGGGAGGATGCGGAATTTCTCTTTATGAAGGCGGCCGACCTGGTGGGCGAGCAGGAGGTGGGGTTCGACCGGGACGCGTTTCCCGAGTATATGGAAATGGACGGCGAGAAACTGCGGCTGGCCTATGCGTATCGTCCGGGCGAAGAAGGCGATGGCGTGACCCTCAAGATGCCCTACAAGTTGATGCACTTTGTCCGGCCAGAGGTGCTGGAGTGGCTGGTTCCCGGACTGCTGGAAGAGAAGATCACGCACCTGATGCGGGGCCTGCCCAGGGGCATCCGGAAGCAGTTCGTGCCCGTGCCGGAGACCGCCCGGGAGATTGCCGCGCGGCTGCAGCCGACGCACGACTCGTTGCTGGCTTCCTTAGAGGCGCATATTTTTGAACGCTATGGGGTGCGGATCGGGCGATCGGACTGGCGGGCGGAGGATCTGCCGGCGCATTTGCGCATGCGCGTGGAGGTGCAGGGCGAGAAGGGACAGGCCGTTTCGGCGGGACGGGACCTGGGGACGCTGGTCGATGCTCTGGACCGGCAGGAGGCGCCGGCGGCGTCCCGGGCGTGGCGGCAGGCGGTGAAGGCTTGGGAACAGGAGGATCTGAAGGGCTGGACGTTCGAGGATTTGCCGGAACGCGTGGAGGTGACGCAGATCGGCGGGTTGCCGGTCTACGGGTATCCGGGGTTGAAGGCCGAGGAGAAGTCGGTTTCCCTGCGCCTGTTCCGGGACCGGGACGAGGCGGAGGAGGCGACCTGGACCGGGCTGATCCGGCTCTATGAAGTGGCGCTGAAGGATGAGGTCAAATGGCTGAAGCGGCAACTACAGGACCTGAAGGGTATCGTAGACGCCGGATGGTTCGGCGGCGGGAGCGGGGCGCTGCAGGAGGCGGCCTATGCACATCTGGCCGAGCATTTGTTTGGGCGAGATGAGATCTATCCGCTCACGCAGGTACGATTCGAGTTGGGTATGGCCGAGGCGCTGGAAAAGCTGCCGGGATTGGCTCCCCGGTTCATCGACCTGATTAAGACGCTGCTGGAGACGTATCGGGAGATCCGTTTGCTGCCGCACGCGTACCCGGATATGGAGAACGACCTGGCGCGGCTGATGCCCGACGGTTTTCTCAGACACGTACCCTTTGCGCAGTTGCCCCATATGGTCCGGTATCTCAAGGCCGTGCAGATGCGCGCGGAACGCGCCCGGCTGGGCGCGGGGAAGGACCGGCGGAAGGCCGAGGGTGTGCAGCCCTTTCAGAAGGCGTTGGATCAATTACTTCAGGAGGATCTGCCGCCCACGTCTGCGCGCCGGATGCAGATTGAGGCGTTCCACTGGATGGTGGAGGAGTTCCGCGTGTCGGTCTTTGCACAGGAACTGGGCACGGCGCTGCCGGTGTCGCCCAAGCGGCTGAACGACAAGCTGGAGGAGATCCGGCAGATGAGGTGAGGGCGGGACCGATGAAGATTGCCGAAATAAACGGACAATCCCCCACGGCCGTAACGCCCAGAATTCAGGCGCCTTGGACATCGCCGTAGGGGCGCAATGCCTTGCGCCCGCCTGTCATTCGTGCGGTCGTCGCCGGGCAGGGATGGGAACGCGAGCTGGCGTAGCGTTTGGTGGGGTGGGGCCGTCTGCCCCTACGGTGAATGGCTGACGCAGGCGATTGTTGGGCCTCAACGCCGTTATCTGCTTTGGCAAAGCATCTTGTATTCGCCCACGAATACAAGGGCAATCGCAGGCGGGCGATCACAAGGATCGCCCCTGCTCCCAGATTATCACATAGATCATTGGGATCTTACGCCATATTATGAAGCTCTGATAGTTGCTTTCAAGCCTGTACCGTTTTCTCAACAATCGTACCGATTTCTCAACAGAATGTACTGAATTTGGTACGCCTCAGCTTTATACCCTTCCTGGTTTTGTCCCTCAATCCCAACAGTAGATTTCTATTTTACTCCTTTTAAATCAATAAATTATATCTGTATCTAAGTGGACTTTTCGCTGCTGGCACGGTCCATGCGAGGTCTATCTGGTGTGTTCGCAAAGGATAGGCGAGATGGCATGGCTCAGAACCGGTTTACACATCGCCGGCCCCGCGCGGGAATGATTTCCCGCGCTACGATTAGAAACTCCGGACAAGCCGGGCTCCCCTCCCAACCGGCGGACGTGATCGGATAGACGCGCGTTTCAGAACTGGAGAGATCCTATGGAAAAGACTCAGATCGATTTGCAGGGCGCCAGAATTCTGGTGGTGGACGACACGGCGGCCAATCTGGACGTGCTGTGTGAGCTTCTGGAGCCGGAAGGGTACAAGATTTCGATGGCGCCCAGCGGCGAGGTGGCACTGCGGATTGCCGGGCGGGTGATGCCCGATCTGATTCTGCTGGATGTGATGATGCCGGGCATCGACGGGTTCGAGGTGTGCCGGCGGCTGAAGCGGGATGGGGCCATGCGGGAGATTCCCGTGGTGCTGTTCAACGGCATGCTGGAGACGCAGATGGAGCACACCCGCGCGCCGGCGCAGCTTTTTGACCGGTTGAACCGCTCTATCCACCGGATTATGGACAGCCGCACGTTCGTTTGCTTTGCGATGGCGCAGGTCGATCCGGAGACGCGATGCATGCGGCTGACCAATGCGGGGTGTCCGTATCCGTTTCACTACCGGGCCGCCGGCGGCGAGGTGGTGGAATTGCAGATGGCAGAAGCCTATCCGCTGGGGGTCAAGCCGGATTCCGATTACCGGTCGCAGGACGTTCAGCTTGCGCCCGGGGACCGGGTGGTGTTTTTCTCGGATGGGATTGTGGAGGCGGAGAATGCGCGGGGAGAGGTCTTCGGCTTCGAACGCGCGGCAGAGGCCATCCGCAGCGGATGCGCACAGGGGCTGCCGGCGCAGGACCTGCTGGAGCGGATTGTGGCGGCCGTGGATGCGTTTACCGGCGGGGCGACGGCGACGGACGACCGGACGTGCGTGGTGCTGGGTGTGAAGGCGCGGGACTGAAGTCCCGCGCTGGAGAAGCACGAAGCCCGGCTGCGCCGGGCTGGCCGGCGCATTACGCCAGCGTTGTGACCTCTACCTGGCGGTGGCTCTTCCGGGCGTCGTCCACCACTTTCTCAATTTCAGCGGCGGCCTCATCCAGAAGCCACTCCGCTCCACATTGAACGCAGACCGTTGCCGCAACGTCGCGCACCACAACGACACCGGAGGCCAGGTCTGCAGTGAATGTGGCCTTCCCTGGCCGTTTGCCGGCGCCACACAGGTGGCAAGTGCCATACGAATCAGAATCCATGCAGGGCCTCTATGGTAACCTGTCCGTTCTCAACGGCCTGGATGCGCAATTCGTGGCCATAGAGCAGACTCATGCCAATCAGCGGTATCGTTTCAGCGGCATCGATTTCTATCGTCCGCAACCGATTGTCCCACATCACCGTTGCTGTATAAACGTCGAACTGCTGAATGCTGCCATCGCCAAGAATGCCCTGCTGGCGACCAAGCCACATAAGACCGAGGAAGGAGATGAGCGAGGAAGGCAAAGTGAGATAGCCAGTGAAACCAGTATCAACGACCGCCTCGATTGTTTCCTCCTGTCGGTCTGGACCACGCACAAGAAGCCGAACCGTCGCTTCACGGTTGGTATTGACAGCGCCGGTTATCATGCCGTTTCCGCAAGCGAACGCGGACCGAAGCGGTGGACGCCCCGGTGGCCGATACGGACGAACCAGATCTGAGCTTCGGGCAAACGGGCAAGCAGGCGGTCGGAGGCGGAGAGCGTATCTTCCGCCACTTCGAATGCACCGGTCTCAATGTCAATTGCAACAATTTTGCCTTTGTTGCCGACTTCTACCTGGGAACGAATCTGTTGCTCGTAGATCTCGTTGCCTCGCCGGGCGAACGCCTCTTTGCTGTAACGGGGTTGCCGAACAGACATAGAACGCCTCCTCCATTGCGGCTCCATCCTGTGGATATCGTCTGCGGTAAGTATAGCCATCTTGTACCGTTCGTTCAAGGGCAAAAGAAGAGCTGAGCCACCACAATCGCATGTTGCTGTACCGATTTCTCAACAATCGTACCGATTTCCCAACAGAATGTACTGCATCCGGTACATTCTCGCTGTACGCCCTTCCTGCATTTCCTCACCAGTATCAAGTGCCTGTTTTCTGAATAATTGTATTTAAATCAGTATGTTATTCGTATGTTCTGAGTAGGATGTCTGCTGTTGGCACGCTCATTGCCCTGTATATAAGGCACGCGCGCTGGAGAAGCACGAAGCCCGGCTGCGCCGGGCTGATACGATGGTCGGCGCGAAGGGCCGCTCAGACACGCTCACCGAACCCCTTACTTCTTGCTTGCTCAATTCGATAATCTGCATTTATCTTCTGTATCAATGAGACGAATAAGGAGACATCCCATGGACGGTGACGCGAGCAAGATGGATAGATCTCATCTGCCCTGCCCCTCCAGAAGACAGGAGACAGGAGACCGGAGACCGGAGAAAAGCGGCAACCGGTTGCCTGCTTCTGCGCTGGACGCTGAGGGCGAACACAAGGTTCGCCCCTACGCAGATCATCCCTAACTAGGTATGATGGGCACACCTTTACCACGTTCTCAACAAAAGATGGACTGGCACACAATGATGTGGGACATATTGTCCAGGGGCGAGACGGAGATTTCTGGTTTGGCACGCGGGGCGGCGTAAGCTGCTATGATGGCCAGACCTTCACTACATTCAGCACCGCAGACGGACTCGGGAAAAATACTGTACAGACAATCCTCCAGGATCGGGACGGATATCTCTGGTTCAGCACCGGAGATGGAGGGAAGGGAGTGAGTCGGTATGAT
>Ga0272441_10010312_pt1 | contig 14177 bp, 34 predicted proteins | sample SSMProp6N_FD_193582 | JGI IMG/M metagenome (GOLD analysis project Ga0272441, IMG submission 193582) | Marine sediment archaeal communities from Little Sippewissett salt marsh, Falmouth, MA, United States - SSM-Prop-6N | ecosystem: Environmental > Aquatic > Marine > Wetlands > Sediment ... | reverse complement strand
ACCTGACGAATTTTCCCTGCCAGTTGAACCTGGCAACGCCCAGGCCGCCACCGCGATTCTTGGCAATGATAATATCTCTCCATTCGTCCATCTTGTCTTCCGCGTGCAGGAACACAACGGAGTTCGCATCACCCTCGATCATTCCGGATCCCCGCAAATCGGAAAGAATCGGGGTCTTGTCCTCGCGCTTCTCGTTCGCACGGTTCAGGTGAGACAGCAGAACAAGAGGAACCTCTTCGCTCTTGCTCAGGAGTTCCAGGGCTTTTGTTGTTGCTGAAATTCTCTGGTTGTCTGACCCTCCGGCTTCATATCTCATTTTCTGCAGCAGGTCCACTATCACCAAGTCGCATGACCCTTCCTTGTTTTTCACCTTTCTGATTTCGCGCTTAATGTCGGAAACCCCGCAGTCAGTCGAGTCGTCGATATACAACGGAATTTCATGGACCTTGTTCAGAACATCCAAAATCCTCGAGTTCTCCGCATCCGCTGTCCAGCCGTTCCGGATCCTCCAGTGGTCAACCTCACCGAGTTGAGAACAGCATCGGTCCAGGAGTTCTTCCCTGGGCATTTCAATCGAATGGAAAAGAACCGATTTTCCAGAGAGCGCCACAGACAAAGCGACCTGCAAAGCAAAAGCGCTTTTACCCATGGAAGGATTTGCAGCAACAACTATCAGATTCTTGCGGTTCAAGCCCGAGAGCTTACCGTCCAGCCAGGTGAAACCGCAAGAAATTCCTCTGATCCCAGCTTTACTCTTCTGCAAAACCATTAAAGCGTCATAATAGGGTTCGGTCATGCTTCCGATCTTTGTGGCCTTATGCCCCCCGGAAACCGGTTGAATACGTTCGATCTGTTTCATCATCACGTCGATGATCTCTGAAGTCGTGTGCCCTCCGCCGGCCATTGTCTCCAGCTTCTTGGCAAAGTTCTTGATTATCCCCCGGGTGTTCCTGTCCTTCAACAATTGCATGTCGTCCAGGGCATGACTGGAGTAAGTGTCAGCCGAAGCGATCGGTACAATAACTTTTTCGCTCGAAATCTTGGTGAACAGGTATTCCGAGATGTATGTCAGAGTCGTAGGTTTGCCCTGGCGCGTAAGATCTCGGATGGTATCGAACACAACCCGGAAGCCAGGGTTTTCCCTGAACGAAAATGAATTCAGTTCCTGCAGAGCGACGTGCTTAAATTCCTCATCGCTCAGCATGTGTGCAATCACAGATGCTTCAAGACTCAAAAAGATCCTCCTGTTATTTCAACCATCTCCGCGTATGTCCACACCGTCCAGCAGCGGTCACACCTGAAATGGGAAGGAGTGACAAAATTATCTCCAGAAACAACCGCTTCCCGGAAGTGGATCTCTCCGCCGCACTCGCAGCGTACTCCGTCTGTTTGGCTCAGGTTGTTTATCCTCATCCTTTCGTCCTCATCGTGTGCTCCAGGCGGTCCAGTGTAATGTTGATCTTGTCAAGGTGATGGATCAACTGGGCCAGGGCTTCCCGGATAAGCGAGTAATTTTTACTCACTTCGTCCGTGTAATTTTTACCCGTCCCAGAATTCTCCGTGAACCAGTGCTGCCAGCATCGTTCTGAACAAAACATATCCTGAACCACTTTTTCCTTTTCCACAGCACCCCCGCAGAACGCGCAGAATATCGTCTGAGACGTTTTCTCGGGTCGAGCTGAGGTGGAGTTCATCTTCGGGTCTTTACTCGCGTCAGAGGTCATTTCGCCTCCTCGATCGTGACCGTGACTTTTTTCAAAGATTTCTCCGGGCGCTTGGGCGGTTTTACATTGTCAAGGTGGTACTCAACGTCGTTTGGTGCAGTAAGCCAGAAATTGTTGTTTTTGTTGATCTTAGGCTTTTCGTCGTAAAGATACCTCGCTCCGTCCCCGTCCGTTGCCATCCACATCGTCCTTACAATCGGTTTCACGATGCCTCCTCGATCTCAACCTCTGGATTGTACTGTTCGTAAACCGTGCGCATTACACGGATTTCTGTGTTCTTCAGCAGGTCGAGCATGTCGCTGCCCTGGAAGTCTTTCCCGATTTCGGCAATAACGGGGATGGTGGTGTTTTCTCCGCGCTCGCTGAATTCCATAGCATCGCAAGGGCCTGTGAGGGCATACTTCTTCCCACCCGCACGAATAAGTATCCGTAAATCGTACACCCCGGTCATGCCCTCCTGTGGAGAAAGCAGAATTTCAACCCTTTCCTGTTCCATCAGTTCTCCTCCTTGTGCATCGTCTCGAAAATCTCAGGCTTCAGAGGATAGCTCACACCCTGCTCGTGCACCAAGACGTCCCCAGGGCACACCTTGATCGCTTTCTCTGCCAGGTTCACCATGCCATGATCGTGCATCCTCTCCCCGCAGTCCAAGCACTTGCTCAGGTTGCTTACGCCTTTCGCCCTGAACTCAGTCACGTTCGGATGGTCCCCGTCCTTGTTCCAAATCGTTGCTTCCACTACCAGTTTCTTCCTTCGGTAATTCATTGCTGCTGCCTCCTGTATTGTGTAAGCTCGTCAGCCTCTCGCAGTCGCTCAAGCATTGACGGCTTCTTCTTCCCGGTTTCCTTGTCGTCGTATTTTCCTTCCATGACTTTCACGTGGTTGGTGTCGTTGTTTATAATCCAGTCAAAGTCTGCTTTCCAGCCTCGGTCGTTTTCTCCCCTGCAAAATGATGATGACGTTATCTTGCGGAATAATTCCTGCACATATTCCAGGTCCTTCCATTCAGACCATCGTTTTTTAAGATGCGATCTCCGCTTGTCTGTTATACCACGGATCTTCTGGTGAGGGCAAAGCTGGTTCCACAACTCGAGGATTTTTCCAGAAGGGAAAACATCCTTTTCCGACTCTCTCTCCTTTACTTTACTTTCCTTTACTTTACTTTGTCGCATTTCTGGGGAAGTTATTGGATTCTTGTCGTCAGGAATCGCTTTCTTGTTATCAAGAACCGGTTTTTGAGGCGTTTTCCTACCTCTTCTTTTATAAACATCAGCAATTCCGTCAACGAAATTTTGCACCCAGACTACTTGGGACTCTCTCCACAGTCCAGAGTCGATCGCTTCGAGGTCCGCAAGCAGGTTTAGGATGCCCAAAATAATTCCTGCTTCGGAAATACGGGTTTCTGCACCCAGGAATAAAAGATCTTGCTTTTTCCGTAGATCAAGAAAGTGATTCTCTGTTCGGCCAAGCACTTCCAGCAGTATGAACCAAAAGGCATAGCCGTCGTTCCCGTAATGCGTCGTGAGAACAAACATGGTTTTGCCATGAGTGCATTGGTGAGGGAAGTAATCAACTATGTTCTTCGCGGTTCTTGCCATGTTACCCTCTCGTTGGTGAGCAACCTGGAAGCGGAGTGTGCCTATCCGTCTGCAGAGATGCAGAAAGATCCCCGCTCCCAGGTTTTGTGCTCGCGTTATTTCTTCTTCGGTTTCCGGATAGGCATGGTCTCGATTTTATTCGAGGTTAAAGTTCGTGTCAAGTTCGATATGGTAATCCGGTTGACCAAAAGAAAAACCCCCTGACGCGCGGCAAGGAGTTCTTCTTGCTGAATTCGGTACAGCTCCCGACAGGCCGCACATTTTAACCAGTTTGCTTTCTGCTCGGCTGGCCCGTGATCGCCGGCGGCGCGAGGCCGCAACATGCAAGTGCCATAATACGGTTTCATTATAGCACACATCTTTCAATAAAAAAAGCCCGAAAGTTTTCCCCGGGCAAAAGGCATATAAGGCTTCGTGTCCCAATTAAAAATTTGGACAGTAAAACCTTATCAAAATCGAATAGTTATTGTCAACCATTATTTTTCAGGAATTTGGAGTGGGTATTTTCGTACCTAATGTGTTACCTTTGGGTAACAGTTTTTGGATAGGAGTCCCAGAGCAATGGAACCAGATCGAGGATAAAGCTGGGAAGCATGTAGGAGTCCCGTAATCGTTTTGGGGTAGATCCGGAGTCCCATCACGAAAGCGGAAACTACCTATACCGATTCTGCAGTACAAAGTAGGAGTCCCATAGCGACCAGGAGTCCCACAGCCATGCACCCCGGCACAACACATTATTATATACTAGAGGGTACTGCCGACCCGGTATGGCCTGAGAAGTAGGAGTCCCAGAATTGTAAAGCTAAATTGGAGATGTAATGTAGACTTCCGTCCACTATTCAGCGAGAGAGGTAAGTCAGATAAGCATGGCTCAGAATAGAATGAAGAGCTAATGGAATGGGGCTTCCGGCCCCGGCCAGCCTTCGGCGTGGCCGGGTGATGGGTGACATAATGGTTGTTATAGGACGTTGGCGTAACCCGCATGGTTGACAGGTTTCCAGGCGGGATCATCCCTGAGGCCCTGAGCAGGCCCCGGACCGGACCCCTAAGGGCATGAAAGGTCAATTCTCCACAGTGTGTGGAAAAACGCCACACCTGGGTATTATTTCCACACTTCGCTAAATTGGGTAGAAAACTACCTAACAATATGTCATCATGGAATCTGTATTAATATGTCACCTTCGCTGCGCTCCGGTTGCACCCGGAAAAGCCTCCAGCTTTTCTCGGGCGTTATCCCTTCCCGTTCGGTTTCACAAGCAAACACTATGCCAAGACAGCATGAATTACCACATACCTAACCGGTACATGGTCACGCTCTAGCCAACCGGCTAACCGGTCACCACTTGCTAGCCTTAGTGCTGCGCGGCATTGCAGCCTTGCAAGTAACTTAATTTTATCCTTGATACTGCCGATGATATGAGTATAATAGAATTAGGAGGTGCAACTATGGATAAACTTATTCAGCAATTGTCGGAACTCGGAATCACCAGGGAGCAGCACAACCAGGCGGTCAAGGCATGGCTCAGGGCTTGCGATGAGCAGGGATCACTTGTCCCTTTCTATCCCTTTCTTGAAGCAGCAAAGGCATAAGGAGGCAACATGAACAACAATGAAAGACTTGAGGTATTGAATAAACAGCTTGACCGCATCAACCGGGAAATCGACGACAGGCACTTGGCCCTGCAATGCAGCTATGAGGAACAAGACAAGATCGAACTTGAAATCCTGAGCATCAGGAAGCAGCAGGCACACGCCATAGTAAACCACATTCATACCTGTGTTGATTCCCTTGTGGCTCTCGGCTTGTTCGACGAGTGCACGGAAGGCAGCTATGCAATTAGCGGCATAGCCCTCGAAGCAGACCGGGCCCTCAATCTGATTACCGAAAAAAAGATATAAAAGGGGTGCAATGATGCAAGTAACCGACATATCTGCAAAGTATGAAAAGGCTGTAACTCTGATATCTTTCCCTGCCGACTTGGTAGAACTGTTCTCCAGGTTCAAGCGCAGGAAAAAGGAGCACTTCTTTGTCGCTACGCTACGGGCTGACAATAAGGTGATCGGGCTCCATGTGGTTGCGCTGGGGTCCGATGATAAAACAATGGTATGTCCTCGTTCTGTGTTTGGGGTGGCTCTGCTTGACGGTGCTGTCAAGATCGCGGTAGGACACAACCACCCGACGGGGAATCCTGATCCGAGTGAACCAGATAAACACATCACCCGGAAGCTGCGCGAAGCTGGTGAAATACTTGATATCTCAGTGATCGATCATATTATTGTTTGCCCTGATGGAAGTTACTACAGTTTTGAAGAAAACAGATAGCTCTAAGTAGTCCAGACCGGAGCCACAAGGCTCCCGCCTGGGATACCAGGAAATCTATCTTGAGAGGTGCAACTATGACAAAGCGCGAGGAAAGACAGAAGGCGATTGAACACGCCCGACAGCAAGGGGCGGCGCAATGGGAATCAATTAAAGACATGGTCGGACGCATGGAAGCGGCAACAGAGGCTGAACGGCACTATGAAGCGGACGAGATCTTAGAAGAGATTCACAACGACCCCCTGTCTGTATTAGTGCGCACAGCCTGGCAGCAGCCCGGGACGCCTGCGGAGTGGGACCAGTTCGAAATTCTCCTATGCACAGGCGGACCGGCCTGCAGGATCATCGGTGAGCTTGACGAATATCTTGAACCATACAAAGCGCGGATTGAGGTCCAGGACTGGTTCACACCCTGGACAGAACATTACCCTGACGGATTTGAGGAAGACCTGCTCCTTGAATACTGCAGGCAATTTTACTTTGGGGGTTAATCATGAGCAGAATTGAAGAACTCAGACAGGATATCGAAGACAAGCAGACCGAGCTTGACGATTACAAGCACAACTTCGACCCCGGCAACGAAGAATTCGTAGAGATGTATGATAACATGCTGAACGAGTGTTCTGGTATTGATCGGCATATACAGATCGGCTATATCACCCTTAAAATTGACATAGCCGAGTTAATGCAGGATCAAGACCCGACTGCATACCGCTGCGGGGCGTGTGACTATCTGGATAGTCTGGAAGAAGAACAGCTTCCCGGATATAAAGAGCTCCAGGAAGAGCTGGAAGAGCTCCAGAACGAGTTGGACGACCTGGAAAGCGAAGAGGAGGCAGCATGAGTATGGAGAAAAAAGAGGGCTTTACCTGGTCGAGATACAGGAGTTTACAGTACAGGGAATACACCGGCAAGGTCACGGGCTCTCTTGGGTGGAACTGTGGCAACTGTGGAAGCGAGTTAAAAAAGGGGGAAACCTGCCGTTCTCTTGAGATACTTGAACCTGATTGTATTCCTGTGATACTTGACTTTTGCTGCGGTATGTGCAGATCACACTTTATCCGGGACGTCATCAACGCACGCGACGGAGTAGGGAGGGGGATGGAACTATGAGAGGCTGGTACACAATCCACACCCACCAGGAAGAAACAGATTGTACCCTTTGTGGCTTTCCTATGTTCGAGGGAGACGAGGCATACGAGGCCGAGAACGGGGAGGTATATTGCTGTAGGAACTGCGCCAAAAAAGACCAGGAGATCATGCAAGAAAAGGACAGAAAGCGAGAGGCATGGAAGAAAGCCGGAGCGCATACCCCGTTAAGCGACTGTATGGAATAGTAGGAGGAATAATGCACACGAAACACTGCTCGATCTGCGGGGCTGAGATCCCGTACACAGAAACGATATGGATAGCGCCCGGGTCGTTGGAATACTTACTGGTCACCAAGATAACCTCAGGGCCGGACGAATACAAGCCCTCGGGGCAGATGGAGAACTACAGGAATTACTGTGCCGAGTGCTGGGCTCAGAGGTGATGAAAAACCGCTTTCTTCTCTTTATGTTTAACGACTACTATCCCAGCGGGGGACTGTTTGACCTTGTAGGGGCCTATAAAACGCTTGAGGATGCACAAGAAGCGGCGGTAAATAGACCACGAGTAGACGACGATAACGCGCACATCCTGGACGTTAAAACAATGAGGTCCTGGGAAAGAGAAACCTACTGTAAAGACGTGGGTTTCGGTGTATTCTGGAGGGAGGACAAATGACAGACATCTACAAAATAGAAACCTTTCCTGAATTGGATATTGACCCGATACTCATGTATTGGTGTGATACGGATAACGCCTGGCATGATGCGGCTGAGATCCTGGATGAAGAGGAGTATGATGCCCGGTTCAACGAGGTCTGGAAGGGGGTAGCATGAAGCTATACGCGATTGCTTGCGGCAATAAGTTCTTGGGGACAACAGGCAACCAGGATGTAATTGTATCAGAGAAAAGGGAAGGGTTTAATCCTTTTATCTTTTCAAAAGAAGAGGGGGAACGGATCATCGAGAAGGCGGGGAAAGGCCACCTTGTGGAGGTGGTAGAGCAATGATTCTTTCAAGAAATCACGGGATTAATTGTGAAAAGGAGCTTGAAAGGAAGCGGGCGGAGCTGGCAAGGTTATTAAAGAAAGGGTATACAGTATCTCAAGCGGTGGCGATAATGGGATACAAAGGAAAGTCAAAAGGAGGGCACGAAATGGACCACACTTTTACGGAAATGGTCAGAAGGTTAAGAAAAGCGACCGGGAAAGAACACAGGATTGTAATTTACGGGGATGAGATCATAGTCGAGGTTGAAAAAAGAGAGGGCTTCTGGGATCAGGTGCTTATCAACCTGAGCGAGGTAGACGCAAAACCCTGCATAGCCGGTTACATCATCGCAAAAGGGGAAAGAGATGAAGAAAAAGCCCGAACCGATAGATGAGCGCCAGGTCACGATAGAGGCATACGAACGCACAGAGGGCAACCTGCGGATCATGGCGAGGCGTGCAGAAGCTGGGGAGATGTTCTCCAGGCTATTCGATCAGGACGGCAACGAGATTTACAGGACGGAGGTTTAATGAATAAGGGGTTCAACAGCACGGTAACAGTAAAAGATATCGTCAACGACATAAATGATAAGGCTCAGGAACTCAACCTGGAGCCTTCTGAGGTATGGGCGGAGGTTGATAACACAGGCTTCATATTCCTCTACTTCGAGGACGAAGACGGAATAAAGTGCGAGGCTTGATCTATTATCTGGACTGCCATCTCGCACCTCTCGGCAGTTCAGACGGGGCGCGGGTGCGCCCTGCCTGGGATGCTGAATAAGGCACAGGAAAGTAATGAATAAAGGACGGAAACAGGATGAACGAGAATAATCTCAACAAAGTTCTCCCGGAAGACAGAAAGTTAATCCTCGGGCTTTTGGAACAGGGCTGGAACGTAATGAATATAGCGCAAGAATTCAAGATATCACCGGACACGGTGGAGCATATAAAGAAAGGGGAACGACATGAATCGAAAGGATCACGAGATGAGGCGTTGGCTAATGAACCGCGCCCGGAATGAGGTAATAGTCACCTTGCACCTTTTAAGGGGCTCAGAGGTGAACTATGGACGGCTGGAGGGCATGACACATGGAGAAGCGATCAAGGCATGCATCAACGAGATCAGGGGGCAACGTGGTTGTTAAGATGATGAAGACACCGGAAGCGGAGCGGAGAGTGATTGAGGAGGCGATCGAGGACCTAGAGAGGGCCCGAGAGGCTATGGCTGCAATGTCGGACGATGACGGTATGCTCGTGATGGGCAGGGCGGGGCTTTTGAAACACTTCCAGACGGCATTGATAGCAGCGGGGACGGCGAAGGCCAGGCTAAGGAGTCTGTATTGCTTAGATCACTGAAAGCACTGGGCCTGCTGTTGCTGATCGGATCCTGGGTTGTTATCGGACTGGTGACGGTCCAGGTATCTTCGATAGAAAACTCTATGGAAATCTACACCTGGTGCTTCTGGGTTATGTTCATAGGCCTGTTTATGTACGCGGGATCAGCCGTACTCAGGGATATGGAAGCAGACGTCCGGGAAGCACGGAGAATCAACAAGTTGATGAAGGAGAAGGAATGAAGCCAAAAGCGATTGAATCAAAACCTATCGAACTGGAGTGGAGAATCAAGGAAATGGAGCAGGAGGTCCTGGACCTCAAGAGAGAGCGGTTGAAGCTCCTTGACGAGATTGCGGAAGCCAAGAAGGAAGCGCAACGCCACAGAAGCGATTTGGAGATCACCAGACGCCGGTATGCGAGTCAGGTAAAAAACCTGTTCACAACGATAGCATCGACGGCAAACGCGGCACAGAGCGCCGTCTGGGAACTGGAGGATTGATGCTGATACCGAATTTTGACTTCAATTCCTTTGCCTTCGGTCTCCTGATGTTCCCGGTCTTTTTCTACATCCTGGTTGAATTGATGGTCCTCTGGGTGTGGTCCAACTCAAAGCGCAAAGGCCTGTATGCGCTCATCCTGGGGGCTCTGACGGCCATATTCCTGGGTGTGTTGATAGGAGGTTCGTTGTGACCCTATACGATACTCTCGGTGTTGGAAAGCAGGCCGATCATGGCAGATAGCATAGACATCATACTCAGAAAACTCACAGAGACCCGCAAGAGAGGGTTAAACAAGGGAAAGAAGCGACATAAATGCCCGTTATGCGGCGACTTGCATTATCAGCAGGGCTTCGAGGGGTTTTGCTCGGCCAGGTGCATGAACAGAGCGAAGGAGGAACAATGAAAGAAATGAAGTTGTGGGAATGCCCTGATTGCGGGTTGATAATGAATGTGGAGCATTACCTGTGCAAAGAATGTCAGGGGATAATGCAGCCCTGCGACACGCACAAGATGGTCGAGATTGAGGATTTTGTTAAAATGCAAAACATGGTTGCATTAACAAACAGCGCAATAGCGCGTGGCCTTTTATCGCACAAGATGGTCGAGGAAAAATGCCACCGCTGCGGAAACACAAAGCATCTTGTGTATGTGTCTTGTTGTGGCAAACTTGCCTGTCTTGATTGCGTGGTTGACTTTGGCGATTCCTTCATCTGCCGTGAGTGCGGTAAGGATTTTGTCACGAAAGAGGTCAAGCTGGTCGAGGTTGAGCAGGACTTAGACCCCGCACTAAATTTAGACAGCAAGGTTGAGCAGCCCAGTAATTTTGAGAAAGATTTAGATGCGGTACTAAATTTAGACAAGGGTGTAACACCGGCTAAGTCTGAGCAGGGCAGCGAGGTTGAGCAGATAGAGGAATTTGTATCCCATGTTAGAGATGAATATGCGAGGTATATTTTTGGGAGATTTTTACCGTTCTATCAGCAGCAAATCACAGCCCTGGAAAAGCGGGTTGTAGCGCTGGAATATATAATGCAATCACAGCAAAATAACCTGAATGTGAGGTTTGGTCACAAAATTAGCAACCTGGAAAAGCGGGTTGCGGAACTGGAAAGGGGGCAGGGGTGAGTGATATGGACAAAGTTCTTTGGTGGTTGGTTAAATTGCAATATCAGCGTCAATGGTATGATGATAAACACACTAAAAGATGCGGATGTTGTGGGGCTCTAAGAAATAGCGGTAAACACGCAAATGGATGCGAATTGAAAGAACTGATTGATGAAATTAAAAAGGAGCTAGGATGCGAAAAATAGTGGTTGAGATTGATTGCCATGAGCTTTATTGCTCGTATTTTTCCCTGTTTCACTGCAAAAGAATGGTCACAAAAGTTAAACCAGGCATATTCAACAGCGGTAAATACTCGTGTGCTGAATTTAAGTGTGAACTCGAAACAACGGAAAGATACAATATTCCACTACGCTGCCCGCAATGCCTAGCAGCAGAGATCAAAAAAAGGGGGGGAGTGAAAGGCTTTCTGTGCCCGTTATGCAACGGGGAAATGATCCCGGAGAGATGGCAGTGCGAGGACGGAGCCTGGGTCTTCGGCTGGGGTTGCGACTGCGACGAAGAAACAAGAGAGGGTTTAAACGAGCTATTCATACATAGCCAGGCCGCGCAGGAAAGCGCTGTAGAGGATATCTGCAAGGAGTTGAAGGAAATGTCAAACAAGGAGGGGAAATGCCCACAGAAGACGAAATAACTGCCTTTGATGATGTGTTCCCGTACAAAAAGAAGCTGTACCAGGTGCGCGAGGTAGCAGAGGTGATAGGAGTGCACCGGGATACGATAGTAAACTGGTGCAAGCAGGCAAAGATCAAGATTACCAGAACCGGTAAGGGCAAGATCCGGTCACTGAGGAGGAGACAGGTAAAGAAGCTGTTTGAGAAGGTCTACTGGCCCAAGATCGAAGCCATGGAGAAAGCAGGAAAAAAGCTGGAGGAAGCATGAGCGATAAAAAAGTGTGTGCGGCAATGAAGGTCTTCATTTGGGACAAGAACGCGGAGAAGGTCATGCGGAACATGGGAATCAAGGCCAATAATGCAATGGGCTTTCTTCTGGTGTATAATAACGAGGAAGATCTCCGGAAGGATCACCCGGAAGCCGGGTTTTACCGGATTGGATACAAGAAGGAGTAGGTTGGCTCCCCTAGCGCCGTAAGGTTCCCCGAAAGAAAAGCCCCCGCGTTTGCAGGGGCTTTTCTGATCTCAAAAGGTCTCGATGAGGAATTTAAGCCTCTTAATACTACCATGCCTGGCAGCACATTGCAAGACCCTAATCGAAAAGTTTGTTGTACCCTTTCAGGAGACCGATAAACTTGTCGATGGCCTGGTCGAACCAGATTGCCGGAGCATCGTCCCATTCGGGCTTTGACGCGATCGCCTTCTCCTTGATCTTGGTGGAGAGGTTCTTCAGGGCAACGGCCAGGGCGTCCACCTCGGGCTCGAAGTCCTTGGCTCCGTCAACGAAATCCAGGGCGTAATCAATCTTTTCCTTTGCAGCCCCATCAAACAGGAGCTTCTCGATCCTGTCAGGGAGAACCTTGCTTGCAATCTTCTCCAGAATACCCATGTGTATTCCTCCTCAGAATTTGATCTTGAAGAAAGGCACTGTGATTTTCCAGTTCTTTCTCCTGGTCTGTAGGTTCGGCGGCTTGTAAGGCGTCCCGCTCTTCTCTGCAGCGTATTCCTTCGCATCCCGTTCGTATGTGATGGAATGGTAAGCCTTGTCCGCATCCCCTTTGTATTTTATCATACCTCGGGCGAATTGGAACAGCCAGGTTGCCAAATAGTTGAGCTTCCCATCCTCCTCGATCTGTTCCTTGTGTCTCATCTCTTCGTGGTGGGTGAATTCGGACACTTTCCCATCTCGGTCGGCGTAATCGCCTGTGAAGGGATTCTGGACGGTCTCAGCACCAAAGGCTTTTAGGACTATCCACTCGTACCACTTAGGCTTCCTGGTTGTACGCATTGCTCTACTTATTCCTCCAGTTTTTTGATCCGAGCTTCGAGTTCTTCATTCTTTGCTTTCAGTTTCTTCATTTCCTCAAGCAGCAGAACCGCCAGCCTTGAATATCTGAATCCTTCAATCTCATCGTTTGCATAAGTGATAAGTTCAGGGAACTGGCCCACTGCTTCATCTGCAATGATACCGATTTCCCGTTCTCCAGTTTCGCTGGATTTCCTTGTATACATCACAGGGCGGAGATCATAGACCTTGCTTGTGTCAAGTTCATCTGCGATATTCACAATGTCTTTCTTGTACTTTAATGCGGAAGTATCCTTTGTAAGCCTTGTGCCATCCCATTCCACAGGCGTACCAGACACATCCTTGAAAGCCAGAATTTCAATCGAACCGTCTGCTGCTATTACCATCTTCGGAGTTGCACCACCATTACAGTAGAATTCCATATCCGTATTTTCTGCGTTATAAAACTGCGCTTTTTCCGCATTGGTTATGCCTATTTGAAATCCATCGCTAGTTGTCGCTCCGGTATCGGAATTTCCGAATTGCATAAGATTAGCACCAGCGCCTGATTCCTGTATATGCAATAAACGAACAGGGCTTGCCGTGCCTATGCCGATCCGGTCATTACCAGCATCAGTGACAAACAGGTTGGCGTTGCCATCGCCCTCGATGCGGAAGTCGTAGTCGCCTGAGTCTTCGTTAATTGTGACCGGCCCGTTAAGCTGTGTGTCGCCTGAGACTTCAAGCGAAGCGCCGGGTGTATTTGTCCCTATACCTATGCGGTCTGTCGAGGCGTCGCCGTAAAGCATATCGTCATGGTTCTCACCCTTGACATAGAAGTCGTTATCGCCGCCGCTTTCGTTGATCTTGCACTCATCGGAGCAGAGGATCGAGTCAAAGTCAAACGTTGCCTCTGTGCTGTTTAGAACAGGGTCGATGGAGCCAGCCGCCCCGAGGATTGTCAGATCGCTCTGATACCAGTCTGCAGAGGCAGAGAAGGCCAGGACCACCAGGGTAATAATAAATAGCTTGTTCATGCGTTCCTCCTTAGTAATTGTATGAAAACTTTACTTTAGTACCCGCAGGAAGATTTGCTCCCGCTATGGTTACTTGGTTTGTTGCCGTGCTATATGTATAATTTGATGCCGGATCCTGGGGAGCCCCTTCTACACTTACGTCAATTCCATATTGATCGTCGGTATCGACGTGCGCGGTTTTGGTAAGAGTAAAGACATTTGAAGATCCAGAAGCTGTCTGAACTTCATTGTAATCTTGTGCTCCTACTATCTTTCCAGTAACCTCTATCGTTGCGGCGTATACTGTGTTGTCAAAATATCCACTACCGAAAGACTTCGCTGCAGAACCAAGATCAACCGCACCATCAACATTTGTAAGCAGATAACCATCTGAAAGCTGAAGTTCTGTTGTACCATTAATGCAGAAATGCAGGGGATGGTTCCCTGATGTACCTAAAGCAAACTCATTTTCTGCACTCAGCAAGCACAGCCCAACATTATTGGCTATGCCAAAACTATTGCCCGTGGCAGAACTGCCATAAATTGCACGGTAGAAAGATTCTCCGTCAGAATTTCCAAGCATGTA
>Ga0272441_10010311_pt1 | contig 14177 bp, 7 predicted proteins | sample SSMProp6N_FD_193582 | JGI IMG/M metagenome (GOLD analysis project Ga0272441, IMG submission 193582) | Marine sediment archaeal communities from Little Sippewissett salt marsh, Falmouth, MA, United States - SSM-Prop-6N | ecosystem: Environmental > Aquatic > Marine > Wetlands > Sediment ... | reverse complement strand
CCGTGCTTCGCGTAGCCGGTGTGGAAGAGGATGGTCTTCTCCTGGCCGGCCGCGGTGAGCTCCGCGATGGAGCAGACCATGGCGTTGGTGCTCTGAGCCGAGGAGAGGCGGGTGCAGGCGATGGGCTCGTCGGCCGCGGTGTTGGTGAAGGCCCAGCCCTCGTTGAACCAGATCTCGATGTGCTTGCCGCCGAGCCCGTCGAGCGCGGCACGCATGCGCTTGATGGCCATGGCATCCGCGAGCCAGCCCTCGTGGTAGTCGTGCCACGAGATGATGTCGATGTGCTTCCCGCCACCGCGCTCGAGCAGGTGGCGATTGATGCCACTGGGGATGCCGTAGACGTTGTTGACCATCACCCTTGCTTTGGGGTCGACCTGCTTGATGAGGCGCGCGGTGCGGATGGTGAACTTCGCATACTCGTCCTTGAAGCGATCCCACTTGTCGAACTCGGGCTCGTTCTCGATCTCGTAGATGACGGCGCGGCCCTTGTAGTGGGCGGCGGCGGCCTTCATGTAGCGGTCCCAGGCCGTCTCGACGGTCAGGTCGTCCCAGCGCTTGTCGTCGGGCGCCCATCGCATGTCCCTCGGCAGGGGGTGGCCCTTCTCCATCGCCCACTTGGGCCACCCGTAGAGCACGAGGTGGGTGGAGATGCCGAGGCCCTCGAGCAGCTCGACCTCCTTGTCGAACCAGTGGAAGGCATCGGGGCCGTCGGGCTGGTGGTCCTGCCACTTGGTGTGGGGGAACCAGCGGCTCCATGCGAAGCCGAGGCGGCTGCCGAGTCGTGCGCTCGCGGGGCCGAAGAACGAGCCGCCGAAGCGCTCCCGCGGATCGGGCTTGCGCGGGCCGAACGGGTAGGGCAGGGAGGTGAGCGGGAGGTCGGAGCGGTCGACTTCCCTGCCATCGACAAGCGCCGTGGTGCGGGCGAGCACGCAGCCCGTGGCGGCCAGCTTCATCGGAGTGGTCTCGCTCACCGTCCTGCCGGCGGGGATGGTGACCCGCTTCTCGACCGGCTCGGAGACGGGCCGGGTGCCCTCGTAGTCGATGAGCTGCCAGCGGAGCGTCGCCTCGCGCGGCGCCGTGCCGGGGTTGGAGGCATAGGCGGTGAGCCGCACGGTCGCTCCCTTCTCGAGCAGGTTCCCGTGGGTCTCATAGCCGGGGAGGTCGGGGCAGTCGCTGAGTACTTCCACCTCGCGCCGCGGCACGTACCGGGCCGTACCCTTGTCGCCGAGCGTCACGGTCACGCCGTCGACGAAGAATGGCACGGTGCCCTCGATGAGGACCATGTAGTGGGGGTTGGGCCAGAAGCCGGTCTGCGGCACGTCGGCCTTCGCGGTGAAGGAGACGCGCTGCCAAGTCGTGCCGATCTTCGTCCTCTGGTGGGCATCGCGGGTCCACAGGCGCTTGGCCCGCTGGCCCGCTTCGCGGGCGCTCGGTGGGAGTTGCACGCCCACCTGGCCCTCGCGGTCGCCCTTCACGGAGAGGCTCACCGTGAACGCATGGCCCGGCTCACACACGAAGGGAGCGCTCATCACGTAGGACTTCTCGATGCGCAGCGACCATTCGCCCACCGCCGCGCCGCCGCGGACCAGCTTGTGGTGCTGCGGCTGCACGTTGTGCCAGTAGAGCAGGCTGCCCTCGAACGAGCCGTTGCGGAGCCGATTCTCGGCATCGCCGGCCCACGCCGCCGCGCAGGCCAGGAGAAGAGCGAGCACACCGAAACGAATTCGTCCCATGTTCGTCTGCCTCTCCAGGTCGGATATGTGCGGGCAGGCGGACCGCACCGGCATCGTGCGGTCAGCGGCCGCCCTTCAGAAGTGGCTTGAGCGAGGGCTCGGCCGCAGGCAGTTCCCTCATCACGAGCGCGGCCATCGCCTTGGCCCCCTCGGCGTTGAAGTGGGTGCGGTCGCCCTGCTTGTTCGCCAGCTTCGCGCTGCCGGCGTCGCCGAGCTTCTCGAACAACTCGCCGCTCATCGTGTGGAGGTCCACGAGTCCCACCTTCTTCTCCGCGGCCACGGCCTTCATCGCCTCGGCGTAGGGGCGGAGGATGTCGCGCAGCTTGCCGTCGGGGCCGAACGTGCGGCGGTGCATCGGTGTGACGAGCACGGGCGTGGCGCCGATAGCCCGCGCGTCGTCGATGTAGCGGCGCAGGTAGTCGCGGTAGTCGGTTGCGGCATCGGTCGACTCGGGACGGCTACGGGCGTGTGAATCGTTGTGGCCGAACTGGATCAGCAGGAAGCTCGGCCTCTCCGCCAGAGCTCTCTTCCACAGCCCTTCCTTGATGAACGTCTTGGTGCTGCGCCCACTGCGTGCGAGGTTGACGACGCGCACCGAGTCTCTGAACCAGCCCTGGGTGAACTGGCCCCACCCGCGCGTCGGGCTCTCGGGCGGATAGTTGCACACCGTGCTGTCGCCGATGACCACGATGCGGGCCGACGGAGCGGGTCCCCGCTCGAGCCGCTTCGCCTTCCACTGGGCGTAGGCGCTCGCCACACGGTCGCCCCAGCGGCCATACCACGCGTAGCCATTGCGGCGCTCGGCCTCGATTTCCGCGATGCTGTGCCTCTTCACGCCATCGCGTCCCGAGAAGATGGGGCGGTTGCTCCCGATCTCGTAGAAGCGCGCCCATAGCGGCGGCGCGGTGGGGTCCTTGACTACAACCTTGTTGCCGTTGACCACGGTCTGGCGAATGCCCGTGAGCTTTGCGCTCTCGAACCACTCGGCGCCAGCCTGGACGGCGCGGACGACCTCGGGGCTCGGCAGTTCCAGGCTCATCAGCAGATCGAGGATGCCCACACTCTCGGCGCCGCTCAGCGATGGCAGCTCGTACGAGCGGCCGCGGCGCGGGCGATAATCCACCTCGTCGTGCTGCGCGCACCAGACCGTCGGCCTGCCGTTCACGCGGATCTGGCACTTGAGGATACACTGGATGCCGCGGTCGAAGCTCGCCCGTGCGGCCCCGCGGCGAGGCGCATCGACGAACGCGTAGTCGGCCAGCGCGGCGACCTCGCGCAGCAGGCCCATTAGGCGGACCATCGCCCCGTCGTTGAACGTGATGTGCCGGTGATACGACTTACCCGGTGGGTGGAACTGCGGCCACCCGCCTGTGGGGTACTGCGCCTCGAGGATGTGGTCGAGTCCCTTGAGAAACGCCTGCTGGCACCGCGCGTCGCCCGCGACGCCGAAGGCCCTTGCGAGGAAGCGGAGCTCATCGGTCGTCGCTCCGTTGTCGAACGTGCCGCGGAGCCTGGCGCGGTCGCCCGTGAAGGGCTTCGCCGTCGTGTCGAGGTTCTTCGGCCAACTGCCCCGGGCCGACTGCCACGACAGCACGTTGTCCGCAATGCGTTTCCCCTCGGCGCCGCGATACCAGCCGTCGGGCTTCCTGCCGTAGTCGCGCCACGGTGGGCCCGCGAGAGCACCTGCACAGCAAGCCAGAGCCAGAGCCGTTGCTGCGAGCGGAAGCGGTATGAGGGATTGCCAACGTCGGGGGTTCATGGAAGGATCGGCCTCGGCGGATGAACAGGAAGGGCCGCTCTGTTGCCACGGCGGCAGCGGAACAGTTCCATCATACCCACTGCGCGCGCGGGAGTCCACTGCGCGGACCCCCCATTCGGGAAGGCCTTGGCCTTGACAGCCGCTGCCGAGGACGCTACGGTGTCTGTGCTGCCCGAGTGGTGATCTGGGGCAAGACCGCCGCCCGAACTCGTGAAGGAGCGAACAATGGTGTCCTCGAGTGGGAACGGCAACTCTCGTCGCGATTTCCTCAAGCAGGCGAGCTGTGCGGCCGCGGCCTCGGCGACGCTAGGCGCCTTGGCCGCTCGCAGCTATGCCGCGGGCGACGAGACGATCCAGATCGTCCTGATCGGCTGCGGCGGGCGCGGCACGGGCGCCGCAAGGAACGCGCTGAGCACCAAAGGCCCCGTGAAGCTCGTGGCCATGGCCGACGTGTTCGAGAACCGCCTCAAGGGCAGTCTCGGGCATCTGAGCAAGAACCACAAGGACAAGGTGGACGTGACGCCCGAGCGCTGCTTCGTGGGCTTCGACGCCTACAAGAAGGCGATCGACTGCATCGCGCCCGGCGGGGTGGCCCTGCTGACCACGCCGCCCGCCTTCCGCCCCCTCCACCTCGAATACGCCGTGGCCAAGGGCTGCAACGTGTTCATGGAGAAGTCGTTCGCCGTGGACGCGCCGGGCATCCGCCGCGTGATCAAGGCCGGCAAGGACGCCGAGGAGAAGAACCTCAAGATCGCCGGCGGCCTCATGAGCCGCCACTACAAGCCGCTCGAGGAGGCCGTCGAGCAGATCCACAACGGAGCCATCGGCCCCGTGATCACCGCCTGGGCCTACCGCATGCACGGCGACGTGGGCTTCGCGCGCAAGCCCGAGGGCATGAGCGACCTGATGCACCAGATCCGCAACTACTCCTGCTACACCTGGGTGAACGGCAGCTTCCTGCTCGACTGGCTGATCCACAACCTCGACGTGAGCTGCTGGGTGAAGGGCGCCTGGCCCGTCTCCGCACAGGGCCAGGGGGGCCGCCAGGCTCGCTCCCATCCCGACCAGCTCTTCGACCACTACGCTGCCGAATACACCTTCCCCGACGGCACACGCCTCCTTGCCCAGGGACGCCACATCCGGAAGTGCTGGGGCTTCTTCGGCGATGTCATCCACGGAGCCACCGGCTGCGCCATCCTCGGCGAAGGCCAGTCGCGCCCCCGGATCTGGAAGGGACACCAGCCGACCAACGAGAGCCTCATCTGGAGCTACAAGGGGCCGGGGTGCAACTGCTACCAGGTGGAGCACGACCTGCTCTTCGATGCCATCCGCGCCGACAAGCCGTACAACGAGGCCGAGCGCTGCGCCAAGGCCGCCATGACCGGCATCCTCGGCCGAATGGCCTGCGAATCGGGCCAGCGCATCACCTGGGACCAGGCCATGGCCTCGAACCTCAAGCTCGCCCCCGACCTCGATAACATGACCTTCGACTCCGAGCCGCCCGTCAAGCCCGATGGCAAGGGGCGCTACCCCATCGCCATGCCCGGCGCCACACAGGTCCTGTGACCCGGAACCACGAACCCAGCGCCGCGGGCGGCCCGAACCCCGGCCGACCCTACGGGAGGCCGTGTGTACATGCGTGCACGATGTCCCCGGATCCTGCTGTCCTGCCTGCTCGCGCAAGCCACCCTCGTCGGCCTGGCGCCCAGCCGGCATGGCAGCGCCTTCGCAGGTGAACCGATGCGTGTGGACTGCTCTCGGCGGATCGGCCGCATCCGCGCGCTCCACGGCGTCAACAACGGCCCCCTGAACTTCGGCGAGATCATCGACCTGTCCGCCTACTACCGCCAGGCCCGCTTCCCCCTGGCCCGCCTCCACGACTGCGAATGGCCGAACCCCGATCTGGTCGACTTCCATACTATCTTCCCCGACCTGCGCGCCGACCCCACCCGCCCCGAGAGCTACCGCTTCTCGCGCACCGACACCTACGTGGAGGCCATCATCAAGGCGGGCACGGGCATCGTCTATCGCCTCGGCGAGAGCATCGAGACCACCCGCAGGAAGTACCATGTGGTGCCGCCCGCCGACTACCACCAGTGGGCCGCCGCCTGCGTGGGCATCATCCGACACTACAACGAGGGATGGGCCGACGGCTTCCGCCACGGCATCCGCTACTGGGAAATCTGGAACGAGCCCGAGAACCGCCCCAACATGTGGAGCGGCTCGGACGACGACTACTACCGCCTCTACGCGGCGGCCGCACGCGCGATCAAGACCCGCTTTCCGCAGCTCAAGGTCGGCGGGCCGTCCGTGGGCGCCACCGGCGACCTCGTCGATGGCCGCCTCCAGCCCACCGACTTCGTCACCGGCTTCCTCAAGTACTGCAAGGCCCACACCCTGCCTCTCGACTTCTTCTCGTGGCACACCTACACCGACAACCCGCACCTCTACGCCCAGAAGGGCCACGCCATCCGCAAGCTGCTCGACGCCCACGGCTTCACCACCACCGAGAACCACCTCAACGAGTGGAACTACCTGCCGAACAACGACTGGCGCCCGCTCAGCCTCGAAGGGCAGGGCCTCATGCGGCAGCGGTTCTACGAGACCATCGGCGGCCCCGCCGGAGCCGCCTTCCTCGCCTGCACCCTCATCTATCTCCAGGATAGCCCGGTGGACATGGCCAACTACTACTGCGGCGAGACCAACCAGTTCGGCCTCTTCAACGCGTATGGGACGCCGAAGAAGACTTTCCATGCGATGCGAGCCTTCGCCAAACTCCTCGATACGCCCGTGCGGCTGGCTACCTCCGGCCAGCAGCCCGGCCAGACCGCCCTGTGTGCCGGGGCCAGCGAGGATGCCACGAGGGTCGCCGTGCTTGTAAGCAACTTCCGCTCCGCCAGCCGCACGTTCCACCTGGACATCCAGAGCGTCCCGTGGCAAGGCGCCAGCCGCTGGGAGATGCTGCGCCTCGACGCCACGCAGGACCTCGCTCCCGGCGGCTCCGGCACGTTCGAGGGCCCGCAGGCCCGCATCACCGTGGAACTCGCCGCACCGTGCCTGGCCGTGGTCACGCTGACCCCTGTCCGCGCGGTGAGCGGGCGGTGAGCCGCGCCGCAGTCTTGCCCCGTGTTCGTCCTCCCCATTTCTCTGTTGCGTTCCTGCGCAGGAATCTGGTATCATTCGTGGTGTGGTTTGGCCGAGTGCGACGACGACGCACAAGCTCCGCGATGTGTTCCCAGCAGGGAACCCGCCCTCCTTGTGGCGCTCTCGCCATTTCTGTACCGGCCCTCAATCCGTGATTTCGGGCCACGCGCCAGGTCGCCGAACGTTCGGCAACCGCGCGGCCCGCCTCGCGACGAGCGCATCGCTCCATGTATCAAGCTACGCGAACGTCGCCGACCTTTGGGGGACAACTGGGCCCCCTCAGTGGAGTACGTGCATGAACATCTATGTGGGCAACCTGTCCTTCGACACCTCGGACGCTGATCTGCAAGCCGCCTTCGCGGCGCACGGCGAAGTCACGTCCGCCCGCGTCATCACCGACCGGGACACGGGGCGCTCGCGCGGCTTCGGATTCGTCGAGATGCCCTCGAGCGACGAGGCGAATGCGGCCCTCTCGGCACTGGACGGCACTGAGCTCGACGGGCGTTCACTCAAGGTGAACGAAGCTCGCCCGCGCACCGAGCGCGGCGGCGGCGGCCGCGGTGGCTACGGCGGTGGCGGCGGCGGCGGGCGCCGTTCCTGGTAGTCCCTGCCTCACGGCATGTGGCGCATGCGGTTCGGGGCTCAGCATGCCGGCCACGGTCGCTTTGTCCCTGCGCAGCCCCTGCCGTCCTCCGTGCGCCTCGACGCACACGGGGCTGCCGGCCCGCCACGTACATCCCGCAGGCGTTGCGCAGCGCGCGGCGCTGAGCGAGAGGAGGCCCCATGAACGTCCTGCTCCTCTATCCCGAGTTTCCCGACACCTTCTGGAGCTTCAAGCACGCGCTCAAGTTCGTCCATAAGCGTGCCTCGATCCCGCCTCTGGGACTCCTCACGGTCGGGGCCATGCTCCCTGCGTCGTGGGGCAAGCGGCTCGTGGACCTCAATGTGCGGCGGCTCCGGGGCCGCGACCTCGAGTGGGCGGACTGCGCGTTCGTGAGCGGCATGGCCGTCCAGCGCGAGGCGGCACGGGCTCTCATCGCCCGCTGCAAGGATGCCGGCCTCACCGTGGTGGCCGGCGGGCCGCTCTTCGCCACCGAGACCGAGGGCTTCCCCCAGGTGGACCACTTCGTGCTCGGCGAGGCCGAGGCGGCCCTCCCAGCGTTCCTGGCCGATTTCGAGCGCGGTCGCGCACAGCGCGTCTACCAGGCCGCGGAGTTCCCCGACCTCGAACGCACGCCCGCGCCCATGTGGGAGCTGGCCGACATGGGCCGCTACGCCACGATGAGCGTGCAATACTCCCGTGGATGCCCCTACAACTGCGACTTCTGCAACGTGACCACCCTCTTCGGCCACCGGCCACGCACCAAGGCCGCCGAACAGGTGGTCGCCGAGCTCGATGCCCTCCACGACGCGGGCTGGCGCGCTGGCGTCTTCTTCGTCGACGACAACCTCATCGGCAACAAGCGCAGGCTCAAGACCGAGCTCCTCCCCGCACTCATCGCCTGGCAGCAGCGCAAGGGCGGGATGACCTTCCTCACCGAAGCCTCGATCAACCTCGCCGACGACGAGGAGCTCATGGCCCTCATGGTCCAGGCTGGCTTCAACACCGTGTTCATCGGCATCGAGACCCCCGACGAGGACAGCCTGGCCGAGTGCAGCAAGATCCAGAACCGCAACCGCGACCTGATCGAGGACGTCAAGCGCATCCAGCGCGCCGGCCTCCAGGTCCAGGGCGGCTTCATCGTGGGCTTCGACAGCGATACCGCGTCGATCTTCGAGCGCCAGATCGCCTTCATCCAGCAGAGCGGCATCGTCACGGCGATGGTCGGCCTGCTCGAGGCCCTCCCCGGCACCCGCCTCTTCGAGCGCCTCGAGGGCGAAGGCCGGCTCACCGGCCAGACCACGGGCGACAACGTGGACGGCACGACCAACATCGTTCCGAAGATGAGCCTCGAAGCCCTCCGCGACGGCCACAAGCGCATCCTGCGCCACATCTATGCGCCGAAGCACTACTTCGCCCGCGTGCGCACCTTCCTTCGCGAATACCGCCCGCCCAAGACGCAAGGCCGCGTGAGCTTTGGCGACATCAAGGCGTTCATCCGATCCATCGTGCGGCTGGGCATCCTGGGCCGCGAGCGGTTCCACTACTGGAATCTGATCGTCTGGACCCTCTGCCACCGCCGCCGCTCGCTCTCGCTCGCCGTCACCCTCGCCATCTACGGCTACCACTTCCGCAGAATCTGCGAGCTGCACGTGCTCTGAGGCGTGCAGCTCCGCGATCGAGCCTGCCTACTTCCGCCAGAGCCAGTCCGTTGGGACTGGCTGGCGCGTGACGCCCGGGCCACTCACCTCCAGCGCCGGCATGCCCTGCCACATCTCCTTCGGGCGCCAGGCCATCCAGTATTCGTTGTGGAATGGGCGGGTCCGGTAGTCGGCGAACGACACGCGGAAGCCGTGGGCACCCTCGTCGAGCGGGATGAACCACGTGTGCTCCGAGTGCAGGCGCGGTGCGGGGAACCACTCCTCACCGTCCACCCACAGCCGCAGGTCGTAGCCCGCATCCATCGTCGTGGTGTAGAGGTGCTCGGGCGCGTGGAAGGCGTAGACGCCCGTGGTCGGAACGCGGAGGATGCCGGTGTAGCGCAGCGCATACGCCCCATCGGTCTTCCTGAACGCGGCGACCTCGGCCGGCCGGAGCAGGCCCGATGCGTGGCCTCGGGCCGTGACCTCCAGCACGCCGTCCACGCCCGCGTAGGTGAACAGACTCGGCCAGTCGCCCTCCATATATTCGACCTCAAGGCCCGGCCGGGCGGCCTTGGCGGGACGGGCACGGCGCCGCGGCTCCTTGCGGAAGATCGTCGCAATCATCTTCCCACAGTCCGTGCCCGTGAAGTGCCACGGCGTGGCCTTCAGACCCTTGCGGAATGGCCGCACCTTTACCATCGCGGTCTCGCGCAGGGTGAAAGGCCCCGTGTAGAGCGGCGACTCGAGAGTCGGCTCGGCACCGTCGAGCGTGTAGCGGAAGTCGATGTCGCGCGCATCCTGCGTGGGAATATCGAACGAGACCTCGACCGATTCGGTGAACACGTTGGCCGCGGGGCGAATCCGCACCGTGTCGATGGGCGTGTGAATCGGCTCCGTGTTGAATGCGCCGTCCTTCGTGAGGGAGTACTCGAAGCTCGCCGTTCCTGCGGCCACGGCCTTGCCACGAACCGTGAGGGCAGCGCAGCTCAGAGCGATGCCGCTCAGCTCGCCGTTCCTCTCGACGGCCAGCAGGCACTCGGCCTCCGCAGCCACGGGGCCTGCGACCAGGCGGTTGCGCCGCCGCGGCCCCGCCTGGTACCACACGCGCGTTCCGCCTCGGGCGACGGCACGGAAGCCCGTGACCCCAGCCTTGCCGGGGAGCGGGCGGCATTCGGCCACGCCGCTGTCGCTCGGCGCCTCCGTGCCCGCGACTGCGGGCCGCGTGGCGATCACGGTCACGAGCACCTGGTTGCCTGCCGCCGTCCAGCGCGCCGAGACAGGGCGCTTGCTGTGCCGCTGGACCACCTCGCGAACCGGCCGCTTGCGCGCCAGGGCGTCCTGGATGATCTGGAGCTGGGACTTCGCGATGGTCTCGTGCTCGAGCCTGCGGTCGATGCGGCTGGCGAACGCGAGACGTGGGCCGAAGAGGCGAACGGTCACATTGTCGAAGCCCACGTTCGCCGTCCGCACGAGGGCAGCCTCCGCGTCGACCTCGATGAGACGATGCCCCGCCTCGGCGAGTGCCACAACGCGTTCGGCAAACCCCTTCTCGGGGATGCATGCGGGGAGGGTGAAGAACTGGGCATACTCGTGTGGAGTGCTGCCGCGGTTCTCGATCCGATCGCTCACGATGGTGATGTCCTCCCCGCGGATGCGGAAGACCTGCCGCCAGGCCGTCACGTCGGTCACGGGTGTGTTGTCCTTGCCGGGGACGGGGGTGTAGAGGCCGTACCAGTCGCCGCGGACCTGCACCGCAGGGCGGCAGTAGGGCGCGTCCTGCCTGGCTTCGGCGAGGTCGAACCGCGTGGAGGTCTGGAAGCGTGTGTCCACCACGTGGCGGCTCATGGGCGCGAGCACGTTGGTCTTGCCGCCCGTGGGGATGGCCTCGTGCCAGCGGTTGTCGGGCTTGCGGTCCACGGCGATGGGGCTGGCGGCGAGGAGCACGCGGCCACCCTTCGAGATCTCGTACATCGTCCGCGCGCTGCCGCCGAAGCGGTTCTTCTGCGGCACGTCGCGGATGGCCGTGTCCTGCGAGCGGCGGCGGAAGTTCTGCATGAGCAGGTATTCCGCTCCCGGCTCCCAGCTCTCGCGCAGGTAGTACATGGCCGCGTAGGGAGCGATGTCCGAGAAGCGGTCGGGCAGTTTTGCCCTGTTGGGTTCGCCACCTGTGAGCAGGGTCTCGATGCGGCTCCGGGCGCCGGGCTCGTCCGCCACGAGGTCCAGGTGGTAGCGCTCGCGGGGGTCGAGCGCGAGGTACTTCAGGCGCAGCGCGTTGTGCGTCAGGTCGGGCACGCCGCGCCAGTTGCTGCGGAAGCCGCCGTCGGGGAACCAGCGGGGCCAGTATTTGCCGTTGGGCGAGATGTGGGTCAGCAGGTTGCGCTGGTTCACGCGCACGAGGTCCCAGAACTCGCGCTGCGCCAGCGCGTCCGCCTCGGGCGGCAGCGCGCAGTGGGGCACGCTCGCGAGGGCATACTCGATGTCCACGCCGTTGTGCCCGAGGTCCCACGCCTCGGCATTCTCGCCGTCTAGGGTGCGGTGCTGGATGAAGTTGGCCATCCACAGGCGCCACGTCTCGCGGCGGAAGAAGTCCATGGCCTTGAACTCGTTGAGGAAGCTGGCGGCGTGGAGCAGGTGGCAGATGCCCATGATGCCCCAGTTGGCGATCTCAGTGCGCTTGGCGCGGATGGTGTAAGGCGGCAGCTCCTTCACAAGGGTTGTCAGGTAGCGGGCCAGAGTGGCGGCATCGAAGTCGCGCGCAAGCTGGGGCCGCTCGTCGAGGAGGACGCGCAGGAGGTTCAGGAACGTGCGGAGGGCCTGGGTCTCCAACTCCGTGGCGCGGCGGACGTCCGAGGGGCAGGCATCGATGTCGCGTCGTGCGTGGAGGCACCAGTCGTCAGCGTAGTCGAGCCACCGCTGGAGGCAGCTCCTGTCGCCCGTGGCGGCATAGGAGTAGAGGAGTGCTCTGAAGCCTTCGAGGCCGTGGTACATGGAGGGTATCTGGCTCATGGCGCGGCAGAGCTCGATGCGTCGGATGAGGCTCTTGCCGTCGTCGGTGCTCCAGAAGGGATGGCCGTCGGGTCCGCGGGCATAGGTTGCGCCTGCCGGGGGCTTGAGCTCGGGCGGAGCCCAGTTGACGGTGCCTGGGGGGCCGATGTCGCCGACCAGGATCTCGTTCCTGTAGAGGTGCACGGCCCGCCCCTTCATCATGTTCTTGAGCGCAAACGGGCTGGGAACCTTGAGCAGCGCCCCCTTGCCGCGCGAGCGCACCTGCTCGAAGAAGATGTTCTCCGTCCTCGCGCCGAAGGCCTCGGGGCTCTTGAGCTTGCTGAAGAAGTAGGCGCGGTACGCTTCGAGCGCCCGGCGGTGCTCTCCGCGCTCGCACAGGCGGCGGAAGTCCTCCAGGCCGCGCACGTGGGGCTTCAGCACGCTGCGCAGGCGGAGGCAGAGCGTGCGCGTCTCGTCGTCGGAGTTCCTGCGCCTGAAACGCGCTCGCCGCTCGGCGGCGTCGGCGGGCTGGCCGAGTTGCACTTCCACCAGCGGGGATCGGCTCGGGTCGAGCGCCTGCGCGGGCAGCCGGTCGAGCTGGCCCGTCGGCAGCAGCGTGGGGGTGGCGAAGCTCCCCCTGGCCGCGGGCGTCTCCTTCGCGACGTCGTACCAGGCGCCGGCGCCTGGCTCGATGCGGACGCCCACGCAGGCACCGGCGAAGGCGATGGGCACGATTCTCATCGCCCCGTGCCGCGCCTCGGGGAAACGCTGGTACCACGCCACCCGCCGCTGCGCATCGAGCACGGAGAGGAGGAAGCCGTGGAGGCGCTCGGGCAGCGCGGGCCGGTTCCACACCACCAGCGCGTCGATGCGCGTGGGCTTGCCCAGGTCGACCTCCAGCCAGGGGTTGAAGGCTCCCACCTCGGAGTGAGTGGTGTTCTGCGGGTCGTCCATCACGCCGTCGATGGCCACCTTCGCGGGGGTGCGGCCCTTCGACTGGGTGGCCGTGCCGTCCAGCGCCACATTTTCCTCGCCGCGGTAGACCTGGATCTCCGCCACGGAGAGAATCCTGCCTTCGCGCACGGGGGTGGCACGCTGCGGAAGCTCGATGCGCACAAACCGCCCCTCCACCGCTGCACCCGACGAGCAGGCCAGCCCGAGGATGGCGACGACGAGCCACGGCGGGACGGCAGGCACGCCACTCCCCGACGCATGATCTCTGCGTGTCTCCATTGCCTCGCTCCTGGAGCACATGCTCTGTGCGCTGGGTGAGCCGGGCTGGATACGCTGGGGGCGGGCCTCAGTCCTCGAGCTTGAGCAGCTCGATCTTCCTGAACTCGCAGGGGTGGCTCTCGCCCTGGATCGAGATGCTGCCTCCGGTGAGCATCTTATCCTGGCCCGCGGCGATCAGCCGCTTGGCATCGCCGTCGCCCTCGTCGAGCTGCGGGTCGGTGTAGGTCAGCACCGTCTTGCCGCCCACGATGTGCTTCACTGTGTTGCCGCGCGCCTCGATCTCCACGGTCACCCACTGGTCGCCGTGGAAGGTCTCGGAGGTCGAGTTGATCACGTGGCGCTTGACGAGCTTGCCGTCCATCACCACGTGGGTGCCGGGCGTGCACAGGTTGGCGGTCGAGCGCTTGCCCTTGCCGCGCCCCCCGAGAAGCTGCACCTCGATGGACACAGGGAAGTTCTGGTCCTTCCGCATGCTCTCGGCGGTCTGGCCGTGGATCATCACGCCGTTGTTGCGGAACGCCCAGCCCGGCCCGCCGGCCACCTGGTCGCCCACGAAGCGGTACTCGACGCGAAGCCGGTAGTTCGAGAACGTGCCGTCATAGAAGAGATGGCCGAACTTGCCGCCGAAGTTCTCATACTTGTCGTAGGAGACCTTCAGGAGGCCGTCCTCGACGCGGAACGTGTCGCCGAAATTCTCGCCCAGCTCGTAGCCCTTGATCTTGACCTTCCAGCCGGTGAGATCCTTGCCGTTGAAGAGCTGAATCCACTTCCCTTGCTGCTTCGCCTCGCCAGAAAACGCCGTTGCGGCAACCAGCAGAAGCACGAGACTGCCGGCCGCGGTCCGCACCTGATTCATCCGTATGCCTCCTGGGTCTCCCTGGCCTGGTTGTTGGCACATGCTACCCTACGCTACCCACGATTGTACGCGCCAGCCGATCTGGCACAAGCGCGTTGGGCGCGGGCTCACTTGCGGTACACGTTCAGCTCGATGTAGGTCGGCTGGTCGCGGGTCAGGTCGATGCGGGTGGTCCAGCCGTCGTCCACGCCGCGGTTGGGCACGGTCTGGAGGGCGAGGCCGT
>Ga0272441_10010310_pt1 | contig 14178 bp, 16 predicted proteins | sample SSMProp6N_FD_193582 | JGI IMG/M metagenome (GOLD analysis project Ga0272441, IMG submission 193582) | Marine sediment archaeal communities from Little Sippewissett salt marsh, Falmouth, MA, United States - SSM-Prop-6N | ecosystem: Environmental > Aquatic > Marine > Wetlands > Sediment ... | reverse complement strand
AAAGATTCTTTCTCTGTCTTCTTCCCATTTGTATTCATCTTCGTAGAATAAGAGTGGGTGTGATATTAGTGTGTTGTCATAGTTGAATACTGCTGTGGGTATTGCTGCTAGATATGCATAGTCATCCAGGTAACTATTCTCGTCATAGTTAACAAGTGTTGTTTTTTGTATATTTGCAGTTGGTAGCTGTGATGGTCCTTTGTCACATGCTTTTATATATTTAGTATCTATAGCTTGAGCTGAGGGTATTATTGCCCCTAGTAGTAAAGAACATGTTATAATCAACGCTATAGAACTTATTATTTTATTTTTCTTATTTGACATTTTTTTCTTATCCCCCAAATCACACATTTTTATATTTGTTTCAATATTTTTATTGGCGAATATGAAGCATTTTTATGTTATATATATTTTATTATTCGTTTTATTATTCAATTGATATTATTTTAATGCTTTCACATTTTAGTGTATTTATCCCTCTATAAATATATTGTGATATAATATGTTAATTTAATCACAAAAAATTAACTCACGGATAGTCAATAGTAACTTTTTGTTACCTTCATAACATCCTTATATTTGTTATTTATGTAACAATGGTAGATTTAATATAAAACATATTATTTTCCTCGTAAATGATACAATAAATGAATTCTGAACTAGCTAGCATCCTAAAAAAACAACACTATGCTATTACAGGTAATCATTCCGGCGTAAAATTATGCCATTGGATGAGACAAAGCCTACTCTTCGAAAGAGAATGTTATAAGCAAACATTCTATGGAATCAAGTCTCATCGTTGCTTACAAATGACACCTGCCATTAATCAATGTACACATATGTGTCTTTTTTGTTGGAGACACCAGGGTTTCACTGAAAAAGATTTCAAAGAAATAGATGATCCAAAAGATATTCTAGAAAGATCAATAGCTGCTCAACAAAAACTTATCACTGGTTTTAAAGGAGATAAAAGATGTAATCAACGAAAATGGGAGGAAGCAAATCATCCAAATATGGTTGCTTGTTCTCTTTCAGGTGAGCCTACTTTGTATCCAAAACTAGGAGAATTTTTTGAAGAATGCCATAAAAAAGATATTACGACTTTTTTAGTTACAAATGGTACAAATCCTAAGGCTTTAGAGAGTTTAGATCCTTTACCCACACAGTTGTATGTTTCGATTGTTGCTCCTAATAAAGATGTTTATAAAAAACTCTGTTCTCCTTTGATTCCCGATGGTTGGGATAGAATCAATAAAACATTAGAGCTTTTACCTTCTTTGGACACGCGAACTGTAATTCGTCATACTCTGGTAAACGAATGGAACATGAATGATAAATTCATCAAGCAGTATGCTAAGTTAGATGAAAAAGCATCTCCTATGTTTATTGAACCCAAAGGATATGTTTTTGTTGGTTATTCTCGTAAACGTATGACTCTTTCTAATATGCCTTCTCATGATAATATTCGAGATTTTAGTATAAGTCTTGCTAAAGATCTTGGTTATAATTTTTCAATGGAGAAAGCTGATTCACGTGTTGTTTTGTTAGAAAGAAAACTAAAAACGGCAAGAATTGAGAAATAAAGTTAATATATAATGGGAACATTATTATTAATTGATGAATATTAAATATTCTAAACCTTTAGTAATGATAATCGTATTCATTTTTTTGTTTACATTTTATGTTCCACATGCTAATGCTTTGGTTTTTAATCTTAAAGAAAATAAGCTTATAGATGAAGATATTGTTGATTATAATAGATATATAATTAAGTTAGAGGATGAACCTGTATCAGTTTTTAAACAACGACTTATAAGTGAGGGAAATTTTTTCGCTCAGAGACTTGTAGAATATAAAAATAAGATTTTATCAACGCATGATAATGTAAAAAAGTCTATCGAGAATTTGTTAGATGAGAAATTAAAATCTTTGAAGATTTTTAGTTTAGAGTTTACTGATCTTTTTAATGGTATTGTAGTTGAGAATCTACCAAGGGATTTATTATATAAAGTTGAAGAGTTACCATACGTTGAAAGTGTTAATCCTGATTATAAGATCTCTGTTTGTTTAGATGAATCTGTGCCATTAATTAATGCTGATGATGTATGGGCTTTGAAGGATTCATTTGATAGAAATGTAACGGGTCAAGGTATTAGCATTGCTGTTATTGATACGGGTGTTGATTATAATCATCCTGATTTGAAGGATAATTATGTTGGTGGTTATGATTTTGCTAATGATGATAGTGATCCATTGGATGATAATGGTCATGGTACACATTGCGCCGGTATAGCAGTTGGTAATGGTAATGCATCAAGTAGTTTTTATACTGGTGTCGCTCCTGATTCAGATCTTTATGCCTATAAGGTTATAGATGCATCTGGCGATGGTTACGGTTCTTGGTATATTGCAGGTATGGAGAAAGCTTTATCCGATGGTGTTGATGTCATTTCAGTTAGTTTGGGTAGTTCTTCTGGTAATCCTGATGATGAACTAAGTGTTGCTGCTGATAATGCTGTACGAGCTGGTTTGGTAGTTGTGGTGGCTGCAGGTAATAATGGTCCAAGTGCAGGCTCAATAAACTCCCCTGGTAATGCTCGTAAAGTTATCACAGTTGGTTCATGTTATAAGACTGGTTCTAGTGTTTATAGCACTAGTTCTCGTGGTCCTACGGTTATTGGTACTGTTAAACCTGATGTTGTGGCTCCTGGTGTTAATATCGCTTCTGCTCTTGCTAGTGGTACTGGCTTTGGTTCTACTATTAATAGTTATTACACTTATGCTTCTGGTACCAGTATGGCTACTCCTCATGTTGCTGGTGCTGTTGCTTTAATTAAACAAATGCACTCTGATTGGAGTTCAGATGAGATAAAGATGGCTATTAGAAATAATGCTATAGACATTGGTGAAGATCTTAATACTCAGGGATACGGGCTTATTGATGCTTTTGCATCTGTAAACCTCTCTGAAGCTCCACCAATTGCTATACTGAATACCTCTGGTGAAATTAGCCGAGGTTTAATAGATATATATGGAACTGCAATAGGAGATGATTTCCAGAATTATAGTTTGTACTATTCAACTGATGATGTGTGGGTAACACTTTATCATAACGATCAAGAAGTTAATGACAGTGTCCTTTATAACTGGGATACACAATTAATGGAAGATGTTACTTATAAGCTTAAACTAGTTGTAAATAGTACAAATTATACTAGTATTGACATAGTATATATTTATCCTGAGTTACAAATCTTTGAGGGAGAATCTTTTACTATCTCTATAACAGATGGAACTGGTAATCCTATAAATGCTTGGTTTTTATTTATCCTTCCTTATCATATACCACGGCTGAAATATGGTAGTACTGTGACAATTAAAGTTCCATATATTTTCAATCCGTTTGTAAAGAGCATGGTTGGCCAGTTGAAAATTTTTAAAATTATTGGTTTATATGAGCCATTAACAGTTGATATAACTGTTTTAAACAGAGAAGGCTCCATTCCTTAATCTTTTAGGAGATCTTCCCCGCCTTCAAATTGAAATTGTACAGCGGCATAAAGATCTTCTACTCCCATATAATTATCTTTGCCTACAGGGAATAGTTTTAATTGTTTCTCGAAATCATATATAACATGCATTATTTTTTCACTCATCTCTCTATAAACTGTAGCATCTTCGTTTGATAGTGTGTTTTCTAGATTATCTGGGTCTTCTGACCATCTTTTTACTTGTTCAATTTCTTTTTCAGATAACATGTCTGCTTTACTTAGTATATTGACTTGTGGTTGCCCCAGTCTAAAGCTTGTATTTATTGAGAGTAGTAGCTGTGATACGAAACCCGATGCAGTTTTTGCTAGTGCATGATCTAATAGATATGCTATCATTGATCTCTTAGGGTTTAAGAATTTGACTATGTATTTACCAGCTTCTCTGAAAACAAAAAGCTCTAACTGTCCAGGTGTATCAATTAATACATAATCTGTTTTGAATGATTCTATACTGTTTTTAACATCTTGAGTGTTCAATGCCAACATATCAGCGCACGCTATCTGTGCACCATTAGGACCTAATCCATATTCTTCCATTACTTCTTTTAAAGATATCCAGTCACGTATATCAACATCTGGTTCATATGGTAAGTTTTCAGCACCTGGATCTAGGTTTACTGTGATGGCATCAAGTCCTCTTTGATTCATCCATTCTTTGAAACTATTTGTAAGCGTGGATTTTCCAGATCCTGCGGTTCCAATAAAATATAGAAATATTTCCTCTTTCATGTTTACATTCCACGGAGTTCTTTCATATGCCGGATGCGTTTTTCAACTAGCTCATTTGTCCCAATATCATGACGTATGAATATATGATCTCCTTTTACATGTTTTAAGGCTTGCTCACATATGTTTTCTGCTTCTGATAGTTTATTTTCTATTCCTACAACTGCTAATGATCGTGAAGAAGTAGTGGAAACATAGTTATTTTCTTTATTTACAGATGCGTAGAATAATTTAGATCCCATGTTTTTTATAGCTTTTTCATCTACTATGATTTTTTCTCCGATCATGCTTTTTATGCCATATCCCTCTGGTACTACGTATTTGCATACTGTTGATTTTTTCTTAATTTGTAGTTTTTTACTACTGAGATTACCATCTATCATTGCTTGGCAGATTTCAACGAAATCTGTTTCCATTAGTGGTAGTACGTTCATAGCCTCAGGATCACCAAATCGTGCGTTAATCTCTATTATCTTTAACCCGATTGGTGTTAACATAAACTGTCCATATATTGGGCCAACATATTTGCAGCCTTCTTGGTTAAGTGCTTCTATTATTCTCTGTAGGATTACAGCTCCCTCTTCATATTCTGTTTTTGACAGAAATGGTAGAACTCCATCGTAACATGAGTATGACCCCATTCCGCCTGTGTTTGGTCCTTCATCACCAGGTAATAGTCTTTTATGATCTTGAACAGCATGTAATGGTAATATTGAGTTTCCATCTGAGAATGCTTGCAATGTGAATTCTTCTCCAATAGCTTTTTCTTCTATGAGAACTTTTGATTGTCCACCTATCTTATTTTCAATGACTTCTTTTACATATTCCATTGCTTCATTGATACCTTTGAAATGATCACCTGCTACTTTTACCCCTTTTCCACCGGTAAGTCCTATTGGTTTTATTGCTACTTCAGCGTTTAAATTCTCAATGAAATTTCTAGCTTTTTTTACATCTTTAAAAGTTTCACATTTAAGTTGCCCGGGTATATTATGCTTTTTTAGTAGGTCCCGCATCCATTCTTTATCGGTTTCTATTCTCGCCGCTTCTTTTGTTGGAGAGCAGGTTTTTATACCGTTTTTTTCTAATTCGTTTACAATCCCTTTTTCTAATGGTGCCTCTGGCCCGATTATAGCTATATCAATTTCTTTTTGTTTTGCGTATTCCACTACTTTTTCAATATTTGTTTCCTTTTCCTGCAGATAGTCTTTTGCCATTAGTTGTATACCTGGATTGAGATTTTTCATAACAGAGTAAAGTTCAGCGTTTTCTGATCGATAAACTGCATCACAAATAGCATGTTCTCTAGCGCCACCACCAACTACTAGTAATTTCAAATTTAATCAGCCTCCCGGGAAAAAAACAAATACAATTCCTATATTTAACTCTAATCTTATTTTTTTATGATATCACTAACAGAGAGAAGAGGTATAAAATTAACATCAAGGTTACGTAATTTTTCTTCAGCACCACTCTCTCGATCTACCACTACTAAAACTTCATCAACTTTTGCGTGATTTTCACGTAGAATCTGCAAGGTTTTAACAACTGATCCACCACTAGTAGTAACATCTTCTACGACAAGGACTTTTTTGTTTTTAACGTCCCCGCCTTCCATTTGCTTATTTGTACCATGTTCTCTTTTTTCTTTACGGATAATGACATAGGGTATATCTGCTTCTAAGGATAACGCTACAATTAGAGGTATTGCACCGAGTTCCATGCCTGCTATAAGATCATATCCTTTAGCGTAATCAGCCATAGCCTCAGCTATTTTCTTTAAAATATTTGGATTTGTACTAGCTTTTTTGATATCTATATAGTAGTCACTTACGGCTCCAGATGTTAAAACAAAACGTCCAAACTGTATAGCCCCGCACTTTTTGAACAGTTTTATTAGCTCTTTTTTATCCATACAAATTAACAGTAATAGTGGATAATGATTTATAATTTTACATTAAAAAAAAGAGTAAGGATATTTTGTAATATCCTTACTATCCCGTTTTTTTATCGTATTTGCTCAAAATCTGTATATGAGTTTTTCACGTTCCATCCTGCAAATACCTGTAGTTTTTCAATTTGACCATCACGTTCTATTTCTCGCCAATCATAGATAGGATATGCACTAATTGTTAACCTGCCTTTTATGACCAGTTTATCATTTTCAAATAATAACACTTCAACTTTGTAACTATTATTTGATAAAACCACTGGTATTTGTATAACTGCAGTTGAATCTGCGGCTATATTTCCTATTTCATCTGTGTTTTTGTAGATTGCAAAGTTGTTACCTGTTTCTATTACATAAGCGGTTGCTTTTATTTCTCCTGATATTTTATCCCATATATTTGTGAGATAAATATCACAGGTAATATTTACTGAATCATTTGTTTCATCAGTTTTTAAAAGGAAAGTTGCATCAACAAATAGGTGTTCCTCAGGATATGTTTTTTTTGCAACTGTGGTTTTCATTATACCGGACATTAGTACTCCTGCGAAGATTATTATTATCACTGAGATTGTTCCTAGTAAAAGACCTGCTTTCTTAGCTTTTTTTGATATTGGCATATTTTATCACCAAACCTATTATTTTGTCTATGTTGCTATATATAAGCCTGGAAAACGTTCGGGAAAAACCAAACAAAAGCAAACAGTATTTAAATAATCCATGAATAAATAATATGTATATGCCAAAAGTAACTCTGGATATGGCAGCCTTCAAGGCACTTGCTTCTGATACTCGTCTAGATATTTTAAAATCACTTGATGGTAAAAAAATGAGTTTAAAAGATATTTCTAATGCTACAAAACTTAACAAAGCAACACTGCATGAGCATTTATCAAAGCTTCATGAAGCAGGTCTTGTGAAAAAAAATGAGCGAGAGGGCCATAAATGGGTTTATTATAAACTTTCTTGGAAAGGTGAATGTCTTCTTCATCCTGAGAATACAAAGATAGTGGTTTTGTTTAGTGCTACTTTTATGGCATTGTTTCTTGGTATTGTTCAATTGGTGAATTATGTTAGGGGTACAGTTGTTGGTTATGCTAAATCGTTTGTAGACTTGGGTACTACTGATTTGCATATTGCTGAGAACATTGATAATTTTTCTAGATCAGCTAGTTTTTCGGATCCACCTGTTACACTTACTGGTACTAATCAAACGTCTGATATGTTGTCTCATATAGTGATAGATGAAGGTCAGATTAAAGGTTCCTTTGGTAATGCTATATCCCATGGTGATATAGAATGGGAGAGTGCTGCAGAGGGTGTTAAAGAAATAGCGAGTAAGGGATCTAATGATATCCTTTTTGGATCAAATGGTGAGTCTAGTGTTACAATATCTAAAATAGGTGTTCTTCATGATCCTGCTGTCCAATGGGTAGCAATAACTTGTCTAGTAATATTTGCGGTTCTTCTGATTATTGGTATTTGGAGGCTTCGTAAGAATAAAACGCTTAAGATTTAACTCCCCATAACTCTTTTTAAAATGAAAAAATTGGTAATAATCTTTTAGAGTTTTCTTTCTAGTTCCAATTTTTTCTAGCATTGCTGATTTTGTCGTCTTCCTCTATAAAATCAAACAAGGTTTTCTGCATCCGCATCACCAAGAATGGTATAACACGAAGTGAGTTATATGTTTTTCGATGAAAATTATTTGCTGAGTTTTTTATGTAAATGTTTAAGTAGACAAAATTTAATTCGTCTTCTGGTGGTATGGAACAGTCACTGCTTAATGTATTAGAAGTTTTAAGAGATAACCTCTATTTTATACAGGTAGCTATCGTAATTATTACTACTTTTGTTATTTTTAGTATTATATTAAGAGGAGTTAAAAGATTTTTATTACAAAAAGTAAAATCAAAGAGACAGCTTTCTAATATCACTGTTTTCCTGCAGCTTCTAAAATATTTATTTATTTTCTTTATGATTCTAGTAGTTGTTTTCTCTTTTTATAATAGTTGGAGTCAACTTGGTTTTGTCGCTGGTTTACTTAGCGTTGCTCTTGGTCTGGCTTTACAAAAACCTATATCTGGTGTTTTTGCTTGGCTGGTTATTGTTACGAGGAGACCTTTTGGTATAGGTGATAGGATAACTATCTCAAATATCAAGGGAGATGTCAAGGAGATTTCACTTACTCATATTTTTCTAAATGAGATTGGTGGAACGGTTGAGGGAGAGGAAGCCTCTGGTAGAACAGTGATGATACCAACATCGACTATCTTCGAAGAAGAAATAATTAATTATACTGAGAAAGATGAATATATACTTGATGAGGTGACAAGCACTGTTACCTATGAGAGCAATCTTGAAAAAGCAGAGAGTATCGTTTTAGATGCAGTTAAGGAAATCATGAAGCCCCTTTGGGATAAATTCCCTAAAAAAATATCTCAGGAGCCCCATACTCGTTTATTGTTTAAAGAGTCTGGTATTGATATAACTGTTAGGTATTATACTGTTGTAAACACTAGAAATGCGATTTCTACTAATATAAGACGTGTTATACATCAACTGGTGATAAGTGCAGACGATGTAGAGTTTGCTTATCCACATGCAGAAGTTCTTCTACGTGATAAAAATAAATAATAATCCATTTTTTCCTATAGGAATTCTTTATAGATATTTATTGTTCTATCTGCTACAGCATCCCATGTGAATTCTTTTAAAACTCTTTCTCGCCCGTTTTCACCCAGTTTCCCTCCTTTATCATTGGTTTTTAAAACTTGTTTTATTCCCCATGATATATCATTTGGGTCATATGGGTTAATATGAACTCCGCATTGGTCGTTTCCACTGGCTATTACTTGTTCTCTCATACCATTTGTGCCTCTTGCTCCTATAACTACTGGTTTTCCCATTGACATTGCTTCTGTGCAGACGATTCCAAATGGTTCATATAGTGAGGGTAAAATAACAATATCTGCTGCAGCATAGTGGAGTATTCTTTCTTCTTCGCTTACAAATTCTGCTCTTAAAACAATATTATCTTTGAGTTTTGTCTGCTTGATATATGATTGTATTTCTTCTTCTAGGTCACCTATACCTAGTATCACAAGTTTGGTTTTTGGGTATTCCTTAATCACATCTGGCATAGCTTTCATTAGGTTATCTATGCCTTTGACTGTTACAAGTCGCCCTATGAAAAACAACATAGTTTCATCGTCTTTGATGTTGTATTTTTTCCTAAGAGCCATCTTGCTAGCATTTGTTACATTATTTGGATTGTATTTATTTGGGTCCACCCCGTTCCAGCATACTCTTATTTTTTTCTCAGGGTATCCTAAATTTTTGAGGTGTTCTTTCATAGCATATGATACTGTTATAATACAATCTGCTGTTTGAGCGCCTTTTAGTTCAATTTCTTTTATTGTTTGTGAGCCACCGCCAAGTGATCTACCTGTTTCTGTTGAGTGAACATGAAACATTAATGGTATGTCTAATTCTTGTTTAACGGTCATTCCGCCGATTATTCCTAGCCAGTCATGTGCGTCGATGATGTCATAGTTTTCTTTGTTTTCTTTAACCATGTTGTTAATAAGATGTGATGCAGATGATGTGTTGTAGTTTATTACATCTGAAAAAAACTTGAAGTTTTCTTTCCATGATGTGAGATCCTGATTTGCAAATAGTCTATATGTTGAGGTTAGATCTACTAGTTTTGGTCGATATATCTGTAGTCCATTTTGTTTTTCTAATGTTTTTAGTTTATTTTGGTAGTTAAGAGCGTAAACTGTTACATTGTTGCCTTTTGATACTAGTTTTTTTGTGATTTCGTAGACAAAGGTCCCCAGTCCACCCCATATTGCTGGTGGGTATTCCCATGAGAAATATGTGATTTTCAGTTTGTTTTTCCTCCTCACCTTCTTTTTCTAATATTTCTGACTGTAACTGTTCTATTATAATAATAATTTTTCTTTTTTGACATTTTACCAGGAAACATTTATATAAAATTAGTGACAAACTATAACATAGTGCCTATTGGATGGGTGGTCTGAGAGGTATGTTTAGGAAGATTGCTTTACTGTTAAGCTGTAGCCTAATTCTAGTTACATTTAGTGTAATTTTTATTGCTAGTCCCTCTGTTTTAGGTGAAACTGTTGATGGTGTCTCTGTTTTTAGACCAACAGATGATATTGTTAATGAATGGGGTCCAGGTACCGGTACAGGTTACACTGAGGTTGATGAAGAGGTTGCTGATGGAACACAAACGTATATTGGTACATCGATAGATGGACGAAAAGATATATACTCGTTTACTGTAGAGACTATCAGTGGTGTCAAAAGTGTTACAGTTTTTGCTAGGTTTATCACAGATTTTAAAGGGTCAATGTTTTCTCTAATTTTATATGATTCTTCTGCTGGTTCTATATTTTATTCAACACCTGTAAAGTTGCCAGGTAGTGGTAAGTGGTATACAATTTCTTATAATTGGGAATTGAATCCTTTTACAGGACAAGATTGGAAGGATGAGGATGTTCAGTTTTTAGGATTTGGAATATGTGCGGATTATTGTGATCGTGGTAGTGCTGTATTTTGTACTCAAGTATACTTAGAAATATCTTATGAGACTTCTGAGCCACAGCCACCTGATGATGGTGATGATCAGGATCCACCACCTGTAAATGATACAAATTCATCTGATGATGAAGAACTAACTATTGAACAACTTATTGAAGAAGTCATGCTTTTGAATATACCAAAACGTTTGAAGAGAAGGCTGGTTAGAATTCTTAATAGAGCAATTAAGTTTTTTAATAGAGATAGAATAAAGAGGGTAATACAGATATTAAACTCTTTTATAAGAAATGTTAAAAGATTTGATAGGAGAAATAAATTAACTGATGAAGATGCGAATAGACTCATAGATATGACTCAAAAGATTATCTATAATCTGAAAAATCAATTATAACTATAAAGCCATACCATTTTCATCTATTTCTTTATTCAGAATTCTTGTAGCACTAATTGGTTTTTTATCCTCAGCTAAGACATAAGGGATTTCAATAATTTTTAATGGTTTTTTATTATTTTCAACTCGTTTTTTATTGATTTCTTCTGCATTTTTTTTACTTCCTGGAGAAACAAGTATCGCATCATACTCTTCATTTATGGCTGGGCCATATTTATCATATATAACTTTGATAACAGCACGGTTATCATATTTCTTATTTGACAAATACTCTTTTATTCCATTTATTCTTTCGTTTAATGGTTTAGAAAATTTCTTTTTCCTTAGCATTTCCCCCTCTGTAACGCCTATATAGACAGTACCATTTTTTCCAGCGGTTTGGATTGCTTTGTCTATTAGATGTTTATGTCCTTTGTGTAAAACATTGAAAGTCCCACTGAAACATACTTTCATATTTTTTCTCTAATAACTGAGTTGTTAATAACTTTGTCTAATGTTTTTCCTTATAGAAATCCCAGTGGGCCGGCCGAGTATGTAACTAGGTTCTAGAAGGGAATTTCAGAGATTGTTCGCCAAAAAAGAGACAATCTCTTTTCGGACATCAGCTCTTTCACTAAAACTTTTCTTTCTTTTTTCGAAAAGCAAATAGATAAACTAAATATCCGTATATCATATAATATATTACAACGATTAAAACAGTATCCCAAAAAGGATGTTTTAAAAGTACATGAATCCAAACATACAAAAAAATTCCTAGAGCTAGACCAAAAAAATAGACTGATTCTTTTGGGTATCTTAAGCCCAAACGTCCTAGTCCCATTATCTCACCATCAACTTAATAATAATTTGTTTTGTTTTAACATTTTTGGGAGATTATATACTTATTTATCTTCATTAAAAAACACTAGTGGGCCCGCCGAGTATGTAACTGATTTCTTGGAGGGAAATTTGGAGATTGTTTACAAAAAAACTATCAATCTCTTTTTGGACATCAGTTCTCTTACTAAACCTTTTTTTCTTTTTTTAAGATTGCTAAAAGATTAAGTGATTATTTAGAAGATTCTTCATTTATTTTCTTAATAAAACATTCTCTGTGGTACATATTACCATCTGCCATATGGGCAACTGCTTCAACAACTGTAATAGGCATAAATATGGGATACAGCATTGTAAGATGTCTTTTTGGATATGTAGGATATGTTCCATCAATTACAAACTTCTGTCCTTTTTCTATTTTTTTTCCACAAGTTTTACATTTTCTAGTAAATAGGGTGGATGTTAAATCCTGTTTACATTTGATACAGAGGGTTGTTTTTTTTCCATCATGGGATTTATGTGTTCTTTCTTCTAAAAAAGCTAAATCTTTACCACATTTGTCGCAAGTTTTAGTCATTCTATTTCCTCAGAGACTTAGGAATTGTTTGTTTTGTTTTAATGTTTTTGGGGGATTACGTGTTTATTTATCTTCATTAAAAAACACTAGTGGGCCCGCCGAGTATGTAACTGGGTTCTCTAAGGGATTTTCGGAGATTGTTGGTGAAAAAAGCAACAATCTAGTTTCGGGCATCAACTCTTTCTCACTAAACCCTTTCTTTTCTTTTTTTGAGGTGTTTTCTGATGTTTTATCCTATTAAATGGTATTGTAAGATGTTAGGTAAATGGATTGACGTTTCTGAGGATGCTATTTTTCATCCTGAGTTTGGTTGGATTTGTGATTGTGGCTGTTGGTTGAAAGAACCCGATATAATGCATCCCTGTATGGTGGTGCTTTTTGGAAGAGGTGATTCTTATGTTTATTAGATGTTCTAATTGTGGGAAGTTTAAAGATAAGAAAGAATTAAATTGTATTTTAGGTGCTTGGGTTTGCAAGGATTGTTATTCTGGAGGTTCCCTTTATTGTGATGGTTTGAAGCTAAGTGATAGAGAATCTTTTTCTGATTTTCCTTATGCCTCTAGTTCAGAGGATTTGTGTTCCAAGTTGGTTAAAAGTTGTTGTATTTCTTTTGATACTCGTTTAATGACCTGTAAAAATTGTGTATGTTATAATTATTGTAAAAACAAGAATAATACCACTGTTGAAACTGGTTTTAACAGGAGTTTGGATGAGTTCTTGTAAAAGCACTTGGGGTTTCCTCCCCATTTATGGGGGGAACCAATGCTTGGTATATCCACTAAGCTTGATAATATATTGTATTCGATCGGTAGTAGTTGTTTATAGTATGGGGATGTAGTCGTTTTATGATTTGGAAGAGTTCTCAGTGGAATTGTTATAACGCTATCCGGAGTGGTCTGATTTGTCATAAGGGTGAAAGGCTTAGATTTCTGACTTTAACGTCTGTTGCTGATATGAAGCGGTCTATAAGTGATTGTTTTAAGGTATTGGTTAATCGTATTGAAAGATTGTATCCTCTTAAGTTAGTTGATCTTGGTTTGATTGAAAAGAGGAAGCTTAGTTATTATTTCCCAGATTTGAAATCGGATGAGAAGTTAAGGTTTGATTATTTGTATGTTTTGACTTCTGAGGGTGCTTGTGGTGTTTTGCATGTTTTGTATTTTGGTAGTTATATTAATGAGAAGTGGCTTAAGGATAACTGGGAGAATATTACAGGTGGTGCTAGGCAGTTGGTTATTGAGAATGTTGATGGTTTGACTGGTAAGAATGTTGCTAGGTATGTTGTTAGTCAGTATGTTTCTGGTCAGTCGAGGTATGTTCGTCATGCTTATTCTAAGAATTGGATTTATAAGGGATGGCGTAGTGATTTCAATAAGTTGAGACGTTTTTGTTTTAATAGTGATAGGTTTCCTAATAGTGTTCTTTCTAAGGATTTTTGGTTTGAATGGAATAGATGGCTTAGTGTTGGTAGATTTAGTTATGGTCATATCCAGTTGTATATTGATGATTTTTGTGTTGTTCATGGTTAGTTCTTTATGTTTTAACTTCGGCTGAATGTTAGATAATTTGTTATCGTAAAATTTTAGGTGGTGAACGGTTT
>Ga0272441_10010309_pt1 | contig 14179 bp, 15 predicted proteins | sample SSMProp6N_FD_193582 | JGI IMG/M metagenome (GOLD analysis project Ga0272441, IMG submission 193582) | Marine sediment archaeal communities from Little Sippewissett salt marsh, Falmouth, MA, United States - SSM-Prop-6N | ecosystem: Environmental > Aquatic > Marine > Wetlands > Sediment ... | reverse complement strand
ACCGTTTCTTTTTCTGTAATGTGGGAACCGAAATAGAGATATAAAAATATTTTTAAGAATGCTGAATGGGGTATTTTGGAAATGAGATAAAGTTGAAAAATAAGTAGATTTAGCTTAAAAAATAATTTTTAGAGTAAGATCAATCATGAATTTAAACCAAGTGAAAGCGAAAGGAATAAGTATGAAAATAGTAAGATATGAAAAATCCGGTAGCGTTTTTTTCGGAAACCTTCAAGATGAAAATATTTATCCAATTGAGGGGGATGTGTTTGGTGATTTCAAAATAAAGTTTCCATCAATAAAGAGAGGAGAAGTTAAGTTACTTGCTCCCGTTAATCCTCCTAATATTATTGCTATCGGGCTAAATTATAAAAAACACGCTGATGAAATCGGTTTTACTTATCCTGAAGAGCCCGCCATTTTTTTAAAAGCCACTTCCAGTATCATTGGACCGGAAGATAAAATTATTATTCCGCCAGTTGCACCGGATGAAGTTGATTATGAAGCTGAGCTCGTCATCATAGTAGGCAAAAAAGCAAAAAACGTTGAGATAGACGAAGCAGATGATTTTATTTTTGGCTATACCTGTGCCAACGATGTTTCGGCAAGAGATTGTCAGATTCGCCGGGATAAACAATGGGCAAGGGGAAAATCCTTTGATACTTTTTGTCCTTTGGGTCCTTGGATTGAAACCGAGCTTACAGATCCTGATAATTGCAGAATTATGTCTCGGTTGAATGACCAAATAATGCAGGATTCAAATACTTCGGATCTTATATTCAGCACAAAAGAATTACTGAGTTATTGTTCTAAAAACTTTACCCTATATCCCGGTACAGTGATTCTGACCGGTACACCGGAGGGTGTTGGTTTTTCCCGTAAACCTTCTGTGTTCTTAAAGTCTGGTGATACCATTGAAATAGAAATTGAAGGAATCGGTAAATTAACCAATAGAGTGAGATAATGAATAAGAATCAATGGTTATCATTTGAAAAATATTTTAAAACATGCTGGACATACCGCATTATTCTCTATTTTTATTAATGCGAAAAAGATAATATCCAAAAAATAATATTTAGAAAAATAGAAATAAACGGAATATCACGGGATTGATTTGTTTGGAATTAAAAATTCAAAGATGAGATTCGTTTCTTTTACTTTCCAATACAAAGATAATAATAGTTATCGGTATCTATATTGGTGTTTTTGTTGTCTGTCTAGGATAAAGCTCACCACTGGAAGAACAGGTAGATTGTTTTTTCTGGTTTTTGTGTGTGGTCGAGTTTTATAGAAATATTTTATTGGCAATTAAATACATTTTTTTGCTACTAAAAAATGGAGAAAGATGTGAGAATTCGAATTCGGGATTTACAGTTTTATCGTTGACGCTTCAAAATTAAACCCCGTTAAATATAATAGAGATATTGGACAAGTAAAATATATTTTAACCAAAACGTAATATATTTTATTTTGAGACCAGATAGAGACTGGTGAGCTCTTTCGTCATATAATCGAATGCTTCATCCACTGTGTCACAAAATTTAAGTAATTTGAGATCAGCTTTATTGACAGTGCCATATTTAATCATGGTTTCGAGGTTGATAACCTGGTTCCAATATTTTGAACCATAGATGACAATAGGAAGCCGTTTATCCAGTTTTTTGGTTTGAATGAGCGTAAGCACTTCAAACAATTCGTCAAGTGTCCCGAAGCCACCAGGAAATATGACGAGTCCTTTGGCCAGATAGACAAACCAAAATTTACGCATAAAAAAATAGTGAAACTCAAAATTCAATTCAGGAGTAATGTATTGATTAGGTAAGGGCTCAATGGGAATACTGATATTTAAACCGATTGATTTTCCACCGGCTTCCCTAGCTCCCTTGTTTGCCGCTTCCATCATACCGAATCCACCACCTGAAGCCACAATAAAACGAGAGGTTGGCTTTAAGGATTTTGACCAATTGGTTAAACGTTTTGCCAATTTAACCGCATCCTGGTAGTAACCGGAAAGGATAACCTTGTTCCGGGCGATATTTAATTCTTCCTGCAAAAGAGGATTTTTCTTATCACCTGTTTGGTTAATACGTTTTTTAATTTCAGCCAGATTTTTTTTTGCTTCTATCGGTGGGTTTGTACGGGCAGAGCCAAAAAAAACAATGGTATTTTTAATATTTTGTTCCCGGAATCGTTGCATTGGTTCAAGGTATTCTGATAAAATGCGAACAATACGGGCATCATGGCTATCCAAAAAATCCATTTTTTTATAGGCTTTTTTTGCTTTATTCAGTTTTTTATTCATGGTTTCTCCTTTTTCATTTTAATCGCCTACTCCATTTACCTTTCTCGCTATTCATGATTCATTATATCAGATTAAGTGTTTTTGAAATAGCGTATTTTTGGGCTGTGGGGCGTCTTTAGGAAGGAATTATTTTGATATTTTTCTGGTCTTTAAATAGGTAGTTTTTTTGGAGAATAAATGCAGTTTGTATTTATTTCTATTTGCATGTGAAAATCATTCGTAAAGTTTTTAGAAGCCGGATAACTTAAAAAAGCAGGACTTAAAAAGATTATGGAGTATTATAGTATTAACATCACCATAAAAATAATTTCATCCATAAATATCTGTAAAGAAATAATAAATATGAAAACGCTCAATTTTTAAAATAATCATTTTTGAAGGAGGAGCATGATGAATGGTAAACAAATACTAATTCTTACACTTTTTGCTTTAATGATTACCTTAATGTTTATATCATCTATTAATGCACAAGTTTGGAATATTGAATTTTCACCTAACATAACGCCGGTTGTTAGCAAGGTATCTGAAATGGTAAGGGAAAACTATTTAGAAGATGATCATGAATCCAATAAAAACAGTTTTGGAATAAAAAATAATAAAAAAGATGCAGAAAACTCAGCAGCGATATTTGAGATTTCCATTGGAGAGAAAAATCAAATAGGAACCATCATTAAAAATGCTTCATCGATTCTCAAAAAAGTTGGATTTTCCTCTATTGATGATGTTCATACGGCGGCAGAAATCAATCGTATTGGAAAGATTGACAGTGCTTCTCCTATTACAATTGGATCTCCGGTGGAAGATGTCATTAGAGCCATGGGCACACCTGAATTTATTCAAGAGTCTCCTAATGCTTTTAAATATCGTTATTCTTATATTTATTTCGATTATGATTGGAAAGTGCAATCTTGGGTCAATAAGGGAAATTTAAAAGTCAGCTGGGAAGAAAAAAAGGCAAAGTCGATATGCATTGACCAGAGTTTATTTGATAATGCTTTTGGTTTAGAAAAAAGATTTACGGAAAAGAAGGTTTTGGAAGAAATAGATAGAATGACTTTAAATAATATGATTGCAGAATTTTTAGAATTTTTAAAAAAACACTAAGAATTTATAATAGTTAAACACTTATCCATTAATATTGAGTAGAAAGATATGAAAGAATTGTTCGTAAAATACTTATTCCGTGATAAACAAAAAAATATCCATGAAGATAAAAATCAATATCGGTTTTACCCAATATTATTTGGTCAATAATACATATTGATTTATATTTTTACAGTGGATTACAAAACATGTAATGAAATCAAAAAAAATTCTAAGAAAACAGATAGTAAAGAAGAATAGTTTAAATTAAATTGAATGATAGAATGATAAAAGAAAATGCGAATCAAGGAAAGAAAAATAAGTTTCTAATATATATTTTGCAAGATATACTGGGTGATATTCCCGGCATCAATTATCGTGTCATGTTTGGAGGATATGGCCTCTATCAGGATGCACTATATTTGCGCTCATTGCTTTTAACTAATTATACTTTAAAGTGGGAGACAGCAATCGTGCTGATTATATAGAAATGCATAGCAGGCTATTTATCTATGAATATAAAAATCACAAGAAAACAGTGATGCCCTATTGGCTTGTGCCTGAAGAAATCATGAAGGATAAAAATAGAATTAGAAAATGGGTTGATAAATCGGTTGCGGTCAGTAGTGCGGGTAAAGTGAAAAAATGATAATTAAAAATTTTACTCCTTTTAGAGGACAGCATTGTGAAACAACTGCAACCGGCAGCTTATTACTTCATCAGGGGATAAGTCTTTCAGAGCCTATGCTTTTTGGATTAGGCGAAGGATTGAGTTTCATTATCTGGAACATCAAGACAATGAATTTCCCTTTTATTGGCGGGAGAATAAAGACCGATTTGCTTACTCATAATATCACTCGAAATCTAAACTTAAAATTAAATGTTTGGGAAACAACTTCAATTAAAAAAGCCTGGGAAATTATCAAGGAAAATATCGATGTAGGGATTCCGGTAGGGATAAAATTGGATTGCTACCATCTGGAATATTTCACAAATAAAATTCATTTTGCCGGTCACTATGTTGCCATGTATGGATATGATGAGAAGTATACTTATCTGGTGGATACCATTCAACAAGGTGGATTAGTGAAAGCTTCTTTGAAAAACCTTGCTTTGGCAAGAAACGAAAAAGGGCCGATGTCGTCTAGAAATCTTTCCTACATTATTAAGGTGGAAAACAGGAATTATAATCTGAAAAAATCAATCCTGCAGGCGATGTTGAATAATGCCCAAAGCTATTTAAATCCACCGATACAAAATATCAGCTATAAAGGTATCTTGAAAACCAGCAGGGAAATCATAAGATGGTTTAAACGGAGCAAAGATGTCGAAGGGGATTTTAAGATAACTGCAATGTTAATGGAAAAAGCAGGTACTGGCGGTGCACTATTCAGAAATCTTTATCGTGATTTTTTAGAGGAAAGTTTTCACCTGTTAAAGATAGAAGGAATAAGAAAAGCTTATGGCTTATTTATTCATATTGCTGATTTGTGGAAATTAATTTCTCAATTATTCATCAATGCAGGGAATAAAAAGGATATTGAGTATATAAATCAAGCCTCTGATATTTTGATAGAGATATCCCGCAAAGAAAAAGAAGCGATGACTATTTTATTGAAGGCAGTTCATGGAAGAATAATCTAATGATTATATTTGCAGGAAGGAGTGACGAATTAAACTATTTTATAAAAAAATCATTTGAAAGAAAAATAAAATAGGGCATTATTCAAAAAAATATTTTTAAAAAGAAAAATCATAGGCCAAACAGTAAACAGAAAAGGAAAAAGTAAAAAAATGAAGTTAAATGCTATTTTACAGATAAATGGAGGAAATTGATTAAATTAATGGACAAGGTTGTGGTTATAATTGGTTCTGCTCGGGGAATAGGGAGAGCAATTGCACGTGCTTGTGTTCAACAAGGAGCTAAAGTCATTATTACTTCCCGAAAAGGAGTTAGCTGTTAAATAAACTTGCGAGACTTTCCACAAGGAAAATTTCAAAGTATCTGGAATCAAAGCGGATGTTTCAAAAAATGATGACCTAATAAAATTATTTAATTTTTCAATAAATACTTTCGTGAAGATAGATGCATTGGTCAATAATGACGGTCTATCTGCATGCAGGAATGCGATTTTTTGAAGAATTCAGTGGAAAAGAAATAAAAGAAATAGTCAATGTAAATATTACAGGAATGATGTTGGCTTCCCGCATCATCATTCCTTATTTTGTCAGGAAGAGAGGAGGAATATTAATAAATATGGGAGGTATGGGAATAAGGGAGAAAAATCGCCTCATTTAACAGCCTATGCTCTCACCAAAGCCGCGGTTAGTAGCTTTACCAGAAATCTGGCAGCAGAATATCAAGCATATCCAATTTCAATACACATGCTAATTCCCGGCATGGTCAAAACTAATTTTTATCATGGCATCAAAGTCAGTTCCAGGTTAAATCAAGATTTAAAAAGATTGCCTTACACTCTGGAAGCTTTTAGTGTACCTATAGAAGAAGTAGGGGAATCCTTCGCAGACATCATCAACCAGGAACCAGGTAAAGAAACAGGGAAATATATTCTTTATTGTGTGGAAAAAGGTTGGCAAGGGATGTTTTTTAATGCTTTGGTATCGATTATCCGGTAAAATGAAATAGCATATCATGACATTCTATTTTTTAGGATAAAAAATCTTTTATTCTATTCGTGGCCATCGCTTCCGGCATTTTGGTACCAAAACAGTCTTTGTGAAAAAACCACAAAAATAGCACAAAAAATATAAAAACGGCAAGTATAAAAAAAAGAGCTTATTTTTTGTTAAGGGAAAATCGTTAAATGCATGTCTGTATTGAACAGAAAAATAGTCAGGACCGAGGTCGGCATCAGAGGGCGCACAATGAACTTGTTAAAAGTAGATTCTATTGATGCTTTTGAAAAGATGTTTAAATAGGAATATGGAAAAATGATTTGATTATATCGATATCTCTGTGACTTCGACTGCGGAAAGAGCAAGAGTTATTGATTCTATGCGGTAATAGAGCTATAATAATTATCTGTATTTAAGTATAATTCTCAGTTTAGAAAAATGACGATTGAGTTGTTATGTATTCAGATATGGAATGGATAAAATGGATAAATTGAAAAAATCTGATAATTAATAAAAAATCAGGAATTCTTATTCATCTTTTAAATGCTTTACAAGGCAGTAAATGAAATTATGAGGTCTAATTCCCTAAATTTGAACCGGATAAAGCTAAAAATCTTTGACAAAAAAGATGATCTTGCTGTAAAATTAAATTACCTGCAACCGAATGCATAATTATAATATCAATTTATAATTTTAAAAATCCACTCAAAATTATCATATCTTATGATCACTTTAATCTATTCATTGATAGATTTTACATACAATTAATGATTCGATTAATTTCTTAAATTCTAAAATATTAAATCAAAATAAAGTGATTTAATATTTAAAATTGTTCAAATCTGAAATAAAAAAAATTGCATGTAAAATTTCTTTAAAACCATTTGCACCAATAAACAGAATTGCTTGTTGTGTAATTATCAAAATTAATCTCCCTAAAAATCCAAACTCTTTGTCGCTATGTCTTTAAAAAAATATTGTTTCTGATGGAGGAACTCACAGGAGGAGGTGAAATATAAGAAGATAAAATTTCTTGAGTGTAGTAAATGTTTAAAAATGATTTGGAGGTAAAAATGAAAGGTAATTTAAGAAATCGGTTGATTTTTTTGTTTATTTGTTTATTTTTAACCGTATTTTTATCAGCAATGGTAGTTGCACAGGAAATTGACTTGCAGACAGCCAGTTGGGATGAGATTGTCACTGCTGCCAAAGAAGAAGGACAAGTAACTTTTTATGCCTGGTATTTCCCAGACTACTTCAAGGATGCGGCTATGGATTTTGAGAACCAATACGGCATTAAGGTTAATTTGATTGTTGGCGACCAGACAGCTAACTTCAATAAAGCCATCTCAGAGAAGGATCGTGAAGTCGGGACTATCGATGCCATGATTGTTGGAGGACAGTGGGTAAAGACTACGATGGACTTGGACCTTTTCTATGGTCCAATGAAAAATGTGATACCCGATGCTGACAAACTGGCTCCTTCTCTCTGGGAAGTTCAGGAAGGTGTATTGACAATGGGATATCTTACACCCTTCCATAGAAACCAGACAGGAATCCTCTATGATCCGGAACGGGTTTCCAATCCGCCCCAGACCTGGGAAGAGCTTGAAATGTGGATAGATGAAAATCCCAAGAAATTTGGCTTTAATGATCCTTCCAAAGGTGGTTCTGGTCAATCCTTTGTTCACACATTGATTGCACAAACCACCGGAGGATTGGACAAGTATAAGGGTGACACCGAAGTAGTTCCGGAGAAGGTGGCCAATTGGAATCTGGCTTGGGAGTGGGTTAATTCCCGCAAGGATAAACTTACTTTTACGGTATCAAACAATGATTCTATCACTAGGTTAAATGACGGGGAGATTGCGATGACCTTCGCTTGGGATGATAATGTCAAGGACATGATGAATAAAGGAAATATCTTCACAAGAGCGAAAATGTATATTCCTAAGATGGGAGCAGCTGGGGGTGGAGATACTATGGGCATATTGAAAAATGCACCGAATAAAGCCGCAGGGGCACTTTTCATTTATCATATTACCACCAAGGAACAGCAGCTAAAGAAGTTTGAAATGGTGGGTGCCTATCCCGCAAGAATTGATATTGCAATTGAAGGAACTCTGTTGACCGAGGAAGATAGAGCGAATAATGCGATTGCATGGTTCCCTGCGCCTTACAAGGGTCTTATGATTTCCGAGTTTGTCAAAAATGTGTTGATGAAATAAATTTTACATAACCGAATATTGTCAAATAACTTAAAATACGGGCTGGGGACGGTCTATCTTCAGCCCGCGAACAATACTTGTGCAAAGATTATTTTTTTAATTGAAATTAAAAGTATTTTTCAAGAACTTATTATTATTTATAAAAATCAGAATATACACCAGTCAGACTATCGAAATCGGCTAAAACTTTCTGAAATAGGGTTGAACCGTAAGCCTTAAATTTTGTAAGAATGGGGGAAGTCTTTTGTCAAATCTAAGACTTATAAATTTAACGAAAAGATTTAATGAAGTCCTTGCTGTGGACAATATGAACTTAGAAGTAACTGATGGTGAATTTGTTACCTTGCTAGGTCCTTCTGGTTGTGGCAAAACTACAACTCTAAGGTCCATTGCAGGATTTTGTTATCCTGACGAGGGTGAGATTTTTTTTGGGGAAAAACTCATGAATAATATTTCTCCAAACAAGAGAAATACGGCTATGTGTTTTCAATCTTATGCTTTGTTCCCACATATGTCTGTTTGGAATAATATCAGCTTTGGGCTAAAAATGCAGAAGATTCCTAAACAAGAACAAAAGACTAGAGTTTTAAAGGTAATGGAGATGTTAGGAATTGAAGAGTTACAAAAACGAAAACCCGGTCAACTGTCAGGAGGACAGCAACAACGGGTTGCTCTTGCAAGGGCTATTGTAACAGAACCTCAGGTGCTTCTTTTTGATGAACCTCTCTCTAACCTGGATGCTAAGTTACGTGTGCAGGTACGTGTCGAGATACGGGAAATGCAAAAACGGCTGGGGATTACAACCATCTATGTGACCCATGACCAGGACGAAGCTCTGGCGATATCGGATAGGATTGTCGTTATGGATCGAGGTCATATTGAACAGTTGGGGGATCCCCATACCATTTATCGGGCTCCTGAGACCAGTTTTGTGGCTGGATTTATTGGCTTGGCGAATATCTATGAAGGGACTATAATCGGCAGAGAGGCTAACCGGATTACCTTAGACACTTCTTTTGGAAAGATAGTAATTTCCTCTCAGGACCAAAAGATATCTGAAACATTTAGTAAAGTGAAGTTCGTTTGGCGACCAGAAGACATGAAGATATATACCCGTGGCGCACCGAATAGAGTTAAGGGAAAAATTATCCAGGCTGTATTTATGGGAAATATTACAGATATTTTTATGGATGTCAAGGGAAACAAAATGCGTGCTCAAACCGATGAATCCAGGAAACTAATTGCCGGAGACACGATAGAATTTAGTATTCCTGAAGATGCCTTCAATATTTTGAGGAGTTAAATAATGAAAGAAAAAAATATTTCACCCATTCATGTGCTTATGCTGTTTCCAGGCGTGGGATTCATTTTATTATTTATTGGTTCCTCAATCTTCATGACTCTTGTGCAAAGTTTCGGCCTCTTTAGTATCACGGGAAAGTCGATGTTCACCTTGGAAAACTGGAAAATGATATTACAAGCTAGAGAATCCATAGATTCTTTACTCTTTTCCCTTAAAATGGGCCTTTTAAGCTCAATAGGTACTGTAGTGGTTGCATTTCCTGTTGCATTATTCTTTAGAAAGGGTGGAACCGGTAAAGGAATCTTGGGTTCAATCATTAAAGTACCGCTCTTCATACCTGCCTTGGTGGCAGCTTTTCTTATTCTGAACCTTATTTCTTACCACGGATTGGTGAATACAGTTCTTATGCGGCTTCATTTGATCGATGAACCATTACGCATGCTCAATGACAAGTTCGGCTGGGGGGTGGTTTTCATTCAGATATGGAAGAACCTACCCTTTGTATTGCTTATCATCATGGCATCATTAGCATCAATCAGGGATGATACGATCGATGCGGCAAAGAATCTGGGAGCAGGTTACTGGTCGATACTATTTAGAATGTATGTTCCCTTGGCCATGCCCGGGATATTGGTATCTATGATCCTTATGTTTATCAAAGCATTCGGGGATTTTCCAATCGTCAGTGTTGCGGGACCGATCTATCCCTCATCCATGGCAGGACGAATGCACATCATGGCCACTATATATCAGGAATGGGATCAGGCAGCTGTATTAGGAGTGATTATTATTGTGACTGCTTTCATTGTCATCTGGGCCTATTCACGATTAGCGGAATTTCTAAAAGGAGAGATTTAGCATGACTTCAACGGATAGCAAAATGGCCCTACATCTTATCCAGGCTAGGAGGATAAGAAATTTTTATTTGCTACTGATGATTTTTTTTATGATAGTGTTGATTTTGTGGGTAGGCATACCAATCCTCATGACCGTGATGTGGTCTTTGGTTGATCCTAAAAAACCCTGGTCTTACCCCAATGTTTTTCCGCCGAGCTTTTCGCTTGCCCAATGGAAATATGTGTTCGATTATACCAATATCGGACGTGCATTGCGCACCAGCTACAGCGTAGCGCCACTGGCAGTGCTTCTCTCATTAATCCTATCATTGCCCACCTCCTATGTATTGGGTAGAAAGAGAATTCCCGGAAAGAAACTATTAATGCTAGTAGTACTCCTTCCCATTATTATGCCGGGGATGGTAGTTGCACTTTTTCTTAGCAGAGTTTTTGCCGCATTTGGTTTAAGTCAAACCTTTATCGGCCTGGTACTTGCGCATACGCTCATGAGTATACCCTATATGATTCGAGTGATGACAACCAGTTTTCAGGCAATCCCTCAGGATGTGATAGACGCAGCAGAAAATCTTGGAGCTAGCACTTTTGTTAAAATCCGGGATATCTTCTTGCCTATGATTCGCCCCGGATTGCTGGCCGGCATGATATTTGCGTTTACTGTCAGCATTGAAGAATTCAATCTTACTTTTATTATCGGTACACCTACTTTTGAAACCATACCGACCATTCTCTATTCATTTATGGGATATAATTTTATACGAACCAACGCCTCTGTTGTGGCGTTACTTATGATGACACCGAATATTATCATGCTTTTTATTGTGGAGCGTTTTCTAAAATCTGATTATTTGGCAGCATCCCTGGGAAAGATGTAAGGCCAAGAAGAAAATAATCCTTCCTAAATATTTCCATTCAAATACATTTTTAAAAAGCAAATGATAAAAATATTGAGAAGAATTGGTATTTATGTATGATGATTAAACAAGGCAAATTTTAATATTTCCGTATTGATTCAAATGATAAACCGGATTGTTTTAGTCATGTTGGTTATGATAAAAATTCAGATTATCCCGGTTTTTTTGCCACAATTCAAAGGGGAGAATTTGCATTCCATTTACACAGACCAGTCAAAATCCACTCCGTGAGTACCAGGGGAAAGATTATTATGTTGAAGAGTTTACTGATGTTAAAATAAAGGAAAAATGGCAGGATTTCCCGAAAGACTCTGAAACTTCCCATTCAATTATTGAGCTTGCCGGGCTTATAGCAGGTATCATTGTTAGAGAAACAGGAAGGGGTGTATTAGCTGGTTTTTTGAGTGGAAGTTTTGGTGGAATACTGGATTGTTTGTTCTTCCCGGTCTAGGTACTCTGGTAGGCATTGCTTTTGGTGATTTACTGGGAGGATTGCTGGGTGGAATATCCGGATTTATATTGGGAAGCAGAATTTTTATCTCTGATCTCTATTTCGGATTATTAGGAATGATGGGTGAAATCCTGGGAGACTTGGTTAAATCCAGATAATATAGAAATATTGCAGAGAATAAAATCCCATGGAAATTTAATTAAAATAATTGAAATAATTACCGTATTGACAAGCAATCAGCCTAGGATCGGAATAATATGAAATGAATGAAAAAGGTTAAAATATCGGGAATAATTTTTATACCGGAAATAGAAAAATTTACCCAGAAAAATTATGTTGATTTTTAAAGAGATATTTAGTAAAATACTAAATGAGTAATTTACTAAATATATAAGGAGGATTTTAATGTGAAAATCCCAACAGAATTAAAACACAAACCGGTGATTATTTCAGAAGACTATGACTTGATTGATGGTAGAAATGCTGGAAAATCAGATGCAAAAGGTCTGTCATTAGGCTTGGCCCAATGGAACGAAAGGGGAAATCTAGAGATTTCTGCAAAAATATGGCGTCATACGGGTGAAAAATGGTCCAGACAATCGGAAGAAATGCCCTTGCACAGGGTACTCGATTTGGCTATTTTGATTTGCAAGTCCAGATTATTTTTTCTAAAACGTTATCATAAAAACGAGAAGGATTATCCCGGATATCCTCTTTTAGACAGAGTTGGTTTACAGGGCGGTGCAATGAATGTGTCTATTTGCAAGGATAATGAATATATTGAAAAGGATATTGATTTATTTGATGATTGTTTACATAAGGATGATGAAATCATTAGCGAGAGGTTGAATGTCTTGCATGGCTTATTAAAAGAGATTGGCAAGGGATAAGGTAATATGCAGAAAATGTTAACAGTGGCACACAGAAGAGGAAATTTGAATGAATAAAAGAAAATTAAAAATACAATATAAGCAAAGTTTACGACCAATGGGGATCTTTCAGGTAAAGAATCTTTCGAACGGGAAAATATTTATTGATAGTGGATTAAATTTGCAGGGAAAAATAAACGGATGTAAGTTTCAACTTGCTCTTGGTTCTCATATAAATAAAGAGCTTCAGAAGGATTTTAATAAAACTGGTGTTGCAAACTTTTCGTATAAAATCGTTGATATATTGGAACCCAAAGAAGAAATAAAAAACAACGATGCTGATGATCTAAAGATGTTGGAGAAAATATGGATAGAAAAACTTCAACCTTTTGGCGATAAAGGTTATAATAAACCAAAGAATTCTAAATAGGATAAGCATTCTGATGACAAACAAAAATTATGGCCGATACCGGTAACAATGAAAATTGAGAAATAGACAGAATAAGAAAAAATACCGTAGATGTTTAAAATAAATTGATTCTCATGGTGGAAAATGTCTGTAAATAATGATTAAGAAAGTTTGAATTAATCTTTATTCTTGACAGTCGACAATTAATAAGCTATTCTTTAAAAATTAATATAGAAATAAATTTGTTTCAGATGGCCTTTTTAATAGGGTTGATGGGAGAATATATTTAAAGATATGGATAGAGAGTATAACGCTGTGAGAAAGGGATAGAGCTTTCACTAATTACTTCGCAGAAAGGAATACAATCTATAGAGTCGGAGAAGCTTTCAACATTTAACATTTTTCCCGGCAAACAGATATTGACCATTTTTTATGAAAAAGTAAACAGGAAGAGTTAGACTTTTCCTCATATCTGTTGATTAAAAAAAACAGCACTTTAAAATTGAAAATAAAATACGTGATATCGGAATATTTTATTGATATAGCCCGCATAAAGATAATGGGATACGCCTTTTCTTTTCAAAAAAAGAGAAAAAGCCAAAGAGATAAAATACCAAAAGTATAAAAGCGTCAGGTGAGAGTATTTTTATCTGATGAATCGATAGAGCTTTAAACTGAAAAGCATAAATGGAGAAATTCCCAGTCTTGAGGGGAGTCCTTGCTGAGTTCACTATAAATTGTATTTCCTGATGATTGGGAAAGCTCTTTCAGTTGAAGAGACAGAGTAAGGAGTAAATTAATTATTACCTTGCCCTGTCTCTTTTTGTTAATATCAAAAATCACGCAAGAGACAAGACCTTAATTTTGTTTGAACTTCTTAAAAGGAAAGACTTGTTTTAGCGGTAATCATATTACTAAAGATAAAGCAGTTTAAAAAGGAGGTGAAAGATATGATCATAAAGAGTAATCCACCTTTCCCTTGAACGTTTTTCGAGAATAGTTAAAAAGGTATCAAAAAAACGATTATCCGTTCTTTTATTATTCAAGATATTAAGATATCGATAAAAAATAAGAAAAATAATCTAATTAAATGTTATTAATCATAAATCGAAATTATTTTTAAATTTAT
>Ga0272441_10010307_pt1 | contig 14181 bp, 11 predicted proteins | sample SSMProp6N_FD_193582 | JGI IMG/M metagenome (GOLD analysis project Ga0272441, IMG submission 193582) | Marine sediment archaeal communities from Little Sippewissett salt marsh, Falmouth, MA, United States - SSM-Prop-6N | ecosystem: Environmental > Aquatic > Marine > Wetlands > Sediment ... | reverse complement strand
GAACACTGGCACCTCGAGCCGATCGCGCAGGCGGTGCGTGAGACCGCGGAGTTCGTGGCGCTCTACTCCCGGTGGCGCGGCACGAACAGGTTCCCCGCGCTGAAACTCGTTTTTGAGTTGCTGGCCGAGCGTCCGGACGTGCGTGAGGCGGGCGTCGCGTTGCCGGATACCGCCGCGCTGGAACGATTCATCGGGCCCGGTGTGGCCCTCGGCAATCCCGCGTTGGCTCAGTTGGCCGAGACGACCGGAGACCCGGCATTGGTCTCGCTGCTGACCTGGAGCCGCGCGGTGAATGCGGCGATCGCGGAGAAGGTAGGCGCTGTGCCGCCCTTTGCGGGCGCACGCGAGGCGTTGGAGCGGATCGGGCGGAATTCCGACGCGATCTGTGTGTCCCAAACGCCGACCGAGGCCTTGGAACGGGAGTGGGCGGCGCATGGATTACGAGGTTGCGTCCGGGAAATCGCCGGGCAGGAGCTCGGCAGCAAGGCCGAGCATCTCGCCATGGCCGCCGGCGGAAAGTATGATGCCGAAAAAATACTGATGATCGGCGACGCGTTCGGGGATCTCGAGGCGGCCAGGGCGAACGGTGCCCTGTTTTTCCCGATCAACCCGGGCCGGGAGGAAAGTTCGTGGAGCAGATTTTGCCAAGAGGCCTACGAGTTGTTCTTGACGGGACGCTACGCGGGCGGCTACGAATCGGAACTGCTGCGGGAATTCGAGGCGCTGTTGCCGACGGACCCGCCGTGGCAACGGGGGAGTGAGCCTTGAACTCCTCAGCGCATGCGCCTCCCCTGGAACCCGCCGGCCGGAGCCTGATCCGCCTCTGGCGGAAAACCGGAAACCCGAATTCGGCCGCGGGCGCGCGGTGAAAGGAGTACGGATGAGCGAGCGATTGGACGTGACGATTATCGGCGGGGGCATGATCACCAACGATCTGATCTTGCCTTCGATCTACCATTTGCAGCGTGAACAGATCGTCGGGCAGATTCGAGTCTGCGCGCTGGACAGCGCGCCCTTGAAAGCGCTGAAGGAGAACGCGGAGATCTTGGCGGCGTTCCCGGGCCAGGACTTCGAGGCGTATCCGGCTGTCTCGGAGCCGCCGGACCGGAAATTTCCGGAACTGTACAAGGACGTGCTGGGTGCGATGGCGCCGCGGCAGGCCGTCGTGGTGGCGTTGCCCGACCAGCTTCACTATCCGATGGTGAAGGCGGCACTGGCGCACGACCAGCACGTGTTGTGCGTGAAGCCGCTTGTGCTCGCCCACGAGCAGGCGCGCGAAATCGAGGAGCTGGCCAGAGAGAAAGGGCTTTTCGTCGGCGTCGAGTACCATAAGCGATTCGACCGTCGGTCCTTGATCGCGCGACGCCGCTACCGGCTCGGGCAATTCGGCGAATTCGTCATGGGCGAAGCGAAGATGATCGAGCCCTACTTCTACCGCTCTTCGAATTTCCAGAACTGGTTCACGGTGGACAAGACCGATCCGTTCGTCTATGTCGGTTGCCATTACGTGGATCTGGTCTACTTCATCACCGACCTGAAGCCCGCCGAAGTCTGCGTTGCGGGCGTGAAGGGCACATTCCCGAACGGGAACGAGGGCTACATGTGGGCGAACGGCCGCGTGCGGTTCGAGAACGGCGCACTGCTCTGCGTCACCGACGGGCTCGGCTATCCGGATGACGGCGCGGGCAGTAACGAACAGTGCCTGACCATGTACTGCGAGGGCGACGGCAAGACGGGCATGATCAAACACAACGACCAGTTTCGCGGTGTCCGGCATTCCTATTTGGAGGGGATCGGCTGTGCCGGTTCGCACTTCAATTACATCAACCCGGACTTCTATCGGCTCGTCCCGTGGGAACGCGACGGGTACAAGCCGATCGGGTATGGGTTCGACTCGATTGCCGCCAGTATCCATACGATGCATCGGATCGAGTGCGAAGCGGCCGGCCTTGCAGAGGACGAGTCGTTGGCGTGCAGACGCCGGTTGATCGCGGAGGTCGACGCGAAGGGCATCATCGCAACGCCCGCGAACAGCGCGATCAACGAGCTTGTCGTGGAGGCGGCGCGTATGTCCATACTCGCTGACGGCGAGCCCGTGACCATTCACTATGGCGACAAACCGCATGTGGCGCGCCGCTGATTGCGAGCCGCCGCACGGACGAGAAAGGAGAAGAACACATGGCTTCCTACAACATGACCCCGGTGGATGTGCCCCCGGTTGAAACGCCCTACAGGACAATAAAGACCAAGATCCCCGTGCCGGAATCGCTCCCGATCTTCGAACGACTGCGCGCTTCGGAGCCTGTCTCGATGCAGGGACAGCCCCCGGTCATTTGGCATAAGGCGAAAAACTCCACGGTCAGCGACCGGTGGGGCAACCGATGGATCGACTGGTCCTCCTGCGTGCTGGTCTCCAACGCGGGCCACGCACGCAACGAGATTTGCGAGGCGCTCAAGGCGGTCATCGACCAGGGCCTGCTGTCGACCTATGTCTTCGCGCACGAGAAACGCGCCGAACTGACCGAGCGGCTCCGGCAAATATCGCCCGAGCCCGAAGGCTATCGCGTCTTTCTGCTCAGCACCGGCAGTGAAGCCACGGAAAATTGCATCAAGCTGGCCAAGACCTATGCGCTCGAGAAGCACGGGCCCGCGAAGAAGTACTTCGTTTCCTTTCAAAACGCGTTTCACGGCCGTACGCTCGGTGCCCAGCTCGCCGGCGGTATGGACAAGCTCAAAACCTGGATCGTCGACCCGGACCCGTCCTTCGTACAGGTCCCGTTCCCCGATGGGTTCAAGAACGAAGACATCTCGTTCGAGCTCTTTCTCAAGACGCTCGAGACGCAGGGCGTCAGGCCCGAGCAGATCGCCGGGGTCATGACCGAAACCTACCAGGGGGTCGGGCCCGACTTCCTGCCGGTCGAATACGCGAAAGCGCTCGAATCGTTCTGTCGCGAACACGATATCGTGATGTGCTACGATGAAGTGCAGGCTGGATTCGGACGGACCGGCAAGATGTGGGGATTCGAGCACTACGACGTGACGCCCGACCTCATTGCGTGCGGCAAGGGCATCACGTCCTCGATGCCGCTGTCTGCCGTTATCGGACGCAAGGATATCATGGGCCTGTATGCGCCCGGCTCCATGACTTCCACGCATTCCGGCTCGCCGCTGCCCGTTGTTGCGGCGGTGGCCAGCCTGAAGATCATTCAGGACGAACGGCTTCACGAGCGCGCGGCCCAAATGGGCGACATCCTGATTCCCGAGCTTGAACGGATCCGGCAGAAATACCCTGCTCGGCTCGGCTGCATGCATGGAAAAGGCCTCGTGGCCGGAATCCAGGCGGTCAAGCCCGGCTCCAAGGAGCCCGATCCGGATACCGCACTCGCAATCAATGTCGCCTGCCTGCAGAAGGGCCTGCTCATGTTCGCCCCGGTCGGGATCGGCGGGGAATGCATCAAGATCGCGCCGCCGCTCACGATCCCGGAGGACGCCTTGCGTGAGTCGATCCAAGCCTTTGAGGAGGCCGTGGATCAGGTGTTGGGTGCCGGGTGATGGGGGGGGGGTAGGAATATACCTTCGTCGGTGACTTCGTCCGAACCTTTGTCGAATCCGGCTGCGAGTGGGGACGGCCAGGGGCGGGATCGACGAAGGGGCCGACAAAGTGACCGACGAAGTGGGAAAACGGATGGACAAAGGGTGTCAACCTGAAACCGGGACGTGACAGGAATCGTTAACCGCTGTCGTCGCCGTTATCGTAGACCGAAACTTCGGTTTCAGCATGGCGCCATCGGTTGACGATAACGGCGACGATAACGGACGACGAGTAGAAAAAGAGCGTCAACCGGCAACGAGGGGAAGGAGCACAACCCATGCCTGAGATATCCCAGGACAATCTACGCGAGACCGTGCACCGGGTGGTCGACGAGACGCCGGTCACGGATGTGCACACCCACATCTATGACCCCGCGCTGGGTTCTGTGCTCTTGTGGGGGATCGACGAATTGGTGACCTATCATTACCTGGTGGCGGAGATCTTCAGGGCACGGCCCGACCTGGGTTACGACGCGTTTTGGGCCATGAGCAAGAAGGAACAAGCCGATCTGATCTGGTCCGAATTGTTCGTGAAGCGTTCGCCCGTCTCAGAGTCATGCCGCGGCGTTTTGACGGTACTCGACAAGCTTGGGCTTGACGGGAACACCGAGGACCTGACCGAGATCCGCGCTTGGTTCGCCGAACAGACCGTCGAAGGCTACGTCGACAAGGTGTTCGAGCTGGCGAATGTCGAGAAGGTCTATATGACCAACGATCCGATGGACGCCGAAGAGGGGCCGGGCTGGGAGGCGGACTTCGAGCGCGACGCGCGGTTTCTCGGCGTGCTTCGTGTGGACAGCGTGCTGATCGGCTGGCCGGACGGCGCAGCCAAGCTCAAGGCGCGCGGTTACGATGTGGATACTTCGCTTTCCGGCAAGACGCTGGCCGAGGTGCGCCGCTATCTCAATGACTGGTGCGATCGGCTGGACGCTCGATATATGGCGATCAGCCTGCCGCCGGATTTTCGGTATCCGGCCACGGACTCAAGTGTCACGACGCTGATGACGAAGGCCGTCTATCCGGTCGCCGCCGAGCGCGGTATTCCTTCGGCGATGATGATCGGGGTCAAGAAACTCGTGAACCCCGCGCTCAGGCTGGCCGGTGACGGCGTGGGCAAGGGCAGCATCGAGACGCTTGAAGCGATCTGCCGGGACTTCCCCGATGTGAAGTTCCTGATCACCATGCTGGCACGCGAAAACACGCACGAACTCTGTGTCGCCGCCCGAAAATTCAAGAACATGGTGCCCTTCGGATGTTGGTGGTTCTTGAACGACCCGTCGTTGATCCGGGAAATTACGGCCATGCGCCTGGAATTGCTCGGGCTCACCTTCGTGCCCCAGCATTCGGACGCCCGGGTCCTCGACCAGCTCATCTACAAATGGACCCATTCCCGCGCACTGATCGCGGACGTCTTGACTGAGAAATACGACGACATGCTCCGGACAGGCCGCACGCTGAGTGAAGCGCAGCTGCGGCGTGACGTCGGAATCCTGTTCGACGGCCGGCTCGTGGAGAGGTGTTAGGGGGTAGGTGCTGGGGGGTGGATGGGGCGAATATCCAATATCCAACAAGGAATATCCAATGTTCTGCGGGAAAGGGATTGAACATCCAACATCCAACAGCCAACATCCAATATCCAACTTCCAAGAGGGAGGAGGGGGAGGACATCTCAGTTGGGCGTTGGCTGTTGGGTGTTGGCTGTTGGGTGTTGGCTGTTGGGTGTTGGCTGTTGGATGTTCCGCGTCGTCGCTTTGCGACAAGTGGCCACTTGCCCTGAGCGCGGAGCGCCTCGGGGCGACGTGGCGATTTGGACCAAACCGGTCGGGCAGCGCCGGCCACGCAACACCCAGCATCTGGTCAAGAACGTGCCGATTCCAAGGCAAAACACGCAATTGAGACGGGACGCGGCCGCGATCTGGCAAGCGGGCGTGGACGCCGTCGCGCCCGGTCTGCTGATGCGGCGGGCGGTGCGGATTGAGGGGCAACGCCTTCTTGTGGGGCCGAATGCGCTGCCGCTGGCAAAGGTGGCTCGCATTCGCGTGGTGGGCGCGGGCAAGGCCGCGGCCGGCATGACTGCCGGGTTGCTGGACGCGCTTGGCCCAGCGGTTTGCGAGCAGAAGCACCTATCGGGTATCGTCAACGCGCTTGACGAGGATGCGGCCGACGGACCGCGTGTCAAGCTGCATGCGGCGCGTCCGGCCGGCGACCCGTTTCCGTGCGAGCGCGGCGCCGAAGGCAGCCGGCGCATGCTCGAGCTGGTCTCGACGTGCGACGGTCGCGATCTGGTCTTGTGCCTGCTGTCCGGTGGCGGCTCCGCGCTGATGCCTTGCCCGGTACAAGAGGTGTCGCTGGCGCAGAAGCGCGAGATCACCGCGCTGCTGGGTGCGGCCGGCGCAACGATCGGGCAGCTCAACGCGGTACGCAAGCATTTGTCGCGGATCAAAGGGGGGCGCCTGGGCGAGGCCTGCCGTGCGGGCCGTCTGATCAGCCTGATCATCAGCGACGTCGTCGGCAATCCGCTCGACGTCATTGCCTCCGGGCCGACCACTCCTGATCCGACCACGTTTGCCGAAGCGTTGGGTGTCCTGGAGAGGTCGGGGCTGCTGGCAAAGGCTCCCGATCGCGTCGTGCAGCATCTTCGTCGGGGTGCGGCGGGCGATGTCGCCGAGACCCCGAAATCGCTGCCGGAATCGTGCTCGAACGTGATCATCGGCGACAACGCGACCGCGCTTGCGGCAGCTGCCGCCCGGGCACGCCGACTCGGCTACAACGTGCTGGATCTCGGCGGTCAGCTCGAGGGCGAGAGTTGGGACGTTGGCGTCATGCTGGCCGACCTGTGCCGGCGTATCGTGGAGACCGGCGAGCCGTGCGCGACGCCGGCCTGTGTCGTGAGCGGCGGCGAGACCGTGGTCTCCAACGTCGCGTCCGGCGGGAAGGGCGGCAGGAACCAGGAGATCGCGCTCGCCGCCGCCTGCCGGCTGGGGGAGGGCGTCGGCCCGGACGTGCAGGATCGGGCGCTGGTGCTTTCCGGGGGGACCGACGGCGAGGACGGGCCCACGGACGCCGCCGGGGCCTTCGTGGACAGGGGCGTGTTGGACGCTGTGCGGCGCCTCGGCCTCGAGCCCGCCGATTACCGGGCACGCAGCCGGTCCTACGACTTCTTTGACCAGGCCGCAGGCCTGGTCAAGACGGGCCCGACTGGGACGAACGTGATGGATCTGCGTGTGGCTTTGGTGCGGTGAGCGCCTGTTCAGGCTTGGTCCCGTACCGGGAGCGTTTTGGCTGATCAACGACCCTCACCCCGACCCTCTCCCGGCGGGAGAGGGAGGGGAGTGATGTTGGCTTGCGCTTCCGAGTCTCGTTGGTCAATCCGAGAGATATCTACCCGCGCATCTGTCCCACGGGACCCCAACTCGGGATTTCGGTCCGCGCCGCGCGCGGGCCGGAAGACCGAGCGAACGGAAGCAGGCGCGCTCAAGCGCCCGAAGGGCGCTGAGCGCCGTCTTCGTCATAAACGAGCCCGATCGCCGCGCGCCACATGTCGAGTGCGCGCATGTTGCCCAGGCTGTCATCCCACGTCATGGCGGGCGAGGGGGCCTCGCGTTCCTCGATGTGCGCCGTGACGGTGTCGGCCTCGATCGCCCAGAAGCCGCGGTCCGCCTCGATCGCGATCTCTTCAGGCTGCGTCGCGCCGGCCCGTTCGAGGATCAGCCGGATCGCGCTACCCCCACGGCCGGGCTGCCAGGGATCCGGTATGTCGAGCCGGCCCTCCGTGCCGTAGAGCCGGACGCTGTTCTGCATGCTGACCGTTACGCCGCAGGCGAGCTGCGCGAGGATCCCGCCCGGAAACGACATATCGGCGATCGCGTATTCGTCGACCCCGCTCTCCGGCCCGATATGGGCGCAGCCTCTCAGTTCGAGCGGTTCGGCAAACGGCTGTCCGGCGGCCGCGCCCGCAAGCAGGCGTGCGATCGACACCGGATAGCAGCCCACGTCCAGGATCCCGCCGCCGCCGAGCCGACGGTTCAAAAGCCTGCTACTCAGATCGTACGGGCCCTTGAAGCTGAACGCGGCCTGGATAACGCGTAACTCGCCGATCGCGCCCTCGCGCAGCAGCTCCAGGATCCGCGCGGTCTGCGGATGACACCGGTACATGAACGCTTCCATCAGGAACACGTCCGCCTCTCGGGCCGCCGCCACGACAGATTCTGCCTGCGCGTGGTTCATGGCAAGCGGCTTCTCGCACAGCACGTGTTTGCCCGCCGCCGCCGCGCGGATCGCCCATTCGGCATGCATGGGGTGGGGCGTCGCAATGTACACAGCCGCCACCGCGGGGTCGGACAATACCGCGTCGTAGCTGCCCGCCCGGTTCGCGATCTCCTGATCCGGCAGAAACGCGTCGGCCGAAGCCTGACTGCGGCTGCCCACAGCCACCAACTCACCGGTCTTTGATTCCCGGATCGCGGCCGCGAATTTCGCCGCCATTCGGCCCGTGCTCAAGATTCCCCACGCCAGTGATTCGCGCATGCCGTCTGCTCCCTTGGAGAATAGTATTCAAACCGCGGATTTACGCGGATTCTCGCGGATGGTCTCCGGATCCGCGTACATTAGTGCATCCGCGGTTGCCACCCTCTTCTCTGTTCCTCAACTTCCGACTTCTCTTGCCGGCAGTTCGACCAGGCGCCTGCTGCGCTGCTCGAACCGCGCACATCGCGTGTAGCCCGCGTCCCGCGCCAACGCGACGGCCTTGTCGAAGCCCGCGCCGACCTCCTCGGGACGGTGCGCGTCTGAGCCGAAACAGACCGGGATCTCCCGCTCACGCGCCAGCGCGAGCAACGGCGCGGACGGGTAAATCTCCGCAACCGGCTTGCGCAGCCCGCCGCTGTTCAGCTCCACTGCCATCCCGGCCGCCGCCACCGCGTCCATGACCGGTTTCGCCAGCTCCACGAGGCGCCTGTCATCCAGACGATGTCCGAACTTCTTGGGCAGGTCCAAGTGCCCGACCACGTCGAACAGGCCGGTCCTCACGAGCTTCGCAACCAGCTCGAAATACGCGGTCCAGACCCCTTGGATGTCCGCGGACTCCCAACGGTCCATGGCGTCCGGATTGTCGAACGGCCAATCGCCGATGTAGTGTATGGAGCCCAATACAAAGTCGAACTCTTGGGCCGGTAGCCATCGCTCGAGAAAGGGGACCCCCCCCTCGTAGTAGTCCGCCTCGATCCCGAACCGGACCGGCTGCGCCGGGTCCCGCGGCAGCTCCGAGACCATTGCCTGATACCGCGGGAATTCCGCGATCGTCATGCGGCATGCCGCGTCGTACCCGTCCGGCGCAGGCGCGTGGTCTGCAAACCCGAGCTCGGGCAGACCCGCCGTCCGGGCAGCGGCATGGTATGCCGGCACGGCGCCGCGCGCATGCTTACAGAGTGTCGTGTGAATGTGGTAGTCGGCAACCATGACCTGTCGCTTCCTGATCAGGACGAGCATAGAGATCCGCCTCGCGCACTGTCAATCCCGAACGCCTGCGGACCGCGGCGATTCTTCGCCGCGGCCCGCTCCGAAATCACGTTTGACTTGCCGCCTCGGCCCGTCGTAAACTCGCGTTTGTGGCGGGGCTGAGAGAGGCGCGCGCCTCTCTCGGCTCCGTCGCCCTTCTTCAAGAGCCAGCTTAGCTCAGTTGGTCAGAGCAGGTGATTTGTAATCACCGCAACGGCCTCGCGCCTTCCCTTGGACTTCCTCTCAGGTGTGTCGTTTCCCTAGAGAACTACCGTATTAAACGCAAACGCGACGCCCTGCGACGGGCGCGCACCGCCGGCGACGGTCGCAATGATTTTCGCAATAGCGGACCGGCAGCCGATTCACACGTCCCGACTCTGGGGCTCGCGCGGTTCCGGCAACAGTCGCGGCGCCGATGGAAGCGTTCCCCATTTGCCGCCGGACACGACTGATCGAATGCCCCGCAGGCACCAAGAACTGCACCTTGGGCGGAGGGTCGCGCGTTGGGCGGAGGGTCGCGTGACTGCGTTTCCGGGCATGCCTCCACGTACCAGCCTGCGTGCCGTGGACGTGGCGTTTCCGGCACGATGAGATCAAGCAAGTGCCCGGCACGCAGGGAGTCTTGAGGCGCCAGCCAAGGCAATGGCCGCCAAGGTGTGCGGCGAGAATCCGTGGATGAAGTACAGGCCGTCAAGCGAATGCGGCGATCTTACCAGCTTCTTGGATGCCGACAATAGGCGCCTGTCCCTCCAGATCAGGAGCGGAAAGCAACTCTGCGTATGCCTGTCGTCTGGCAGGTGTGTGTTTCCCACGCTCGTATGCGGCGAGCAAGAAGCACACCACGCTAACGCGCGTGACTTCGTTGTCCGTGCCCTCAACGTCCACGTGGATCATGTTTGCCTTGTGCTTGGCCGCCAGCGCGGTGGCATCCTTGATCTGAAATCCCACAGATCTCTTCGTCTTTAGGGATCGGTAAATGGTCAAGACATCATCTACCCGCTCTGCGAACGTGGCCTCATTCGTGAGCTTGTACACGATGCAGTCACCAAATCGGTTGAACCACGGCCTCGGGTTGAATCTGGGTTTCTTGGTTCCCAGTCTCTTCAGGAGTCGCTTTTCCATATTAGCCCTCTGTATCTCTGTTTCCAGTTCTTGGGGCACTTCGGGTCGTCCTTCGCGATCGTTTCCAGTCGAAACTCGAACACGTTCATGTTCGGGTTCATGTAAACCCCGAGAACAAAACCTTTTGGGAATGGCGCGGTCACCTTTTCGGCGACGCAAAACTTCTTCGGGGTGCCAGTGTAACACCATCCACCCTTCCTGATTTGTCGAATACCGCGAAATATTCTTTCGGGATGTTTGAGAACGTATACGACAGCTTCCAAGTTTTCGAAGTCAACAGGGTAGTCACGCAGGTGGTCAATGTAGTCTTCGTGAAATACGGCATTTACTTTTGGACCGTCGATGTTGTTCGGGTTGATGATTTTCACCTTGAACATCTGGATCCTGCAAGCGCAAGTATGACCGCCGGGCACCAACAGCCTGGCCTCTTGCCCCCTGATAGTACTGACGGGATTCGTGCCTTGTCAAGCGGCAAGAGACGCCGTTCGATAGCGGAATTGGGTGTGATCGTGCCAATTCCCTCTTAACTCGCGCTCGGCCGCCTCCCTCAGACGCGCTGGTATTGACTCGCTGATATTCGCGGCCATCTCTCCTTCGTTGCTTCGGTGACACTCATTTCGAGGCAACTCGCGAGTCCCGAGTTGCGCCGCAATTTCCTTGAAATCCCCGCGGCAAAGCAGTATCATCCAGGAGCAGCGTGGCCAGGAGGCGGCGTTGTCCACACACGGAGGTCGCGAGAATCTGAAACTGACAATCTGACTTTGCGTTTCGCAGTACCGTTCCTCTCGAAAACCGCTAGTCTTCAATCACGGTAACGGCACTGACGGGAGCGCGTCCCACGTGGGTGCGGCCTCTTGTCTTGTGCCACCGTGACACGTGCCTGGCGGCACCTCGAAAGGTGCATGAGCTTGATGTCCGCACCTTCTCTTTTGGGCGGGGAGGATTCACCGATAAGGAGGACATGTAGCAGAAGTCGCACATCTCGATCATACAAGAACGCGCGTCTACGTCCGCGGGGTGCTGCTAACAAGGCAAACAAGCTTAGGGCTGTGTTCAGCAGGCGTGGGCTTTCAACAATGGGGAGGGGGATTCTATGAGAGCTGCAGTCTGCTTGTTCGCGATCTGTCTGGCATGTCCGTTTGTCCACGCCACACAACCCGTCATGCGCGACTGGGATTCCGACGGGGTGCTCGACTTGGGCGTCTACGACGAGTGGTCCGGGATGTGGTACATGCAGCGCAGCACGCTGGGGTTCCTAGCGCAGCAGTTCGGATATCCCGGGACCCTTGCGGTCCCCGGCGACTACGACGGCGACGGGCTTGTGGACAAGGCGCTCTGGGATCGGTACTCTGGCTACTGGTACATCGCAGGCACGAGCTCCGGGTTCTACTACTTCCAGTTCGGATTCCGCGGGTGCATCGCGTGGAGCCCGTACTGGGACTGGGACAACAAGGTGGACCCGATGCTTTTCTTTGGGGGCAACTGGTACGTTATGGGCTCAGCCATCGGGTTCAGGCACTATTCATTCGGGTGGTGATGGGACAGAGAGGACGATCGTTCGCTCTCCTTCTGAAATCGGTTGCGCCACACGCCATTTCTTGACAGACCCAGGGGTGTCTTGTACACTCCCGACCGAAGGCGAGGGCGTATGAGTGACGGGAAGAGCCATGATCAGGATGCACAGTCGGGCGGTCCTGATCAGTCGTCAACAGAGCGCCCTCAACCGACTAAGCAGATCCCGCTGTTCCTCCCACCGGAACGGGACGCCGACGGCCGCCTTGTCCCCGACAAGGTCGATGCCGTGGACGGCCGGGAAGTCAGGCGCTACAAGATCGGCCTGAACCCGGCACTGCTGAACGCCAGCGCGATTTGCATTGACGGCAAGTGGTATCCAAATCGTAACCGGCCATCTGGTGTTGACGATTGCCAAGAGCGCCCGAGTCCGCAGCGCAACTCCAAACGGGATTTCGACTTGCGCCTGGCCAAAGGCGTTGCCCGGCGCATTCGATCGAAGATGTCGCGAAGACCGGACTCGCGACAATGTGAACACGACCGTTCGGTCGCGCCGGAATCTGCCACGCGTGACGGCGAGGCGATTGCCGACTACGGCGAGGATGTCCTGGACTGAACGGAGGTCGCCCATGGACAACCAAGACGAGATCTTGAGACGTCACAAGGCCCGCAGGGCGTCCAGGAATTCGATGGAATACCCGCAGGGCTCGGAGGGCCTGGTCGACCCGGCCAATCCCGGTCGTCACGGGAAGAAAATCGAACGCCCGCCGCCCGGTGTGCCGTATGCCGCGAGGAATCCGGAGCAGGCACGGGGCGGCTCGGCGGTGCGCGGGACCCTTCTCTTCGTTGACGATGAGTGGATGATCGGTGAGATCTTGGCGAAGCTTTTTCGTGAGAAGGGCTATGAGGTGCACACGGCGCTCTGCGCACATACCGGACTCAGAATCCTGGGCCAACACAAGATCGACGTGGTCATCACGAACATCCGCATGTCGGCGATGAACGGGCTGAAGATGTCCCGGCTGATCCGGTGTGAGTTCCCGGACTGCGCGGTGATCATTCTGACGGCCTGCGGGATCGCCCTCGATCCTGAAAACGTCGCCGAACTTGGCGTCTCGGATGTCATCTTCAAACCTGCCAAGATCCCGTACTTGCTGTACGCCGTCGAGACGGCCGCCATGATCGGGCCGAGTTGGCGCAGTGATGTCGTGCAGGCCTTTCGCTCCGGTGCATCCATGGAGTTCATCCGGGGGCTGATGGAGAAGCGGGATCGCATGGGTGAGGAGTAGTGTTGTGCATGCTCCGGTTTTCCGTTTACCGATGGTCAGAATCGGTGTACTTTCGAATCGTCGACGTTTTGGGGGGACGATGCGATCAGGTCTTCTCGTCATGCACCTCGCCGGAATGTGCCTGCTGGCGAGTGCCAGCCGTCCGCTGCATGCAGCGCCCCCTGTCGTGACGTCATTCGATAAGAACGGCGTGATTACTTGGTCAAACGATCCGACGGACGTCATCGAGTATCGAGTCCAGTGGGCCCCATCGCTGACGAACGCGTGGTCAAGCTCTTGGGATTCCCTGGAACACATCGCGCCAACCAGTGCCGTGATGTCCGCGCCTGTCCCCATGTTCTTTCGCGTGCAAGCCATATACCCAGATCCACCGACCGGGATGGCCTTCATACCGGATGGGGAATTCGCCATGGGGGATCCGTATGACGAGAACCCGGGACTCCCTGACGAACTCCCTGTCCATACCGTCAGCGTGAGTGCCGTCTACGTGGACATCAAGGAGGTCTCATACGAGTTATGGGACGATGTGCGTTCCTGGGCGGCCAGTCACGGCTACGACGATCTTGCTTTAGGGCAAGGCGGTGCCGACTACGACAATTCCTATGCACCGTACGGGCCAACACATCCCGTGGTTAACGTGTCCTGGTACGACGCTGCGAAGTGGTGTAACGCTCGCTCCGAGATGGAGGATCTCGATCCCGTATACTACACGTCTGACGCGCAGTCGGCGGTATATCGGTCGGGAATCGTGAGCCTCTCCAATGATTGTGTCCAATGGGATGCGAACGGCTATCGGCTGCCAACCGAAGCGGAGTGGGAGAAGGCGTGTCGGGGCGGACTGACAGGTCATCATTTCCCTTGGCCAAGTCTGGGGGGCGACTATGAAGACCATATCAGTGGCAGTAACGCGAACTACGGCGGGAGCGGCGATGCTTTTGAGAGAGGAACGACACCGGTCGGCTATTACGATGGGACACAGCTCCCGAGCGGCGTAGATATGGCCAATGGGTACGGGCTCTATGACATGGCAGGCAATGTGTCGGAATGGTGCTGGGACAACTACGTGCAGAACTACTACGCAGCGTCACCGGCAGACAACCCCAGAGGCCCCACAGCATTCAATGGATCGCGCGTTGCACGCGGCGGCGATTTCAACGACAATACACACTAC
>Ga0272441_10010306_pt1 | contig 14181 bp, 7 predicted proteins | sample SSMProp6N_FD_193582 | JGI IMG/M metagenome (GOLD analysis project Ga0272441, IMG submission 193582) | Marine sediment archaeal communities from Little Sippewissett salt marsh, Falmouth, MA, United States - SSM-Prop-6N | ecosystem: Environmental > Aquatic > Marine > Wetlands > Sediment ... | reverse complement strand
GCTATTTCGGCCCCTGTCTTCGTTTCTCGTCGGTTGAATACTCCCGGTATTCGCCCTCCTCGTGCCTCAACAGGAACCAAAATTGCTACGCAACTTATCGCGCGGATTTCTGATCCACCCCACTAGTCTCGACCTGTCCCCAGCATGGGCTCCGAGGTGCGACCCATGGACATTCGGAACCTCACGGTTTGCGGCAACTTTCCGAACCACCGAACCCTGCAGGAGAGCCTCACCATGCGCTGCTCGTGTTGCCCGGAGCCCGAGCAGCCACCGGTGGGCTACCGCCCCCCCGTCTGCGCCTTCGACGTCCGCAAAGACCATGCGTGGCGCTCCGAAAAGATCCGGGTCCGAGACGTCGACCTGCCCATCCTTTGCGGTGAGGACGCTGACCTGGGCAGACAGCACATCACCGAAATCCTCCGAGCGCGCGACGGTGAGCCCAAGGCCGGGCAGTGCGCGCAGACCGCGGTCCAGCGCCTGTTCACGAAGCGGCTCGTCGAGTCCGCCAACCGGTCGATTCGGGAGAGCGAATACGTGGTCCCGTCCACCAGCGACGCTACCCATGCGCCCGAGGACGTTGGGCACAAGGGCTCGGTCCTGATCTCACTGAGCCAGCAGGGCTACCCCGTCCCGGATTTCGTCGTGCTGACGACGCAAACCTATCGAGAGCGGGACCGCGTGCTCGATGAAGCGCTGACGCTCGCCATCGCCGATCTGGAGAGCCTCACCCTCCAGACCCTGGAGCCCACGACGTCACCGTTGATCCTGGCCATTCGCTGCGCCCTGCCCCGGTATCACCCCGGCATCATGCCGACCTTCCTGAACGCGGGGGTCACCCGGACCAGTCACTTCCGTTTGCGGTCCACCCTGGGACCCGAAGCCGCGGATCGAATCTACCTCAACACCCTCGGCCACCTCCTCGGCTCCATGGACCCCGACTGGGCGCCCCGCCGTGGCAGCCCGGAGCAGCTCCTTCCCGAGTCCGGAGATGTTCGGCGGCTGATTGAAGAGCTCGAGGAGCGGGTCGGCCAGCGGGAGCCCCTCCTGCTCGAGGATCCCCGGCACCAGGTGCGGTTCTTTGTTCAAAAGGCCTATCGTTTCTACGAGGACAATCGGGATCTGCTGCTCACGCTCAGCCGCGGCGTCCCATACGAGCCGGCGATCATCGTACAGAAGATGGTCTGCTCGGTCAGGGAACGGGATTCCTATGCCGGCGTGCTGTACAGCCGCCACGCGCAAACCGGCGAGGGATGCCAGCTCGACACGGCCAGGAACATCTTCGGCGAGGCGATCATGTCGGGGGGGGTCCGGCCCAACCAAACGGGCTTTCGGGATCCAGCGGAGATCGAGAAGACCTTTCCAGCGGTCCATCACTTCGCCCCTCTGCTCGCCTCGCTGGAACAAACGTTCGAGTCTCCGGTGAGCATCGAGTTCGCCGTCGAGACCATGGGGCCCCACCAGTTTTTCGCCCTGCTCCAGGTCAACGAGTCGACCCTGACCGGCCAGGCGGCGCTGCTGTCCACGGTCAATCTGCACACCGCAGGAACCATCGCCGCCCACCGGGTGATGGAGCTGATCCGGCCCTACCACCTCAAGCAGCTGGAGTCGGACCAAATCGACGTCCGGCAGCTTTCTCGCCTCCAACCCTTTTGCAGTGGTGTGCAGGTGCTGCCCCGCTCGGTCGTCAGCGCGCGCCTCTACTTCTCGACGGAGGCGGCCCTGCAGGCAAAGCGGCGCGGGGAGACGGTCTGCCTGTGCAAGCAGACCTTCTCGCCCAACGACACGGCCGTGATGCAGGAGATGAACGGTATGGTCTGCATGGCCTCCGCGGCCATCCACGTCATCACCATCTGCCAAAGCTGTGGCGTGCCTGCGCTGCTCAACCTCGAGCAGGACGCGGTGGTGCTGCGGCCCAATGGCGTGCTGCAAAACCGCGCGGGGCTGGAGATTCGCCAGGGGGAGTGGATCACGTTGTCGTCGCGGCTCCATCGCCTCTACCAGGGTCGTATCGCCGGCTACAGGTCGGCACGGTTGGTGCGGTACATGAAAGAGGAGCAGGTCGAGTTCGACAGTGACGAGGAGCGCAGATACTACGACCGGCTGGTCAGGGCGTACCGAATCTATCAGGAGGTGGTGCGCGGCCTGGACACCGAGCAGATCGCCACGCTGAAGAAGCTGATCCGGATCGTCAACCTGGATCTTCGCGGCCGCGCCGGCCGCGCGCGTGAGCTCGTAAACGAGTGGTTCGACGCACGACCCGGGCACTACGTGGCCGGCGTCCTGGCAAGTGACCTGGGAGACCACCTCGAGCAAGCCACGCTCTTCGGAATGCTGACCCTGGAGCGGCAGCTCCGCTTCTTCCGCTTGGCCTGCGAACGCTGCTGGTCAGACGAGCTGTCGGGGTACTCCGCCGGCGCGTTCATGCTGGGCCGCTTCGTGAACACCAGGCTGCCCGTCGCGCTCTGGCAGGGGCTCAGCGCCACGCACATCGCAGTGCTCGTAAACGAGTGGATTCTGTTTCTGAAGTACCTGGACGTTCTGCAGCACGTCGGGGAGCGGCGGCTCAACCGTGCCCGGAAGCAGATCCTGGAAAACGGTCTCCGACCCCTGCAGCTGCACGCCCGCGGCATCAAGAACCTCATCCCCCTCAAGCTCAGTGATCAGAAGCTGGAGGAGATCCGCACGCGCCTGCCTCCGTGGAGCGATCCGCAATCCGCCGGGCTGCTGGACCTCCTCAACCAGAGCTACAGCCGGTTCTACGACTACGACACCCCCTGGTCCTTGGGGGAGCTGAAGCGCCTGTGCGACCAGGAGCACCTGCCCATCCCCGGTCCACAGGAGCTCTGATCCCGGCGGATCGCACGGGCGAGCCTCGGGCGAGTCCTGGTGCTCCGGCAAGCGCTCCACCGGCCAGGGACCCACTCGGCGATGTGCGATCGGCTCGATGGTCCCCTGCCGGGTCCTTTCGCAGCGCCGGTGTGCCGGTCCATGATACGCAACTGTTCAGGGGGTGTAACCCCTGGACGCTATTAGCTTTTGGCGGTTAGCATTTAGCCCAAGCGACGCTTTTTGCGACTCTGGACGCAGCGGCTGGGAGAAATGAACGATCAAGTCCATGGAGATTCATAGACTGTTTCTTGCGAACAGCCAACGGCTAACGGCTGAGCGCTTACCATGATACGATGGCTCGTTTTCGTGCGGTGCAAAAGAGGTGCCCTCCGAGGCCCGATACTGCCTCGAGATCTGAACAAGGAGTCAACGCTTCGAAAGACCGTCTTGGAGGTCGATCTCACGGCTCGACATCCCGAGACGCTCGATCGGATTGGATGTCCCCCTCGAGCCGGGGAGTAAGGACCCATGTTGTCCGCTGAGGCTGGTGATATCATGTCGTGCTTCCGATGCGGCAGGGCCTGCACACCCGAGGACGCCAGAACCGTAGACGGCGAGCCGATCTGCTTGTCCTGTCTGTACGGAGACGTGAAGCCGGTGCTGGTGTACCCAATCGGTGTGGTGAAAAACGACAGGCACCGCAACGAAAAAGGCTTCGGAACCAGCTCGCCGACCCGCAGCGACACCTCGGAGATCCACCTTCATCCGGGCATGGCCCCTTTCATGAAGGGGCTGGAGGACGAGTCGCACCTGGTCGTCGTCTGGCAGACGCACCGCCCCCGGGGAATCAAGACCATCTTCGCCCGAGGATGGGACGGCAAGCGGGTGGGGCCCTTCGCTTCGCGCACCCCGGATCGCCTGTCACCGATCGCGATCACCGAGGTCGCGCTGCTCGAGGCGAAGGGTACAGTTCTGTCCGTTCGCGGGCTGGACGCGATCAACGGCACGCCCGTGCTCGACATCAAGATGTCGCTGAGCCACCCGAGGAAAAAGCCCCACAAGTAGGTCGCTTGGTCAGGTGGCACAAATGATCTTGCCAGGTTCCTGAGGGCCCGTGCCTGGGCTCCAGGCCAGGTTTTCCTGGCGAACCCATCGGGATCGTGCCATGGAGGAAATCGTAGCCATCCATCCAAGGGGTATTCCTATGAAACGCATTGAACTGATTGCAGGGCTTTGCACGGTCCTGTCGTGCCTGGGAAGCTGCGGGGACGACACCACCGGTCGACAGGTTTGCGGCAACGGGCTGCTCGATCCGGGTGAGGTCTGTGACGATGGAAACGCGGTGAGCGGTGACGGGTGCAACGCCACCTGCACCAGCGAGGAGTACTGCGGCAATGGCGTGACGGACGTGCCTGCTGGAGAGCAGTGCGACGACGGCAACGTCATCTCCGGGGACGGCTGCTCGGCCACCTGCCAAAGCGAGGGCTCAGTGGACTGCGGCAACGGCACGGTGGACAGCGGCGAGGAGTGCGACGACGGCAACACCGTGAGCGGCGATGGGTGCAGCAGCACCTGCACGGTGGAGACCCCCGTCGCGTGCGGCAACGGCACCCTCGACGCCAGCGAGGAGTGCGACGACGGCAACAACGACGCAGGGGACGGCTGCGGTCCGGGCTGTTGGATCGAGGAGTGTGGCAACGGCTACCTGGATCCGGGTGAGGTATGCGAGGACGGCAACACCGAGTCTGGGGACGGCTGCTCGGCCAACTGCCTGAGCTCCGAGATCTGCGGAAACAGCATCATCGACGTGGGTGAAGGGTGTGACGACGGCAACACCGCCAATGGGGACGGCTGCTCGGCCACCTGTCAGGTGGAGACCGCAGCCACCTGCGGGGACAACCACCTGGACCCCTGGGAGGGGTGCGACGATGGAAACACCACCAACGGCGACGGCTGCACCGAGGACTGCCTGCTCGAGTCCTGCGGCAACGCCCAGCTCGACGCGGGCGAGGGATGCGACGACGGCAACAGCGACGACACCGACGCCTGCCCCCGCACCTGCAGACCCGCCATCTGCGGCGACACCTTCGTCCAGGCCGGCGTGGAGCAGTGCGACGACGGCAACACCGTGGCCGGAGACGGCTGCTCGCCCACCTGCCAGGTGGAAGAGTGCGGCAACGGCGTGCTCGACGTCGGCGAAGGGTGCGACGACAACAACACGGACAACACCGACTCCTGCGCAAACTGCCAGCCCGCGACCTGCGGCGACGGGTTCGTCCACAACGGTGTGGAACAGTGCGACGACGGCAACACCGTGGGCGGGGACGGCTGCTCGGCCAACTGCCTGTCCAACGAGACCTGCGGCAACAACATCATCGACGCGGGCGAGGTGTGCGACGACGGCAACCAGATCGACACCGACGGCTGCCCCACCACCTGTGTGCCGGCCATCTGCGGAGACGGCTTCGTGTGGAGCGGGCACGAAACCTGTGACGACGGCAACACCGTGGACGGGGACGGCTGCTCCTCCACGTGTGTGCTCGACGGGTGCGGCAACGGCACGGTGGACAGCGGCGAGGAGTGTGACCAGGGCGGCGCCAACGGCACCCAGGGCTCGTCCTGCTTCGTGAACTGCATCGCCACCACGATCAACTTCGGCACGCCCATCGTCATCGACCTGGACACCGGCGGCAACGCCAACGGCCCCCGGGCCATCGAGACCGGGGATCTCAACGGCGACGGCCGGCCGGACCTGGCCACGGCCAACCAGACGTCCAACACGGCCACCCTGCTCTATGGCCTAGGCGACGGCCGGTTCTGGGCTCCCCACGTGCGCGGCACCGGCAGCAACCCCTGGGCCGTAGCGCTGGCCGACGTCGACGGGGACACCTATCCCGACGCCGTCACGGCCAACTCGGCGAACAGCACGGTGACCGTGCTCCTCGGCAACGGCAACGGCTTCGACGCCGGCACCAGCTACACCATCGTGGTGGGCGCTGGCGGCAGCGCACCCCGGGGCGTGGCCCTGGCCGAGCTCACCGGCGACGCCCACCTGGACATCGTCACCGCCAACCACGACAGCGACAACCTCACCCTGCTGCCCGGCAATGGCAACGGCACCTTCGTCACCGACCACGCCCTGGTGGCCGCCATGTGCGACGGGCCCGTCGGCGTCGCGGTGGGCGAGGTGACCGGCGACACCCACGTCGACATCGTGGCCGCCTGCGAGAACAGCGACGAGGTGACCGTGCTCGCTGGCGACGGCGCGGGCACCTTCGGCCCGGCCGACGTGTACACCACCCGGGCCGGCGCCAACGGCGACCAGCCCACGGCCATCGCCCTGGTCGATGTGACCGGGGACGGCCAGAAAGATGTGATCACGGCCAACCTGGCCTCGGACGACATCGTGGTGCTGGTAGCCAACGGCGTAGGGGGCCTGGGCGGCCCGATCCCCTTCTCGACCCTGGACGGCGCCGGGGGAGGCAACGGGCCGCGCGGCCTGGCGGTGGCAGACGTGACCGGGGACGGGGAGCCGGACGTGGTCACGGCCAATCTGTACTCCGACGACATCACGCTCCTGCCAGGAGTGGCGGGCGGCGCGACCTTTGGCACGGCGGTGGTGCTGACCACACGAGACGGCGCAGCCGGTCAGGGGCCCTGGGGGATCCAGGTCGCGGATCTGAACGGCGACAGCGTCCCCGACATCCTGACCTCCAACGTGGACACGGATGACATCTCCGTGTTCGTCGGCCAGGGCGGCGGCGCCTTTGCCACGGTCAAGGTCTACGAAACCCGCCCGGGCTACAGTGGAGACTATCCGAGCGCCCTGGCTGTGGGTGACATGAACGACGATGGAACGATCGACGCAGTGGTGGCCAACGAGGACCACGCCAACATCACCGCCCTGGCAGGTCTGGGTGACGGCCGCCTCGCTCCGGCGCAGACCGTGCCCACGACGTATTCCGGCCCGCGGGGCATAGTCCTGGGCGATCTGAACGGCGACAACAGAACCGACTGGGCGGTGGCGTGCACCGACAACCGCATGTCGCGCGGCCTGCAGAACCCCAGCGGTGACTTCATCACCGCGAACTACTACATCAACACCAGCTACGGCGACGACCCCTTCGGCATCGCCGTGGGCAACGTGGACGGCGGCACCGATCTGGAGCTGGTCGTGGTCTCCTCCTACGATGGCTACGCGAATGTGTTCGCCAACGACGGCTCGGGTAACTTCTCGTACTCTGCCTGGTCGGTGAGCTCTGGCGCGCACCACGTGGCCCTGGCCGACGTAACCGGCGACAACGACCTGGATATCATCGTCGTCCGCCCCACCACGGACTACCTCACCCTCCTGCCGGGGGACGGCACCGGGTCCTTTGGCAGCTCCACCAGCCTCGAGACCGACATCTCCACCTCGGGGCAGTACCCGGTCTGGGTCACCGTGGTCGACGTCAATGACGATCAGATCCCCGACCTGGTCACCGCCAACGCCGACTCCAACGACGTCACCCTGTTTCTGGGTCTCGGCTCGGGCTCCTTCAACTCGGCGCACATCATCCCGGCCACCCTGGGCCCGGCGGCGGCCGAGGTGAGCTGCGTGCGCGCCGGCGACTTCAACGGCGACGGCATCGTCGACCTGGCCACGGCCAACCAGGCCCGAGACACGGTGTCGGTCATGCTCGGCTTCGGCGACGGCGCCTTCTCCGCGCCCCAGAGCTACGCGGTGGGCACCAGCCCCTACGCCATCGCCGTGGCCGACTTCGACGGCGACCTCATCGACGACATCGCCTCGGCAGACTACAACGACGGCGCGGTCACCGTGCTCCTCGGCCTGGGCCACCCGTAGCCGGGACTCTTCTCAGTAGCAAAGTGGCTAGAGGCTACGCGTCCCCTCGAGGCGGACGATGTGGGTGCAGGGGCCATCCTGGGCGGTGTACTCTCCCACGAGGTGCTCTCCATTGACGACGGCGGAGAGGTGGAAGTCACACCAGTCGCAATCGATGGGGAGCCAGACGGTGAAGGGCCCCGAGTCGCCGGCGTCGAAGCCGCCGGACAGGTTGGCCTCGCAGTGGAAGGCGGGCGCCGCGACACGGACCTGGGGGCCGGACCGAGCCACGTAGAGGTCCACAGCGGCGCCCACAATCCAAGGCGGCGGGACGCACACGGGATCGGTGACGTCGCTCTCGATGCCGGTGATGACCACCGGGTAGTGGCCGCCCAGGTCCTCGGGATCCACCAGACGCGAGCCCGTCACCTCCAGCCAGGGCTCCTCCCAGGGCGACGGGCTCTGGTGGACGATCCCCTCGACCTCGTACCAGCCGCCGGGCTCCAGGGCGTGGCCACGGAGGCTGGCGCGGCACTCGTCCCCGGTGACGTCCACGGTGAGGTTGCACTGATACCCGTCGAGTCGCACAACGCCGTTGACCAGGGAGCGGTACTGGGCCGAACAGCCCTCGCCATCGCAGGAGCCCTCTCCCGGAAGGACGACCCCCCGGATCAAGTGAGCCTCGCCATCGTAGGTCGCAGCGCTCTGCTGGATCTGCTCGGTGGTGATCGCGGGCGACGGTGGGTCCGACAGCGCCGGGCAGCCCAGGTCCGTGGGGACGCACAGGCCGGAATCACACCGCGCGCCGAGGGGCTGGGGCACGCAGTCGAAACACAGCAAGCAGTCCATGTCACAGCCCACCGGGCTGTCGTCCGGCGGATGTCCGGCCTCGTAGAAGCACTCGAGGTCACCCAGCGCCTGGCGGGAGGTCACCTCGGGGCAGCCCCAGCAGCAGTTCATGGGGTGGGCGACCACGCAGTCCTCGTTCACGGTGCACTCGCCCGCCACGCACGGGACGATCGCGTGGCCGAGATCGGGCCGGCACTGCCCGTCCTGACACATCACGAGCTCGCCGCAGGTCACGCCCGGGTTGCAGTCCCACAGGTCCTCGCATGCGACCTCGGTCCCCGCATCCACCACTCCGTTGGAGTTACCCGCGCCCACCGGGTGCTGCGAGCAGCCAGGGCCGATCAGGACCACCGCGAAGACCCATGAAAACGCCCAGGAAAGCGCCCTCGGACGAGCTGGACGAAACCTGATGCCTCTATTCAAGCCATGCAATTTCATGGTTCATCGTGACAAGCAAGTTCCGTGCCCATGACCACACAGGGCCTCGGTCATATAATCTCATGTTTTCATATAGTTGCGCAACGAGTGCGCCGACACCCATCGCCCCGAGCCACCAAAAAACCACCGCCCCGCCACCCGCCGCCTCAGAAATCTGTTCCGCCCGGCTATACTCACTCACCATGAGACTCCACCCTTTCGGCGTCAGCTGGCTCGCGTGGCTGACCTTGACTTCCCTGTCCTGCGGCTCCAAGCCACCCGCTGCCCAAGTAGCCGGCCAGGACAGCCGCGCCTTGGCACCCCCTACGGCCCGACCTACACCCACGATGCCCTCACCCACGATGCCCTCACCGGCTCGAAGGACGCAGCCACGTGTCCCGGACGGCTCGGCGGGTGGCTCGATGTCAGGTGCCAACCGCCCGAAGCTCACCGATGACTACGATCCGAAGACGGGCACGGTGGTCCGGGACTCCGCTCTTCGACCATCGCTCCCTCCCCGCCGGTGTTCTGCTGTCTTTCCTCCAGCCCATCTGGCTCAGACCCTCCGACTGATTCACTTCTCTGGTATGATGAGGACATGAGGACCGACCGTCGATCTCAATCCCTGGTGTCTCGCCCGGCGTCCCTGGTGTCTCGCCCGGCGTCCCTGGTGCCTCGCCCGGCGTCCCTGGTGTGTCGCTCGGTGTCGCAGCTGGGTCGCTCACACTCGCCGCTGGGGCTGGTGGCCGTCGTCGCCCTGGCGCTGGGATTGGGTGTGCTCACCAGCGCCTGCGTGCGACACAGCGAGGTGATCTTCGAAGACACGGGGGCCCTTTGTCCCGTACCGGAGGGGTACACCGGCTCGCTGGACGCCACCATGGTCTTCGAGGCCGGCGGCGCGATCACCTTCCGCGTGGCCTATGAAGGGTGTCTGAGCTCGTCGTGCGACATCAACCGGGAGATGTCCTGCGAGGTGGTCACCGACGGCACCGAGATCGTCGTGCACAGCCAGGGGCGATTCACCGAGCGGGACGGCCTGGTCTCCTGCACGGAGGACTGCGGGTTGCTCGAGGCCGAGTGCGACTCGGGTCCGCTTCCCGCCGGAGACTATGTCATCGTCCACGGCGAGGATCGGTTCCCCCTCACCGTCCCCTCCGCGGTCCAGGGGCTCTGCGAAGCCCCCTACCTCTGACCGCGCGGGCTTGTCGGTGCACTTTCGATCAGGCCGCGACGTGGTATTCTGCGCGAATGAGAATCACCATCGAGCAACCGGTCGTCGAGCTTCTGGGGGATGAGATGGCCCGCGTCATGTGGGCTTGGATCAAGGAGCGCCTGCTGGAGCCGCACCTGGAGATGAACCTGGAGCCCTATGATCTGTCGATCCAGCGCCGGGATCAAACCGATGACCAGATCACCCTGTCGGCCGCCAAGGCGATCCGCCGGCACCGAGTCGGAGTGAAATGCGCCACGATTACACCCGATGATGGTCGCCTCAAGGAGTTCGACCTCAAGCAGCTGTGGAAGTCGCCGAACGGGACCATTCGCAACATCATCGGTGGCACCATATTCCGGGCCCCCATCGTCATTCGAAGCGTGCCGCGCATCGTGCGCACCTGGGAGGAGCCGATCGTGGTCGCTCGACATGCCTTCGGCGATCAGTACCTGTGCCAAAACGTCCACATCCCCGGCAAGGGGACGGCCAAGCTCGTGTTCGATGGCGCCGACGGCGAGCGACAGGAGTGGAAGATCCACGACTTCGAAGGTCCGGGTGTGGCCCTCGGCATGTTCAACACCGACCAGTCGATCCACGAGTTCGCCTGCGCCTGCTTCGAGTACGCCCTCCGGAGCAACATGCCCCTGTTCCTGTCCACAAAGAGCACAATTCTCAAGACCTACGACGGGCGCTTCCGGGACATCTTCGAGGCCTGCTTTGACAGCGGTGGATACCGGGACCGGTTCAAAGCGGCCGGCATTGCCTACCAGCACCGGCTCATCGACGACATGGTGGCCCAGGCCATGAAGTCCCGCGGAGGGTTCGTGTGGGCTTGCAAGAACTACGACGGCGACGTGCAGAGCGACTCCGTGGCCCAGGGCTTCGGCTCGCTCGGGCTGATGACGTCGGTGCTGCTCAGCCCGGACGGCGAGGTCATGGAGTCCGAGGCCGCACACGGCACGGTCACCGCGCATTTCCGCCGACATCAAGCGGGCGAAGCCACGTCGACCAACCCCATCGCCTCAATCTTCGCGTGGACCCGCGGGCTCGATCACCGCGCCCGCCTCGACGGCTTGGAGGACCTCTCGCACTTCGCCCAGGCCCTCGAGCAGACCTGCGTCGACGTCGTGGACCAGGGAAAGATGACCAAGGATCTGGCCCTCGCCGCGGGCCGGGAAGAGTTCTTGACCACCGAGGCCTTCATAGACGCGGTCGCCGACGCCCTCAACAAGCGCTGGACGCACTAGTCTAGTTCCCGCAAGCGTGGTGCAGTCCTGTGAGAAGCTCAGGCTCGGCACATGTGACCGGCATCTGGGACCTCAGAGATTGGTCTCTGCCAGATTCGGCCGCGGCAAGGGCCTGTGGAAAGGCGCGCGGATCTGAGCGGATGATTGCGCTCGGGGCCGGGTTCCGGTAGGTTGCGCAGCCATGATCACCGTGACGAGCCTCTCCAAGAGCTTCGGCGCCCAGACGCTCTTCGAGGAGGCGTCGCTGCAGCTCAACGCCGGGTGCCGCTATGGCGTGGTGGGGGCCAATGGGTCTGGCAAGTCCACCCTGCTGCGGATCATCGCCGGCCAGGAGGAGGCCTCGTCCGGGGAGGTGTCCCTGCCCCGCAAGGTCCGCGTGGGTGTCCTGGGCCAGGACCACTTCCGCTACGAGGACACGCCGATCCTGGACGTTGTGATGATGGGCAACGGGCCGCTGTGGGAGGCCATGCAGGAGAAGGAGGAGGTCCTCGCCCGGGCCGCGGACCACTTCGACGGGGATCGGTACGCGGTGCTGGAGGACATCATTTTGCGGCACGACGGCTACAACCTGGAGCCCCGGGCCGCGGAGATCCTGGAGGGTCTGTCCATCCCGGCCGCACAGCACCGCGAGCCCTTGAGCGTGCTCAGCGGGGGGTTCAAGCTCCGGGTGCTCCTGGCCCAGACCCTGGCCGCGGAGCCGGACGCCCTCCTGTTGGACGAGCCCACCAACCACCTGGACATCCTGTCGACGCGCTGGATGGAGAGCTTCCTGGAGGGGTTCAAGGGTTGCGTGGTGGTGGTCTCCCACGACCACCGCTTCCTGAACAACGTGTGCACCCACGTCGTCGACATAGACTACGAGCGCGTGACCCTCTACCCGGGCAACTACGACGCCTTCTTGCATCTCAAGCAGGCGGACCGCGCCCGCATCGAGGGCGAGATCCAGAAACGGGAGAAGGAGATCGCCGAGCAGCAGAGCTTCGTGCGGCGCTTCAAGGCCAAGCCCACCAAGGCGCGCCAGGCCCAGTCCAAGGCGAAGCGAATCGAGAAGATCGTCATCCCACGGCTGCCCCAGACCTCGAGGCGGTACCCGAAGTTCACTTTCAAGCAAAAGCGGCACAGCGGCAAGGTGGTGGTGCGAATCGACGGCTTGTCCAAGGCCTTCGGCGAAAAGGCCGTGCTGCGGGACGTGACCCTGGAGGCCGACCGCGGCGACCGCCTGGCCATCATCGGCGCCAACGGCATCGGCAAGTCCACCCTGCTCAAGATCATGGTCGGCCAGGTCGAACCCGACGCGGGCACCTGCGAATGGGGCTACGAAACCCACCTTGGGTACTTTGCCCAGGACCACCGGGAGCTCCTCGCCGGCAGCCGACACACGGTGCGTACCTGGCTCTGGGACTTCTGCCCGGGGCAGCCCATCGGCTTCGTCTTCGGCAGGCTGGCCCGGGTGCTCTTCTCCCGGGAGGACACCGACAAGAAAGTCACCTCGCTGTCGGGCGGTGAGGCGGCACGGCTCATTTTCTCGCGGCTGGATGTGACCGAGCCCAACGTGCTCCTGCTCGACGAGCCCACCAACCACCTGGATCTGGAGGGCATCGATGCGCTCGCCATGGGCCTCGAGGCCTACGACGGCACGTTGGTCTTCGTGTCCCACGATCGCTGGTTCGTCTCCCGACTGGCCACCCGGATCGTCGAGCTGACCACGGACGGTCTGACAGACTTCCGGGGCACCTACGAGGAGTACCTCGTGCACTGCGGCGACGATCATCTCGACGCACGCCACGTCGTGGAACAGGCCCGAAAGGAAAAAAAGCTGTCCAGGGTCGAGCGAAGCGTCGGTCACAAGGGTCAAGGCAACGGAGACGACCCGGAGCAGCCGGCAGTGGATTCGAATACAGAGAGTGACAAGAAGCCGGAAATAAAGGAAGATCAGGCACATACTCCCCCGCAGGTAGAAAAGATGTCGCGCGCGGCGCGGCGGCGACGAAAGCGACGTCAGAAAGCCAGGAAGGCCGCAGCGGATGGGAGCGCAGAGTCGCCCCAAGGCAAGTCGCCCCAAGGCAAGTCGCCCCAAGGCAAGTCGCCCCAAGGCAAGTCGCCCCAGGGTGAGTCGGCCCAGGGTGAGTCGCCGCAAGGCAAGTCGCCCCAACCCCGGGTCATCCGTCGTAAAAAAAGGCCTCGGGACCGAAAGAAGAAACGTTGAATGTGCGGTCTGTCACACTCCCCGGAGAAACCCCCTGGCCCAGGGGTCGCGATTCTTGCAACGGCGAGACCCATTCCCTAGCGTCACCGGTCAAAGAACGGAGAGGCCGTTGAGAGTCGGTATCCTCACGCAGTTCCCATCGCAGTCGGTCCAGTCGGGGCCAGCCCTGCAGTCCAGCTTTCTGTACCGGGGCCTGAAGGATCGCGGCCACCAGGCCAGGTTCATCGGACCGGACACCCGCTCCATCGCCCCCTGCGACGACGACGCCGCCCGGCTCTTCCCGGCCTACAGCTACCCAACGCACCCGAACGTGAAGCTGTCCATGCCCGACTCGCTCAGGCGGGTCTTCGCCGAGTCGCCGGAGGTGGACGTGCTCCACAGCCAGGCGGCCAGCCAGATCATCCACTACGGACTGTGGGCTCGCGAGATGTGGGGCATCCCGATGATCAACACCCACATCATCCACCTGCCGACGCACATCCACTTCCTGATGTCCGACAAGCTGTGGGCCACTCCCATCGTGAAGCGGTTCTGGCAGGACCAGGCCTACCAGGGCGAGCTCCGCTACGGCGCCCTTTACAACCGCGGCGACTGC
>Ga0272441_10010305_pt1 | contig 14183 bp, 13 predicted proteins | sample SSMProp6N_FD_193582 | JGI IMG/M metagenome (GOLD analysis project Ga0272441, IMG submission 193582) | Marine sediment archaeal communities from Little Sippewissett salt marsh, Falmouth, MA, United States - SSM-Prop-6N | ecosystem: Environmental > Aquatic > Marine > Wetlands > Sediment ... | reverse complement strand
CAGGACGCGGCACCCTGCATCTTTGCTCGGATTGGCGTTGCCCACGGTGAGGACATCCAGGTCGAAGACGCGCATGACATTGCGGCTGAGGCTGCCCGGATAGGCCACCGGCCGCCCGGCCATGTTCAGACCGGCCACGCGGCCCTGGCAGGCGGCTTCTGGCCACAGGGCGTTGACCCATCGACAGCCCCTGGCGATGTCCACCATTTCTGCCACATCACCGGCGGCATAAATGCCCGGCACACGGGTCTGCAGACGTTCATCCACCACCACACCCAGATCCACCTCAATTTGTCCTTTGGGTATAAATGTCCGGCACGGCAGCACCCCCTTGCCGATGATCACCATGTCGCAGGGCAGACGGGTGCCGGCATCGGTGACGGCCGCCTGAACCGATCCGTTGCCCTCGAAGGCGCAAACACTGACGCCGACCTCGACCGTCAGGCCATGGCAAACCAGCTCGTCCAGAATCATACGCCCGGCGGTCTCGTCCACCTGCATGGACAGGGGATACCCCGAGGTGATCAGCATGGTGACCGCAAGGCCGCGCTTGAGCAAGCCGTAGGCGGCTTTGAAACCCACCAGACCACCGCCCAGGACGACTGCCCGGCGGGCGCCGTCAAGCGCCGCTACCTGTTGTTTCGCATGGTCCTGGGTGCGCATGTAAAAGATGTTCTTAAGATCCAGCCCCTCGGCCTTCAGCGGCCTGGGGTCGGCACCGGAGGCAATCAGCAGTCGATCGAAATCGATGCGGGTGTCGTCGGCCATCAGGACCTGCCGGTTGGCCACATCGATACCGCCGGCCCGCCGGCCGAGCAACGGGGTGATATTCTGCTCGTCGTAAAAATGCTCGGAACGAATGGGAAGTTTGCCATGCGGTTGGGAGCCGTCCAACACCTGGCTGATCATGGGGCGGCTGTAAGGTGGAAAGGTTTCGTCGCCGATCAGGGTGATGTCGGCCGTCGCATCCAGCAGTCGGATAGCCTCGGTCGCACATACGCCGGCAATGCCGTTGCCGATAATCACGTGTTTCATTGGACGTCTCCCGCTCGGCGTTGCGTGAATGCGCGCCGGAATGATCAAACCACCATCGCCGATCGATTGCATGCACACCATGCATGCCGGGCTGCCATCAGGCTTGCTGTGCACCCGCACCGTTTGACGGAAAAAGGCGGCGGCTATGGTTTCCACGGTGGATGTCAAAAAGGAATACTTCCGAGAAATTCTATCGGGATGGGGGCACCATCGTCAAGAAAGAAATGCTCCTCAAAAAAGCCGGGGCCGACCAAGTCGCCATCACCCGCAACTACCGGGGTTATTCGACCTTCAGGAATGGTACTGACGCTAAACGACCAAGAACGACCCATTTTTTCAGACGGCAGGACATCTGTTTGGATTTATAAAATGGCTTTTTCCCCGATTCTTTACACAGCCTTTTTTTTGTCTTACTATAGATGGTTAAAATAACAGCTATCTTCCACCTCGGTGGTAAGGGAGACAATCATGAGCGGACAAATTTTCTATCGCGAGCGACAGAAAGTCAAAGACGGTTCAAAAACCCCGCGCTTTAGAATTGCGGCGGTCGCCGGCGTGGACCTCAAGGTGTATGCGGATCATCTTCGCATGGGTGAACTGAAGCAGCTTGCCGACACCACCGGGGCGGACCTGGTGGAACTCAAGGGCGGTGGCGGCAAAGGAAAAAACAAATAGCCCTTATCCATGAATGCCCACACGACCAAATCAATAGAGGAGAAACCATGCCTCTGGTCAGAGACAAGGACGGCAAGCGCCTGCATGTGAAAAGCCGGCTCATGGGCGAAAGCCTGGTTAGCAAGGAATTTATCGACAACCTGGACATCGCTCCCCAACAACGACTCTATCCGGATGTAGCGGTGATGAAAATAGGCGGCCAATCCATCTGCGACCGGGGGGTCAAGGCGCTGCCCGCCATCCTGAAGGAGATCGTCAGCATTCGCAAGCAGCACAAGATGGTGCTTACCACCGGCGGTGGCACCCGCAGCCGCCACATTTACACCATCGGGCTAGAGATGGGCATGCCCACGGGCATCATCGCCAAGTTCGGCAGCATGATCTCCGAGCAGAATGCCCTTATGGTGGCCACCCTGCTCTCTCCCTGGGGGGGCATCAAAATGTCCCATTCGGACATCGTCAAACTGCCCACTTACTTTGCCGAAGGCATCATTCCGGTGATGCACGGCATGCCGCCGTATGACTATTTTGCCATCAAACCCAAAACCGGCCGCATTCCGATTCATCGCACGGATGTGGGCCTGATCATTCTGGCGGACCTCATCGGGTCGAAGACCATTCTTTTCATTAAGGATGAAGACGGCCTGTACACGGCCGATCCCAAAAAACAGCCTGATGCCGCATTCATACCCGAGATCGGCGCGAGGGATTTGATGCAACGGGATATGGATGACCTGGTCATCGAGCGGCCGTGCCTGGAAGTCATCCAGAACAGTGAGGTGATCGACCGGGTACAGATCATCAACGGCATGGTTCCGGGAAACATCACCAGGGCCATGAACGGAGAGCATGTGGGCACCTTCATTTATCGCCAGTAGCCTTTGCGACATGAACGACGGCCGGCCAGAAGAGCGACCCCGCACCGATGAAAATATCCGCTGTACCGCGCTGCCGCCTGCTGATCCGGTATCGGATACTGGTGGACCGCTGATGCAATTGTGGAAACAGGGATCGCCGGGCTTGCGGGACGATGATAGGTTAAAACTATTGATAAGGTCCATCCCATATGATAGATGTATCAAAAGTGATGCAATTATTTCCTGATTTTTATTAACCAACGGTGCCATCCATGCGCGACACAAACGGTCAATCAAAAAAACATGAAACGCCCTTGTGCTATTCCAGCGAAGAAGCGCGAACGGTGCTGGATTCTCTCTCCGCCCACATTGCCATCATGGACGAATACGGCGTAATCCTGGATACCAACCAGGCCTGGCGAGACTTTGCGGTGAAGGGCGGCATGCCAAAAGACTACGATGCCATCGGAGACAACTATCTCGCCATCTGCGATGCAAGCGATGGAGAAGATAGTGCCGATGCCCGGACGGTGGCCGCCGGCATACGCGAGGTGATCGACGGCGGTGAGGATGAATTTATTCACGACTATCCCTGCCACAGCACTGACGGCCCGCACTGGTATTACATGCGCGCCATCAGAATGTCCGGGGAGGGCCCGCTGCGGGTGGTTGTCAGCCATGAGGAGATCACGGCCCTGAAGCTTTCCGAAGAGGCCCTGCGCAAAAGCGAGGCACAGCTGACAAAGCAGAAAGTCGAGCTGGAAGAATCCAACATCGCTTTGAGAGTCCTGCTCAAGCAGCGCGAGGGGGACAAGTCCGACCTGGAGCAGAAGGTGATCACCAATGTCAAGGAGATGGTGTTGCCCTACCTGGAAAAGCTCAAACGAGTCAACCTGAAGCCCAAAGACAAGACCGTGGTCGACATCATCGACTCCCACCTGAACGACATCATCTCGCCGATGATGCAGAAGTTGGCCAACGCCAGCATCATCCTCACTCCCCAGGAGATCCAGGTGGCATCCCTGGTCAAGGATGGTAAAGCCAGCAAGGAGATCGCCAGCATTTTGAACGTGTCTGAAACCACCGTCCATTTTCATCGTAAAAACCTGCGCAGGAAATTCGGTTTGAGCAACAGCCAGACCAACCTGAGAAGTTACCTGATTTCCATTTCCTGACAGGATGCCATCACTGTAATCAAGTGGGTCGAGGTCTTCGCCCATGCGCGTCAACCCTGAACGCTGAGCGACAAACCCTGCAGACGGGTTTCTTCCCCTTGGCATCCTTCGTCCCCTAACCCACCAACCATGAACAACAAACCAGCGCCTCTATTGGCAGGTATTGCCTCCCACTCACCTGCTAACCGATTCACATGGTTTACGGAAGGGTTTATGTTTAAGTTCAGATTAAGATTACGACAATTAAAATAAGCCTTAGTGGAGGGAGCCATGGATTTAATTGATATAGATAGTGTGGCCGATATCGTGTTCCAGCTCAAATGGAACAGCCAATACGCCACTCACAATGAGTGCTATTCCGCACGGGGTGTCAATCTCTGGCGGGACTGGCTTCCGGACACCGTCAGGCGGTCACTGATCGGCAAGCGGTCTTGGGAGCATGCGGCCGTCGATTTTTCACCGGGGGAGCTTTTCGGGAACGACGGCGGCCAGCTGAAAGTAGACCGCAGGAAGTTTTCCAGGAATCCAAAAGCGGGTCGCTTCTACCCCAAGGGCTGTCTCAGTGACCTTCCCGGTGTGTTTCCACAAAACATGCAGCCAATCCGTTGCGTGGGGGTCAACAATGGCCACATGGAGGTAGACATCGCCCACCCCTTGTCTCTTCATCCGCTCTCCCTTTCCATGACGGTTGGGCAGGTCTCCCCCAAGGAGAGCGAGCGGGGCGGCAGCAGTGTGGACTGGGTGGGTTTGCTGACCGAAGGCCCGGGCATGCAGGCCCGCTGGCAGGGCAGGCCTACGGATTTTTTCAGCGACAACGCCTTTGCCCGCCAGGATGAACGGACTGATGACCACTTTTACGGCAATCCCCGTCTGGTGCATCATCTCGACGAAACCGCTCGAGATATGGTGGCAGACCTGTATAAGCGCTTTGTCAAGGATGATACGCATGTACTGGATCTTATGAGCAGTTGGGTTTCTCATCTCCCCAGAGGGGTGAATCCCGGACGGGTCAGCGGTTTGGGTATGAACCGCACCGAACTGGAGCACAATCCACGCTTGACTGACATCCAGGTTCACGACCTGAATGCCGCCCCGGTGCTGCCCTACGAAAACGAATCTTTCGATGTTGCCATATGCAGTGTTTCTGTGGAATACTTGTCGCAGCCTCTGGACGTGTTCGCCGAGGTGGGTCGGGTGCTCAAACCCGGCGGAACCTTTGTGGTCACTTTCTCCAACCGCTGGTTTCCACCCAAGGTCGTTCGCATCTGGGAGCAGGTACACGAGTTCGAGCGGGTGGGGCTGGTCTTGGAATACTTTCTGAGAAGTGATGCCTTCGACAATCTGGGCACCTATTCCATGCGCGGGTTGCCCCGTCCGCGAAACGACAAATATGCCGGTGAACTTGCCCTGTCGGATCCGGTATACGCGGTGTGGGGTCAAACGTCAGCGCCTCAAAAAAGGACCGCATGAATGCAACCGTTTGACGCTTGTGTGGCGATGGGGGCATTAATTTTTTTCCGGACGACCACGCCCATTCGCAGCAACCCATGGCAACCGGTCGATGGCAAACAACGCAATCTACCAATCAGGAGTGATCAATGAATCTGAAAACCTATTTTGAAGAAACCAAGGGGATGGGCGTCCTGTCGACGGCAGACGGCGAAGGCCGTGTCAATGCCGCTGTATATGCACGACCCCATGTGATGGACGATGGATCGCTGGCGTTTATCATGCGAGACCGCCTGTCTCACAACAACCTCCAGTCCAATCCCCGCGCCGCCTTCCTGTTCAGAGAAGAAGGCCCTGGCTACAAAGGGATTCGTCTGCACTTGACCAAAACGCATGAAGAGAGCGGTACGCCACTGGTCAAAGAACTTTGTCGACGGTGCAAAATCTACGACAACCCTGAAGCGGTAAGGTATCTGGTGATTTTCAAGACCGATAAGGAACTCCCGCTGATCGGTGCCGGCGAGTCACCCGAATAACTTGATGATCGGTATTTATCGTTCCTTTGACATGTGCTATGACCGATGACATGTGCTATGACCGATCAACACATACTGAATGCATAAGCTCGAGATCAATATGACAACTTCGATAAAGATCGGCGTCAGTACCTGCCTGCTGGGAGAAAAAGTTCGATTCGACGGCGGGCACAAGCACAACCGCTATATCACCCAAACCCTGGGCCAGTTCTTCGAGTTTGTTCCCGTATGTCCGGAAAGCGAGTGTGGCCTGGGTATTCCCAGGGAAGCCATGCGCCTGGTGGGTGAGGTGGACGCGCCACGTCTGGTAACCAACAAGACCCGCATCGACCACACCGATCAAATGCTCTCCTGGGCTGCGGGTCGGCTGGATGCCCTGGAAAAGGAAAATCTGTGCGGGTTCATATTCAAAAAGGATTCGCCCAGCAGCGGGCTTTTCCGCGTCAAGGTTTACAATGACAAAGGCCAGCCTGTAAAAACCGGCAGGGGGTTGTTTGCCGCCGCATTCACCAACCGGTTTCCTCGCATTCCGGTTGAGGAGGAGGGCCGTCTCCACGATCTGGTCTTGAGGGAGAATTTCATCGAGCAGGTCTTCGCCTTAAAACGCTGGCGTGAAGTGTTGGCCGAAAAGAAAACCATGGGCAACCTAGTCGATTTTCACACCCGTGAAAAACTGCTCTTCATGGCCCACAGCCAGAAGCATTACCGTGAGATGGGGCAACTGGTGGCCGATGGAAAGAGGCTCAAGGTGTCGGATCTCTACGACCGTTATGAAGGCATGCTGACCGAGGCACTGGGTCTTCGTGCAACGGTCAGCAAACACACCAATGTGCTCATGCACGTCTTGGGTTACTTCAAAAAGCAGCTTTCCGGTGACGAAAAACAGGAAGTCCTGGAATTGATCGGCAATTATCGCAGCGGCCACCTGCCGCTGATCGTTCCCGTCACCCTGTTAAACCATTTCGTGCGCAAATACAGCCAACCCTATCTTTCCGTCCAGACTTACCTGAATCCCCACCCGCTGGAGCTTCAGTTGCGCAATCACGTTTGACGGATTTCAAAAAAGCCCAACACCTGCGTGGTACGGCTCTGCCGGTCGCTGGCTCGTTGCACTGCCTTTATGGTAGGTATTAACCCCCATTTAGCTCTGATACGATTCACATTGCCCTATTGACACCCTGCCTTATGTTAATAGCCTGAATAGTAAAGGCAGAGCCTCATCGAGGCGCTGCCTTTTTTATCGATCGGTAAAGGGAGGCACATCATGACCGAACAGGCAATCGCATTGGTGACCGGCGCCAACAAAGGCCTCGGATTGGAAACCTGTCGGCAGCTGGCCCGACGGGACACGACGGTGCTGATGGGGGCAAGGGACATAAAAAGGGGACGGGAGGCTGCAGACAGTTTGAAGCCCGAGGGCCTGACGGTCGAACCGGTTCAGCTGGATGTGACCCGGGCCGACCACATCGCACAGGTGGTGGCCTTCATCGAAACCCGCTTTGGGCGCTTGGACATCCTGGTGAACAATGCGGGAATGATTCACCCGGATGAGCCGATGTTTGCCAACAGCGCGGAACAGGTCTCCCTTCAAGCCCTCCGGGAAACCTTCGAAGTCAATTTTTTCGGTCAGGTGGCACTGACCCAGGCACTCCTGCCGCTGATCAAAAAAAGTCCGGCCGGTCGCATCGTCAACGTCTCCAGCATTCTAGGGTCACTGACCCTACACAGCGATGAATCGTCCCAGACTACCCAGGTGAAGCCGCTGGCCTATGACGCCTCCAAAACGGCGCTGAACCAGTTTACGGTGCACCTGGCCGCATCGCTTAACGAGGCCCTCATCAAAGTCAACGCCGCGCATCCCGGTTGGGTAAAAACGGATCTGGGCTCCCAGCAGGCACCCATGGGTGTGGAGGACGGCGCAAAAACCGCTGTTCGCCTGGCGATGATCGGCCCAGACGGCCCAACAGGAAAATTTTTTCACTTCGATGAAGAGATACCCTGGTAAAGGTGGTACCTCACTGCGGGCTCATTGAACCCTCCCCGCGACCCCGATGCCCGATATCTCTGCTTCGCTCCGATAAGTGACGGGGAATGCGCTCGCCATCTCGGTTTGTCAACACAAGCCTTCAATCGGTTTTGTTGGTTTGAAAATATATAGTTGACCTTCGATTGAAAATCATCTATTTGATAATTATTATCACTTAGGTTTTATTCCTATAAACATCATTGAGCCTGGGGCCGGCCATTCAAAAAAGGGATGTCCAGGCCACCCCCATTGCCGTTGAATGCCCGTTATATATGGATCCAGCTGCTTGAAACAAAATGAATCGTGTCTGGGACAGCATCAATGATGTTTTGCGATACCGATTCGTGTGGCCCAAAAATTATGATTTATATGGTGCAAACGGGAACAATTTTCTTTAAATACCTAAACTACTTAGTTGCAGAACCACATATTGCTTGAGGCCTCAACACGAATTTGGTAGAAGGAACCTGCATGCTGATCAATGGGTAACCCGTCAATTGGCTGCAGCTATCCGATCAAATTCGATTCCTTACTTTCTTGTTCTGCTGAAGCGCCTCTGCAATTGTGAAGAACCCCTGTGACGGTAAGTTCATATGGTTGTCCAGCTGCCGGGTCCCATCACGTCTATCGGCAGGAAGTAACATGGGCCATCTAACCCGGACCTTATCCGAAAAAAAAGGAGGAAACATTATGAACGAAGACAGCAAGTGCCCGGTAACGGGCCGAACTTTCAGTCAAGTAGCTGGTGGTGGCACGTCGAATCGGGACTGGTGGCCGAACCAATTGAACCTCAAGCTTCTTCATCAGCACTCGCAGATGACCAATCCGATGGGCAAGGCGTTCAACTACGCCGAGGAATTCAAGAAACTCGACCTGGAGGCCCTGAAAAAGGACCTCTACGCGCTGATGACCGACTCGCAGGACTGGTGGCCGGCCGATTGGGGTCACTACGGAGGGCTCTTCATCCGGATGGCATGGCACAGCGCAGGTACCTACCGCATGGGCGACGGCCGCGGAGGCGCGGGTTCCGGCAACCAGCGCTTTGCACCCCTCAACAGCTGGCCCGACAACGTGAACCTCGACAAGGCGCGCCGTCTGCTTTGGCCGATCAAACAGAAATACGGCAGGAAAATCTCCTGGGCCGACCTGATGATCCTCGCCGGCAACTGCGCGCTTGAGTCGATGGGCTTCAAGACCTTCGGCTTCGGCGGCGGGCGCGAGGACATCTGGGAACCCGAAGAAGACGTCTACTGGGGTGCTGAAGAGGAATGGCTGGCTACGAGCGACAAGCCCAAGAGCCGTTACAGCGGCGACCGGGATCTGGAAAACCCCCTGGCGGCCGTGCAGATGGGGCTGATCTACGTGAACCCGGAAGGCCCGGACGGCAACCCGGATCCGGTCGCTTCCGGCCGTGACGTTCGCGAGACCTTCGCCCGCATGGCCATGAACGACGAAGAGACCGTCGCGCTCGTCGCCGGCGGGCACACCTTCGGCAAGTGCCATGGCGCGGGCGATGCGGCGCAGGTCGGCCCGGAACCCGAAGCCGCCGGCATCGAGGAGATGGGCCTCGGCTGGAAGAGCAGCTTCGGCAGCGGCAAGGGCGGCGATACGATCAGCAGCGGCATCGAGGGCGCCTGGAAGCCGAACCCGACCAAATGGGACATGGGCTATCTGAAGGTGCTGTTCAAATACGAGTGGGAGCTGGTCAAGAGCCCGGCCGGCGCGAACCAGTGGCTGGCCAAGGACGTGGACGATGAAGACATGGTGGTGGACGCCCACGATCCGTCGAAGAAGGTCCGGCCGATGATGACCACGGCGGACCTCTCGCTGAAGTTCGACCCCATCTACGAGCCGATCGCGCGGCGCTACCTGCAGAACCCCGAGGAATTCGCGGACGCCTTCGCCCGAGCGTGGTTCAAGTTGACCCACCGCGACATGGGCCCTCGTTCGCGCTACCTGGGCGCGGAGGTCCCCGCAGAGGAGCTGATCTGGCAAGACCCGGTGCCCGCCGTCGATCATGAGCTGATAGACGAAAAGGACATCGCCGCCCTCAAGGGCAAGATCCTCGCCTCGGGCCTGTCTGTCTCCCAACTGGCCTCGACGGCCTGGGCGTCGGCGGCCACGTTCCGCGGCTCCGACATGCGCGGCGGGGCCAACGGGGCACGCATCCGTCTCGCTCCGCAAAAGGATTGGGAGGTCAACCAGCCCGAGCAGCTTAAGACGGTGCTGGGAACCCTCGGGGGGATCCAAAAGGCGTTCAACGACGCACAGTCCGGCGGAAAAAAGGTGTCGCTCGCCGACCTGATTGTCCTGGGCGGATGCGCAGGTGTCGAGCAGGCTGCCAAGAATGCCGGTCAGGATGTGACCGTTCCCTTCGCGCCGGGACGCACGGATGCCTCGCCGGAGCAGACCGACGCGGTGTCGTTCGCCGTACTTAAACCGGCTGCAGACGGGTTCCGCAACTACCAGAAAACCAAATTCAGCGTATCGGCGGAGGAACTGCTGGTCGATCGGGCGCAACTGCTGACGCTGACCGCACCCGAGATGACGGTTCTCGTTGGCGGCATGCGCGTCCTGAATACCAACTTCGGACAGTCCCCGCACGGCGTCTTCACCAAGCGACCCGAGACGCTAACGAATGACTTCTTCGTGAACCTGCTCGACATGCGCACGACGTGGAAGGCAACCTCGGAAGACGAAGACGTGTTCGAGGGTCATGATCGCGAAAGCGGCGAACGCAAGTGGACCGGCACCCGTGTCGACCTCATCTTCGGTTCGAACTCCCAGCTCCGGGCTTTGGCGGAAGTCTATGGAAGTGAGGACGCCCAGGAGAAGTTCGTGACCGACTTTGTGGCGGCGTGGAACAAGGTGATGAACCTCGACCGCTTCGACCTCGCTTGATCGCAGCATAAATGTCTTCGAGGGCTCATGAAGGGTATTCTGAACTGCAAATCGAATGATCAGGAAGCGATAGTTGCCGCGAATTGACGGATGTCTTAAACGCTCAACTGGGCCACTTCGAAAAGGTTCACCCGGACGATGCTGCCGGTGTACGCGAAGCATTGGAGAAAATGAAAGAATAGGGTATAATGTGGGAGAATCGGGGCCGCCAGGCCCCAACCCCCAACATTCAGGAGGAAATTTCATGGCGGAAAAGAAATTCAAACAGGTATGTGAATGCAAGAACTGCGGCAACGAGGCTGAGATGGTTATCACTTGTTCCCTGGAAGAAGAGAAGACGGTCACCGCGACACCTCATGTCGTGCCCGAAGGCGAGGGAAAAACGGAAGGCCATGCCGTCTGCAGCCACTGCGGCGGCGAGGCGGATATCTGGTTGGACATTTGACAGCGACTGAATGAAACCCGATCCTTTCAGGCGATAAAAAAACATCAAAATCAGTGTTTAAAGAAAGGGCTGCCTGCCAACAGATGGGCGGCCCTTTGTCTTGCCCGAATCCCCAATCCTGTGCCGACGGGTGTTAACCCAGTGACGCCGCATGATGCACATTATATTTCTCCATCATGGAGAATATCGGGAGAATGCGACCCTAAGTGGTCGTGTTAAGACGGTTTAAGGCGTCGATCCATGTATTCTCGATCAGGACGCTGCCTTTTCAATGGTCCGGGTATATCCACAGCGATCGGCCATATATTTGAATGGCCCGGCGGTCCAGGCATGCAAAAGCGTGTCCGGATGAATACGACGGCCATCCAGAAACTCGGCGATGCGCCGGACGCCATCGATATGATAGTGGGGGCAGCCTAAAGAAATATAGTCGATCGGCTGCCGATCGTGGCCGTTGAGATGTTCGACGGATTTGGCCAGATCCAGATAGTGGTGGGCGCCGCAGAACAGGTCCGCCAGGAGACTCGGCACAGCCGTTCTGCCCCCAGCACCCTGGCTTATCGCACGATCAGCTCCATGGCTTTTTGGGGCGCCCGGCCAGACTTGTCGTCCAGGATGGCCTTTTGGATATCGTCGAGATTCATCATCATCCGTTCGCTTTGAAAAAGGTTTAGGGAAGCCATACCTTCCTTTGGGCGAAATGGCAAACCAACCGGCGGTCCGTCAGGAAAACCGCGTGCAATCCGCTGGAAAATGGCCTATGATGGTCTTATCTTCAATCATGCTCGGCGGTGGGGACGGCGGTGACGGACCGGCAGCCGGGTACATCGGAGAAAAAACCGGAGGGTTCACCGCCGACGGGCCAGTGAACACCGCGAAAGGGTCAATCCTCGGATTTGTGCATTCCTCAGCAAACATCCTGAGTCACTGCGCAAGGACACTAACAAAAGAGAGGCTTCTGATGGAAGGTCACATTAAATGGTACGACGAAAAAAAACGTTTCGGGTTTGTCACCACCCAGGAAAACGAAGATATTTTCCTGCATGTGTCGGGTATCAAGGAGTACGGCCATTTCGGCCTGCAGCGCGATGACCGAGTGGAGTTCGAAATCAGGGAAACGGCCAAAGGCAAGCAGGCCGTGAATCTGAGGCCTGCCAAATAGGGTTCACTTCAGATTGAAAGGGCGCCCCTTCATCCGGGGTGCCCTCTTTTTTTTCTCACCGCACGCGCTGATCCATTCTCGTTCATTCCTTTACGCCGGCCCGATCTCCGGAACGCACCATCTCAATGCGGCGCTCTTGACCAGATTCACCTTCATACCGTTTCGTATGGATGGAATCCTTTGGGGGCGCCATCGCTCAGCGCCCCCTTCGCGTGGTGGAATTCAGGGCTGTCGTATATTTTTTTCAACAGGCCTTCCTTGAACCGGGGAGATGCAAGGTGGGCCATGCCCACGGCCCGTTCGGAAAGGCTCAATCCCCGGGGGTCGAAAGCCCCGTTTTCGGTGACGATAACCACAGGATCCGCCGCGATGGCCGTGGTGGTGATGCCCTCCGGACACATGTCTACGATTTTCGACAGACCCTTGGCGGTGACCGATTTAAGGGCGATGATCGGCACCCCGCCTTTGGAAAGGTTGGCGCCGCGGATGAAATCGCACTGGCCGCCTACCCCGCTGTAAATCTGCCTGGCTTTCATGGAGTCGGCCCAGATATTACCGTGTAGATCCACGCCGATGGCGCTGTTGATGGAGACCATGTTGGGTTGATCGGCAATGGTGAGGATACTGTTGGTATAGTCTGCCGGTCGGATTTGAACGGCGGAGTTGTAGTCCAGCCAGTCGTAACCCCCTTGGCTGCCGGCCAGAAAGATTGAGGCAAGGCTGAACTTGTTGCGGGTGCTGGTGAAGCGGTTGGACACCACCCCTTCATCCACCAGCCGGCGCATGGCATCGGCAAACAGCTCGGTGTGGATGCCCAGGTCCTTGACGCCTTTTTCCAGGATGGCATCAGTAACCGCCTCGGGAACCTGGCCGATTCCATACTGGATGGTGCTGCGGTCCTTGACGAACAGACCGGCAATGATCCTTCCGATTCTGCGGGCCGGCTGGTCCGGTGGCTGAACCGGGCTGACGGGCAGGGGGTAGTCGGTGTCCAGCAGGTAGTCGATCCAGGCACCGGGGACGGTGTCTCCCAGCACGAAGGGCATCCGGGCGTTGCGTTCGGCGATGACCAGTCCGTTGTTGGCCCTGACCGTTTCAATGGCCGCCATCACCCCCTCCATGGTGGTGCCCAGACTGTAGTTGCCTCCGTTGTCCGGCCCGGCCACCGTGAGCATGGCCACGTTGGGTTTAAGGTATTCGCGGACCTGCATGGGGATGTCGCCCAGGTGCATAAGCTGGTATTTGGCCCATCCCTTATTGGCGGACTCCCGGGTGTGGTGGCTGTTAAAAATGATGCGGTGGGTAATTCGACTGCAGACCACTTTGGCAAACAGGTCTGCGACATCCCCGAGGAAAAGGACGCCGATCAGTTCCACCTCCCGAATCGATTCGTCGGCGGCCAGCTGCCTGAACATCACCTGGGGCGTGGCCGCATTCCCCGACGCGTAAATCCGGCTCTCCGGCGGCAGCAGGGTGTTATTGATAATATCGGCTACGTTATTGACGATTTTCATCTTATCCTCATGGTCTGCTTGGGTTGTTCGATCTGAACATAGGCGTCTGACATTCAGGAAAATTGCATTTTAAAATTGAAGTGCCGCAAAGCACAACGATAAACTAAAAAAGGGATCGATAAACAACCGATACCGGCTGCTTCCCAATCCCTTAGGAAACTTTATGAAGGCTGGCTTTTCAGATGGGGCTATCGATTGGGAACGGACGTCAGGAAACCGATCGCCTCAGTCACCAAATGAATTCGCTCCGACGTCTTATTCAGAAGTGGCTGGTTGAGGTTCGGATCAAGGCCGCAGCGTTATTGAAACCGCAGGCGTAGCAGCGCTACGTCGAGGATATCAATAATGTGAGAACGCAGAGCCGGGCCGCAAGATGCCATTTCTGGATGAAACGGTCTAGCGGTTGGC
>Ga0272441_10010304_pt1 | contig 14183 bp, 8 predicted proteins | sample SSMProp6N_FD_193582 | JGI IMG/M metagenome (GOLD analysis project Ga0272441, IMG submission 193582) | Marine sediment archaeal communities from Little Sippewissett salt marsh, Falmouth, MA, United States - SSM-Prop-6N | ecosystem: Environmental > Aquatic > Marine > Wetlands > Sediment ... | reverse complement strand
CCATTCTCGTTGGCTTTCATCAAACCACCTATGACATAGGGGGTTCGACCTGATGCCGCAATGCCCACCAGGACATCATTGGTGTTGATATTATACTCGGAAAGATCCTTCCAGGCCTGCTCCATGTCGTCTTCAGCAAACTCAACGGCCTTCCGAAAAGCACCGTCGCCTCCAGCGATCAAGCCGATCACCCAGTCATGTGGAACCCCGTAGGTGGGCGGGCATTCTGAAGCATCCAAAACTCCAAGGCGCCCACTCGTTCCGGCGCCTATGTAAAAGAGTCGCCCCCCTCTTTCAAACCGATCGACGATCTCCTCTACAAGAGGCTCGATCTGTGGAATGGCATCCCCTACCGCTTCAGGCACCTTTTTGTCTTCCCGGTTCATGTTCCTGAGCAGCTCGAGGACGCTCATATGCTCCAGGTTGTCATAATAGGAGGCCTGCTCCGTTACCGATTTTTCGCTCATTTTAGTTTTTTTTGGTTCGAATGATCCAAAGTCCTGCCATGGTGAAGCCCGCATTGACAGCAATGCTTATGAATCCGAAGTCAAAATTAAACGAATTTTTCAAATAGACGCTGCTGGCATAGGTCAGAACCGGGGCAAGTATGCAAACCAACGGAACCCATCGATCCTTAACCGAAATCTGACTGAACATGCCCATGAGGTAGAGACCGAGCAGAGGGCCATAGGTATAGCCGGCCACGTTGAAAATCAGGGAGATCACATCACCCCGGCTTCCGGAGAACGCCATAATGATCACGAAAACGACCACAGAGAAACCGAATAACACCCGGTTTTTAATCTTTTTGCGCTCTTCTCCACTTTTCGAAGACATGTCGAGGAAGTCGTAACTGAACGATGTCGTCAGCGCTGTCAGAGCCGAGTCCACGCTGGAAAAGGATGCTGCGATGATCCCCAGTAAAAAACTGATGCCGGTTATCAGCCCGAGGTGGTTCAGTGCAAGGTCAGGAAAAAGGGTATCCGTATCCAAAAAGGCCCCGTTTTCATCTACCGGGAGTCGCACACCGACAGAATCGGCATAGATATAAAGAAGAATCCCCAATCCGAGAAAAAGAAATTGCGTGACGGCAAGTATCAAGCTGAAGCTCAAGGTATTCTTCTGAGCATCCCACCTGTTCTTGCACGTGAGGGTTTTCTGCATCATGTTCTGGTCGAGTCCCATCATGGCAATTGCAATGAGTATACCGGCAATGAATTGCTTGAAGAAATTGTTACCCGACTTGTTCTCCCATTCAAATACCCTGAAATAAGGATGACTGGTAACCCGACTCACGGATTCCCCAAGGCTGAGCTCCATCGAAGTGGTTATAGAATATATGGTCACCAGAGCGGCGAGAATTAAAAAGAAGGTTTGCATGGTATCGGTCCAGACTATGGTCTTGATTCCCGACTTGTTCGTGTAAAGCCAAACGAGCATCAGTATGATCACAACCGTCAGAAAAAAAGGAACGCCGAACTTGTCAAAGAAAGCGAACTGCAGAATCTTCGCAGCGAGCAACAGCCGCAAGGAGGCGCCGAACGACTGAGAAACCAGAAAGTAAAGGGATCCCGTTTTATAGGTATGGTTCCCGAATCTTTCCTTCAAGTAGCTGTAGATAGATACCAGCTTAAGCCTGTAATACAGGGGGATCAGCACAAAGGTGATGAACAGGTAGCCCACCACATTGCCAAGAATGAATTGGAAAAAGTAAAAGTTGTTGTTTCCGACCATCCCGGGGACAGAAACAAATGTCACCCCGGACAGGGCTGCACCGACCATCCCAAAAGCGACAAGAAACCAGGGAGACTGTCGATCACCCGTAAAGAAGGACTCGTCACCGGACTTCCTCGAGGTCAGGTATGAAATCAGCATGATGATGCCAAAATAGGCGATGATGATGCCAAAAATGAGATATGTGCTCAAAATTCCTTCTTATTTGCCGAAACGGTTCAACTCCAGGATTTGATCTTGTGGCCCTTCACTGCATAAAGAAAGATGATAATATAGGCGGGAAGAAGGATCCAGTAGCCCTGGTTGGCCGATTGCGACATGGCCGCTGCCTCTTCCATCCCGTTGGAAAGATAAGACTCATTGAGATAATCGACTACGCGACCGTACAGCGGAGTAAGGATCGCTCCCCCTGAAATCGCCATGATCAGGAAAGCGGCGGCGGTTTTCGTGAATTTGCCCAAACCGTCCAACGCGAGGGGCCAAACCGCTGGCCAAACGAGTGCATTGGCAATCCCGAGTGAGGCCACGAGCAATACCGAAGTAAAGCCCGAGGTGTTCACTATGACCAAACTGAGAACAATACCCAAAAGCCCGCTCAGCAGCAGGGCTGTTTTCTGACTGATTACCTTGGGGATCAGGATGACGCCGAGTGCATAAGTGCCCACCATGGCAAAAAGTGTAAATGTTGTGAACCATTTGGCCTGTTCCACCGGAAGGCCGAGAGATAGCCCGTAGGCAATGATCGAATCCCCCGCAATCACTTCAACACCAACGTACATGAACAAGGTGATGACTCCGAAAATAAGCTGAGGAAACTGAAATATGGATGTTTTTTCGGTTTTGCCCTTATCGGTTTCCTTAATGGGTTCGGCCTCGACATGAGGCAATGGAGCCTTTCGTATCAGGATCGCAAGAAGGGCCAGAACGGCTGCCATTACTATGTAGGGAACATATACGCTGTTCGCCATTGTGTCCAGCAAGACTTCTTTCTCGGGGCCACTGACAGTTGATAGTTTTTCATTGACCTCATCGATTCCGCTCAGCAGCAGGGCTCCAAAGATCAATGATCCCAATGCGCCGGCTACTTTATTGGCAATTCCCATGACGGATATCCTTTTTGCCGCGCTTTCGATGGGCCCTAGGATGGTCACATAGGGGTTTGCCGCTGTCTGAAGCAGGGTCATTCCGGATCCCTGGATGAAAATTCCTACAAGAAACAACCAGTACATTCTTGCGTTTGCTGCCGGGATAAAGACAAGTGCGCCAATCGCCATGACGAACAAGCCGATCGACATTCCCTTTCTGTAGCCTATTTTTTCGAGAATCGCAGAAGACGGCAGGGCCATTACCACAAAGGAAATATAGGAGGCCGAGGCCACCAGGTAAGACTGGGCAGCTGTCAGCTCATTGATGGTTTTCATAAATGGGATGAGAGCTCCGTTTATCCAGGTGACAAAGCCAAAGATAAAGAAGAGCGCTGCAATGATCATTAACGGAACCAACGTGGATGTCGTAGATGACGAGGATGACGTGGACATATCAGATAAATTAGAAGTTTTGATTACAATTTAAACTCGCAAACGAAAATAAAAGTAAGCGATCCATTTATTATGATTTCCCTTTTTCGTCAAAAAACAGGAAAACCTCGACAAAATACACTAAAAAACTTTAGGGAGATTTGTTCTTGTCTTCTTTCCGGAGCATTTTCTTTTCCTGCTTCAAACTGTCAAGCTGATCCCGGGTCAATAATTTTTCCTCCTCGGTTCTCTTCAGCCCCAGTTTCTCCAGGAATTCTCCTCCGTTGTTGAAGTCAAAACTATAGGAGATGCCCACGCCCTGGGTGTAACCCTGGCCTTCGATGACATCAAACTGTATCTCATTCTGACGATTGTAGACTTTGCCCCACAGAGTTTCCGGTTCGTTCAAAGGGACGCGCACTTCCACCTCCCCAATGATACTGGAATTCGTATTGGATCCAACCGGGACCCCTACTTTTCCGCTTACCACGACCTTGTCCGCAATACGTCCGGACACCTCCAGACCCAATTGATCGTCAGTAGTGACGTCCTGCACCGAATTATCGGTCCCAATGTCATAGGTCACGCCGACCTGGAAGTTTTCATTATCGCTTTCAAGCATACTGGACAAAAGTTGAGAGGCCTTTTGAGCTATGGTTCCCGCTATCGCCGCATTGCCGTCGAAATTTGTCCTGTTGTTCGCTGTGGCGGCAAAGGACCCGGTGGCCAGCAAGGAAAAGAATTGCGTGAGTTTGTCGTCTTCGTTCCTGAGCTTGAATTCGAGCTCGCTGGTTACGTTTGAGCTTGCATTGGGTATGACCACGTCGAACGAAAAATCGGGGGCAGAAAGCTGTCCGGTTATACCTGTATGAAGCTCCACGTCGATCTTGCGAGAACTGGCAATGCCTTCGAGAAGAATCGCCGGATTGGCCCTTGTGTAGTTGATCGCCAGGATGTCAAGTCGGGCATCATAGGGATTGCCATCCCATACTATGGTTCCACCACGCTGGACCACAAAATCCTTGTTGACAATGTTCCTGAACTTGTACTCCCCCTGGTCCACGGTCAGGCTTCCAAACATTTCAAATCGCCCATTGGTGTCAATGTTTAAGCGAATATTCCCATCCCCGCGACCTCTGAGCGAACTTCCCGTGTTGCGATCGATCACAATTTCTGCCAGGGCATCACGGGTCACGTTCAGGTTAAAGTTCAAATTAAGACCCTTGAGACGCTCAAAAATCACCTCGCCCCGTCTCTCCTCATCCACCTCTTCCTCGTCAGCCTCAAAATGGATCAGCTTCGTCGTGTTTACCGTGCTTGTGTTGCCCAGGGGGATATAGAACTCTGTTCCGGGCATAGTAGTTCCGCGGACCGCAATCTGGAGTTCATCGGTATAACCTTTCAAGGTCGTTCGGCCTGACATAAGGCCTTTGCCGTAATACAAGGCACCTTCGGCATCTTCGGTATTCAACACCAGCAGGTTATTTGTGTTGAGCTCGAGGTCAAGTAGCCACCTTTTGAATCGCTCATGGGTAATGGTTCCTTCAATCGACCCTCTGGTACCCATTACGTCATCCACGACACTGATGCGCTGAAAATCAAACGTGTGATCGTAAAGTTTGACTACGGATTTTCCTTCAAAATCGTAGTTCACATTCAGATAAGGCAGCTTTATGCCAGCTTCTTCCAATTGGATTTCCCCATTGATATCAGGATTGGCCAGCATGCCCGACATGGTAACTTCACCGCTCGCGATTCCCCGAATATTTGAAAGCACGTTCTTGCCCAAAGGGCTGAAGGCCCCTATCTTGAACTTGTCAAAATAGACATTGGCCAGCATCGTAGGATCAGAATTGCTGAAGTCAATCTCACCGGTAGAGCTGAATGTCCTCAATCCTGAATTGATCAGAGAAGTCTGGAAACTGTAGTTTCTGATATTATCATCCGAGGCGGCATTGAATTCGAAATCTCCGTAGTATTCGTCGTTGATGCTGAAGTAATTGACAACCAGCTCTGCTATGGGTAAGATCTGTCCGTTGACGGGTCTCAGCTGTATGTTCCCATTCAACTTTCCATCCACACGGACACTATCCATGGTTGGGGTCACGTCGAAAAGATTGACATTGGTGAAATTAACGTCAATGTTTCGAGAATCCTTGCCACTTAAGAGCCCGGCCAGGTGAATTTCCTGATCTCCCGATATCAGGTTGAAATCATCGATGGCATAGGTGTCAATATCCTGATCATAGACAATTTTGTTCTGATTGTTGTCCTCCGGATTCACAAACCAGGAGTTGTCTTTAAAAAAGAGTTCGGATCGTTTCATTCCGAGCACCGATTGCCCTTTTTCATTAAAGGTGTGATAGACACTGAAATTATAACGTTCCTTGCGCTCCTTGCCCCCGATCATGTCTGCTCGCATGAAGAGCGTGTCATTCAACATCACATTGACCAGGTTTATCTGGGAAAGGTTGTAATACTTGGTGTCGAGCTCATCCACACTCAGAAGCGTGTTGAACAGGGGGTTTTGGTTGTCCACCTGCAAATTGATCCTGTCGACGTAAAAGTCAAAGGCCTCGATCCTGGGGGACCTCACATTGAGCTTAAAGATGTCCTGATCCGAATTGACCTCCCCATAGATTATTGTGTTCGCCCCCAGAATAAGGTCCGGAAAAAACACTTCTACGATCTTGTTGTAAATATTGAACCTGAATTCCAGGAATTGTCCCTCAAGCACCTTTTTCTTCTGATAGTTGACAAAAAGGCTGCCGAGGGAATTCTGCCCCAATCGCTTGAGCTGACCAAACTTAAAATCCCCGCGAATATAGCCATTGATGATATCCGTCGAATTTACGGTCACTTCCCTCAGGGTGTCTTTGAAATAGGAGCTGATGGCGAAGTCCTTGAAGAAATAATCATCATTCTCATTTGAATAGGAGGCGTTCTTGAAGCTGATTATTCCCTCGATGTCATCTGCCGTGCTTCCCTGGAGATCGATGTTGATCATACCTTTCAAAACAGCCTTTTCATCGCGAGTGAAGAGGTTGAGTCGATTGAAATCCGAATGGGCCACATCGGCGCTGAAGTTGAATTGGTAGAATTCATCTGACAGATCGGCCAGCCCTTTGAATTCTATTTGAAGATTCGGATCATTGATAAAAAGATAACCATCGAACCTCTTGTCCATAAGCACCCCGTTGATGTCGATATTTGAGTAGGTATAGCCCTTGTACTGATGCTTAGAGATATGCCCCCTGACATTGATGTTTACATTGTCTATCGAAAATCCCTGACCCTCTACTTCCCCGGTCATAGACAACTCCCCGAGCAAACTGTCGTTGACAAAGCGCCCGAGCTTGAAGTCGATAAGTTCTATGCTCCCCTTATAGGTCGCCAGATCGCCCTTGTCAATGTCATTGAGGCTCAGGTCGACGTCCGACAAACCCAACTCTGCAATCGTCTTGAGTTGCACGTCCAGAGAAGTCTTGGTCACTTTTACCTTTCCCGAGCTGGAGAAAAAGCCTATGTCTTCCAGAGCCTTTGGAATTCTGGCACCCAAAAGATCCGGCAGCAAATTGACCAGGTGATCGTAGTTGGAACTCAGCTCCCGAATATCTCCGATCAATAGGAAACGATCCTTGTCCAGGACATTTTTGATATGGATGTTTCCACGCAATGAGGAATTCCTGTCTGAGGTCAGGTTTATCTGTGAAACCTTGAAATCATTTATGGTCCCCTTGGCTTTCGCCGAAAAGTGAATCCGATCGTAGCGACCGAACTGACCGTAGAACTTTTTGAGATCTGAAAGAATGATATCCGCCTGCTTGAAATCAGCATTGATCTGCACACGATTGGTAAAATCAGACAGATCCCCGATTTCGTAGTCAAAATAGATGTCTGCGTTCAGCTCTGAACCCTCGGTCCGCAACCAGGTATCGACGAACTCCATATGCGTATTGGAATAGCGAAAACGAGAACTGAAATTCAACACCTCAACATCGTGGTCCTCGACAGTTCGCAAGTCGCGAATATCTGCCCGTATGTCGGCCCCGTCAATATTGAAATTATCGAAAACACCGTGAATGTTGTGATAAAAAACTATGGGACCTTCTCTCTTGTTCTCATTGTACAGGTTGAAATCAATTCCCTCCGCGACAATGGAAGAGGACTGCATTTTGAAGGTCTTGTTCGAGTCCGGGTTCTCCTTCTTAAACTTCTGCACGAACAAACTCAGGTTGTTCGTAGAGTCTCCCTGGTAGGTCCTCAAGTTGAATACACCTCGCTCCAGGAGAATATCTCCAAATTCCAGATTGGTTCTAAAAAGGTTTCGATAATTTAGAATGGAAGTCTCAATGCCACCTACAGCGATTAGCGTGTCGTTCATATGGTCCCGAATCAACACAGACCTGAGCTTCACCTTCCTGATCGAGGAAAGATCGACCCGGTCTATATGAATCTCCGTCCCGTAAGTGCTGTTGATTCGGTTGGTCACAATTCGGGCCAGGCCTGTTTGGACCGCTGAAAAAGAAAGGAGGACGCTCAACATGACCAGAAAGAAACTGGCCAGCAGAAAAAAACGTATTGCTATATTTTTCAGGCGCCTGATGAGATTTATTTCTAAATTTGCATTTTTAAAAGTACAATTTTTGTGCCTAAAAAAATGAGGTGAAAAAAAAATCTGTTCACATACTTGCCATCGAATCTTCCTGCGACGACACCAGTGCCGCAGTACTTGAGAATGAGCGGGTTCTCTCGAATGTCGTGGCGAATCAAAAGGTTCACGCCCAGTATGGTGGCGTGGTACCGGAGCTGGCGTCCAGGGCCCACCAGCAAAATATCGTCCCTGTGGTCGACCTCGCCTTGAAAAGGGCAAATGTCAAAAAGGAGGATCTGGACGGAATTGCCTTTACCCAGGGTCCGGGACTACTCGGTTCCCTGCTCGTTGGCACCTCTTTCGCCAAGTCACTTTCGATTGCGTTGAACATTCCGCTGATGGCGGTCAATCACATGCAGGCCCATGTCCTGGCTCACTTTATTGAAGATGAGGCCCAGAGGATTCCTCCCTTTCCGTTTCTCTGTATGACAATCAGCGGTGGACATACTCAGATTCTCAGGGTCAGTGCCTTCGATTCTTTTGAAATACTCGGGGAAACCATTGATGATGCCGTAGGGGAAGCTTTTGATAAAACGGCAAAACTGCTCGGGCTACCCTATCCGGGTGGACCGCTTATCGACAAGCATGCGTCTCAGGGTGACCCGTTGGCTTTCAGCTTCTCGGAACCCAAGACGGAAAACCCGCTGGACTTCAGTTTCAGCGGACTCAAAACGGCTATTCTTTACTTCCTGCAAAGAGAGCAAAAGAAGAACCCCGATTTTATTCACCAGCGCATGGACGACATTTGTGCTTCGGTTCAACGCACAATCGTCACGATTTTGATGAACAGGCTAAAAAAAGCCGCTGAAATGACCGGGATCAAACACGTTGGAATAGCGGGAGGCGTGTCGGCAAATTCGGAGATTCGCTCGACCCTGAGGGCCATGGAAGAATCTGACGGTTGGACGACCTACATTCCCAAGTTCGAATACACGACAGACAACGCAGCCATGATCGGTATCGTGGGTTACCTGAAATACCTGAACAAAGATTTTGACCGGGAAGATTCGGTTGCGAGCTCCCGACTCGACATGGAGAAATAAAAAACCGATTCTTATTCGGTCATGGCATCTTCTGACATCAGTGCGGCAGCTATGCGCTTGTAAAAGCCTTTATTCAATTTTTCCCTTATGGATGAGAACGCCTTGATGGTTTCCTCCACATCCTCCAGCGTATGTGCTGCGGTCGGTATCAATCTCAAGAGGATCATTCCCTTTGGAATCACCGGGTAAACCACTATGGAGCAGAATATTCCGTAGTTTTCTCTCAGATCGTTAACCATAGCCATGGCTTCCGGTATGTCGCCTTCCAGGAAGACGGGAGTTACACAGGTATTGGTCTTACCGATATTGAATCCCTTTTCCACCAATCCATTCTGCAGGGCATTCACATTTTCCCAAAGCTTCTCTCTGAGCTCGGGCATGGTGCGAATCATGTCGAGTCTTTTCAGAGCGCCTTTCACCATAGCCATCGGCAGGGATTTGGCAAACATCTGGGACCTCATATTGTATTGAAGATACTTGATCACCTCTTTGTCGCCGGCAAAAAAGGCTCCGATACCCGCCATGGACTTGGCAAAGGTTGCAAAGTAAACGTCAATTGCGTCTTGAACACCTTGCTCCTCACCTGCCCCGGCACCCGACTTGCCGAGTGTTCCGAAACCATGTGCGTCATCGACCAGCAATCTGAAGTTGTATTTTTCTTTCAGGGCGCAAATCTCCTTGAGTTTGCCCTGCTCTCCACGCATACCAAAGACACCTTCACTGATCACCAGAACTCCTCCACCTGTCTCTTCTGCTATCTTGACCGCACGCTGCAGGTTCTTTTCAAAACTTTCGATGTCATTGTGGCGAAAAGTGAATCGTTTCCCCTGGTGAAGCCTTGCCCCGTCAATGATGCAGGCATGAGAATCCATATCATAAACAACAACGTCATTCTTAGTGACCAGGGCATCGATGGCCGAAACCATTCCCTGGTATCCAAAATTCACCAGGTAGGCAGCTTCTTTCCCCACAAAATCAGCGCATTCCCGCTCCAATTGTTCGTGGTAGTTCGTGTGGCCACTCATCATCCGCGCACCCATGGGGTAAGCCATTCCATGTTCCGCTGCAGCCTCCGCATCCGCTTTTCTCACTTCCGGGTGATTGGCCAGACCCAGATAGTCATTGATGCTCCAGGTGATAACTTCACGTCCGTTGAATTTCATCCGATTGGAGATCGGACCCTCAAGCTTGGGGAATACGTAATAACCTTCCGCTTGCTTGGCCCATTTTCCCAAAGGACCCTTATCCTTGATAATTCTCTCAAATAAGTCTTTCATCTTCAAAATTCATTTCTATGGAAGGCAAAACACCTTCATCTAAATCAAGTGCAAAAATAGGAAAATTTCTTATTAACACCTTTTGATGTTTATAGAAAATGATAAAATGAAAAGGCCATTCGCTACGCGAATGGCCCTTTATTAGTATTGTTTGGATCTCTTTATTGAATGTTTTCCAGAGAACCTCTCGCTTGTTTCTGAGTGTCGAAGAAACCCTGATCACTCATCCATTCGTCACAATAGACCTTTTCCATGTATCGTGATCCGTGGTCCGGAAGTATCATGACAACGACACTGTCTTTGTCAAAATAGTCTTTGGCAGCATACTGAAGGGTCGCCTGAATCACGGCTCCGCTGGTGTATCCTGTAAACAATCCCTCTGTGGTTGCCAACTCTCTGGCCCTGTGGGCTGCATCTTCATCCGTAACCTTCTCAAACACGTCAATGACCTCGAAATTTGTCGCGGAAGGCACAAGATTCTTTCCAAGGCCTTCAATGCGGTAGGGATAGATTTCGTTGGTGTCAAAGTCTGAGGTCTCGTGAAATTTCTTGAGTATCGACCCGTAGGCATCCACACCCAATACCTTGACAGCTGGATTTTTCTCTTTCAGGTATTTGCCAACCCCTGAAATCGTCCCCCCTGTTCCGCTCGCAACGACCACGTGCGTCACTTTGCCTTCGGTCTGTTCCCAGATCTCAGGCCCGGTTGACAGGTAATGCGCCTCAGAATTGAGTTCATTGAAATACTGATTGATGTATACGGAATCTGCTGTTTCCGAATGAAGTCTCTTGGCTACCTGATAATAAGATCTCGGATCATCCGCACTCACATGTGCCGGGCAAACGTAAACTTTCGCACCCATGGCCCTGAGCATGTTGATCTTTCCCTTCGACGCCTTGGAGTTAACTGCCAATATGCACTCATATCCTTTGATGATGCATACGAGGGCCACACTAAACCCGGTGTTCCCCGAGGTCGTCTCAATGACCGTGCTCCCCTCTTTGAGTATCCCCTTTTTTTCTGCCTGCTCCACAATGTGCACCGCTATTCTGTCTTTCATAGAGTGCCCCGGATTGTAGGCTTCGTATTTTGCTAAGAACTCACCGTCTAACTCTTCTGTTATTTTGTTCAATCGAATGAGAGGCGTCTCTCCGACCAAATCCAAAATAGAATTAGTTATACCGTTATGTTTTTTCATAGAATTATAATACTTTGATTATAAAAACCGCGCAAATTTAATTATTTTTTTTAAACCTCCATTGAATCTGGGGATAAGATTCGGGTCTCGGTCACCTTAATCACAATATTACAAAAAAACTTTTTAATTCTTAATTCCTTCTAAATCAAGAAGAAAGGCGTAATCTCGAGCCACTTCCTTCAGAGCGTCGAACCGTCCGGACGCTCCACCATGCCCGGTATCCATATTCGTGTAAAGCAGCAATTTATTGTTGTCAGTTTTCATGCCCCTCAACTTGGCCACCCATTTTGCTGGTTCAAAATACTGTACCTGGGAGTCGTGCAGGCCCGTGGTAACGAGCAAATTGGGGTATTCCTTCTCTTCCACATTGTCATAAGGAGAATAGGAAAGCATATAGTCATAGGAGTCCTTTTGCTTGGGGTTCCCCCACTCATCGAACTCTCCTGTCGTGAGAGGTATGCTCTCATCGAGCATGGTGGTTACCACATCCACGAAGGGAACTGCGGCGATCACCCCGTTGAAAAGCTCCGGGTTCATATTGATTACCGCGCCCACGAGCAGTCCGCCCGCAGAGCCTCCCTCCGCATACAGGTGTTCGGCAGAGGTATATCCCTGATCGATCAAATGAGAGGCCGAGTCGACGAAATCATTGAAAGTGTTTTTCTTGTTGAACATCTTTCCGTCTTCATACCAGGATCTGCCGAGGTATTCACCGCCGCGTATATGCGCGATGGCATAGATAAAGCCCCTGTCCAGCAAACTCAGTCGAACGCTGCTGAAGCGGTCCCTGACGATGCTTCCGTATGCCCCATAGCCGTACAATAGCAGCGGAGTGTCGCTTCCGGGTTTTGTATCCTTGTGATACACCATGGAAATAGCCACTTTTTTACCATCCCTTGTATCCGCCCAAATTCTCTCACTTCTGTAGTTCTCTTTTTTGAACGTGCCTCCGAGCACCTCCTGTTCTTTCTTTACATAGTTGGTCTTTGAATTCACGTCAAAATCGATGACAGAATTCGGAGTCGTCAATGAGTTGTAGCTGTAGCGGATCAAATGGGTGTCGAATTCTGGATTGTTGTACACCGATGCCGAATAAGTCTCTTCTTCAAAAGGCAGGTAAAAATCTTCGCTGTTGTCCCATTTGCGAATTCGAATCTTGTTCAGGCCATTGTTTCTCTCCTCAAGGACAATAAATTCTTTGAAGATAGAAATGTCCTCGAGCAAAGTGTCCTTTCTGTGGGGGATGACCTCAACCCAGTTTTCTTTTCCGGGCTTGTCCACCGGGGTCCTCATCAACTTGAAGTTCTTCGCCTCGTCTTTATTGGTATGCACATAAAAGTGGTCCTCAAAATGGGCAATTGAATACTCCAGGCCCCGCTCTCTTTCCTGCACGAGAGAAAAATCCCCTTCCGGATCGTCGGCATCCAGGAACCTGTATTCGGCCGTAAGGGTGCTGTAAGAACCGATAATGATGTACCGGTTAGATTTTGACTTGTAAACGAAAGTCCAGAAAGTCTCGTCGTCTTCCTCATAGATCAAGGTGTCCTCCGACGGATCCGTACCCAGGGTGTGCCGGTAAATTTTATCACTTCTCAATGTGACAGGGTCCTTTTTGGTATAGAATACCGTCCGGTTGTCATTGGCCCAGGCAGAATTCCCTGTGGTATTCTTGATCTCCTCAGGGTAGAGCTCCATCGTTTCCAGGTTCTTGAACCTCAGGTCGTATTGACGACGACTCAACGTGTCCACTCCAAACGCCGCAATCCGGTTATCCAAACTGATATTCAAACCGGTGAGTGCGTAATAGTCATGTCCATCCGCCATTTCATTGACGTCCACGATAAGCTCTTCCTGCGCCTCGAGGTTGCCCTTTTTTCTGGCGTATATGGGGTATTGCTGCCCGGTTTTGAAGCGGGTAATGTAATAAAACCCATTCTTGCGATACGGAACCGACTCATCTTCTTCTTTGATCCTCGACTTCATCTCCTCAAAGAGGTCCTCCTGAAACTTAGTGGTATGTGCGGTCATCGCATCATAAAAGGCATTTTCCTGCTCCAGGTATTTTATGACATCAGGATTCTCTCGATCATTGAGCCAGTAGTAATTGTCAATGCGCAGGTCGTCATGCATTTCAAGTTCTTTGGGAATTTTCTTAGCTACAGGAGGCTTGACCAGTTTTTGGGCATCTTTCATTTGATTTCTTTCTTCGTTTTGATCATTCTTGCAGGAGATCGCAAAAATAACGGATAATACAATTGCAAGCGTACTTATTTTATTTACCATGCCTGTTGACAATTCATTTTCTTAATTTTGTGAATGCGGTTGGGATGACCGCGAAACTAACATTTAAATTTAAAACCCACAATTATGCTCGGAGATATGGAGGGAATGATGGCCAAACTCAAGGAAGCTCAGGTCAAAATTGAAGAAACCAGGAAGCGCCTGGACCAGGTCATGGTCGATGGGGAAGCCGGAAACGGCCTCGTCGTTGTTACTGTCACTGCCAATCGCCAGATCAAGAATCTAGCCATAGACGATGAGCTCCTCGAAGACAAGGAGGCACTTGAGGACTACCTGATCCTGGCATTGAACAAAGCACTTGAAAAAGCCTCAAAAATCCATGAAGCGGAAATGGCCGCAGCCGCCAGGGGTGGGTTACCTGACATTCCCGGCATGGACATGTTCAAATAAGTATTGCATTGTGACACGTCCTGCACCTTGCTCATTCTGCTACAGACTTCTCTTCCAGTAGCATGGAG
>Ga0272441_10010303_pt1 | contig 14186 bp, 17 predicted proteins | sample SSMProp6N_FD_193582 | JGI IMG/M metagenome (GOLD analysis project Ga0272441, IMG submission 193582) | Marine sediment archaeal communities from Little Sippewissett salt marsh, Falmouth, MA, United States - SSM-Prop-6N | ecosystem: Environmental > Aquatic > Marine > Wetlands > Sediment ... | reverse complement strand
ACGCCGACACCAACTAAAATTGAAGGTAGAGTAACTATAAAGGCCCAATTATAACCTAAATAATTAGCAACTATAGATACTAGACCAGAGACTCCAGCACCTAATAGAATGCCAATTATTCCACCTAAGACAGTTAAAACTAATGATTCAACTAAAAATTGATTTTGAATATTATTAGTCGTCGCGCCCAAAGCTTTGCGCAGACCAATCTCTCGTGTACGTTCATTAACTGAGACTAACATAATATTCATAATACCTACTCCGCCAACTAGCAGAGATATGGCAGCAATGCCAGCTAAAAAAAATCTTAGGGCGTCAGTAATAGTAGCTAGAATATCCAGGGCTTGGGCTGTGGAACGCACACTAAAATCATCTTGGCTTGAATCAGTAATATCATGGCGTTCACGTAGTATATCTTGGGCCTGCTGGACGGCATATTCCACATTTTTTTCACTATTAACTTTGGCACCAATGCCATGCAAATAATTAATGCCTAGCAAAACTTTTTGAGCGGCACCTAAAGGTACAAAAACTAAATTATCTTGATTTTGAAAACCTTGAGTGCCTCTTTTTTCAATTACTCCAATAACTCGAAAACTTTCTTTGCCAATCTTAATATTCTCACCCAATGAATTTTGGCCATTAAATAAATCCTGCCAAATTTGCCAGCCCAACACAGCCACGCGCGAAACGCCTTCTTCATCTCCTTTTTCAAAAAAACTGCCTTGTTCAACTTTAATTGCTTCAATGCCCGAATAAGATGCCTGGACACCTTGAAAATTAGTTTCAATGCTTTGATTACCATATTGAATGCTGCTCATACTTTGCACCCAGCCCGAAACTATTTCTAATTCTGGAATTCTAGCCAGAGCCTCAGCATCAGATTTTTTTAAAGTAGTCACTTGAATGCCATAAACGCTAGCTGGTGGACCACTTTCATCACTATAGCCAGGTAAGACATTTATTAGATCGGCTCCAACTGAAGTGATTTGATCTAAAATCAAACTTTGCGCGCCAGCTCCAACTGACATAATGACAATCACGGCAGCAATACCAATCACAATACCAAGCATAGTCAAAATAGTCCGATTGCGATTGGTTTTAAGGACTTTAAATGAATTTTTTAGCAAGTCTGATGCGCTCATTTTTTTTGGTTGTCATCCCGATCCGCCCAGGGCGGAGAGGGATCCCGTAGTATTTAGATTATACTACTATTATATCTTTTTATGCCTCATTTGACAATTTATAAATAATGTATTAGAATAAAAAGGAAATTAAATTAATCGAGTTGGTCAAGATGAAACGTGGGCTCTACTTCTATGGAGTCCCTCGACTCGCTTCGCTTGCTCGGGACAGGCCAAAAAAATGCCTCAAAAACAATCTGCTGAAAAAGCATTAAGAAAAATTTCACGGCGCACATTGCGCAATGATCTAGTCCGTAAAAATCTAGACTATCTTAAACGTTCACTTAAAAAAGCTCGGACTAATAATGATACAGCTAAAGTAGAGGAATTGAGTAAAAAATTAATTCAAACCTTGGACAAAGCGGCCAAACGAAGAATTGTTCACCCCAATAAAGCAGCGCGCCATAAATCTAGAATGATGAAGAAAGTGAATTTACGCAAAGCATAAATTCATCCTGAGCGAAGTCGAAGGATCTCTTAAATAATATAAATACGATAACAAAAAATCCCCTCATCTTTGACGGGGATTTTTTGGTCCGCCTCGACTCGCCTTCGTTGAGACGAAGCGAAGCTGGTGGACCCGAGGAGATTCGAACTCCTGACCTCCTGCTTGCAAAGCAGGCATTCTAACCAGCTGAACTACGGGCCCTCCAAAAATTATTGATTGCCTGACCTGTCCGACATACGTCGGACCGCTCTGGCACCAGGCAAAGGCTGGTCCGCCTCTGGCGGAAACTGAGCTAAAGGCCCAATTATTGAGCAAGGTTACCAATAGGACTAAAGATTGATAATAAAATATTCTCTAACCAACCAGTCATATAAAATACAGCGGCGAGAATAATCAGCAGGCCAATTAATTTATACAAAATTCGTGAACCGCCCCAAATACTAATTTTACTTTCTGCCCAGTCATTATAACCAAAGAATTTCAAAATCCATTCAGATTTAATAACCACGAACATCCCAATTGCGACAAAAATAAAACCAATTAAATATTTCATATTTTTCTTTTTAATTTTTATATTATAATCTGCCCTTCGATAAACTCAGGGCATTCGACTCATCTGATCAAAGACCAAGAGCGAATTCCGTAAAGCGGAATGAGTCGAATGGTGGGCACTGAGGGACTCGAACCCCCGACATCCACGGTGTAAACGTGACGCTCTACCAGCTGAGCTAAGTGCCCATATTATCTAGAAATTTTCTACCTTGACCTGATTTTAAAAATTTTTCTCTCTTTTGAGCCTCTGAATAATCATCATAATACTCCTGATACAATAATTTGAATGGTCCGTTTTGTTTAGTCCATTTATTTGATCTTGAGTTGTGTTCTGATAATCTATCAAGTGGTTCCTTGCGAGTGCTGCCAATATACCTTTTTCCGTTTTTTAAACTTTTTAGAACATAAATAAAAGACATGTAATTAGTGATTTCTACCCCAGCCAGAGGCTGGTCCTCCTTTGGCGGAAGCTGAGCTAAGTGCCCGCTTTATATTAAACCCACAAAGGGCTGGGGTAAATTTTATTCTTCACCATTTGCTGAATATTGGCTACCACACTAGGCTTATCTTCTTTATAAGTCATGCCAAACCATGAACTGTCTGTACCTAAAATTTTCATCTGAGCTTGGTTGGAATTAATTATTTCATTAACTACGCTGGGGATAAAAAATTCACTTTTTTCTTCTTGACCCGAACTCTCTAAAAATTTAACAAAACTGTCTTCCAAAATTTTAAAAATAGTTGGAGTAAAACCAAAAAAATTCATTGAGCATGGAGTGGATGGGTCTAAAGTGTGGATTTTATCGTCTTTATCTTGAGCCTGGATTATCTCTCCTTCTTTTTTAATATTAAAAATTTCTTCAATACTTTTTAAGTAACCATTTTCTGACTGGCAAATTCCTCGATTTACTCCCCCGTGTTCTGAGAGTGTTTTAATAACTTTATAACCAATCATGAACCAATCTGAACGATGAAGGTCGACTGAATTTAAATTTTCAGCCATGGATTGAAAGGCTGAACGGCCATAAAAATCATCAGCATTAATAACGGCTAAAGGTTCATGGATAACTTCTCGCGCTGCTCTTAAAGCATGTCCAGTCCCCCAAGGTTTAACTCGATGAGCCGGCAATTTAAAATTAGCTGGTAAATCATCTAATTCTTGAAAGGCACAGTTTACGGGGATATGTTTTTTATATTTTTGACTGATCTGTTCATTAAATTCTTTTTCAAAATTACGTTGGATAACAAAAACAATTTTAACAAAACCGGCTTGTTTGGCATCAAACACTGAATAATCCATAATTGTTTCGCCTGAAGGGCCAACTGGATCAATTTGTTTTAAGCCACCATAACGGCTACCCATACCGGCGGCAAGAATAACTAAAGTTGGTTGCATATTAATAAGCCTTGCGGACGAGAGGACCCCGGCACCAATTCTCGCTCCACTTGAATGGTGCGGGGTAAACTTGAACCTTAATTAGTGCCGCAGAAGGGAGTTGAACCCTTACGCCCTAATGGACACCAGCCCCTCAAGCTGGCCTGTCTACCAGTTCCAGCACTGCGGCAATTTATCAATTTTTACCACGCACCTTCATGGTGCGTGGCTGCCACGTCCGCATAAAAAAGAGTGACCGCTCGGATCACCTTTATTATAGCAAAATTTGGTCACCTGCGACAATTATATCTTTTTCTCCTTAAGGCGTTTTTTATTATCACGCACATAATAAAGCTTTGCGCGACGCACGCGCGCCTGCTTAACTGGTACAATTTTTTCTACTAAAGGAGAGCTAATTGGATAAACTTTTTCAACTCCTACACCTTCAGAGATTTTACGCACAGTAAAAGTACCTGAAGCGGTACGAGGTTTTTTAATCGCAATAATTATACCCTCAAAAATCTGGGTACGAGTTCTTTCCTTGCCTTTAAGGTCAATGTCTTGAATTTTTTCATGTACCTTAACGGTTCTGCCAGGTTTAATTAAATCGGCACGATTTTCCCGAAGGCCCTGAGCTTGTCGAAGGGTTTTTTTATTAGTTTTCTTGCCAGCCGAAGAGGCTGGTTTCTTGTTTTCTGCCATAAAATTTATTTAATATTAAGTATTCTTATTTTAACACATATAAAATTTTAAGTCAAGAAAAAGCGACTTAACTTAAAAGCCGCTTTACATTATTTTTAATGCCATTCATAAAGAGAATTAAATCATCAGCAATTGCTAAAAAACCAATAAATATGAGGTAGACAAAAAAAATACAACCAAGAATCGTTCCTACTAATCCTGAGCCTTCTGAATATCCTCCTTCTGACATAAACATTTTACCCTCCCTTATTTTTTATAGTTGATTTTATTTTATATCTTTTAAAAACTCTGTCAACCCCGTAAAATCCCGATCTATCGGGATCACGGGGCAAGGTGTTCTATTTTATAGTTTTAAGAAAATCTACTAAATATACTGGTAATTCTATCTCAAATTCTTGTTGTTCATTATTTAGATCTTGAAAGCTCAAAAGAGTAGAACATAGGAAAATAAAATCCAATTCGGGTTTATTTTTAGCTTTGCGCACGTCTTTGGTTTGGTACAAAGTGTCCCCCACTACGCTATGGCCAATGCTGCGTAAATGCACGCGGATCTGATGTGTGCGACCAGTGATTAATTTTACTTTTAATAAAGTATAATTTTTATAACGTTTTAAAACTTCAAATTTAGTAACAGCATTTTTACCTTGTTCTGAATTAGTACCGCGAGCTATCATTAAGCCAGTTTTTTTAGACCGAGTAATTGAGCGAGTAATTTCTCCTTCATCTAATTCTATGTTGCCATGCGCTAAGGCTGTATATTCTTTTTGAACTGTGCGCGCTTGAAATTGTTCTTTTAAATTATTTAACATGGCTTGCGTGCGAGCCAGTACCATTAAACCACATACGTCACGATCTAAACGATGCACAATACCTGGACGAATTTTTCCATCGGGATTATCGTGATCCCAGACAGATTTTATTTTAGGAAATTTTTTAACTAGCCAATCGGCTAGGGTCTGTTCATTATTATTTTCCGTGGGATTCACCCTGTCAAATAATTTTGCCTCTGGCAAAATTCCACGACCTGTCGTGGATTTGACAGGGTGAACGAGCAAACCAGCTGGCTTATTTATTACTAAATAATTCTCTGTCTTAGAAATAATTTCTATATTTTTAAATAATTCATTATCTTTGACGCTTGACTCTTTGACGCTGGATACTAAAACCACATCTCCTTCTTTCAAAAAATAATGTGGTGTAACTAATTTGTCATTGACTAAAACCTCACCAGATTTAATTTTTTTTTGAATCTGAGAACGTGAAAAATTTGCCCCGACGGATGACGGGGTCGATAAATTATCAGCTAAAAATTTATCTAAACGTTGTCCAATTGAATTTTCATCTATTTTAAAATTCATAAACTATAACGATCCGATAGCAGTTAACATACCGGATCGTTTAAATAACATAATATATAATTTATTCTCCAGTTGTTGGAGCTTCTTCGTCTGGGGTAGCTGGTTCGGTAGAGGTTACGGGCGCGGCTGAGCCACTATGTTTTAAAGCGTCTTTTAAAGTTTTACCAGCTTTAAATTTAGGTACGGTCACGGCTGGCATTTGGATTTTTTCAGAAGGATTACGTGGATTAACTCCCATACGAGCGGCGCGGAATTTGGGCATAAAGGTTCCAAAGCCAGTCAAAGCCACTTCATGACCAGATTTTAATTCTTTAATCACAGTGGATTCAAAAGAATCTAATAATTTTTCCACGGCTGATTTTTCTAAACCACTTTTCTCAGCCAGAGTAGAAATGAGTTCTGGTTTGTTCATACTATTAACAGTTAACAGTTAACAACTAACAGTTAACAATTTTATTTTATTAAAATATTTTTTGAAACTCTTTTAATATCATTGCAACGGCCAGTTTTATTATCAATATTAACTAAGACTGCATTAACTACTACCTCTCCCTTTTCTGGAATATCATGTGCTTTATTCATTTGAGTTAAAAATGTTTCAATTATAATTTCTTTTTTAACTCCGAGCACTGAATCCGCTGGACCAACCATACCCACATCAGTAATATAACCAGTTCCGTTTGGTAAAATTTTTTCATCTGCAGTTGGAATATGGGTGTGAGTGCCGAGTACGACTGAAGCACGTCCGTCAGCATAAAATCCAAAAGCATTTTTTTCTGAAGTTGCTTCAGCGTGAAAATCTATAATCAGTATATCATTCTTTTTTATTTTTAGCAATTTGTAAAGCTCATCAAATTTGCGGAATGGACAATCAAAATCTTCGCGAATAAAAACCCGCCCCATAAAATTAAAAATGTATACATTTTTAATTTTACCCCGAGCTTGCCGAGGGGTTATTTCTATTTTTAAATATTCACGACCAGGCACACCGACTGGATAATTAGCTGGCCGGACTAAAGGAAATTTTTTACCTGAAAGATCTTCTTTTTTATAAAAATGATTGCCAGAAGTAAAAGCTGAAATGCCAGCCTCCATCATTTCTTGTAAAGTCTTTTCAGTCACACCTTTGCCATGTGCCAAATTTTCAGCATTAGCCAAAATTAAATCGGGCTGATGTTTTTTCTTAAGCTCGGGCAGGACTTTTGAAATTGCTGAGCGACTAATTTTACCTACAATGTCGCCAAAGAATAAAATTTTCATAATCGCCTTTCCGCCTTCGCCGCATCTCCCCTAGCAATCCTTCTTCACTATTGGACTACGGCGGGCAGGCTACTAATACAGCTAAAATTTTCTGCAGAAAATTTTAGCTGATCCTTATTACTTGTTACTAGTTACTTGTTACTAATATATTATACTAAAGTTAGCGAAAAAATGCAAGAAATTAAAACCGCCCGGTCGGATGACTGAGCGGCTTTTAAATAATATTTTATCGAGCGTATTCAATTACTCGTGTCTCACGAATAACGTTCACTTTAATTTCACCTGGATACTTTAATTCTGATTCAATTTTATTAGCCACATCACGAGCTAATTTTTTTGCATTCCAATCGTCAATCTTCTCTGATTCTACAAACACACGAATTTCACGACCAGCTTGAATAGCATAAGCTTTATCCACGCCTTCAAATGATTTAGCCGTATCTTCTAATTCAGTTAAACGCTGAATATAGTTTTCATAAGTATCTTTACGCGCACCTAAACGTGAAGCAGACACAGCATCAGCTACTTTAACAATCACGGCCTCTAAGGAAACTGGCTCATCTTCATGATGGTCGCGGGCAATTATCGCTAATTCTTCTGGCATACCATATTTCTTTAAGATATTATAACCAATTTCTGGATGAGTACCTTCAACTTCATGATCCACAGCTTTACCAATGTCATGTAAAAGACCTCCTTTTTTAACTAAAGCCACATTAGCACCTAACTCTTCAGCCAAAAGCACAGCCACTTGGGCAGTTTCAATTGAATGCTGTAAAACATTTTGGCCATAAGAAGTACGATATTTTAGACGGCCTAAAATTTGTAATAACTTTGGATCCAAGCCAGCCACACCAACTTTATAAGCGGCATCTTCACCAGCTTTTTTAATTTCTAGAGCTAGTTCTTTTTTAACATTTTCAATAGTTTCTTCAATCCGACCAGGATGAATGCGACCATCTACAATTAATTTTTCCAGGGTTAGTTTGGCCACCTGGCGACGAATAGGTGAAAAAGCAGATACTAAAATAGTTTCTGGAGTATCATCCACCACAATTTCTACACCTAATAAATTTTCTAAAGTTTTAATATTACGACCTTCGCGACCAATAATGCGGCCTTTCATTTCATCCGAGGGCAAACTCACGCTTGAGCTAGTAGTTTCAGCTGCATGAGATGAGACACAGCGTTGAATAGCCAAAGTTAACATTTCTTTAGCTTTGGTATCAACTTCTTCTTGAGTAGCTTTTTCAACCTTGTGCACACGTGATAAAAGTTCCTCTTTAACATCTTTTTCAGTATTATCTAAAAGGACTTTTTGAGCTTCCTCTTTGGTCATTTTGGCAATTTTCTCTAGCTTTTCTAATTGTTCATCTTTAATTTTAATAATCTCCTCTTTGGTTTTCTCCAATTTTTCAGCCTTGTCCATTAAAATCTGCTTTTTGTCTTCAAAATCTAGCAATTTTTGATCAAAAAGGGATTCGCGTTTTTCTAAACGTTTTTGATGGCTTGAAATTTCTTTACGTCGGTCAGCTTCTTCTTTTTTAGCTTCATCTAAAATACTAATGGCTTTATCTTTAGCCTTAATCAAAAAATCTTTCTGTTTATTTCGAGCATCTTCTAAAATTTTCTGAGCACGAGCTTCAGCTGATTCAGCATAACGTTTGGCCAAACTGCGGCGGACTAAATATCCAGCACCCAGACCAATAGCCAAACCAATAAATAAATATATCAACATAAAAACTCCTCATTAAACTGAAAATGCGTTCTAGATGAGGAGCTTATAATCCCAACCTGAATGGGTAATCAAAATATAGCTTTGGATTTTGGAAATTAAAATTATCTTGAACAAGACAAGAAAGATCGCAAAGTTAAATTTTGCGAGTTATATAAAAATAAATTAAAATTTCCTAAAGTGAAGTTATTCACAGTTTTAAAATACTAAATGTATAGCTATATTCTTCTTAAACTCCCGCAAACGTGTATTTCAGAAATAGTTATTTATACTGAATTTAGTATAGCATAAAAGGTTTTGATTGTCAAAACCTTTCAATAAACAAAAAACAGTTAACAGCTAACAATAAAAACCGGTTTTTAAGCCGGCTTTTGATTAAAAATATTCTCCAAAATTTCTCTGGTGACTGGATGTAATTTTTTGCCTGAAATGTCAGACATCTTATTTGGCCAGCTATGATCTTGATGCTCTTTACTTAATTTAATTGATGCTTTTTTGTTTTTTTGGCCAAGGATATAAAGAGTGACAATGTGCTTGCCAGTATATTTACCTGAGCGTGGTTGCTCAACAGTCTTCTTAATAATTTTTAGACTGCCAAGAACAACTCCTCTTAAACCAGTTTCTTCCCTAATTTCTCTTCTCAAACTATTTTTTAGACTTTCACCCACCTCGGCTTTACCTCCAGGAAATTCCCAGGCCCCGGGCGCATGTCTATCTTTATTGCTTCTTTGGACTATCAAGATTCCTAAAGGCCCTTGTATAACCGCTTTTAAACTCAGAATAAAATCCTTCACCTTGCCCTCCTTGTTTATTGATTATTGTTTATTGCTTATTTCTTAATTATCTTATCAATAATTCCGTATTTTTTAGCTTCATCAGCTGACATAAAGTAATCACGATCTGTATCGGTTTCTATTTTAGCTAATTCTTGTTCAGTATGCACAGCAAGAATTTTATTAATTTTATCTTTAACTTTAAGGATATGCTTAGCCCGAATTTTAATATCAACAGCTTGACCTTCAGCTCCGCCCATAACCTGGTGCAACATAATTTCAGCGTTCGGCAAAGCTAATCTTTTGCCCTTAGCCCCCGCAGCCAAAAGCACTGCACCCATTGAACCAGCCTGACCCACACAAATAGTAGAAACATCACATTTTACATATTGCATGGTGTCATAAATGGCCATTCCTGCGGTCACAGAGCCTCCAGGAGTGTTAATATATAGTTTTATGTCCTTTTTATCATCTTGAGACTCTAAAAAGAGCATTTGAGCGATTATGGTGTTAGCTACAATATCTAAAATTGGTGCGCCTAAAAAAATAATGCGTTCTCTTAATAAACGCGAATAAATGTCGTAGGCACGTTCACCAAATTGTGATTTTTCAATAACTGTGGGAATAAGGTTCATATATTTTGTGTTTATCTTTTATTATAATAACTTTTTTTCTTTTCTTTGTCAAAAGAAATTAGAAATAAGAAATTGAGAAATTAAGTTGTGTGCCGCCGAAGGCGGCACTTTTGCGATTTTGCTTTAGCAAAATCGCTTCCCTTGTTTCTTGTTACTAATTTCTTGTTTCTACTTTCCACACTCCGTTTTTATCTTTGACTAATTTTCCACGCACGCGAAAGCCAGCAGCTTTTTTATGACCGCCGCCGCCATAGGATTTAGCAATTTCTTCCACATCCATGTCGTCATGCGTAGTGCGCAAACTACCTTTGATATAATTTCCATCTTCTTCGCGCAAAAGCATCGAGGCTTTGGCTTCAGTTAAATTATTTAGAAAATTAGCCAGCCCCTCAAACGCACTGGAATCTAAATTAAAATCCATATCTTCTTGAAAAATAGCCGTGCTGGCGATTTGAGTTGAGCTATCAATATTTAAACGGCTCAAAGCTTTGCCCCATAATTTCAAATGACTAATTTTAGTTTGACGATAAATATTATCTAAAATTAAATTGACTTTAGCACCTGCGCGAATTAATTGCCCAGCGATTTTTAAGGTCGCACTAGTCGTGTTGGGATTCACAAAAAAATCTGTGTCAGTGATAACACCAGTTAACAAACAAGTGGCAATCTTGGCCTCAATTTTTATATTTAAAGATTTAAAGAGATTATAAATTATTTCTGAAGTTGAAGAACTTGAAGTATCTATTAAATTAAGGTGGCCGAAATTATCATTCGAAGAATGATGATCTATATTAATAAGGTTTGAAGAAAGCGAAGATATATATTTTTCTAAACCGGTGCGCTCTAAAACACCAGCATCCAAGACTATAATTGTATCAAATTTAGAATTTATTAATTGCGTTGGATTGTCTTGAATTAGATTTAAATGAGGTAAAAAATTAAAGCCAACTGGCAAAGCATCGGCCACAAACATTTCTACATCTTTACCTAAACGTTTTAAAGCCAAATAAAAAGCCGCTAGACTACCTAGGGCATCACCATCTGGGCTAATATGTGTGGTTAATAAAATCTTTGAAGATTTATTAAGTACATTATATATTGCGCGAGTATTTTTTGTATTTGGCATATTGCTTTTTGTGATCCCGATCCTTGTCATCCTGAACTTGGTTCAGGATCTGGTTTGGGAGATTCCGAAACAATACTGAATCAAGTTCAGCACAAGGTTCGGAATGACAAATGTATATTATCTAAAAATACCATGTGGCTATATTTGTGTCAATAAAGTAGTAATGAGTAATTAGTAATAAGTAATAGGTAATTTTAACATAATCTGTTTTAAAATATAAACTTAAAGTAAGAGAATAAAAAATATAAAGGAGGATCTTAAAATGGTTGTACTAATGTGTTTTGTCTTTGGCGCCTCTGTGACATTTTTAAGTTGGACACTTAGTCACCACATGACAGTAGACCAGTTTGAAGGCTTTGTAATAAAAGTTTGCAGAAAAATTTTCTGCTTTAGGGGGTTGAGATGAAAAGAATAATTAATGTACTTTGGTCAGCTTTAATGTGGATCTTAGTATGGATTGCTGGACTTATCAGTGGAATTCAAAACTCTTTCTATCTGGAAACTGCGGAAAAACGAGATGTTCAGTACAAGATTAATATCCACGCTGGTATAACCTGTCTGGCCATCGTAATAATTGGTTTTATTGGCCACATAATAAAACGAGGGGGCTGAAATGAAAATCGACAAAAAATCGATTTGGTGGAAAGTTTTGTTTTTTGTGATCACTTTAGTATTATTCCTGGTTTATCTAAAAGTGGTCTATGGATTTGAGAAAAATATTGTGCTTCAACACTTAGTGTTTGCTGGTGCAATGTTTATTATCTTTTTGCTGATTTATCTTTTTGCGCATGGTATATCATCAGGAAAAATAACTGGGCCAATTGAAAATTTTGCCAAAAGACTACATGATCGTTTTTAAAACCACCCAAAGGGTGGTTTTTTATTTTTGGGTCCGTAGGTCCGTAGGAACGAGGCATGCCTCGTTCTGAACGTGGCAATACCACGTTCCTACGATTTTATATTAAATAGATTTTTTATATTTTCAGTAGTTTGCTCACAGACTTTTTCATAACTTATATTTTTGAGCTCGGCCACTTTGCGGGCCACAAATTCTACATACTGTGGTTTATTTTTTTCTCCCCGATGAGGCTCGGGTGCCAAATAAGGCGCATCAGTCTCAACTAAGATTTTATCTAAAGGTGTGGCTTGAACAACTTCACGTAGAGGATCTGCGGTTTTATTTTTAAAAGTAATCACGCCAGTAAAACCCAAATAAAATCCAAGATCTAAAAACTTCTTGGCTAATTCTAATCCAGAACGAGAATCATAACTATGCATGACACCTTTTAAATCTTTATAATCTTTTAAAATTTCTAACATATCCAGTGGTGCATTTAAATCATTATCTTTAGAAGCACGTGAATGTAAAATAACTGGCAAATTATTCTCTACCGCGAAATCTAATTGAGCTTTAAAAACTTTTTTTTGCTGCTCTTTTATTTCTTCCAAACTCCGGCCTTCAGGAATGTGCCAATAATCTAAACCAATTTCACCAATGGCCACGGTTTTAGGAAAGGACAGGTCGAGACCTATCCCTACATTAATTAATGATTGATATTTTTCCGGCTTGAATTCGGTCTCGCCATTCAAGGCTTCTATTTCTTCTGGATCGAATTCGGTCTGTGAAGCATGAATAGGGTGCAAGCCAATAGCGGTATAAATTGGCTTATTTGAATATTCTTGTGCTATTTCCACGGCTCGCTTTGAAGTTTCAAAAGTTGAACCAATATTAATAACGCCGATGTCTTTTTTAAGACAGTCGGCGAGAATGTCACGATATTCATCCGCAAAAGATACGAAGTTTAAATGGCAGTGTGAGTCGAATAACATGTCTTAAAAACAACTAACTGGTAACAGGTGACTTCTAACTATTTTTTAATTTTCGACTAAATCCAGCTAGTTGATTTGATAATTCTGTTGCTTTTTTATAATAAATTCTAAAATCTTCTTGAATAATATAATTATTGTTAAGAGCAATATCTAAACAAGCCATAACTTCATTTAAAGAACCGAGAGAGATTATTAAATATCTATTAAAATCTTTATCCGAACCCCTATCACTTCCTTCAGCAATATTTAAAATTATTGACAGAGCTGCTCTTTTAATTTGTGAGACTAAAATATATTTTTCTTCAATAGGAAACTTTTTTGTTAGATTACAAATATCTCTATAAAATTCTCTACTTTTCTGATAAACAGGGAAGTTAAAAAATCTAAATGCCATATAAATAGTTACCGGTTAGAAGTTAGATGTTAGTTGTTATATTTATTTAATATTTACTTCTATTTGTGGCAATTTATCTGGTAATTCTGGAAGACGCTCCCAATAACCTTTAACTTGTTGCACAATTTCTGGCAACAAAGGTGTAAACCAAGCGCCAATACCCAATAACCATTGAGTTACTTGCGAGCCTTGCATGGCCGGAATCATAAAATCACCAATCGGATACTTACCAATCATTAATAAAACCACACCCAGAATAATTACACCTTCTAAAAAGCCGAGAATTCCGCCAGCTAAACGATTAATGGTTTTGAGAAATGGAATAACACTAATGAATTTAAAAACTTTGTTAATCAACCAGAAAATTACACCGACCAAACGATTGATAATAATAAAGATTATTATAAAAGCTATAATTTTGGCCAGATTTTCATTAGCTCCAAAAAATGGTTGGATTAATGATTGGAATTGTTCAAAATAACGGCTAGCTACAGCTATGCCAGCCACAGTTCCAACCAAAGCGCCTAGAGTTTGAATTAAACCCAGCCACAATCCAGAAAGAACAAATCCAAAAAGGATGATTAATAAAATAAAATCTAAGACTGTCATATGACACGAAGTGTCATCCTGAGCGAGCGTAGCGAGTCGAAGGATCCCTTATACTTTATATTAACTCGCTAACATGTTTAAGAGATTCCCCCATTCCGCTTCGCTTCAGTCGGAATGACAAAAATAATTATATTCTAGGAAACAAAGGTTCACCTTTGGTAATCTTTTTCTCAGAAAACTGCTTAATTATTTTTTCTGCCAACTC
>Ga0272441_10010302_pt1 | contig 14187 bp, 11 predicted proteins | sample SSMProp6N_FD_193582 | JGI IMG/M metagenome (GOLD analysis project Ga0272441, IMG submission 193582) | Marine sediment archaeal communities from Little Sippewissett salt marsh, Falmouth, MA, United States - SSM-Prop-6N | ecosystem: Environmental > Aquatic > Marine > Wetlands > Sediment ... | reverse complement strand
AAGGCGGATGGGACGCATGAGACGGATGGGACGGGGAGGCACGCCTCACGCGTCAGAAGAAGGGGCGGGCGGGCGCGTGGGGGAGCACGCCCAAAGCGAGTTTGGGCGTGGCACCCGGGGCGAAGGGGGCGCCCCGCGGGGGAACACGGGCTGGAAGCCTGCGCCACCAGATGAGGGCCGGGGGGGGCCCAGGGGGAACACAGGCTTGAGGCCTGCGCCACCAGGAGAGGGGGCGGAGGGGGAGGGCCGGCTGTCAGGGCTGGAGGTCTTCGGTCTGGAGGGTGTGGGCGATGGCGGCGGCTGCGTGGCAGGCGGGTCGGGCGATTTCGTGGGGGCGGGTGCCGAGGCCGCAGGCGGGGGTGATGAGGCTCTGGCGGAGAATGGCCTGGCGGTCGAGGCCGTAGCCGGCGAGTTTGTCGATGAGGGTGCGGAGGCGGTCGACGAGGCCGTCGGGGGTGCTGGCGGCCAGGTCGTCGGGGTCGGTGGGGACGATGCCCCAGGCGATGTTGCCGCCGCGGCGGATGAACGTGACGAGGTCGTCGCGGGCGGTGAGGAAGTTGGGGGCGTAGCCGAAGGCGTCGAAGGAGATGATGTGGACGCTGCTGAGGAGGAAGATGGACCAGTCCGTGTTTCCGCAGCAGTGGGTGCCGCGGATGGGTGCGGCGGCGTAGACGTGTTCGATGGCGTCGCGTGGCTGCTCGGGGCGTGTCCAGGCGAAGAAGGGGGTGCCGAAGGACGCGAGGAAGGGCTCGTCGACGAAGATGATGGGGCGGACGCCGGCGGCTTCGAGCTGTGCGGTGAGCCAGCGGACTTTGAGTGCGAGGTGGGTGACGATGACTTCGCGGAGCACGTCGTTGTAGAGTGCGGGGATGCCTTGTTCGTCGACGATGCTCATGCCGACGGTGACGGGTCCGGAGACTTGGGCTTTGCCTTCCGGGACGCCGCTTTCCCGCAGGCGCTGGAGGAAGGGGGCGAGGGCGGCGGCGCGGTCGGGGGACATGGCTCCCGACGTGGGGGCGGGCTGCTCGGCTTCCTGGAAGAGGCGGTCGACGGCGAGGAAGAAGGCCTCGTCCTGGATGATGAGCCATTTGCCGTTGCGCTGGACGAGGCCTGGGAGGCCTTCGTACATTTGCTCGTTCATGCCTTCGAGGCGCGAGCGTTTGGAGAGTTGGGGGAGGTAGGGGAGTTGGGGGCAGAACTCGAAGACGAGGTCGAGGGCTTCGGCGGGGTCGGGGCATGCGAAGCTGCCAATGCCGGTGGCTCGGCAGCGTCCCTGGAAGGTCATTGGGTTGGCTCCATGCGGGCTATGTGGCTCGCCACGGTCTTGCAGCGTGGCTCAGGAGCAGGGAGTGAGCATGATGCTTCGCGGGGTGAGGACACCCCGCCCACAGTCGCCTTGCTCGCCACCGATTGTGGGCGAGACGTCCCCGTCCTGCGAGAACACCGTCCCTTCCGTAGCGTGCTCGATTGAGGGCCTAGTCGCCCATGGGTTCGGCGGGGCCGAGGTTTCGGAAGAGGTAGAGGCCGTCCTTGCCGGGGGCGACGATGTCCAGACGGCCGTCGCCATCGATGTCGACGACCTGGAAGTGGATGCCGATGCCGGAGGCCTGGCGTGCGGGGCCGTAGTCGATGACCTGTTTGGCGAAGCCTTCGCCGGTCCACTTGAAGTAGTAGATGCCCACGGGGTCGTATCCGCCGGGGTCGTGTCCGCAGTGGGCGCGGTAGCGCTTGCCGGTGATGAGCTCGTTCTGGCCGTCGCCGTCGATGTCGGCCCAGACCAGGTCGTGGTATTGGCTGTTGAAGGGGTCGATGGGGTGCTTAATCCAGGTGCGCTTGCCGGCTTCGATGCGCTGCTCGTACCAGTCGAGGCCGTAGGGGTGGGCCTGTCCGACGATGAGGTCGTTGAGGCCGTCGCCATTGACGTCGACGACGAGGACGGGGCAGCTTGCGGAGCCGAGGTCGAAGTCGGGGTGGAAGGTCCAGGGGCCTTCGAGGGGGTTTTCGGGGGCTTCGAGCCAGCCCTTGGAAAGCACGATGTCGCCGCGTCCGTCGCCATTGATGTCGCCGAAGCCGAAGCCGTGTCCGCTGGCGCCTTCGGAGACGATGAACTCGCGGAAGGTGGCGGTGCCGCGGCCTTCGGGGTCGGTGAGGAGCTTATAGAATTTCTGTGGTTCGCCTGGGGTGTTGGGGACGATTTCGAGCTGTCCGTCGCCATCGACGTCCCAGGCTCGCGTGGTTTCGACGTTTCCGCATTCGGCGATTTTGTGGAGGGGCCACTGGGTGGCGGGGTCGCCCTGGGGGTTTTCGCGCCAGAAGAGGGCTTTGCCGAACCATCCGCCGGTCACGAAGTCGGTGAAGCCGTCGCCGTTGACGTCCATGGGGATGGTGGAGAAGTCGTCGAAGTATTCGCCGGCGGCCAGGACGTCGCCGATTTTGCATTTGCGTGCGAAGTCGGGTCCTGGGTACCAGTAGGCGCCGCTGACGATGTCGAGTGCTCCGTCGTTGTTGACGTCGAAGACGCCTGCGGCCTCGTAGCGTTCGTCGGCGATGAGGCGCTTGTCGAACCGCAGTGGGGGCATGGTGGGCTCTCCTCCATGCAGGCCGGTGGGGTGCAGGGACGCTCGGGGGATTCTCTCAGATTCGGGTCGGCAGGGCAAGCGTTTCCCGCGCCCTTCTAGGGTGCCTCGATTCGGATGGTGTGCTTGACGGGTACGACGGCCGCGGCGGACTTGGCGGCGAGCTCGTCGTCGCGGCGGGCGAGTGCGGCTCGGATTCGGTCGAAGGCTTCGGTTTCCTCGGGGACGAGTTGGCGGAAGCGGGGGAGCTTGTTGATGAGGTCCTTGATCATCGGGGTCTCGAAGTTCTGCTGCTGGCGGATGGCCTGCTCGACCTTGCGGAAGGGTGTGCAGAAGGGGTTGTCGAGGAATTCGGCGGCCAGGTTGATGCCCTTGGCGAGGTCGGCGGCGGGGAAGGACTTCGAGGCCTTGCCCCAGGTGACCTTGAGGGTGTCGGCCTTGGCTCCCTTGACGACGAGTGTGAGGCGGTTGAGGTGGTCGTTGAAGGGGAAGAACTCGATGATGCCGGAGGTGGCGCGGGACGACTTGGGGTCGCCGAAGAAGCAGAAGGGGTAGCGGGAGCTTTCGAGCTCGAGGGTGCCGTTGGTGCAGGCGAGGACTTTGTGGCCTTCGGTGGCTTGGGCCTTGCCTGCGGCCAGGTCGACGGTGAGGGTGCCGATATGGCCGTCGCAGCCGAGTGCTTTGAGGAAGGCGTAGGCCATGACGAGGTGGCCGTTGGGGCCGGGGTGCACGCCGTCGCCGCCGGCCACGGCATAGGTGTTGCCATATTTGGCTTTGGCCTTGGTCATGACGTCCATCATGGGGTCGAAGACGTTGGCGAAGACGACGCCTTCCTTGGTGGCGACCTCCTTCGCGATGTCGCGGAGCTTGGCGAGGGTGGGGTTGTACATTTTGGCGGCGGCGGGGTCGCGACGGAAGGTATCGGCATCGACGACTCCGGGGGAGCCGACGACAATGAGGCGGACGCCTGCCTTCTTGAGGCCCTGGACGTAGGCGAGGGTGTGTGTGCGGTAGTTCTTGCCCTGGTTGTTGGGGTCGAAGGGTCGGTATCCGCCGTCGTTCATGCCGTAGCAGGTGGTGACGACGGTGGGTTTGAAGGGGAGGACGTCGTTGGCCATTCGGCGTCGGAATCCCCAGGAGGTCTCGCCGCCCCACCCGAACTGGAGTGTGCGGAGCTTGGGAGCGGGCTGGCACATGAGGAGGTAGTTTTGGATGAAGACGGAGTACTGCTTCTGCTCGGTGATGGAGTCGCCGATGACGGCCACGAAGTCGCCGTGCTGGAGTGCGGGCTGTGCTGCGAGTGCGGCGGCGGCCCATGCGAGGACGACAAGTGCGATGGCGGCTGCTCGACGCTTCATCCGCAGGTATCCTTCCGATTCGGGGCTGTGGCGGCCTCGCCTCGCGGGAGGCCGGGTATGCAGAAAACGCAAGAGAAAGGCACCCTTCCGGCTCGGCGGCCGGTGGGGACAAGGGGACGCCGCCTGCGCGCGGGAGCATCGCAGGCGGCGAGAATCGGGGCACGCGGCGGCGGGAGCCGGGGCTAGTCCTCGATGTACATCGCGATGGCTTCCATCTCGATGAGCAGTTCGGGGCGGCACAGGCGTGCCTCGACGCCGGTGCTTGCGGGCGGGAAGGGGAGGCCGACCTTCTCGTAGAAGTCGCAGCGGTAGACGTTGAACGGGTCGTAGTCGCGGTCGATGTCGCGCAGGTAGTAGGTGGTTCGGACGACGTCGTGCCAGTCGGCGCCTTCGGTTTCGAGGAGCATGGTGACGTTTTGGTACATGCGGTCCATCTGGGCTTTGAGGTCGCCGATGTGGAGGCTGACGCCCTTTTCGTCGATGCTGGCGGTTCCGGAGACATAGATGGTGACGACGTTCCCACACTTGACCTTCATCGCGCGCGAGAACGCCGATGGCTTGCCGTAGTCGTAGGCCTCGCACAACGCTTTGAGGTTGGTCACGGGGGAGTGCTCGATTCGCCGCTTGGCCATGTCGACCTCCAGTTGAGGGGTTCACCTGTCGTGAACGGCGAGCACGAGCCCGCCGGGTTCCCGGCCCGATCGCTGCGACAGAGCCATCGGCCCTCCACGAGCCGAAGCACCATCCTACTCACATGGCCCCGTGAATGCAAGCGGTGGCGAGGGCAGGGGGGCCGGGGAGCAGTGGCGCTGAGTGCGGCCCGCTCGAGGCTCGCGAAACTCAGAGGCACACGGGAGGTCCGGGGTCAGGCTCCCGCTCGAGCTCAGGCCTCGAGGGTGCGGAGCAGCTCGCAGGCGATGAGCATGTGTCCCGTGCGGTTGGGATGGACGGGTTCGCCGCAGAAGGTGGTCGGGGGCCGGTGGCGGAGCTGGCTCTCGAACATGTCCTGCGTGGACGTGAGCCGTGCCCCGTACTTGGCGGCCAGGTCGTGTACCACCTCGATATAGGCGGGCAGGAGGCCGAGCACGGTTTTCTGGGCCTCGTCGGCATGTGCCTCGGTGGTCATGTAGAAGGGGTCGAGGAGCACGAGGCGGGCATCGGTCTCGGCGGCCACGCGTTCGAGGAGGCGGTCGTAGTGCTGGCGATAGGCGCGGGGCGGCAGTTCGTGCACGCCGCCGAGGGTGCGGTGGAGGTCGTTGATGCCGATCATCACCGAGAGCCAGTCGGGACGCTCGGCCAGGCAGTCGGCGTCCCAGCGCGCCGTCAGGTCGAGCACCGTGTTGCCGCCGATGCCGCGGTTGACGAAGTCGATCGCGCGCTCCGGATACTTGGCGGTCACGAGGTCGACGAGGAACGCCACGTAGCCGGCTCCGAGGGGCGCGGCGTCGCCGCGCCGGCCGCAGTCGGTGATGCTATCGCCGATGAGCAGCATCTTCTGACCGTCCTGGACGCACATTCCGCCCATGGGTGTTGCTCCTGTTTTCGTCGGGGCCTGCTGGAGCCCGGCCCCCGTTGGCTCGGGCACTTGACCAGGCCGCACATTATAGCCATTCGGCCCGCCTCCTCAAAGTGGTATCGGGGGCCGAGCGGGGGTGAGCGTGCAGGCGGGTTGACATCGGTCATGGCCGGGGCTAGAATACCGAAAACCGGTGTGGCGCCTGGCGGGGGTGCGCGCGCAGCGCGGCGCCTGGGGGCGCCGCGACCGTGCTTTCGAGTGTTCCGGCAGGAGAGCAAGTATGCCGAAGCGTCGCGACGACGTCGATTGGTATGTCGACATGAGCGACCGGCTCGAGCGCCGCGAGGCCCGGCGCAAGTGGGTGATCCTGGGCTTCTGCGCGTTCCTGCCTCTCATGGCCATTGGCATTCTCACGGGGATTGCCGTGCTCCACAAGCAGGGCACGCTCGCCCAGTGGCGCAACGCCATCTTTCCCGACCGCGGCGCTGAGCCCGAGGTGACCAAGGAGGTCATCCTCCCCCCCGTGTCCGTCAAGGCATTCCATACAGGGGACATCAAGTTCGCGCAACTCGATGGCGACGGCATGGTGCTCAGCGTGACCCACTACTTCCGCGAGGTGCTGCCCGAGAAGGCAGACGTGTTCACGATCAACCGCGATTCCGACGACCATGGCAGCATCCTCTTGTATCGCATCCGCAACCCCGGCACGCTGGACACGTTTGAGTTCACGGACATCGAGGTCTCGCGCGTCGGGGGCGAATGGACGATCGCCGAGGAAGGCTGGAAGAAGATTCGCGACGAGCTCCAGACTCACATGAAAGTTCGCCTCGGCCGCCCCATGCTCTAGCCCTGCTTCCCCCGCCAGGCCTGTCTGCCAGCGTTCCCTTCTCGCCTCAGGTGGCGTGCTCCGTAGGCCCGGAAGGGGCGGAGACCACCGTCGCGCACAGTGGCTGGAACCGCGCGGCAGCGGGGAGCAGTTGGGTTGGGGCGTCAGCGGGCCTGGAAGTGCGCGATCAGGCGGGCGATATCCTCTGGGGTCGCTTTCTCGTGGGGCGAGCGCTTCGGCGGCCTGGGTGCCTTGGGTTTGGCCGGCGCCTGCGCATCGCGCGGCTGCGACGGCGGGCTCTTCGGCCGCGGCTTGCGCTTTGGCCGTGGCGGCTGCGCCTCCTTGATGCTCAGCCCGATCCGGCGGCGCTGGGTGTCGACGGACAGCACCTTCACCCGGACCAGGTCCCCGACGCCCACCGCCTCGTTCGGGTCCCTCACATACCGGCGCGAGAGGTGGGAGACGTGCACCAGCCCGTCCTCTTCGAGCCCGATGTCCACGAACGCCCCGAAGTTGGTCACGTTCGTCACCGTGCCGTTGAGCACCATGCCCGTCTTGAGGTCGCCGATGCTCGCGATGTCGTCGCGGAACTCCAGGCAGCGGAAGGCCCCTCGCGGGTCGCGGGCGGGGTGGCACAGCTCGCGCTCGATTTGCATGAGCGTGGGCCGGCCGACGTCCTCGGTCTGGTAGCGTGCGAAATCGATCCGGGCCGTCAGGTCCTCGTTGCCCAGCAGGGCGGCCACGTCGGTCCCTGTGTCGGCCGCCATCCGACGGACGAGTTCGTAGCGCTCGGGGTGGATGCAGGTGGCATCGAGCGGCTCGTCGCCGTCGGTCACGCGGACGAATCCCGCCGCCTGCTCGAAGGTCGGCTCGTCGATGCGCGGCACATTGAGGAGCTCGGCTCGCGAGCGGAACGGGCCGTGCTCCTGGCGGTAGAGCACGATGTCGAGGGCCAGCGCGCGGTCGAGCCCGGACACGTAGCTCAACTGGGCCGCCGTGGCCTGGTTGAGGTCCACCCCCACGAAGTTCACGCACCCGCCCACGGTGGCCTTGAGTGCCTCGCGGAGGGCCTGCTGGTTCACGTCGTGCTGATACTGCCCCACGCCGATCGCCTTGGGGTCCACCTGCACGAGCTCGGCCAGGGGGTCCTGGAAGCGTCGTGCGATGCTCACGGCGCGCCGCACTCCGGGATCGACATCGGGGAGCTCCTCGCGGGCCGCCCGCGAGGTGGCGTAGGCGCTGGCCCCCGACTCGTTGAGGATCACGTGGAGCACGCGCCGGCCCCGCACCTGCCTGAGCAGTTCGCGGAAGAAGTGGTCGGTCTCGTGAGCGCCGGTGCCATTGCCGATGGCCACGGCGTCCACGGCGTGCTTCTCGACGAGTGCGAGTGCCGCGGCCCGCGCCTCGTCGGGCGGGCCCTCGGGGGCGTGGGGGACGATCGAGGCGTGCTCGAGCAGCTTCCCGTGCTCGTCGACGGCGGCGAGCCAGCATGCGGTGCGCAGGCCGGGCTCGACGCCCAGGGTTCGCCGCGGGCCGGCGGGCGGCTGGAAGAGCAGGCGTCGCAGGTTGCGGGTGAAGATGGCGATTGCCTCGGCATCGGCCCGCCGTTTCAGCTCGGTCCGCACCTCGGTCTCGAGCGCCGGCGCGATCAGGCGGTCGTAGGCGTCGGCCATGGCGGTTTCCACCACCGTCGCGGCCGCTGTGTCGGGTGCCCGCACGGTCACCTGGCGCACGAGTTGGAGTGCCTGCTGGCGGTCGGCCTCCACGTGCATGCGCACCCAGCCCTCCTTCTCGGCGCGCCGGATGGCGAGCACCCTGTGCGACGGGATCTTCGCCACAGGCTCCGAGAAGTCGTAGTACATCTCGTACTTGCTGCGCTTGCCTGCGCGCTCGTCGGTCACCCGGGCGCGCACCACGCCGGTCTCGTGGTAGAGCTCGCGCAGCTTCTGGCGCAGCTCCCTGTTCCCTGCCACCGCCTCGGCGATGATGTGCCGTGCACCTTCGAGCGCGGCCCCTGCGTCGGGCACGCCGCGCGCGGCATCCACGTAGGCGGCCGCCGTCTCCTCGAGGGGGACGTCCTGGGGCTGCTGCGAGAGGATGTGCTGTGCCAGCGGGTCGAGGCCCCGCTCCCTGGCGAGGCATCCGCGCGTTCGCCGCTTGCGCCGGTGGGCCAGGTGCAGGTCTTCGAGCTCGCTACGGTCCGTGCAGCCCTCGATCCGCGCCCGCACCTCGTCCGTCAGTTCGTCCTGGGCCTCGATTTGTCGAAGGATGCGCGTCTTGCGCTGCGCCATGGCCCGGCAGTGGCGAACGTGCCGCTCCAGACCCCGCGCCTGCTCCTCGCGGAGGCCCCCCGTCACCTCCTTGCGATACCGCAGCACGAAGGGTACCGAGGCCCCCGCCTCCAGGAGGGCGACCGTCCTCTCGGCCGCCTCCAGGGCCAGCCCGAGCTCCGCGGCCACGCACTCGAGTTGTTCGTGCTCCATCATGCCGAACGCTGCCTCACACAAACTGCTGTCCAACGCTGTCGTGGTGAATGCGCAATTATAGCTGTCGGCGCCCGGCATGTCAAAGAGAAACGGAGCCTGCGCCCGCGCCGCGGCCACGGGTTGGTGGCGGCCAGAGCTGGTGAGAAATGCGGGCTAGGAGAGCTCGCCCTGTGGCCGAACACGCGGCGCGGGGGGGTTAGTCCTCGAGGTTGTGGCGGTTGCGGTACCACCAGGCGAGCCAAGCCTGCTTGTCGTGGGAGAAGTCCTGGCGGGTGAGGTCACGCAGGGCGTTGTAGGCGGCGTCGTTGAAAAAGAAGGGGTCGTCGCCGCTGTCGCGGCTCGTCAGGTCGCCCTCGAGTCCCCAGTTCGAGCTCTCGCTGACAGGTGTGGCGTACTGGTTGCCCATGCCGTCGGTGACGATGGCGTCGCCGACGGAGGCTCCGCTGGTCAAGCCGATGGACATGGGGGGCAGGTCGCCGCCGGCCTTCTCGGCGATGTGGAAGCGGACGACCATGGCGTTGGCAAGGGCGGGGATGGCGCGCCGGTCGCCGAGGCCCTTGAGCGCGTCGGCGGCGCGGCGGAGCACGCGGCGGGCCATCATGCGGGTCTTGCGGCTGCCGCGCACGCGCACGCGGTCGCCGGTGAAGCGGCGGAGCAGTTCCACGAAGTAGGCGGTGTTCTCGACGCTCTTCTGGGCCGCCAGCGGGGCCACGGCGGCCTGGCGCACCTTGGGATTGATGTCGCGAACGGCCACGGAGCGGAGGAGGGCCGTGGCGTCGGCGTGTTTCTGTGTGCCCACGGCCTCCAGGAGAGCGATGCGGGCCTCGATGGTGCGGTCGCGCTTGGCCTCGAGGGCCGCGCGTGCCGTCTCGCGCAGGACGACGCGGATGGCGCCCTGGACGGGCTCACTGGGCGGGTTGCCCACAAGGGACCGCAGGCGTCCAGCAATGGTGGCCGTGGTCACGGGACGCTTCGCGATGGCAAGCTGCACGCGGCGGCGTGCGGCGAGCACGGCCGCCCGATGCTCGGCGGACTCCCGCTCCTCCTTGCTCACCCATTCGCCATCGTGGCGCACGAAGCCGTCGGCACGCTTCGCCTCGGTGCGGGTGAGCCATTTGCCGCCCTTGCGCACGTAGCCCAGCTTGGTGCGCGCGCCTTCGTGGTCGGGGTTGATCGCGATGGCCTTCCCGTGCTCCTCCCGCGCCTGGCGATAGAGCTTGTGGTCGGTGCACCAGAGGCCGAGCGAGTAGTGGCCGTCCGCATCGTCTGCTGCCACCTTGGCCGCCATCTCGCGGTAGACCTGCGCGGGCGTGCTCTTGCGCTCGATGCGCACCACGTCCGACACCTTGAGGGTTACCGTGCCCCCGGAGTTGGTGCGGACGACGACCTCGGTCTTCGTCTGCTTGAGGACCTCGCCCTCCACCTTGCCGCGGCGCAGGTGCACCACGTCCGCCCGGGCGAGCCCCAGCACGGCGAGGAACGCAACGGCGGCGGCGACAAGCGATCGACGAATCCTGTGCATCGCGTTGCCCTCGGATGGCTCCCACTCCCTATTCTACCGCTGCCGGATCGGGGGGTCAAGGAGTCGCGCCGCGGCAGGGAGCAATTCCCGCGGTGTTGAAGGCCGCACGCGTTTGGGGTATGCTGACGCGCCACGGTGGGCCGCATCGCCCGCCCAGCACCCATGCAAGGGAGACGCCATGGCCCCCGACGGCCGACCTGACGAAGCCCCCGACAGCGCCCGGCGCACCTTTCTCAAGGCCGCGGGCGCCGCCTCCGTGGCCCTGGCCGCGGCCAGCCGCCAGCCCGCCGACGGAGCTCCCGCCCCCGAGCCCAAGCTCCCGCAGCTCCGCATCGGCTCCCACGCCTTCTCGCGCCTCATCTGCGGCGCAAACCCCTTCAACGCAGGCTCCCACCTCTCCGTGTTCGTCAACCACCAGATGCGCAAGTACTACACGCCCGAACAAATCCTCAAGACCCTCCGCCGATGCGAGAAGGTGGGCATCACCTGCTGGCAGAGCGGCTCGGGCAGCCTGGGGCTCTACCGCCAACTCGTCGACGCCGGCAGCACCATGAAGTTCATCGCCATCGCCGCCGGCGACGACGCCGAAATCAAGCGCCTCGCCGACGGCGGATGCATCGGCATCGCACACCACGGCGAGGTGACCGACAGCCTGTTCAAGCAGGGCAAGACCGACCAGATGCGCGACTACCTCAAGCGCGTGCGCGACGCCGGGCTCCTCGCCGGCATCTCCACCCACATGCCCGACGTCGTGGACACGGTGGAATCGAAGGGCTGGGACCTCGATTACTACATGACCTGCGTCTACGAGCGCCACCGCAGCGCCGCCGCCCTCGAGAAGCTCCTCGGCCAGGCCCCCATCCCCGTCGGCGAGGTCTACCTGCCCAACGACCCGCCGCGGATGTTCAAGGCCATGCGACAGACCAAGCGCCCCTGCCTGGCCTTCAAAATCCTCGCCGCCGGCCGCCTCTCCGAACGCAAGGAGTGGGTCGAGCGCGCCTTCCGCGACACCTTCCGCTCCATCAAGCCCAACGACGGCGCCATCGTGGGCATCTACGACCACTACAGCGACCAGCCGGCCGAATGCGCCGACCTGGTCCGCCGCTTCGCCGCACCCAACGCCTAGCCCCCAAGAGGACCCCACGTGACCCGACGCTACGCCCAGCTCTCTCTCACCACCCTCGCCCTGCTCACGCTCCAAGCCCTTGTGGCCGCTGCGGACTGGCCCCAGTGGGGCGGCAGTAACGGTCGCAACCACGTCTCCACCGAGAAGGGCCTCCCCGAGTCCTTCCAGCCCGGCAGGAAGACCGGCAGCACCGTCGACCCCGCCACCACCCGAAACGTCAAATGGGCCACCAAGCTCGGCCGCTACGCCTACGGAAACCCCACCATCGCCGGCGGAAAGGTCTTCGTGGGCACGGACGACGATACCCTCCGCGGCGACCCACGCCTAAAGCCCACCAAAGCCGGGCTCATCCAGTGCTTCCAAGAGGCCACCGGCAAGCTCCTGTGGCGCCTCCCCACGCCCAAACGCACCAAGCTCCCCAAAGGCGCCCACTACGGACATCAGCACCTCGGCACCTGCTCCTCCCCCGCCGTCGAAGGCGACCGCGTATACTTCATGACCAGCGCCGCCGAAATCCTCTGCCTCGACGTCGACGGCCAGGCCGACGGCAACGACGGGCCCTTCACCACCGAAGGCCAGTATATGGTCGGCCCCGGCAAGAAACCCATCGGCCTCGAGCCCACCGACGGCGATATCATCTGGCGCTTCGACCTCATGGACGAACTGGGCGTCGTCCCACACGACGTTCCAAGCTGCTCCCCACTCATCCTCGGCGACTTCCTCTACACCAGCACGTCCAACGGCGTGGACGGGCCGCACCGAAAGCTCGTCAACCCCGACGCCCCGAGCTTCATCGCACTGGACAAGAAGACCGGCAAGCTCGTGGCCATCGACGACGGCCGCATCGCCAAAGGCATGTACCACTGCGAATGGTCGCCACCCTCCTGCGGCACACTGCCCGACGGACGAACCCTCATCTTCCACGGCGGAGGCGACGGCATCTGCTACGCCTTCCAGGCCATCGAGAAGGCGCAGGACAAGCCCTTCACCCTCAAGACCGTCTGGTCCTACGACTGCAATCCGCCCCATTTCCGCCTCCGCGACGGCAAGCCCATCCCCTACTACGACGGCGACAAACGCAAGAAGCGCGGCAACAAGAGCGACGGCACCTACGTAGGCCCCAGCCAGATTATCGCCACCCCCGTCTTCCACAACGCCCGCATCTACGTCGCCATCGGCCAGGACCCCCTCCACGGCCGCGGCAAGGGAATGCTCCATTGCATCGACGCCTCCAAGACCGGCGACATCACGCAGACGGGCAAGGTCTGGTCCTACGACGCCATCGATCGCAGCGTCTCCACCGTCACCATCGCCAACGGCCGCGTCTACGCCCCCGACGTTGCAGGCCGCCTCCACTGCCTCGACGCCGACACCGGCAAGCCCCACTGGGTCTACGAGACGAAGGCGGAAATCTGGGGCTCGCCGCTCGTCGCCGACGGCAGGCTCTACCTGGGCACCAAGCGCCAGTTCTACATCCTCGCCGACGCCGGGGCACAGCCCAGGCTGCTCTCGAAAACCTCGCTCGGCGCCCCCGTCTACAGCTCGCCGGTGGCGGCCAACGGCACCCTCTACGTCGCCTCCGAACGCTTCTTGTGGGCCGTCGCGAAGACCGCCAAGCCCTAGCCCGCATTCCTCACCAAGTCCCCGCCGCTACGGTCTCGCGGCCCGGCCGAGGCCGCAAGGGCTGTTTGGGGGCCACAGATACTGGTTGAAGCCATCTGCGATGGGGGCTACGCGGGCTCCGATTGCACTCTCCTCAGCAGCGCATCGGCACGACCCCGCGCAATGCCACCACGTCCTGCACCCGCCGTAAGACCCGACGAAAGAGGCCCTGCAACGGGTAGCTGCTGGCCATCGAGATGTACACCCGCCGCACCGACACGCGCACCGCCGCGCCGATCTTGAGGAGCTTGAGGCGAATCGTGTCGCACCGGGCTCGCGCCAGCTTCGTGCCCGTTAACCCCACCCGCCGCAACGCATTCAGCAGCGTGTAGGCCGCCGACGCGAACCACAGCCGAATCTGGTTCCCTCGCATCGTCGCCGTGCTCGTGCGGTCGGCGAACAGGCACAACTGCTGTTCCTGGATCCGGTTCTCCATCTCCCCCCGCGCACAATACAGGTCTTCGTAGCCGAGAGCCGGGCTGAAGACCCGCTGGCCTACGAGCTCGAGCACCGAGTGTTCCACCCGCTCCGCGTCACGGTGATCCGTGAAACAGCCCGCCAACCGCCTCGCCACACCCACGAGTTCTTCCGTCTCCTCGAGGAGCACGGCTCCGCCATCGGAGGTCATCGTGCCACCTGAGAAGTCCGACACGACCTTGCGCTGACCCACACCCTTGAATTCCATCGCCGTTTCGCTACACTGTGCTTTCACCAGGTTGGGATTGTCCGATCTGGCCCTCCCCAAAATGAGTCAATCCATAAGTTACTTGTATACTGTGACGTGTGTCGTGTGGTCGCACGGGCACAAGGGACGGTATCAGGCGGCGGCTTCGGCACTCGTCGCAGCTTGCTCGCTGCGAGATGGGCTGGACGCCGATGGGGTCGCCGCCGCGTCCTCGATGTCGGCCAAGTCCAGCAGCTCAATCCAGTCGGTCGTCGGAAGCTCGATGCCTGCCAGCTCGGCGGGGCTGTGGCCCTCGCGAACGCGGCCCCGGCCAAACGCGTGCACGTTGTCGTAGACCGCCATGAGATGGACCATGAGATAGACGTAGTTCTCGCTCAGGCGCTTGCGCGCGACCTGAGCCAGGCGCACCCGCGAGTTCACGCACTCGACC
>Ga0272441_10010301_pt1 | contig 14188 bp, 10 predicted proteins | sample SSMProp6N_FD_193582 | JGI IMG/M metagenome (GOLD analysis project Ga0272441, IMG submission 193582) | Marine sediment archaeal communities from Little Sippewissett salt marsh, Falmouth, MA, United States - SSM-Prop-6N | ecosystem: Environmental > Aquatic > Marine > Wetlands > Sediment ... | reverse complement strand
AGATCTATGCCATCGATACCGATACCGGCAAGGTGGTCAAGAAGATGCTCCGGCGTCGGGGCGGGCCCAAGTGCACCCCCGTGCTGGCGACGCCTGACTGGATGCTCTACCGCCACCAGGCGGGGTCGGGTTTCGTCCGGATTCATCGCGCCAGCGGCGACAGGCACGTCTACTCGCGGATCCGATGCACGTGTCACTATCCGGGCCTGCCGGGCGCGGGGCTGCTCTTCGTGCAGGGCCCGGGCTGCAACTGCGCCCACCCGTTCCGGGCCAACGTGGCCCTGGCGCCCGGCAGTCGGAAACGGACCCAATACAAGGACCCCGGCCAGCGCCTGGTGACCGGACCGGCCGCGGGCAAGCCTGTTGCCGCCAAGGCGAGCCAGGGCGTCTGGGCGACTTGGCGGGCGGACATCCGCCGCAGCGGGCGGACGGCGGAGGACCTGCCGAAGCGGCTCGCGCCCGCCTGGACGGTCCAGCGGGACGGCAAACTGACGCCGCCGGTCCTGGCCGAGGGGATGGTATTCGTCGGCTCGACGGGGCGAAAGATGATCGCGCTGGACGCGGCGACGGGTAAGATCCGATGGCAACGGATCACCGACGGGCCGGTCGCGGTCTCGCCGCAGTGGTCGGCCGGCAGGCTGTATGGCTCCGACGACGAGGGTTGGGTGTACTGCCTGCGGGCGTCGGACGGGGAAGTGGTCTGGAAGTTCCGCGCGGCCCTGGGCGACGAGCGGACGATCGCCTATGGCGACTACATCTCGGCTTGGCCGTCGGGAAGCGGCGTGCTCGTCCACGACGGCGTGGCGTACTGCTCGGCCGGTTTCTTCCCCGACGAGGGGGGCAGTATCTACGCCCTGGACGCGGCCACGGGGAAGGTGCGGTGGGCCAAGACGGACTTCTTCAACCGCTGGCCGGTTGATTCGATCCGCGGCCCGATGACCCTGGCCGGTGAAGTCCTGTTCCTGCCGACTGTCGGCGGGCCGCCGGCGGGCGTGCGCGTCAATGCGCCCGACCACAGGACCTACCGCAACCTCAACTGGCTGGGGGCGTTCAGCCCGAACGGATGCGTGGTGGCCGTCGAGGGTGAGGACCAGCCCGAGGCGGTGGTCAGCGGTTCGGCGACGCTTCAGTTCATCCACCACGCCACAACCTACAACGACGAGCGGCGTGTGCTGCCGATCGTCACCGATAAGGCCATCTACCTGCGTGACGGGCGGCGTCTGACGGCCGACCGGCGCGAGGCGTACCAAGTCCACAAGAAGAACGGCATCTTCACGTGGTCCGGGGGCCGCCGCCTTCAGAAGGCGCGACCTTCGCCCAAGGCCGACGACGTGTTGTGGAAGGCGTTGAAGGTGACCGACCCGACGTGCATCATCCAGGCCGGCGGGGCGATCCTGACCGGCACGGGCGGCGGACGCGTGTACGCTCACGACGCCGCCGGCGGGCGGGAACTTTGGGTCAAGCCGATGGGCGGCCCCGTTGCCGACTTGGCCTTCGCGGGCGGGCGGCTGGTGGTTATCACAGACAACGGGCGGATCGTCTGCTTGTCGGGTCAGTGAGCGGACCTCGCTGACCCGGTGGGTTGGAGTCCGCCCGGACCGTTGGCGACCTGGCCCACGCGGCGGGCAGTCGGCGGCGGGGTCAGGCGTGGTCGGTGGTTTCCATGCTGTTGATGCGAAAGACGGCCGGCGGGGTCGGCTCGTCGGCGCCGGGCAGGTCGGGGCTGATCATGGGCGGCAGTTCGGCCGGGCAGCCGCGGTAATCGCCCGTGCGGAAGGTCGCGCGGTGGACGGCCTGGACCTCCTCGGCCACCGCCGCGCCGGTCAGGACGTCTCGCCCGTCGATCGCCACGTCGAACGTCCCGGCCGACGCGTCGATCGTGATCGCCAGGTCGAACCACGCCTCGGCGGCGTATCGGGCGATCTCGGCCGCCCGGCCGGCGATCTCGGCGGTGATCCGCCCGTCGGGTTGCAGCATCAGACGGACCGGGCGGGCGCCCCGCCGGTCGCGGAGTTCGGCCGCCAGTTGCCCGTGGTCGTCCTGCTCGGCCCGGAGGCGGCAGCGGACGGTGACGCGACGGCTTTCCGGGAAGACCCGCTCAGCCTGGGCGTAGTCGTACGGGTCTTCGTCCCGCAGTTGAAGGCTCTTGTCGCGCGGGGACGGAAACTCCACCACCTCCACCGGCGCCCACCGCGGGGACCAGACGTTCCAGTCGCGGACCACGCCGCCGGGGGCGCAGTCGTCGAAGGTATCGCGGACCGGCCGATCGACCTCGCCGCGGACGGGGACGGGGATTCGGCTGACCCAGATGTCCTCCTTGTTCATGCTGTACGTCACCCACAGCCCCCCGTCGGGCGGGCAGCCGTTGCCCTCGACGATCCCCCGGACGTACTGCGGGCCGTACTCCTTGGCCCGGTCGTACCAGCAGTCGAACCGCCGCGGGGTAACCTCCCCGACGACGCAGAGCATGCGGTCGAAGTCGCGTCCGTCGTCTCCGGTGACGATCGCCAGCGGCCAGCGGTAGGTGTTCGAGGTGGCGGGGTTGTACACGAGGGCGTATCGCCCGTCGGAGGTCCGCTGGCCCCAGACCTTCGCCCCGGCCATGACCAGCGACGGGACGTCGGCGACCGGCGTGAAGGTTTGCCCCTCGTCGGCCGACAGGGCCGCCTTGGACCACTTCCACACGGCCGCGACCGCCCCGTCCGCGCGGTGGTAGAACGACAGGGCCTTGAGCGAATCGTCCTCGACGGCGAAGAACCCGTCGCGGGCGCGGTCCTCCTCCCACATCTGAAGGCGCACCAGGCGGTCGGCCAGCAGGGCCTCGCAGGCGTCGCGGAAGCCGCCGTCCGGGCTGGCGGCGGCCATGGGGTAATCGACGTTGGACTCGTCCCACCCGGCGTGGCGGTTGAGTCGCAGAAAGTAGATCGGCCCGAAGGACCCGTCGGCGAGGACCTCGCGGACGACCCGCCCGACGCCTTTGCCGTCGTTGGGCCCCATGGTCGGGTGGGGGCAGACGCCGTAGAAGCCCAGGATCAGGAGGCGCCCGTTCGGGGCGACGTAGAAGCCCATCCGCTGGTGCATGATCGCCCCGTGTCCGGCCGCGAGGCGCGCGTCCGGGCGGCGGACTTCCGGCAGCGTGTACGGCGGGAAGGCGACGACGGGCTTGGACCACTGTCGGCCGTCGGGCGAGGTGGTCAGGAGCGTCTGGCCGGGGGCGATGTGCTCGCTGATCCGGTTGCTGAGGTACTCCAGGTAGAACGTCCCCTTCCAATGCGCCAGCATGGGCGCGTGGTTGTAGGTCCACCCGAACCCGTCGGCGGCGTCCGGGCGCGCGGGGCCCCCAGAACGCGACGTACCGTGTTCTGGGGCGCTCCTTCGGTTAGCGCGGAAGACCTGGAAGGTGTGGGTCCCCACGGCCGGGGGCAGCCGACCGTCGTGATAGCGCTCGTCGGCGGCGATGGAACCGACGTAGCGGACCGGCTCGGCCGCCTGATCGGCGGGAATCCCGTGGACGGAATCGGTCATAGGCGTCTCCTCTGTGCGGCCGGATTATACGATACCGGCGTCCCCCGCGGCAGGCGCGGGGCCGATGCGCTCAGCGACGGGCGGGCCAGACCTCCTCAGGCCAGGGGTAACTGCCCGGCTTGAGGGTGACGGTCCGGCGGGACTGCCCGGCAGGCGTCAGGGCGACCACGCCGGGCGCCAGTTGGCGCCGCCCGGCCAGGGGCGCCCAGCCCATCCGACGGACCAGCCCCGACGCCGTCCGCCCGCCCTCGACGAAAACGCGCCCGACGGGGCGGCGCTTCAGCACGTCGGCGACGGCGGCGACAAGGCGCTCGGCCAGTTCCGCGGGCGGGCGGTTTGAATCGCCGCCCGCCAGTCCGATCACGGCCGCGGCGGGACCCGACTCAAGGGCCTCGGCGATGGTCTCCGCCCAGCGCCCGGTGGCTCCGGCGTCGTCGCCGGCCAGCACGTCCGCCGGCATGGGCAGGACCGTAACGCCCCACCCGCGGTATGTTTGGACGTCCGGCGAGCGGGTGCCGGAAACGAACAGGATCCCCGCGTCGGGCGGCGGCTGGTCCGGCGCGGGCGACGGCGCGACCGGCTTTAGGCCGCGGGCACGGCAGAGGGCGATAAAGAATTCGACGGCACCGGCCGGCAGCGTATCGGCGTCCACACGCCGAGCCCAGGCGGCGAGGTCTTCGGGCCTTTCGACCTCTGCGACAACCACGCCGCGCCCGGGCAGCTCGTCGGCCGGCCGGCGAACGCGGACCGGATGGTCCGGCGCCTCGCCCAGCAGGTCCAGGACCCGGGAACTTCCGGCCGGATGCTCCGGATCGGAGGCAAAGCCCGTCTCGGCCAACCCGCGCCCCTCGATGAGATACCGCCCGCGGCGGATGACGCGCCCGCGCGAGGGGTTGGCCGGGGCCAGAATCGCCCGGGCGCAGCCGACGGCGTCCAGGACCGCGGCCAGTTCGGCCAGGACCGGCCCGCGAAGGACCGAATCGACCTTCTTGTAGACCCACTCGGCCCCGGCGTCGCGCACGGCCCGCGCGGCCTGGCCCGCGCGAGCGGCGGCGCCCGATGGGCTCAACGACCGGCTGGCGGTGTCGATCACGATCAGCGACGCCGCAGACGACGGCTCGAAGGTCGTGTGGACCTCCGCGTCCAGGCCGAAGCCCAGGCCCGCCCCGGCGACCTCCGCGGCGCCGGTGATGTCGTCGGCGACGACGGCGATCATGGCCGGCGACCTTCGGCCAGGCGGACGCCCAGCAGGATCGCCTGGATGAGGCTCGTCGGCCTGGCGCGCCCCGTCCAGGCGATGTCGAACGCCGTGCCGTGGTCCACTGACGTTCGGACGATCGGCAGCCCGGCGGTGACGTTCACGCCGGTGTCGAACGCCAGCATCTTGAACGGGATGTGCCCCTGGTCGTGGTACATGCAGACGATGGCGTCGTATCGGGCCCGCTGTTCGGGCGTGAAGATCGCGTCCGCCGGCCAGGGCCCCGTCAGGTCGATGCCGCGCCGGCGTGCGGCGTCGACGGCCGGGGCGATGAGGCGCTGCTCCTCGCGGCGTCCGAACAGGCCGTGTTCGCCGGCGTGAGGGTTCAACCCGCAGACGCCGATCCTCGGCTTCCGGCCGAGGAGCCGGCCGATGGTCTCGGCCGTCAGGTCGATGACCTCGCCGATGCGCTCGACGGTCAGCCCGGCCGGGACGTCCGCGTAGCCGACGTGGACCGTGACGAAACTGACCGCCAGGTCGGGCCCGACGAGAATCATGCAAACCCGGGCGGCGCCCGTGGCGGCGGCGAAGATCTCCGTGTGGCCCGGGTGCGGGCAGCCGCCGAGGCGCAGGGCCTCCTTGTGGATCGGCGCGGTGGCGACGGCGGCGGCGCGCCCGTCGAGTGCGGCGGCGATGGCGGCGTCGATATAGGCCGCGGCCGCACGCCCGCAGGCCGGGGCCATCTCGCCCGGCACGACCGCGGCGGCGTCGATCGCCCTCATGTCCACCACGGCCGGGGCGGTCAGGTCCGCCGTCCAGGCCTCCGGGTCCATCGCCGCCGGCGGCGGCGCCAGGCCGACTGCTGACGCCACGCGCGCCAGGACGCCCCTGTCGCCGACGATCACCGGCACGCACGCCGCGCCGACCCGCGGATCGGCCACCGCCCGCAGGCAGACCTCCGGGCCCACGCCCGCCGGGTCCCCCATCGTGATGGCGACAACCGGTTTCGACACGTCAGTCACCTAAGGCCGCCCCAGAGCATGTCGGTCCACACCCGCCTTTCACCCCCCTTACGTCAGGCCGGCGAAGAGTCCACGAATTCCACGAATGAAGACGAATGTCACCCATACTTCTTTCTTCTCTATTCTCTTCTTCGTGTCATTCGTTCTTCTTCGTGCCATTCGTGGATTGTCGTCCCGCCGCGCGGCGTGGCTCACGTCGCCAGGCCAAGGGGCTGCATCGCCCCGCGGACGGCACGGCGCTGATCGGCGTCGAGCGTCCGCAGCGGCGGCATGACGGTCGGCCCGCACAGGCCCGCCTCGGCCAGGGCCGCCTTCAGCGCCGCCAGCGACCCGCCGAGGGACCTGCCGGCCTGATAGACTGCCCCGACGCGGTTGATGTCGTCCTGGGCGGCGTCGGCGGCCGCCCAGTCGCCGGCGACAGCGGCATCGTACAGACGCCGGCAGCGGTCCGGGACCAGGTTGCCGCAACTGGGCACGAATCCGTCGGCCCCGCCCCGCATGGCCTCGGCCGCGCGGGACGCGACGCCGACGAACACCGCGAAGTCCGACCGCCCGCCGACGCCCGCCAGCACCGCCGCCAAGCGGGCCGGATCGTTCTGCGAATCCTTGTACGCCACCACGGAAGGATGTCCCGCCAGGGCCTTCAGGACGCCCAACGGGATCGACGTGCCGGTGATCTTCGGCATGTTGTACAGGACCACCGGCGCGCCGCCGGCCCCGTCGGCCAGGGCCGAGAAGAAATCCTTCTGCTCTTCGTCGTCGAGCGGGTACGTCCACGGGGCGTGGGCGACGACGGCGTCAACGCCGCGGGCGAAGTACTCGCCGGCGGTCGCGCCCACCCGCGCGACGCAATTGTCGGACACACCCGCCAGCGTCAGGGCCCGCCCGGCCACGTGCTCGACCGCCAGGTCCACCAGTCGGCGGCGGATCGAGGTCGGCAGCGACGCCATCTCCCCGGTCGTGCCGAGGACGAACACGCCGGCCGCGGCGCCGGCGACGATGCGGTCGATCAGCCGGCGCGCCGCCGCTTCGTCCAGGTCGAACCGCTCCGTCAGCGGCGTGACCATCGGGACGATCACCCCGCCGGGAAACCGCGCCGTGTTGTCCGTGCCCGTTTCGCTCATCGCCGTCCGCACCGGCCGCCGCCCCCAGGTCGTGCCGCATGGCGAGCGAAGAGTCCACGAATTCCACAAATGAAGACGAATGACACGAATACTTCTTTCTTCTCTGCTTCTCTCTCATTCGCGTTATTCGTCTGTATTCGCGTCATTTGAGGATTGCCATTCCGCCGCGCCCCGGTCCTGCCCGCGCGGGATCAGAACGCGTATTTCAGCACCAGGAAGCCGCCCACCAGCAGCACCGCAAACGCCAGCGACAGCCAGTTGAAGTACTTCTCGATGAACGGAGTGATTCGCGCCCCGAACGCCCGGCAGAGGCCGGCCAGGATAAAGAACCGCGCCGACCGGCTGGCGATCGCCGCGATCAGGAACCACACGAGAAACATCGCCGGGTTGACCGCCTGGGCGCTGGTGCCGAACATCCCGGCAAAGATGTTGAAGACCTTGAACGGCAGCGGCGTCACGCCGGCGGTGAACACCGTCCAGAACACCCAGACGCGGTAGTCTTTGCCGGCGACCTGGGCGGCGATTCTGTCGAAGTTGGCCGCGGTCAGCCCCGCCCATCCAAACCAGCGGTACATCGTCGGCGCGATGCTCGCCCACGCCAGCCAGCCTATCGCGTACGCCGCGACCGCCCCCAACACGCTGGCCAGGCTGCACAGAAACCCGTACCAGCGCCAGCGCCGGCGATTGCCCAGCACCAGCGGGATCAGCAGCACGTCGGGGGGCACGGGGAAGATGATGCTCTCGGTGAAACTCAGTCCGAACAGCGCCACCGACGAAGACGGACGGTACGCCCACGCGATGGTCCAGTCGTACAGGCGGCGGTGCAGGTGCCACCAGACCACGGCCCGGCGGGCGCCCAGGCGGCACCCGCAGTGGTCGCAGAACGCCGCGTCCCCCGCCACCTCCAGCCGGCAGCGGGGGCAGGCCTGGTCCGATACCGTCTCGCGCGTCGGGTCGATGGCGCACTCCTTCCAAGTCCCGGGCGGTCAGTAGACTCGCCGGCGCGGCGTTTGTCAATTTCGCCGCGCGCGCTCGCGCGCCGACGCCGGCGGCCCCGATTCGGTACAATGTCCGCGATGGCTTCGCGGCGCGACAAGGCGGTGGTGGCGGTCAGCGGGGGCGTGGACAGCGCCGTGGCGGCGTGGCGTCTGCGCGAGGCCGGTTACGACGTCTCGGCCCTGCACCTGCGGCGCGGGCCCGCGGCGCCGCCCGGCCGGCCGGGCCACGCCGCCGACGCGGCGCGCGTGGCCGAGGCCCTGGGAATCGACCTGACGATCGAGGACGCCGAGGCGGACTTCGCCGACCTCATCGACGACTTCGCGGCCGAGTATGCTCGCGGCCGGACCCCCAACCCCTGCGTCCGCTGCAACGCGCGGATCAAGTTCCCGCATCTGCTGGCCCGGGCGGACCGAATCGGCGCGCGCTTCGTCGCCACCGGGCACCACGCGCGGCTGGCCGGCGGCGCGATCCGCCGAGCCGCTGAGAAGGACCAGTCCTATGCCCTGTTCGCCCTGGACCGCGCGGTGCTGGTGCGGATCCTGCTGCCGGTGGGCGAGATGGCCGACAAGGCCGAGGTCCGCCGCATCGCCGCGGCCCTGGGCCTGCCCGTGGCCGAGAAGCCCGACAGCCAGGAGATCTGCTTCGCCGGCGACGACTACCCCGCGCTGCTGGCGGCCCGCCGGCCTGAGGCGCTGACGCCCGGGGACATCGTGGACTCGGCCGGGCGCGTCCTGGGACGGCACGACGGGATCGGGCGCTACACCATCGGGCAGCGGCGCGGGCTCCGCGTCGCCGCGGGCGTGCCGATGTACGTCACGCGGATCGACCCGGCCGCCGGGACCGTCACCCTCGGGCCCAAGGCCGAGGTCATGTCACGGCGTCTGGCCGCCGACGACGCCAACTGGCACGCCGATCCCCCGGCTGTCGGCGAGGCGTTCGACGCGATCGTGCAAGTCCGCTACAACCACGACGGCGCGCCGGGGCGCGTCCGCGTCACGGCCCCCGAAGCCTTCGAGGTCGAGTTCGGCGAGCCGGTCGCCGCCGTGACGCCGGGACAGGCGGCCGTGGTGTACGACGGCGAGCGACTGCTGGGCGGCGGGTGGATTCGATGATGCCGCGGGGGCGGGGCAAGATCAGGCCATGACGATCCTCGGCATCCATCCCGGGGCGCTGGGCGACGTGGTGCTGTTCGCCCAGTTGCTCGGGGCCCTGCGGAACGCCCGGGGCGGACCCGTGCGTCTGGCCGCCGGTACGGAGAAGGCGGCGCTGCTGGCCGGGCTCGGGGCGATCGACGAGGCGGTGGACTTCGACGGCCTGCCCCCGGCGGCGGCGTCAGACGGGTGCGATCTGCTGGTCAGTTGCCTGTGCCCTGCCGACCCGGCCGAACGGCAGCGCCTGGCCGCGGCGGCGGGGGCGGCCGAAGCGATCTTCCTGCCCGTCCGCCCGCCGGCCGACTTCGAGGGGCACATCCTGGACTTCTGGGCCAAACGGGCCGGCGTGGGAGCCATCCCGGCGCCGTGCTGGCCCGTGCCGGACGCCTGGCGCGACGCCGCGCGGGACGCTCTCTCGGCCTCCGGCGCGGGCGCCGACCGGCCATACGTCCTGATCCACCCCGGCTCGGGCGGGCGCGACAAGAACTGGCCGCTGGATCGCTTCGTCGCCCTGGCCCGGCTGCTGAAGGCCGACGGCCGACGGGCGAGGCAGACCGTCTTCGTCGTCGGGCCCACGGAACTGGACTGGTGGGGGCCGGGGGCGGTCGAGGAGTTGGCGCGGGAGTTTCCGACGATCATTGCCCCGCCGCTGGCGACGCTGGCGGGTCTGGCGGCCGGGGCCGGCGCCTACCTCGGCAACGACAGCGGGCCGGCGCACCTGGCCGCCGGCGTCGGGGCGCCGACCGTCGGACTGTTCCGGCGGGCCGGTGCGGCGCACTTTGCGCCGCGAGGCCGGCGGGTCCGCATACTGGCCGGCGACGACCTGACCGCCATCGACGTCCGCACGGTCGCCAAGGCGGTCGAAAACCGTTGACGGGCCACCGCTTCCGGGCGGATACTGTGTGCATCCTCGCCCGCCAGACAGCGGGCAAGCCACCTCAGCAACCTACGTCATGTCGCGTTCGGGAAAGGAGCATGGGATGGAAGAGTATCTGAAGTTCCGCAAGATGATCACGCCGGCGATCATTCAGGTCGTGTTCTACATCGGCGTGGGGCTGTGCGTGATTATGGGCCTGGTCGCCATCGTTTCAGGCGCCTCTCGCTACGGCAGCGGCGCGCTGGTCCTGAACGGGGTGCTGAATATCATCATCGGGCCGTTCCTCGTGTGGGTGTTCTGCTCGCTGTTGATGCTGATGTCACGCGTTCATGACGCCCTGACGGAGATGCGCGGCGGGCAGGCGGGCGGCGACGAGGCGCCGGATCCTGCCGGTTCCGCCCCGCCGGCGCCTCCCGCGGCCCCGTAGGCCCGCGGACGGCGATCCGTAGGCCTGGTTGAGTCTTCGTCGGCGCGGGAGTTTTCGTCCGCGCGGGCGCCGCCGGGGGCGGATTGGCCCGTTCGTGCGGGCAAAGTCGTTGACTGCGCCAGCGCAGGCGGTAGGATGGCCGGACTTCGATTCGACCGGCAAGCGAGCGGGCCATGAAGGTTTCACTGAACTGGTTGACGGATTACGTGGACGTATCGGCCATACCCGTGCGCGACCTGGCCGAGGCGCTGACGCGGATCGGTCTGTGCTGCGACGAGATCATCGAGACGGACGCGGACGTGGTGCTGGACCTGGAGGTCACGGCCAACCGGCCTGACTGGCTGGGTCACATCGGCGTGGCGCGTGAGGCGGCGGCGGCCCTGGGGCTGCCCCTGACGCTGCCGGACCTGTCGGGCCTCCCCGCCGGGCCGACCCCCGCCGCCGACCTGACGGCCGTGGAGGTCCTCGACCCGGACCTGTGCCCCCGCTACACCGCGCGGGTGATCACCGGCGTGACGGTGGGCCCGAGCCCGGCGTGGATGGTCGAGCGCCTTGAGGCCGTCGGGCTGCGCGGCATCAACAACGTCGTGGACGCCACCAACTACGTCCTGCTGGAATACAGCCAGCCGCTGCACGCGTTCGACCTCGACCGGCTGGGCGGCGGCCGCATCGTCGTCCGCCGCGGGCGGGCGGGCGAGGAACTTCTCAGCATCGACCAGACGCGCTGCGCGGTCGGCGACGGGATGCTGGTGATCGCCGACGCGGACAAGCCCGTCGCCATCGCCGGAATCATGGGCGGTCTGGACAGCGAGGTCGGGTCGAGCACGGTCAACGTGCTGATCGAGGCCGCCCAGTTCGACCCGCTGACGACGCGGACGACGGCGCGGGCGCTGTCGCTGATGACCGAGGCGTCGTACCGGTTCGAGCGCGGGGTCGATCCGGTCGGCGTGGACGCCGCGTCGCTGCGGGCGTGCCAGTTGATTGTCCAGATGGGCGGCGGGCGCCTGGCGCCGGGCCTGGTGGACGTCTGGGCGGCGCCCTACGCGGCTCCGACGGTCCGCCTGCGGGCCGCTCGCTGCCGGGCCCTGCTGGGCATCGACGTGCCCGACGAAATCCAAGCGGCGATCCTCGACCGCCTGGGCCTGTCGCCGAAACTCGCCGAGGGGGTGGTGACCTGTACCATCCCGCCCCACCGGGCGGACCTGACGCGCGAAGTGGACCTGATCGAGGAGGTCGCCCGCCTGCACGGCTACGAGAAGATCCCCGTCCGCCGGGCGGTCGCCCACCCGGTCGTCGGCGTGTCGCCCGACGACACCGCCCGCAACGCCGTCCGCGATATTCTGGCGGCGGCGGGGTTCGACGAGGCGATCACGTTTGCCTTCGCCGACGACGCCGAGGCGGCGCTGTTCGGCTTCGACGCGGTCGTGCGCGCCGACCCGACGGTCCGGCGGACGAACAACGTCCTGCGCCCGACGCTGCTGCCGAGCCTGTTGCGGGCGTCGAAGCACAACCAGGACGTCGGCAACGACGACGTGAGTCTGTACGAGATCGCGGCGGTCTTCCCCCGCGGCGCCGGCGACCTGCCGGCCGAGGCCGTGACGCTGGGGATGGCGACCCGGCGGGACCTGGCCGTCGTCCGCGGCGCGCTGGAGGCGGTGGCGACGCACGTGGCGCCGTCGGCGGCGCTGAAGATCGTTCCGTCGCCCGTGCCCGGTCTGACGGAGGGCGCCTCGGCCGCGGTCCGCATCGACGGCGCCGACGCGGGGATCATCGGCATGGCGTCGCCGAAGGTGCTGGACTACTACGGGCTGGAGGCCCCGCACGCGGTCGCCTCCGTCCGCACCGATCTGCTGCTGACCCAGGCCGGCGGCGTCCGGACGTACCGGCCCCTGCCGCGACTGCCCGCCATCCGCCGCGACCTGTCGCTGACCGTCGACGAGGCCGTCACCTGGGCCGAACTCGACCGCGCCATCCGCGACGTCAGCGACCCGATGCTCGAGGCCGTCGCCTACGTCGGCACGTATCGCGGACGGCAGGTGGCCAAAGGACGCAAGTCCGTGACGGTCTGCCTGACGTACCGCTCCGACGACGAAACGCTCCGCCACGAGACCGTCAACGCCAAGGTCGACGCGGTGGTCGCCGCCCTGGCCGAGCGCCTGGGCGCCGAACTGCGGGCCTGACGCCGCAGCCGGGGAACGTCCACTCAAGAGTTTCCGCCGCCCGGTCGATATTGTCTAACGGCCTCTGCGATGTTCGACAGGGAACCGCCTATTGAAAGAATCGATGACCTCATTCAGGACGGCATCGTCCAGGACTCGCCATCGGCTGGTCCGGCAGCCGACCACCTTGAGATAAAGGATTCCTTTCAGGGCTTCCCATCGGCATCCGTCGGGGGCCTTTTTTCTTGCCCCGGCCGGGCGAGGGGGGTGGACAACCTCCGCGGAACTTCCCTTCGGAGCCGCGGTTTCGTATGATGGTGGTCGAGGTCGGACACGACGTCCGCCCGCTGCCGGCCGGCCCATATCGAGTACTGCCGTAGGGATTGGCACCAAACGGGTGTGCTCATGGCAAAACGAAGGGTCAAGTGTCCTAAGTGCGGCGCGGTGCTGAGCGTTCCGGCGTCGGTGGGCAACTGCCCGGCCCGGTGTGGGCGGTGCCGCGAGGCGTTTCGGCTTCCCCCCGTCCAGCCGCAGGTCGAGGACACCATCGCCGGGTGGCTGAGCGACGAGGTCGACTCGGATGCTCCGGCGGGGACGGACACGGCGGCGGAAGCCCCGCCGGCGGTGGTGAACGAACCGGCGGCCAAGGCGCCGCAGCCCAAGGCGACCCCACCCGCTCAGTGCGTCCGCCTGGTTTCGCTGGAGCGGCGAGGGGCCATGTTCGAGTTTCCCGCCGATTGCCTCCGCCAAGATGAGTTCCGCTGCTTCATCCCCCGCGTGTGCATCCACTGCCGGACTCGGGCGCACCTGTCGGCGCACTTGATCATCTTCACCGGGCAACTGAAGGACAGCATCTCGCTGGAGGCCGAGCACAAGGCCGGGCACCTGTCCATCCCCCAGGACCAACTGGGCAATCGCTCCGGCCCCGACTTGCTGGCGCTGCTGCCCGAGGTGCCGTCCGTACCCGCCCCCGCCAACCTGCCCATGCCCTATTGGGTCTGCGACCTGTGCAGCGGAGCCGGCGAGATCTCCGGACAGATCCAGGTCAACGCCGCCACCGGGCGGGGCCTCTGCCGCCTGTTCATCCGGAACCTCAGCGTCGCCCACGAATTCTTCACCGACGCCAGCGGCCAGGGCACCGCCGACTGCGCCAAGATGGCGGAATTCCTCAAGCACTTCGAGGAAGACCGCTGGGACGCCTTGCCGTCCGTGGTCCGCCATCGCATGGAGCAGTGGTTTCGCCCCAAGGACGATGAGCGCTTCCTGACCTATGTGCCCGACCGGTCATTCGTCCGCACCGAGGACGGCATGAACGGGCTGGTCGTCTCCACCCACCGCCTGCTGTTCCATCACCCGCCCATCCACCAGGAACTGACCGTGGAAACGCCCGTGACGTTCCAACTCCAGAACGCCGGCGGCAAGGACGTGCTGAGCATCGACGCGGCCAAGTGGAAGCGGCGCAGCATCACTCTCGACCGCAGCGGGCTGATCAAACTTCGGCAAAGCCTCGCCAAGAGCAACTTCAAGGCCAAGTGGGTCTGAAGCGGCCCCGTCCGGTGCCGCATCCCGGGGACAGAATCCACGAATGGCGCGAATCGGGACGAATGACGCGAATCCCCTTTGCTCTCTTCCGTGCTTCGTTCGTGTCATTTGTGGGCTCGGGCGCGCGGGAGGAGGCGTCCGATTGACTGGCGGGCGAAGGCCCA
>Ga0272441_10010299_pt1 | contig 14188 bp, 14 predicted proteins | sample SSMProp6N_FD_193582 | JGI IMG/M metagenome (GOLD analysis project Ga0272441, IMG submission 193582) | Marine sediment archaeal communities from Little Sippewissett salt marsh, Falmouth, MA, United States - SSM-Prop-6N | ecosystem: Environmental > Aquatic > Marine > Wetlands > Sediment ... | reverse complement strand
TTATAAAGAAGAGTGAATCAGAGGTTGTAGTTTGGCCTGACATTATATAAAATAGGAGAAGAAAAATATAGAAAGGAGATAAACCATGGAATATAAAGATAAAATGAAAGATCTGGAAATTCAAGATGCCCTTAAATGCACCGAGACTATCATGAATACCGTGCGCGATCCCTTATTAATTCTGTACGAGGATTTAAGAGTAGCATTAGCCAATAGATCCTTCTATCAGGCCTTTAAGGTGAAACCTGAAAAGACCGTGGGAGAGCTTATCTATAACTTAGGAAACTACCAATGGGATATTTCGAAACTGAGAGAGTTGCTGGAGGATATCCTTCCCAAGACCACAAGCTTTGATAACTTTGAGGTTGAACATGATTTTCCTGATATCGGCAAGCGAATAATGCTACTGAATGCCTGCCGAATTTATCTGGAGTCCAATAGCACGAAGCTGATCATACTTACTATCGAAGACATCACCGATCGCAAAAAGATAGAGGAACTCCGTAAGAAGATAAGGGAGTTAGAGGCACGGCTAAAGAAAAACACGTGAGTTTTAAATTGAGGTGCGATATGACATCTAAAAGAAACAAGATTGCAAAGAGCCATAACAAAGCAGAACGCTTTCAGACATCTTCCAGGAGAAATCGGAAAATGGCTGACAAACGTAAAAAACGTGTATGAGCCTTGACTTTCCAGAAACTGCAATGCTTCTATAAGAAGCATTCAGGTATTTGGCTAATAAGCGATAGCTATAGGTAGGTGTAGGAGGAAAAAAATGAAGTTTGACAAGTTTACATTTAAGGCACAAGAGGCGGTAGAGATGGCTGCTGAGACAGCGCGCCGCTTAAAAAATCAAGAAATTGATATAGCCCATCTTCTTTTGGGAATGGTGTCTGTTGATGAAAGCATTGCTGTAAGTATATTAGAGAAAATCGGTGTAGACATATCATCGTTTAGACGCCAAATCGAGTCAATTTTAGAGAAAAAACCTAAAGTAGAAGGAGCGACTGCCCAGGAGTACCTGTCTGCACACTTACGCAGCATATTCAATGAGGCGCTCGTTGAAGCAGGGCAGTTAAAAGATGAATATGTAAGCATGGAGCATCTTTTGCTCGCTATATGTGAATATAAAGGTTATGAAGAGATAAATACGCTGTTAAAAAGTTACAATGTAGCAAAGCAAGCAGTTTTGAAAATAATGAAAGAAATACGGGGGGTGCATAGAGTTATGGATCAAAATCCGGAAGCTAAATTTCAGGCTCTTGAACGTTATGGAAGGGATTTAACAAAACTTGCCGAAGAGGGCAAGCTCGATCCTGTTATCGGTCGGGATGAGGAAATCAGGAGAGCAATACAGGTTCTATCACGGCGTACTAAGAATAATCCTGTTTTGATAGGGGATCCCGGGACAGGCAAGACAGCGATTGCCGAAGGCCTGGCTAAACGAATTGCTGATGGTGATGTGCCCAGCACTTTAAAAAATAAAAGAATCTTCGCCCTTGATTTAGGTGCACTTGTGGCAGGCGCTAAATTCAGGGGAGAATTTGAAGATAGGTTAAAGGCTGTTTTAAAAGAGATACAGGCTAAAGGCGGAGAAATAATCTGCTTTATAGACGAACTACATACATTAGTAGGGGCTGGGGGCGCGGAGGGGGCGGTGGATGCTTCTAATATGCTTAAGCCTGCTCTGGCGCGGGGTGAGCTAAGGTGTATAGGCGCTACCACCCTGGATGAATATCGGAAATATGTTGAAAAAGATAAAGCCCTTGAGAGGCGTTTTCAACCGATATTTATTGGTGAGCCTTCGGTTGAAGACACAATAGCCATACTTCGGGGCTTAAAAGAAAAATACGAGATTTATCATGGAGTAAAAATTAAAGATGATGCCTTGATAAGCGCAGCTCTCCTTTCAGATAGATATATTACCAATAGATTTCTTCCCGATAAGGCAATCGATTTAATTGACGAATCTGCCGCCAAACTGCGCATCGAGATAGATAGTCTTCCTACCGAAATAGATGAGCTTGAGCGCAAGATCATGCAGTTTGAAATTGAAAAGCAGGCGCTTAAGAAAGAAAAAGATAAATCATCCAAAGAACGGCTTAAGAAATTAGAAAGCACATTGGCTGAAATCCGAGAGAAATCACGCGCATTAAAGCTTAACTGGGAAAAAGAAAAAGGCGTAATTGAATCAATAAGGAAGATAAAGTCCGATATTGAGAAGGCAAGACTTGATGAGGAAAAATACGAGAAAGAAGCTCGTCTGGAAAAAGTCGCTGAGATTAGATACGGCACAATCAGGGAGCTTGATGCAAAGTTAGCCGAACAAAACAAAAAGCTTCATGAAGTTCAGAAGAAAAGCAAAATGCTTAAAGAAGAAGTGGACGAAGAAGATATCGCTCAAATAGTTTCCAAATGGACAGGTATTCCCGTTTCCAGGCTTTTAGAAGGGGAAGTAGAAAAACTGGTTACTATGGAAAAGCGACTTAAGGAAAGAATAGTTGGTCAGGATCAGGCTATATCTGTAATTTCCAATGCAGTCCGGCGTTCCCGGTCAGGCATTGCCGATGTTAACCGGCCAATAGGTTCTTTTGTTTTCATGGGGCCGACAGGTGTGGGAAAAACTTATTTAGCCAAAACACTCGCCTGGTTTTTGTTTGACGATGAAAATGCCCTCACAAGGATTGATATGTCCGAATATATGGAAAAGCATGCCGTAAGCCGTCTTATCGGGGCGCCGCCAGGGTATGTAGGATATGAAGAAGGCGGCCAGCTTACCGAAAAGATAAGGCGCAGGCCTTACTCAGTTATCCTTTTTGATGAGATAGAAAAGGCGCATCACGATGTTTTTAATATTTTGCTTCAAATATTAGAAGATGGCCGTCTTACTGACGGCCAAGGTAGGGTAGTCAACTTCAAAAATACGGCTATAATTATGACCTCAAATATCGGAAGCCAGTATTTCCAGGAAGAGTCCTATTCTCAGGAAGACATCAGGTGTAAGGTAGCAGATGAGATGAAGAGGTATTTAAGGCCGGAGCTTATCAATAGGATTGACGAAATCATTATATTTAACAAGCTGTCGGAATCTGATATTGAGAAGATAGTAGAGCTTCAATTGACTGAATTAAAAATCAAGCTCAAAAAGAAAAATATAACTCTTGATATTTCCAAAGAAGCTAAGAAAAAAATAGCCGAAGAAGGATATGATTCCAATTTTGGGGCAAGGCCTTTAAGGCGTTTGATTCAGAGGGAAATCGAAGACGCACTCGCTCTTAAAATTCTGAACGGCGAATATAAAAATGGGGATAAGGTGACTGTGGATATTGATTCAAAAAGCGGGAAACTGAAAATGTAACAAGAGATATCATAGCGGTATAGTAAAGAAATAAATTATGGATACTAAAGATTACTACGCAATTTTGGGAGTAGGTGAAAGGGCTTCAAGCGAGCAGATAAAATCCGCTTACCGTAGCCTGGCCTTGAAGTATCACCCGGATAGATGTCCAGAAGAGAAAAAGAAGGAAGGTGAAGAGAAATTCAAGGAAATTGCGGCTGCGTATTACGTTTTGGGAGATATAAAAAGGCGTAAGGAATACGATGATTATAGAAAAGGTGCTTATGCTTTCAGGAGCGGTCCCGGATCCGGAGATTTTGCTTCGCAAACAGGCTTCGATTTTGAAGATTTAATGAAGCATTTTCATAATCTTGGAGGGCGCGCGGGCCGCCGCCAACAAAGAGGATTTGACAGATATTTCTTTTTTGATGATTTATCCGATATTTTTGAAGGGCTAAGTGCCGCTCAGAATAGCTATTCGGGCGTATATGTAGACCGAGAGTCTTTTAATGAAGACGCCGTACATAGATATGAAACGGATGTTAATGCGGATTTGAGCATTCCCAAAAATATTGCTTTAAGTGGTGGAGAAGTTAAGTTTAGGTTGCAGGACGGCAGGACGATTATGTTAAAAATTACTCCTAATACCAAAAATGGCCAAAAATTACGCCTTAAAGGATTAGGAACACGGTGTCCTTGCTGCGATCACAAGGGCGATCTTACCGTGACCGTGAGATTTGCATAGTCCAAACGATACAAAAAGAATGATAGGCAAACCGGAGCTATCTTGCAAGAGGAGACCCTGAGAGATATGGGTATGCGGGGAACATAAATGAACTGGAAGATAATTTCAATATTAATTCTGCTGCTATTTGTGGCGATCTTTACAACCCAGAATTACGAAGCCGTAAAAATTAAGTTTTTATTTTTGGCTTTTGAAGCAAGCAAGGCTATTGTTTTAATTTTAACTATACTAACCGGAATTCTTATAGGGTGGGTCATTTCTATTGTAGGGCGGAAGAAAAGTCGAACAAGGATACAGTCTGTAGTAGATATTTTCAGGGATGAAGAAGGTAAATTATTGCCCTCTATTAAAGAAACCAAACGATTAAGTCAGACCACAATAGTAAGATTTCAAGGTGTGATCGACTCCTCTACCATACCGGTTATTAGCAAAAATATAAAGAGTGAGATGAAAATATATTTAGACAGAAATATACTTTTAGATTTTAAAGAATCCACAAATATTGATAGCTCAACCTTAGCGTATATGATATATTTATTAAGCCAGTTGAAAAAAAGAGATAGAAAATTAGGCCTGATAAATACAAATTCTGAGATGGACAATTATTTGGAAATTGAAAAGGTGAAATCTTTAGTCCATGTATACAAAAATGAGAAGGAAGCTTTAAAAAGTTTAATGCGAGCATAAAAAGGTATATCATGTTAGACAGATCGAAGAAAAGATACCGATTAAGGATCATAGACCCGGTCTATCCAGCATTGAATATCTACTCATATAATGCAAGGAGAGCAACACCGTTAGGCCCTGTGTGTGTAGGCAGTGCAGTAAATGAAATGGAAGGCTGGGATGTTGAAATTATTGATGAAAATAACCTTCGCAGTTTTCGGATGGCCGGTGGTCTAAGTGCTGCGATATTATTTTGGAGATATTAAAGGGGTTAAGTAATTTGCAACAAAAGAGTTAAGTGAAATAAGACTGAGGAAATGAATGCACGAAAAAATAGTAGAATCTTTTGATAAAACAAAGATTGCTTTTAATCATTTTAAACAACGGCGGAGAGATACCGTTATAGTTATATGTCATGGGTTTTGGATGTGTAAAGATGCAAAGCCTTTTTTGGGCCTGTCACGGGATTTTTTCAATTATTATGATATTATCGCAATGGACCAGCGGGGGCACGGAAATAGCGGAGGTACTTTTACTTTTTCTTCAAAAGAGCATAAAGATATTAAAAGCGTCATAAATTATTCAAAGGAAACCTATAAACATGTTTATCTTATGGGTTTTTCTTTAGGGGCGGCATCCAGCATTGTTGAGGTAGCAGAAGAAAAAAATGTAGATGGCTTAATTGTTGTGAGCGCCCCTGTCAGCTTTGAAAACATAGAAAATCGTTTTTTGACCAAAGAAATACTCATGTCCAGCATCCATAAGTTCGGGACCCATTTATTCAAACTGCGGCCGGGACCTATTTCTAAAGATAAGACCAGGCCGGTGGATGTTATTGACCATATATCTCCTATACCGCTTTTGATAATTCAAGGGGAAAAAGACCTGATTGTTTTCAAAAGGCACGCAGAAATTCTTTACCAGAAAGCGAAAGAACCTAAACAAATTATTATGATAAAAGGCGGGCTTCACGCCGAAGACTTATATATACAAAATCCAAATGATTTTTTGAATTACTGCATTTCGTGGCTGCGGGAACTACCTTCTTCGATAAGTAACTGAATATTATCGCGCAATTCTTCTGCGATTTTATGGGAGGTAGCAGAGGGGTTTTTCACGTATGCTTCAGTGTATATACCGAGGTTGATTGGAGCGCCGATCCGCATGAAAACATCGCGCCTGCCAAGGAAGCGAGGCCTTTTTTTCTTGAATATTTCACGTTCCAGTTTCACAACAGTTTCGGCTAAGCGTTCTTCGGAAGGATTGAGATCTATATATTGAGGCTGCCATGCTGTCATCTGCATTGCCCGCTTTAGATCGTTAAAGTCCTTTTGAAGCTGTATTCGGGTTTCTACGCTTAAAAGCTTCTTTTGACCCAACTGTTTTCGAAGAAAAGAAATCATTTTTTGAGCGCGGTCACCGAATTGTATTTTAGGATCAAACTTTATTTGCCCATATTTTGACTCTATTGTTGAAATGATTTTATCCTGAGCTTCCCGCACCTGCTCTTTTAGTTTTATCAGTTGTTCGGAAACTATTTTTATCTGGTCAAATAGTTCTTGGCGTTTTAAGATTTTTGCCATGATGTTGATAAGTTTTTCCTGAAATGTAAGAAAATTTTTACGCATAAAGAGATGTTTTTCCATCCTGCGGATTTTTTTGTTCAAAACTGATACAATGGTTTTATGGTAACGATATTTGATGGCGACAGGCAACAGATAAGAAGTCCAGTTGGGGCGTGTTTTTCGTGTTTCGGCAATAGCCTGTAAGCCTATATGAACAGCGCCGGTTTTAAGGGGCTGCACCAAATCGTTTAGATAATAGATTTCTCCTTCCGGAAAAATCACAAGGACCTCAAGTTCTTTTTTAACAACGTCAACCGCATAGCGCCTTGCCGTTTGATCGTTGCCTCCCTTATCTACAGAAAAACCTCCTAAGCGCTGCAGCCACCACCCTGCAATCCCACGGAATTCATCAAATGCTTCAGAAGTGACCATGTAGGTGAATCGGCGGCGCGACCGGCGGGAAAGCTCTATGCATACTTTCATATCTGTTTCATCAGCATGATTGGCTGTCAGGATCAATCCTGAACCTTGTGGAATTGTTTTGAAAATCTCAAGATCACTTGCATTAATGCGTAGGCGATTATGCCAGGCAAGATCAAGGGCATTACCTAATTGCGCTACCCATATAATCCAATCGCAGTGTTTTGCGGGGCGAAATTCTATTGCCATAGGTCGACATCAACCTTTCTATAATCATAAATTATAACACAAATAGCGAAAGATTCCAACCCATCGCCGTTCTTGATTTATCTCTTCGTTTATGTTAGCATATGGAATCATATGGAATGGTGTGGAATCAATATGAGGATTAAATATGGACATCAATAACTGCCTAACTGTAGAAGAAGTAGCAAAGAAAATAGGGTTGACCGAAGAACGCATCAGAGAGCTTATTAATCTTAAAGAGATTAAAGCTACCAAGCTTGGCAGATGGTGGATCAAGCCGGAGGATTTAGAGGAATTCATTAAGGCAAGGACGAATAAATAGGTGCGAATGTAACAGATGAATGATACGGACAGATAGCGAATCTGCAACACTATGAAAAACAATATGTTAGGTAAAAAATCTACCTTCGTAGTTTTGGCTGTCAGATTTGGCTGCGCTATAGACGGACTATGGAGAGAATAGCGGAGGCGCTGGCAAAGTTAGATTATTCGTTGTAAAGTAATCAGCTAGAAAAAATATTACGGTTTTGATTGGAGAAACAATAATGATGAAGACAATTATTTCCATAGCCATGAATCCGTCTATTGATAAGAGCGCGGGCGTTGCGCGGGTGATCGTTGAGCGCAAATTATATTGCACAATGCCCGTATCCGAACCTGGTGGTGGCGGTGTTAATGTGTCAAGGGCGATAAAAAAGCTGGGAGGAGAATCAAAACTTCTTTATCCGTCAGGAGGCATATTAGGGCAATTGCTTAATGATTTACTGGAAAAAGAAAAGATAGTCCATCATCCGATTCCTATTACGGGCACGACACGTGAGAGCCTGGTTATTTTTGAGGAATCTACAGGCCTTCAATATCGTTTTGGGATGCCCGGGCCTGTTTTGCGCGAAGAAGAATGGCAGAAATGCCTTGCTGAATTGAAAAGCGCCAAGCCAAAGCCGGATTATATCGTTGCCAGCGGCAGCCTTCCATCCGGGGTGCCGGTTGATTTCTACGCGCGCCTGGCGCGGATAGGAAAAGAAAGGGGCATTAAAGTTATCGTTGACGCTTCAAGTGAAAATCTCAAGCTGACTTTACAGGAAGGCGTGTACCTGATTAAGCCGAATATCCGAGAGTTTAAAGAGCTTTTTAATGAGGAGATAAAAGAAGAGCCCCAGATAAAGGAGAAGGCCAGTGGAATTAGTAAATCTGGCCAGAGCGAAATAGTAGTTGTTTCGCTTGGCGCGGCCGGGATTATCGCGGCCTTTGATGGAAGGGTAGAACATATTGTGCCGCCGACAGTACCTGTTATCAGTAAGGTGGGCGCAGGAGATAGCATGGTTGCGGGTATTGTCTTAAGTTTGTCAAAAGGCATGTCGGTATACGAGGCAATAAGATTCGGTGTGGCTGCCGGAACAGCAGCGGTTATGACGCCAGGAACCGAGTTGTGCCGTAGAGAAGACACAGAGCGGTTATATGGAGAAATGACTAATGGTTAAAACGAAAATAATCTGCACTCTCGGCCCGGCATCATCAAGTGAGACTATGATCAGAAAAATGATGCGCGCCGGTATGGATGTCGCACGCTTAAATTTCTCTCATGGTAAGCAGCCGGAACTGGCTCACAGAATAGGACTAGTCCGGCTTTTAAACGAAAAGTATCGCAGGCGCATCAAGCTTCTCGGAGATCTTCAGGGGCATCGTATTAGAGTAGGAAGCCTTAGCGCTCCGGTTCTGCTTGGAAAAAACCGCATAATATGGCTTACTCAGCAAAACATAATAGGATCGCACGAGTTAATACCTTTTGACTATCAGGGTTCGTTGCGCAGTATTGCGAATAGACACCAAATATTTATTGATGACGGAAATATCGCTCTGGAAGTAATTGGTAAAACTAAAAACAGACTTAAGGCTAAGGTAACAGCCGGTGGCCTGCTTAAAGGGCATAAGGGTGTGAATATCCCGCAGGCAAGGCTTGAATTCGGCGGCATAAGCCAAAAGGATGTGCAGGATATAGCTTTTTGTGAAAAGCACGCTGTGGAATATATAGCTCAGTCCTTTGTTTGCGCCAAGAAAGACATTTTAGATGTAAGAAAGATTATTAAAGCAGGCTCACGGTGCCGGATTATCGCTAAAATAGAGAATAGAGAAGGCATAAAGAACATCGATGAAATAATCAAGGCTTCAGACGGGATTATGATCGCGCGCGGGGATATGGGGGTATCGCTGCCTATTTACGAAATCCCTATCGTTCAAAAGATGATCATAAAAAAATGCAACCGTGCTGGGAAATTTGTTATTACCGCGACACAGATGCTTGAGAGTATGGCTGAGAACCTCAGGCCAACGCGCGCTGAGGTAACTGACGTCGCCAATGCCATAATAGACGGCACTGATTTTGTTATGCTTTCGGCGGAATCGGCCGTGGGTATATACCCTGTTGAAACAGTCGTCATGATGAACAATATTATAAAGTTCACGGAAAGAAATTTAAATATGTATAACAAAAAATAGCATATGGTTAATAAGATTCCGGACATTACTAAAGAAATATGGCATTCGTTGGCTGCTGATGAAGTTAGCAAGCGGCTCGAAGTAGATGTTTCTGTCGGTCTATCCTCGGATGAGGTCAAGAAGCGCAGGGATCGCTTTGGCTTAAATCAAATCACTCCCAAAAGAGGCACACCCCTGTGGCTGCGATTCTTGCTGCAATTTCATCAACCTCTCATATATATTCTTCTGGCGGCGACTCTGACCACGCTATTCTTAAAAGAATGGGTTGACGCTTCGGTAATCTTCGGCGTCGTCCTTATTAATGCCATCGTTGGTTTTTTGCAGGAGGCCAAGGCTTTAAAGGCCCTTGAGGCTCTTTCTCGTTCTATGACTTCTTCTGTTTCCGTATTGAGAGACGGTAAGGAACAGCATATTTTATCTACCGAATTGGTTCCCGGGGACGTGGTCATGATTGCCTCTGGCGACAAGATTACAGCTGATATGCGCCTTATTTATAGCCGTGATCTGCAAGCCAATGAATCGCCTCTTACGGGAGAGTCTGTTCCGGTTGAGAAGCAAATTAAGCCCTTATATGAGAAAACCGTGTTAGCAGATAGATTAAATATGCTTTACGCCTCTACTTTTGTTACCTATGGCAGGGGCAAAGCTGTCGTTGCTGCCACAGGAGACGCAACCGAGGTCGGACGAATCTCAGAGTTAATCACTACGGCTGAGGATTTAGAAACGCCACTTACAATTAAAATAGCCCATTTTAGCTGTTACCTCTTATTCGTTATCATGGGTTTGGCCGCACTTACTTTTGGTGCTGGGGTGCTTCGAGGTCAAGCATTTGTAGAAATGTTTATGGCCGCAATCGCGCTTGCCGTAGGGGCAATCCCTGAAGGCCTGCCTGCGGCTGTAACGATAACCTTAGCTATAGGTGTGGCAAGAATGGCTAAACGCCACGCTATCATCCGTAAGCTACCGGCGGTGGAAACGCTTGGCAGTACCGGCGTTATTTGTTCTGATAAAACCGGAACGCTTACTGAAAATCAGATGACCGTGCAGGAGATTTTCAGCGCAGGCCAGGTATATCAAGTTTCAGGTGTAGGGTATAGTTTTGATGGTTCTATTCAAGAGCTTTCGCGTAAGTCCGGAATAATATCTTCCGTAGCTCTTAAGGAATGTTTGACGGCAGGCTTATTGTGTAATGATAGCAGGGTCGTGGAGCGGCAAGGATTATTTCAGGTGGAAGGCGATCCGACAGAAGCGGCCCTCATTGTATCGGCGAATAAAGGAAAGAGTTTATTTCCCGAAGGCATGCCGGAGTTGCCGCGTAAAGATTCTATTCCGTTTGAATCGGAATATCAATATATGGCGACCTTTCATATTTTACCAAACGGGGACGGGACTGTTTATTTAAAAGGTTCGGTAGAAAAGATTTTAGCCAAATGCGTTAATCATCTCGATGAAAATGGCGATATCCGTCCTTTAGAACGCGCCCTTATCGAACATCAGGTTGAAATTATGGCGGCAAAGGGTTTGAGGGTGCTTGCTTTTGCCCGTGGCAGTATTTCTTCGCAGAAAGATAGGATTGACCACAGTGATATTACTGAATCGCTGACGTTTTTAGGATTACAGGGGATGATAGATCCTCCGCGCAAGGAGGCGATCGAGGCTGTGCGGCGTTGTTATTCCGCGGGAATCCTTGTTAAGATGATAACCGGGGATCATGTACTGACGGCCAAATCCATTGCCGAGCAATTAAACCTTAAAAGCCGTCTTGGAGCTGAAGAGTCAGTTAAAACTTTGGTAGCGTTAAGCGGAAGCGAACTTGAAAATATGAATGACGAAGAATTACAGGAATCCGTTGAGGGGGTTAGCGTTTTTGCTCGCGTGACTCCAGAGCAAAAGCTGCGGCTTGTTAAAGCGCTTCAGGCAAGCGGCTATATTGTGGCTATGACCGGAGACGGCGTAAATGATGCCCCGGCGCTTAAACAAGCTAATATAGGCGTAGCCATGGGGCGTACAGGCACAGAGGTCGCCAAAGAAGCGGCGGACATGGTTTTAACTGATGATAATTTCGCTTCTATTGAGGCGGCGGTTGAAGAAGGGCGCTGTGTTTTTGATAATCTGAGGAAATTTATAGTTTGGACTATACCTACTAATCTGGGAGAAGCGCTTGCTATACTTGTAGCGGTGTTTATCGGAACAATGTTGCCGATTGTGCCCGTACAGATATTGTGGATAAATATGACAACCGCTCTATGCCTTGGATTGATGCTGGCGTTTGAACCGAAGGAACCGGACATCATGCAAAGGCTTCCAAGAGATCCGAAGACACCGATTTTGACCAGGAGCCTTGTTTTAAGAACATTATATGTTGGTGTGTTATTGGTGATGGGTGTTTTTGGGCTCTTTATGTATGAAAAAAATAGCGGCGCTACATTGGAACAGGCCAGGACCGCGGCAGTCAATGTCCTTGTTTTCGGAGAACTTTTTTATCTGTTTAGCTGCCGGTCTTTAACCCGCTCGATGTTTGCTCTCGGGGTGTTCTCTAACAAGTGGATATTATTCGGCGTATCGGGCATGATCATCCTGCAGATATCCTTTACTTATCTCCCGGTTATGAACAGGTTTTTTCATTCCGCGCCGATAGATGCTTATTCATGGTTACGGGTATTGACAGTCGGGCTTCTGGTGTACATAAGTGTCAGTATTGAGAAAATAATACGTTTGGCGCAAAACTTGACTCGTTTTCAAGAAACGATAAGTTGACCACTGAAGATTTCGAAATGCTCGTTGTGGCGGAGAAGTAGGACTGCTCTATAATATAATACACTTGTTCTATCCCATAGAACACCCATGTCGCAAAACTTGCATACTTTTTGCGACATTTCCCCAGTATTTTGTCAGAAAAACTATATACTTTTTGTGACAAAAATCGTCCACATTCTTGATATAACTACCATAAAATAAATGGTTTATATCGAAATCTGGAGAAAGAGGGGTAGCGGGCGCGCTCTAAATGTCCATTACTTTGAAATGTCCACTAAACAGTGGACATTTAATGTTCACTCAACCGGTAATGTTCACTAAGTAGTGAACATTAGGGTATACAGGAAACGTCAGTAAAAAAGCAATTGACAAGAATTTTGAAGTGTACTATACTATAGTACAGTTGTACTATACAATAGCACACACGGAGGATTAATATGTTAATTCCTGAAGGAAGAAAAAAAATACTGGAAATATTCTTAAAAGACCCTTTTACGGAAATTCATCTCAGAGAAATCGCGCGTTTGTCGAACTCTTCGCTTACAAACGTAGCAAAGTCTATGCGTCTGCTCGTGAAAAACAATATTTTTACACGAAATGAGATGTCTAATTCTACATTCTTTAGGCCTAATCTTTCCAATGATGAGACCATTAAAATATTTGAATTTTTAGAATTTGAAAGGCGTAAACACTTTTACTCGGAAAACAAGAATATTGCCCGCTTGCTCAAGAAATATACTGATTCCATTATAGAGCTTTCAAATAAACGCATACAACTTGTTGTTCTTTTTGGCTCAGTGGCAAGAGGGGAATGGACAAAAAAAAGCGATGTAGATATTCTTGCCGTTGTTCCGGATAAAGATAAAGAGATCACAAACGTATTAAACAAAGCGAAAACAGATGTAAGTCCACTGTTGGAAATTCAGCCCATTAGCACGACAACTAATAAATTTATCGATGGCTTTAAAGCGAAAACAGAATTTTACGATAATTTATGGCAGGATCGCGTGATTTTATATAACGAGTTTTTATTTTGGCAGCTTGTAAGAGAAGGAGGAAATAATAATGCCTGAGAATTTAGAGCGTATTTTGCACGGATGTTTTCATCCTAAAGAAGGACGTCCCAATTTGAAGAAAGTTCCAATTAATAATGAACGAGCGGGACAACATATCGAAAAGGCGCATCACAATCTTCGTGCGATGAAAAATATGTTTGATAACGATATTTTTGATTGGACAATCATTTGCGGGTATTATGCCATGTATCATGCTGTTTTGGCTTCTCTGTACAAGATAGGCATTCGAGCTACCGCTCATTATTGCGCGCTATCCGCGTTTAAAGAATTTTACGTTAAAAGAGGCAAGGTGAAGTCGGAATATGTAACGTACATAAAACGGGCTAAACAGCTTGAGGAAAAATACTCTGAATCATTAAACAAGGCTCAAGAAAACAGGGTTGTTGAACAGTATGGAGTCGAGATTATTACGAACGATGACGCCGAATGGATAATAGAAGACGCGCAAGACTTTGTGTTGAAGATTGAGGAAGTTTTGGCGGAATAATTGAGAATTTGGCGGAATTAATGGCGGATTATACTTGGCTCGAATATATGAAAGATGGCTCGATTCATGGCTCGTTTCTGGACAGCCAGAGTGACGGTACTAGTTCAGTGCCAGTCCAGTACCAGTCATTGTAAATAATGGATAGATAAATTATGGGAACAACAACATTTTTTCAAAGACTTAACGATTGCGGAAAGCCATTGCATAAGATGAGCAAGAAGGAGCTGGAAGAATTAAACAACACCACCCCTTACGATGATAAGCCTTATAAGGGCGGATGGCTCGTGCCTATGGAATTGCATAACGGCAATATGAACGTATTGGTGTTCTGGAGGGGCAGGTTAATGAAGATCGAAGATGCCCCCAAGGTTTTAAATAAGAAATATTATGATA